>Ga0179593_1263638_pt1 | contig 10462 bp, 14 predicted proteins | sample CZODoug2_1_08_16_FD_185931 | JGI IMG/M metagenome (GOLD analysis project Ga0179593, IMG submission 185931) | Vadose zone soil fungal communities from Angelo Coast Range Reserve, California, USA - CZODoug2_1_08_16fungal (PacBio error correction) | ecosystem: Environmental > Terrestrial > Soil >... | reverse complement strand
GGCTTGACCCTTTCCTAGCTCTAGACATCCCTCTTTACCACATTGCTTCAACGTTTGTAGGTATATTTGTGCTCTCTTTCCCTTTGCGCTATTTCTGCTGGATTTTACGCTTACAGGTCCTGAGCTCTTTCCCCCCACCCGATAGCCATTGTATCTTTTCTCCCTTTTTTTTACTTCAACTTTGCGTTGGAAGCATTTTTTTTCCGCCAGACTCAATGTCACCCCTGTTCACTTCGAAACTTGCCTTCCCGCCTTTACTACCTTTGGTGTCTCCCCACGGCGCGAGAATGTGGCCGCCTGTTTGTGTTCTCTTCTTTTCGACAGAATCCCTCTTTACCCTGTTGGGTCTGCGTGGTAACCGCCTGTCAACTTCCCCGGACCGACGCTCCCAATGGGACCCCATATCCTTGCTTGGACGGCTGCCAGAAAGTTCATTTAAGCGAGTCATTTCTGTGCTATCGACATTGTTGGAACCGTTCGTGAGCAGTTCATCATGTTTTGCTTAGCGTATACATTTTTTTCCGAAGAACCTCTTCTCGTGTAGTGCACTGATCTTCCTTACCTTCTCCCTTCCTTTCTCCTCGCGGATTCACTTTTTGTTCTCGCCGACCCCCCTAGGCCTAGAGAGACCCTTATCCTGCATTCTTACCGGTTCCGCCCGGCCTCCGCAAGGGCTTGAGTGGTTTCCACCCCCTGTGATCCTCCGGGTCATCTTGGGGGAGTGCCGGAACCTCCGTTCTGATAGCTGTTTCTGGGAGCGCCCATCCCCCGCTCTCCTTTTTGAACATGGCTTCGTCAATGTGCGCAAAGGGGTGTCCCAAAGTATCTTTTTCCTCGGATTTCCTATGGTGAACCCCGAACATTGCCGCACCCAGCTGATTTTTTCTAGCTCCTACAGGCGCCTTTCTTCTTTCCCCCCTTTTGGCGGCACTTCCCCGTTCCTGCCTTCCGCCCTTTGGGTACGGGAAAGTCGGGAGGTGCTGGGGAGAATTTTCAACTGCACCACCCTGCCGTTTTCGGTGTCTCTCGAAGCTTTCCTCCCGCCGTTCGTCGTCTGCTTCAGAAAATTCCCCTTCGTGATCCCCATACCGTGCCATTTTTTCGGTGGACCCTTGGTTTTTGTGAGGGACGCCCCCGCTGGCACGCCAGCTGCCTGTCCCCTCCCGCATTCAGGATTGTCAAGTTGAGAAACCCTCCGTCGCTGTACCGACCTGCGCCCCATTGTCCTCATTGTCGACATGGAATTCCTCAGCTTGCTCCCTCGTACGGGAGACAGAACCCCCCTTTTCCTTGCTCTCTTCCATGTACTTTTCGCTGTGGTTCCCGAGCGCCGTTTACGGCGTGACGGCGCTCTGGTTCCGGCTTTTGCCACGTGTCATAACACCTTTACCAGCTATTGTCCCGCCCCCTTACCTTCTATATGAGCCCCTCCCGTAATCCCCTTTTTCGCGTCCGCTTGTTGGCCCGTTCGCCCTCTGCTTCCCGGTCCTTCAGCTCTTCCGAAAATCGCGGGCGACTGTTAATGTGACGCCCCCCTTTTCGAGCACATTTCCTGCCCTCATCCCCCTTTTTTTTCTGTTGAATCGAGTCTCGGAGTTTCCCCTCTCGGCGACCGGTCCTTTCTCATGCCGTTCAGTTTTTGATGAGCGAGACCTAATGTATCAGAGACCGGGCTCGTAGCAGTTACTGCCGTCTTAATTCCGGCGATCTTTCGTAGCAAGGTGTTTCTTCTCTCCTAAGTCCAGGCCTTGCAAGATTCCAGAAGCGACGTATTTTCCGGGCTGCCTCCCGGTGCGCGTTAGTGTCTAAGGAGTATGAGACCCCCATAAAGCGTAGATGGATGATTTCCACTTTTTATTTTCTTCCGGTCTTATTTTCCAATAGCACCTATCTTCAAAGATTCAACCGATAGGTCTGTCCCCCCCACCGGATTTTATACCGACGCCTCCAAACAGAACTTTCTTCTCGATCCGGTTCCAACCCGCAATCGCCGCAACTCTGATCCTCGCTCCCCCCTCTCCGACGACCAAGCACTCTGTTATAGTTGCCCGGTGGTCCCCAGTTAACCGCCCGCCGCTCCAACTCGCGTTCGCCCCAGACCGCATCTTACATCGGCCTACTGCTGAGCGAAATCGACTTTGGTCTGGCTCGCTTCGGGGCTCTTTACCTGCTGGTCCCCCCCCAGTTTGACCGATCTTTTTGGATGTCCCTCCCCTTCCCCCCGGCGTCCGAAGTAGCTTGGAAAAGATCTCAAGGGAGCCTCAGGTCTGTTGATAGCAGTGGCCGCGTAGTTCATGTCCTTTGGCGCCCCCTCACTGCTTCCAAATGATGGCTGAACTTCCGCCATGTTATCCCCATTTATTGATGTAGCACTGAAGCCAATCTCCCCCCCCACGATTTTTCCTTCCTAACAATTTCGAGTAAATCCATGATCTCGAGCGGGACCAATTCCGCACCCACTCCCCTGGTCTATATCAAAGGGGCGGATCCCCTGAGGGGCGTATCTTTCTCTACTACTTCCGTTTTGTAGATTTAGCTCCGCCTGATCTAGGCGTCTTTTTCACCGAACGTGAGACTCCTTCGGGGATCGTTTTCTTCCGGCCGAAGATTGATCGGTTCTGCTCTGTCGCGAGAATTGGTTTATGGCTTTTGCACGTTTCTTGTCCACCCTATACACCTTTCACCCGTGAATTATTTAAGCTCCCTTGTAAGCGGCGTGGCCCCCCGAAGCATGTCCCCTCTCCGTATCCGGCTTCTCAGTGCGTCGGTTTGCCACGGCAGCTGGACAATTGGCACCTTCGCAGCGAATGGCGTACCTCTTTGGAAGCCACCTTCGGAGTTGCACCCTTCTGAGGTCAGCTCCGAGAGAGGCTCCCAGTTTCGACGGACCCCACCGTCAGATGACTCCCACTTTTCAGAACCGACGTACATTTCATACCCCCGTCGAGAAAGGCATTCCTCACTCACCTCAAGCCCCCCCCTGACTCCAGACGAAGCAGGATGGTACTGTGCATCTCCCTTCTCCTCCCACGATGACCGTGGCATAGGGTCATCTTCGCCCATCGCACGGATTCGTTTGTCCGCGGCCTCAGTTTTCCAACGGGGAGTCCCCCCCAAAGCTAACATCCCCCCTAGGGCGACCGCTTATGTGTGTTCATTTACCAAGGCAGCTCCCCCTCCCACCCTGTCCCCCCCAGCCTTCCCTCATGGTCAATTTGGAGCCCGACCCCCGTGACCTGGGGCAAGACCTTCTAGCAACCACTCCTACTGGCTAGAGTCCTCCCACCTCCCGTCCGGATGGGCACGGCTAGGAGCCCGCTTTCATACTGCTCCACATAATATGGGCATGGACCCCAGGAATACCTAACTATCTCTCCCCTCTCCTGTCGCGTGACATTGAGGTCCACGCGAAAAAAATTGTCAGCTTTCCCTTCTCCTCCACCTCTTTTGTACCACTTCGGGTGCCCGTAGCAGACTGTTGTTAATATCACTCTAATCATGCTCATTGCCTCTTTTTTTCGCTTGATTATTTCCTCACCACCAAAGTTGATGATTTCCCTATCAGCTCCGGCCATCTAGAATAACGATGAATACTCAAAGGCTGGCATTTCCATCCGTACCCCACTGTCTGAACCGTTCCCCTTCTTATAGGAGGTCTGTGGTTCTCCTTGATCAGCGTGCCAACCTCTCCAGTTCCGAACTAAAACGCCCACGACGGGTTCTCCCTCTCCCTCCTCTCCCTTATACATTCTCTTCCCCATTTCCGTCCAATGAATACGTGCCCTTGATCCGTCGAACACAATTCTTCTCTTAAGGACCCCCGTTGACTCCCCCCCATCACCATTTGCCCGCCAAGTCCCTACTAGTCTAGGGAAAGGGATCCGAAGTTTGCCTACCTAATCTGGGAATTACCGTCTTGGCCCTTCCGGGACCTTCCATTATCGTGCCCACTCCCTTTCCTTTCCCCCTTTAGGCCTTTCTTTCCTCTCTTCTCAAACTTCCCTAGAGAGTTTCCTTATCCGGCCAACCTACCCACATCGCCCTTAGCTTTTATTTCGTATCCCGCCCTCCGGTCCACTGACACTGCCGCCCTCGCCTCGCTAGCCAAGGGCGCTCAACCCGTGGACCTGCTCTTAACCCTTTTCCCTAATCTCTTTCCCTTGGGAGGGCGTCCGTTGGCGTAGACTCACCCATACATGCTCTGAACGGTGCTAGTTGTGCTTTCTTTTCGTAAGATGGACATTCCGAGCCACGGATCAAGTGTTTTTTGGTTTGGAAGCTCACAACCCGTCTCGGCGTTCATGTTTCCCTCCCATCCTTGAATTCAGATCATTGCTCCCCCCCCCCTGCGGGTGGCGAATAAGCCATAATTTGCCCGGTCAGCGCCTTTTTCTTTCTTTCCCCCACCCGTCCTAGACCGGTAGACTCCCAGTTGATAATCCGTCTTTCGATTTGTCCCAATATATGTTATTAAGTCCCCCCCATTTATTTCTGCACCCTCTGCCTGACCTTCTCGCGTTCCTCTCCCCCGGCTAGGTAACTTCCAAAATTTTATCACCACCGTCGATTTACCCCCTTTTCTTGGCACCTTTTATTTAGGACCGTACCCGAATTTTTGCGTACGTACCTTCTGTTTCAGGTAAATTTTTCCCTCCCCTTCCTGGCCTAAGGTCAAAGCGTTATTACCTCGCTCTTTCCGGAAAGTCTGCCCACTTTCCGTCGCGGCTTCCCCCTTATGAAGCGGTTTAGTACAGTCAGGGGTTACTTTTTCCCGCTTCAATGTCTAATCCCCCCCCCCAATTTTGTCGCATGATATGGAAGGTTTATCCTTTACCTTGAAGACCTTTTCTTCTTTCATACCAAGGAGGAGGGAAAGTGGCGTCTTCCTCCATTGCTGTATTCCCGGGAATCCCCTGGGATACTTTTTTTCCACCACTACCGACATTACGTCCACATAAGACGCAGGGCCCGTATTTTTTTTCTCCCTCCACGTTGAAAGCCTCGATGCAGCCTTTATTTCTTACAGCTATCGACCATCTTTTTTGACTTGGTTCAAAAATGTGACTCCCTTCCATGTTCTGAGATGCCACTTTTTCCCAACCTCTGTTTCGGAAAATTCATATATACACCCCCTAACGTATTTCGATTCTCCAAAGTTTCCCTAGAGATTCTCCCTTATACCAGAAGCAGCCGCACGGGTAAGTTTCCTCTCGCTAACCTCCCCCAGAGACGAAAAAGCGCCGCTGTTAGCCCCGGGCGTTCAAACAACCACCAGCACGTTTCTCCAAGAGGCGATTTCTCATCGTGAGGACCCCCCAAAGAGGTACGTCAGAGGTTAAAATTTATTTTGTGGCTCCTCTATGGCGTAGGTTTCACCCTCCTGGAACAAAACAAGTTGACATTGCCCTTGCAAATGAACTCTCCCTTAAGACTTCCTCCCCCAGACCTGTCCCAGTAATCATTTGAGCCCAAAAACGATAGCTTCTGCGAACTCCCCCCATGGACCCGGTGTAAGATTAGATATGAACCCTAAGATCTTTTCCGCTACGACTTTCCCTTTTCCATTCCCCCGTTAGTGAGACGCATCCCTCCTACAATGTAAAAGTCTTGGGGTCTGAGGTCTTTTACCCATTGGACCGTTCTGTCTTTCTTTCCGGCCCGTTGAGGTTTCTGGTTCAGTTCAACCTCCCTGTGCCAAATGTTATTGATTTTTCCCCATTCCTTCCTTTCTAGTTCCCCCTCGTGGGACCCCAAAAGCCCCCCCTCTATTTGTTCTTTCCAATATTTTTGTTACGCGATTCGGAACTTTGGGCACTTGTGAATTGCTTTTTTTTTACGAGTCCTTCACAGGACGTTGTCAAATCGTCCCCCGGTTCCAACTACCTTCCCCCTTCTCTGACTAGTTTGTCAGAGCAAGGCCTCCCGATCGCGATGTTTCCTTGATCCCATATCACCTCTTCCACTACGCTTGTCAATGTCTGTTTTGCGAGAGAGGCTTGGGGGAGGTGGCCTGAACAGGATCCGTTTCTTCTTTCTTTTAGAGACGTTTTTTTTTTTGGTCGAGATATGACACTGCCGGATTCACCTTTCCCCTGACCCCTTTTCGTGATCCCGCTTCACATTCTAATCTTGAGTTAGTTTCCTTGTTGCGACTGGCCGGCCCGCTCTTTTGCCGATTGAAAATTGTCCCCGAATCTCCCATCCTCTTGTTCTTTTTCCGTTTCCTACCTGAGCTGTTCCTCCCTTTTGCCTTTTCTTGGCTCCTCTTCCCGTACGAAGCAATGTTCCCTCCGTAGCGATCGTAGAATACTCCAACCGCCTGACGACCCCCCTTTCTATTGACGGTTGGCTTTCATGCTAGTCCAGAATGGGAGACTTCTTTTTGCCTACTAACATTGCAGGGAGTTCTGATGTCAAAAGCGACCGCGGGCAACTAATCCAGTTACGCTTCTTTTCCCCATTGTCTTCGAACCTTCCCCTCTCCTGTGACGTTACAAGTTCTTCACCTGCTTACAATCCTTTACTACCCCTGACATTTGTTTGCCCGTCTTTTCATTTTCCCGTTTTTTCTGTTCCTTGAGCTGCATGCTTGGTTGCCCTTGCTGTGACTCTTCCCCGATAGGTGTTGGATTCCTCTTTTTTCGTTTTTGTCTTCTTTATTGCTCGAAGTGCCGTTCCCCGTGATTCCCATTTTTTTTTCGATAGCACCCTCATCAATAGCCGCTACAAGCTACAGCCTTCAGTTCTCCGTCAAGCTGTCTTTTGGCCCCGGTTGATGCCGGCCCTTGTTTCTTCCTCTGGGAGTAACCTGGTGTGTTTAACCGCCTTCTGGCTCCTGCTTTTGAAATTTCAAAGAGCGCGTCCCTCTTTCTATTCAGAAGTTCTTCTAGCAGGGCTTTTCCTCGACCTTGCCTTCAACGAGGTGTGAAATACTGTGAATATAACATGTTCCGGGGCTAGGACCCTGTGTTTTTTTTCCCCTTAATTGCCCGTCACCCATGCCGTTCTTTCCTCTGCCCTTCAACGGAGCCCTCTATTTTCTCTTTCCTTTCCACCTTTTTTCGTCCCCCTCCGAGTGAATTCCCATGCGTCGCCGGAAGGGAGGGAATTCCTTTTCTTGTTTTTGTGCTTGAGACTGTAGTTTTTTTTTTTTTTTCATGCCGCGAAATCCCAAGCAGTCTGGTCTTATTTTTCTGAAGTACAATTCCAAGTAGTCTGAAGTATCTAAAACTGGTGCTTTCGCGCCTTTTTGGATTTACCTCTTTGGATTTCCATCTTGGTTAGAGTAGGTTGCGCGGTGAAGTTCAGTAGTTTCCCTCCCTTTCCTTATGTGATGAGTTTGCCGTACGCCGCCTACCTGACCCCTTCTTATACTCCCATCTCCTTCTCTTTAACCGATCGCCGACTTACCCCTGACTTTGTATGTAACATTGGACTCAACTTTTTTCCCCATAAGGTAAGTCATTTTCCTTCCCGACGAAACTCTTTGACCAGGAATTTTCTTCCCCCATCGAAGGTGAGGGTTCCCGGTGAACTATCTCAGTTTCCAGTGATTTCAGAGACTAGCCCCGGAGCCTACCCGACAGGGCCGGCATTTGGGCGCAAACTATGACAATCTTTTCCCATTGTCACACGTCCCTACTCTTTGCTCTCTTCCGGCACCACTACTGCTACTCTCTCTTGCTAGGGTTGTTCAGCTTCTCCTGTTTATCCCTAACCCCCGCAACGCCGTCTACCCCCCTGTAGATTGTAAGTTTTGTTTGCGCGGCGCTGTTAGAGAAAAGAGTGTGGCCCGCACTCGACAAGCCTCGCTCCCCGTTTTTAGATGAGGTCACGGCTCCTTGGGCGATTTTCTGCGCACTTTTGCCGGTAGTGTTGGGCGATTGGGGTTCATGCTAGTGCGCCCTTTCTTGAATGTTTGAAGACCGTTTGCTGCAACCCATACGAACCGGCCCCTGGTACCAGTATTGTGAATCATGTGAGTGTCACCTCTCTTTTACTCCGCGTTTCAGGACAGCGCCCCTTCCCTTTTTCCAGTTTCGTGTGCCGGCCCTACCAGCAGTCTACGGCTCGAGTTTCACCCCCTGTCACGCCGGTTATAAGACCTGACGCTCTGTCTCGTTTGTTTCCTGCATCCTCGGCCCCGTGCACACGGCTGCCCTGGAAAAAAGCGTAGAGTCGTCTACGGGACGGCGACCGAAACGTTTAGTAGGAGGTACGAGTGCCCGAATGCATATGTTTCCCCGATATGGAACCACGCGCGGGCGGTGCGACTGCGCCCCTTTTTCGGTCCTTTTTCCCTCGGGCATCAATTTTTACCCAAGAAGAACCTCACTGATGGCGACATCCGGCACAAGATCTTCAGGAAGTAAGAGCACTATGGGCCCCGCCCTGAGGTACTGGAGTCCCAGACGGATCCAAACTCCTCTTTCGATAGAGGTTGTGGCAATCGCCAAAGTGGTCAAACTAAGGCCGAGAATCCGAAGAATGCGCGAGGAGAAGAAAGAGCTTTCTGCTAGTTGTTGCTCTCAATTTTTTCATCCCGTCCGCCCGCCGCCGTTTTTTAGCTTCGCCGCTCTTGTCTGCAGGTACCATTTTTTAGCTGGGACGGAGACTTCTCTACCTAGGAGGATAATGTTCCTTACGCCTCACACTGTACCTGATAAAAAAGTGGGAGCATTTCTTTGTCCTCCCCAGTCCTTAGAAGACCCTTTTGCCCTATCGCCAATTTCTGCCCGCCTGGCTTGTCGTATTCTCTTGACGTGTTGCGACCCCTTATGAGGTCTGACTTCTACCGTCGCTTTCTCATGTAGCAGAAGAAGACCGTGCTCACATTGTTGCCTCAAAAGCTCTAGCGTTCCCCTCCCGACCCCTGGCCCTGCGGCAGTCCGCCCCACCATCCGCCTTCGTGCGCGCCCAACCGTCTTTGCTTCCGCGTGGGCATCAGGCGCCCCTTCATCTCTCTTTCTCCCTTTCTTATTGGAGGGGATGCCGCCTTCTTCTCGTCGGCGCAATAAAAGGTTTGGGAGAGTGAGAGTGCGTCTGGTGTCTGGTTCGCAGAGGTTTGAGGACGTCCGGTCCTCCTCGAAGTTGATTCAACCTGTGGGCGCCTTTTTCCTTGGACGGTGGACGTGGAGCCGAGGTTCAATTTCCGGGTTTTCTAAGTCTCGGAAGCCGTTTTTCTTCCTTCTCATGGAGCTGGTTTCCTCCACCGCCTTTCCCTTTTCATTTGTGCAATTCCGTGCTTTTTTTTCCTCCCCCTTGGCTCTGTGACTTTGCCCTCCAGTTAGACGACTTTGTGGACCGCTAATCAAAGAAAGGGTAGTCAACTGTTGTTCCTTTTTCGTCCCGGCTTTTCTTCACCCGTACCCCTCCGTTTTATCGCTTCCCTCCCTATTTCCCTCTTCAGGGTCTGTAGGCCGCTCTTTGATTCCTCTTGCTTTGGCCCTGTCCCTACCGGATCGACACCACCGCGAAATCGGGCTGCCGTCTTAGCCGATGTTCGATGATAGTTGCGCATGGGAGGAGGGTTCACGACGTCGAACCTTTCCGGGGCGTTAGTGCTTAAATTTGGCTGTACACGGCGTCCCCCCAACTGTGATGGCTGAGATACTGCCTTTTTTTTCAAAACTGGTTGACACGTCTTTTCCACACATCCACCAAGGGTTTTCGCCTACCTGCTTCCTCCTCTTCGGGGCGCTTGTTAGGTCACCCCCCTTGGGCGCCCCATCTCTGAGACAGTTTGTATCCTTCCTGACTCCTACTCTCTTCCTTCCCCTATGCTCTCCCCAGGTTTCCTGACGGGATTCTAGAGGCACCTTGCTCTTTCTCCTCCTTGTGATTGTCTTGTCTCTTCTAGCCATGCTTTTCGGCTTTTTTTTTCATTTTCGCGTCACCCAGTTGACGGCACGTTCCGTTTCCGGTGTTGCTTTCCCCCCCTTTTTTTTTGAATACGCGGGGCCCTGAGCTCATTTTCCATCACCATCCCTTCCGGGTACATGGTTTCCTCCCGATCGGCGTTCACGTTCGACCGCAGGCCCCGCGCGGTGCTCTTTTACGTGTCTACCCTTTCATCGGCGCTGGTCGACGGCCCCACGTCAGGTCTTGCTAACCCCTCGGCCTTTAGCCGTGACTCGAGCAGATGCCTAAGTGGTTTCACACCCTGACTCGCTGGTCAACCCTGGATGATGTTGGCGTGGCCAAAGCGTGCGGGCCACACCCTCTCGGTCCACGCCGTTCACCGCCGGCTCTGGTCACCTGACACTCCACCGATTTCCACTTCGTTTCCACCTCATGGGGCCGGCCGCCTCCCTCTCGTCCTGCCGATGTTGAGTGCTTCCAAGTTTCTCCCTCGGGCCAGACGGCCGAGTTCGTGGTCAAGTCGCGGCGTCGTTAAAAGTGAACCTGAAGTTCTGTCTGGAACTCTTTGTTTTCTACGGCGTCCCGCCATCCCGTGCTCGCC
>Ga0179593_1539321_pt1 | contig 10463 bp, 8 predicted proteins | sample CZODoug2_1_08_16_FD_185931 | JGI IMG/M metagenome (GOLD analysis project Ga0179593, IMG submission 185931) | Vadose zone soil fungal communities from Angelo Coast Range Reserve, California, USA - CZODoug2_1_08_16fungal (PacBio error correction) | ecosystem: Environmental > Terrestrial > Soil >... | reverse complement strand
TTTCATTTGGAAAGGAATGACTATCGCTCCTCGGTGACAGATAATAATTCAATGTGGTCTTCCGCCCCCCCAGCCCCTTAATGACACGATAGAGGATACCTTTTGTGCTTTTTCTCTACAGTTTTTACCACCCTCACGGAGGAAATCGAATCATCTGAATTAGCCTTTCTGGAGATTACCAACTTCCTTCTTCTTCTAGGCGCCGCTGATAGTGTTGAAGGCCCCCTGGAGCTCGGTTCTTTGATAATCATTTGGCTTTAGTCTCCCTCTTCCTTTAGGGGTCAGCTGCGGATGAGTAATAAATTTCTTAAGCTGGACGTTCCCCGTGCGTTGACGCCCCGCGTACCCCATAGACCCCCTTCCCCAGACTTATCCTTCCCGTTTCGGCTTCGGCGTATCCCTCACTTACATGGCTTGACCGGCACCCACCCTCGCTCCATTGAAATCCTGCCCCGTATCTCATCATCCATCCACATGGCTGTGTACTTATCCCCGCCCAAAGGCAATCTTCTGAATTGGTAAAATTACTTTGGCTTTTTCCTCCGGTACTTCGCTGTGAAGAGCGCGCAATTCCGCCCCAACACATAGATCCCCCTTGTTCTTCGCCGCCGATGTCGTTCTTCCGGAGATTTTGTCCGCCGCGACAGAAACCGACGTCGCTACTCCCCCCTCCTTGCCAGAATTTGTTACCCTATCGGAAAATCAGATGATTTCTTCCGGCTTCATACGGTACCCCCGAGATGGAGTCGCCTTAACCTCCCCCTTTGTTCATCCGTTAGATTGCGTATGGCCGCCCCGGTGAGTTAACCCCCTGCCCCCCAACGAAACATCTATCCCCCCAAAACTGTTGCTTGCTTCCTCGAGGAAATTAGAGTTTCCTTTATTGGCGATTTTCCGACCAGCCTCCGCGCGGGTCCAATGACTTGATTTTGAGGTGGTTGTTTTTTAGAAGTCTTTTCATTAGAGGTAAATACAGGGTCGCAGGTACCCGAGTCTTTCCGATAGCGAAGTTTGAATACTCTTTGTCCCAGCTGTCCCAGATTTCCGGAGGTGACCCCGCATATGTTCTTCTTCCAATGTAAAATAGTTCCCCTTCTTTCCAGTCTCTTCTCTCGTCTATGCCGATGACTGTAAATCTTCCTCGGCGATCGGGAGGAAGCCCGTACTGTGGTGCGCGCGTTCTGCGTTTTCCTCTAATATTTATGCGTTCTTCTCAAGCTCCCTTCTTTTCTTTTTCGCACCTAAAGCGCCGAGCTTCTAGGAAAATGGAAACACACGTCTCTCTTCGTGCTCTCCTTCTCCTTACTCTTCCTTTTTTTTGTCCTATCTTCCCCTCGCTTATAAAGTGGATTTCCAGGTGCCGCGGCAGGACAAGCGGTATTAGGTGACGCTCCTGATGCGGAAAGCGAGCCACTTCCCTAGCAAAGAACAACTCCCTGACCTTTCCCCCCCCCTTAAGGGCTCGCCCCTCGCCGAGCCTCCCCCAGGCAGGATCCGTAGCGGCGATCTCCGATTCCCCTTCATTCCCGATGAACGTTTCCCCTTCCCCCCCCCCAGACCCCTTTAGTTTCCATCATCTCCCCCTCCATGGAAGGCCGCATAGCACCACCTTATTCCGGCGATTGGAAAACTGCGAAGAAACACTCCCCCCCTCGTTGACATGTAGGGAACCCTTCCCTTTCCTCTCAGATTCTCAACCTACCCCGGCCGCAAGCGTATTTACACCCCCTCTCATGATGGTAAGAACGTGAGAACAAACCCTCCCATCCCCCACTTCCACCTTGAAGCGCCGCCCCTCCCGAGTGGCCTTCTTGGTAGTTTTTGAAGACTCTTTCTTTGCTCCTGTACTTCCCATCCCTCATCGTCCATTTCAAAGCCCTTTCTTTTAGGAAGACTGAAGAAGAGCACCTAACCCTTGAAGCTTTACTCCTATGAATTGAGTGTCCCTTTCGTGCTAGACCCAATCTCAGCTCTATGTCGGTCCGGGAGATTAATTTCTGTCTCGTCCAGAAGCCCTTTTGTGACGCAGTTTCGTCCTCGGGTAATAGAGAGTCATATGACACTACCCTTTTTTCAATGAGTTAACCCATTTTATCCCCCGAATGATTGGTGTTACCCCGCAGAGAGAGCCCCCCTCGATAAATCAATTGTGCTCGATATCCCTATCGGCCTCTTTTTTTGATTGAGGGTGTTCAACATACCTTTTCGGTACTGCATGCGACGGAAAATGCCCGAAGAGTACCTTCTTTTTTCCGGTGCGTGGTCGATCTTCTTTACTCCTTCCACATCTTATAGGCTGGCTCTCCCAGATCAGGAAGTTTCAAGCGAGATCGAGTGAATCCTGCCTGCTCCTGAGCGGCCTCAATCCTTCGCCCTTCGTGTTTCCCCCCCCCCCTCTTCAAGAATTGATCCTTATCTTGTGTCGACCTCACGCAGAGTTCCCAAGTCATTCTGATTTTGCGGGTTCTAGATGATCCTCACCTCAGCTGCCTGCATCCCCCCCTATTATAGAGACGATTTTTAGCCTTCCTTTCTCCTAGCGTCCGGCCTTGCGAAAGCGAGATGGCCCTTCCAATATTCTCTTATTTCATAAGTCCGTTGTTGTTGGTGAGTCTGATTTTTCAATTGGTCTCCGCACTGTCGAGCAGATTCACCCCCGAGGCTGCGACCTTTATCCCTTCCCCAGTGGTCCCCCCCCCCCCCCCTCCCAGCCCCCGCAGAGATCCCCCCTCCCCGCTCCACCCTCCCCCCCCCTGCACGGCCCCACCTCCCAACCGGAAAGATGGACCGATCGTTCTTCCCTGATTTCATACCTATACGGGTCTTTGGCTGGTCCCGCGCATCCATTCCCGAGAATTCGGGCTGCTTAGAGAATAAACCCCCATTACGGCCTCCCATCTCCCCCCCCGATTCGTCCCGGCGATTTGCTACTACCTGCGGGGACGAGTGAGGTTTGCTTGGCTTGAGAGCCCCCGCCGGGCGAACGTTTGCGGCTCGTCCTTCCCGCAAGTCCAAAATGTTCTACGTTCCGCTCCCTTCAACCAATTCCAACACGACACGCATTCTCGATCTTTGGGTCTTCTTTCCCGACCATCTTCCCATTGGTGTATTTGCCTTCCCCCGCTAAATCAACCAGGGGACAGGCTAATCTCCATCTCCCTTTTTTATTAAGATATAGCTCATCGCTATTCCCTGGTACAATTCGGGGGTCGACTATTTGACTAGGCCTAAAATACTCCCCCCCCCGTGACCAGCCCGATTTCCCACCCACCAAAATTTGCTTTCGTTATACGCAAAGCTGATAGCCTCCGGCCCCTCGTTGAGCGAAGGTCCCCCCCCCCCTTTCTTCCGTGCTTCTTGTTCAACCTCATCCGGAAACCGATCTTATTCCCTGGTCCTTCCTACCCCGCGCTTTTGCGCTTCCCCCGACAGTTGGTTCTTCTCTTCGATTTTCTTTCCTCGGATTGTAACCCTCCTCCCCCCCCTTTAGGACTAAGTTGAACACCAAATGGGTTTCCTTCTCCTCCGCACCAGCCACAGCACGCAATTCGCCCGCGAAATTCGATCAGTTTACGGGTTTTATCAGGACTTCCGCTTGAGTTTTTCGGTTGTAGTTTGAATTGCTTGAGGAGTGCTGTTGTTCCTTTTTCTTCGGGGCTAAAAGGCTCTGTTCCTGTTTATTCCTCTCGTATCTAGTCCAGTTCATAATGGTGATAGCTTCCTTCCCCCTTAGAGGAAATTTTAAACCGCCTATTTGGTGTTTTTCATGGTCAAGACTTGATTCTTCTCATAGTCCCTTTCTCTCTGCTAGACCTTCTTGCCTTTTTCTTTTCCGACCTCTCCCCTTTGTGCGCAGCGCTAGGTGTTCATCATCGAGTGTTGTTCTGGGTTTTCCGTTACTCTTATAGCATCCATTGCTGAAGATGTTAATGACCTTCCCCCCTCTTTTTTCAAAGAAATTTCTCCTCTTCCGTGATCTCTCTCTTTTTCATACTCCCTAAGTCTCTTCTTATAGATTCCAAAACTAAGCTTATGTTTAAAGGTGCTTTCTTCCCCATTTCTCTTTCATGTCGGTGCCTCAGGAAAGGTACCGTCCCCCCCTTTTCAGCCCGCAAACTCTATTACCCCACTCTCCGAGATCGCCCCCTTCCGGTTCGGTTAGCTGAGCACCCTTTGATCCCCCTTCCCCGCCATCCCGCCCGGGCCTAAAGAGTCTAAAACTTAACCGCCACCATCCGGAGGGTGTCCACCCACTTTAACTCCGTGCTACCTTTCTCAGGTGAAGGATGATCAGACTTCAACGCCACGGACTTGGAATAGTCGGAACCCGAGCTCCTCAAAGAAAACCTCCCTCCCCCCTCCCTCCCCCCGTGAGGACCAAGAGGAGGTCACCACAAACTAGTGCGCTGGCGATCGAAGACAAAGAAAAGACTCCATAGAACCCAGACGACAGCCCGTCGGGGAAGAGGAGACATAAAGAAAGGAAAAGAGACCCCTTGTTTCTGCGTCCCGGAACTTCCCCTCCCCTACGCGTGCGATAGTCTCGTTAGTGTATCCCGTTTTTGAGCTCCCTCTTTCCCCTAGGACCATCGTCTAAGAAACCGACCCCGACCCTTCAACCAGACGCAATCACCCTAACCCCCCCCTCTTTATAGGTTGGAAATCTGCGCCCCGAAGAGAGCTGGTCAGATGTCCTTGAGGTCCCCGCCACCCCCCCAACCAACGCACCCCATCCCTCCGGAAAAGTAGAGTCGATGATGGACCGCCGGGCCTAAAAAAAGCAGAGTCCCTCGCCTCTAAGTCTTCCCTTTTACGGACTATCGACATCTCCTCCAGGACCTCGCGAATAGTGCGCTTCTCCAGGCATCTCTCTATCCGCCCCCCTTCGGCCCGCATGGGTTTGGGCCCCCTCCCCCGCCTTCATCCCCTACCCTCTCGGTCTCTTCAGAAGATTTGTCACCAGCAGTCCACTTCCATAGAACCCGAACCCTCCCCAATCTTATTAATGATAATGGGGGCCGGGTGTCCAGTTCCTACCCCCTCCCCTGTGACCCCTCCGCCGCCGAGCTTTCACCTGAGATGATCACGCCCGCAATCAACCTCCGCTGTCAGCTGCGCACCTCTTCTAAACCTGATCCCACTTGTGCCCTTGTGAGAACCCACCCCCGACTTATCGGAGAGAGTCCGATTTAAACAGCCTCCCCCCAGGCCGCTGATGCCGAGCAGACTTTCCCCGCAAGAAATCACAGGTCTTCTGGCCTTCGCCCTGGGGCAATGGAAAGAGACAGACGTTTCGAAATAGCGAACAGAGAGCAATACCTTTGGACTGATTACTCGTCATGATAGGCTTCTCTCTCCAACTGATACATCAAGAGACCGGGATCCTAGGCCCTCTCGAAGAAGAGAAAGACCGCCTGCAAGCCCCGATTATCACCCGGACCTCCTCTGTCTACAGACATTTCCCCCCGACCTGATGTTCGGACAGAAGCTCCCGGGCGAGGGCTTTCCGGTAACACAGGTGTGTGAGCAGCGAAGAGGCACAGAAGTAATTCCTGCACCCCTCGACGAGATGATCCTATGATTTGAAACATCTTAAGGGTCCCCAATATATTGAGATCCTCCTTCCGAGAGCCCTTTTTTCCTAGACGTCTGGATGACGACCGACCCGACCATTATGGATTACCACAGCTCTCTATCTTTACTCAGTTGTGTTTTGAGACTCAGATATCTTCCGTGGGTCCGACCTCCCAAGGAAAACCTTCTTGACTCGCACACCGAGCTTATACAGGCCCTCCGATCGTGTCCTCGTAAGAATCGGCCTCACTAGAAACACCCGCACAGTTCCCTGGACCTCCTGCCACATACGGCACCGATGAGAGTTTCCATTGAGACCTCGCCGTCCCAAACGACCCACACTCCTTCGCATCGAAAGTGACCCCGGAGGAACCCGGCCGAGGCCCCCCCCAGTTTCTTCCTCCTCTTCCGAGTCAATTCGACTTTCAGGAACCACCCACTGAGGGAATTTGAGGGAGAGGAAAATAACCCGCGCAGCCCTCACCCCCCCAGCACAGGAAGGCTATGATGAGGGAGTGAATGAAGAGTGAGGGGATGGTTCGTCGGGATTGACTGACTATTATGTAGGACATGATGAGGCTGTCTTCATCGCTCACTGAGGGATGTACCACCAGCCAGACTCCCACGCAGATGCTGAGTTAGCCCACCCTGCCCCCGAGCTACGCCCTCATATCCCCCTTCCAGCCCCATCCCAGTACAACAACCATCGCGACCGAGGACCCCCACTACAGGCAATCAACTAAATGTAAGGAGTCCCCCGCGCAGGCGGAGAGGTACCCAAGCCGAAACCCTCCCCTTTCCCCTGCGAGACATGCCACGCCCTGCACTGACCGACCTCCGACATGTACGTTTGGGTAATTTACCCCCTCTACTACCCCACGTAGAAAGAACACACAAGCAACGGAAGCAGATCTCCAAGCGACGCTCCCCCCCCTCAAACCGGGGCGGTCAGACTCCCCGATAGAGTTCCGGAAAAAAACTATTCTCTCCTTAACTGGACCAGTACCCGGGTCAGGGCGATCGACCCCCGAGGGAGCCTATTTAAAAGATGGCCAAAACCCCCACCAGTGGGCTGAAGCATTCCCCTCGGCTTTCATGACGGACTCAGCATAATCTTAGACTTTGGCCCTCTACATCCGTCCCCAATGGCTCCAAAGTCTAGGAAACCACATATTCTTGTCCGTTATACCCGTCATCTAAGAGATGTCTTTGGAAGTTTCACGGTTCTTTGATTAGTTACCGTACTGGTTCACGGTAGGAATCAGCCCTTCCTTTCAATTTCGACAGATTCACCCTCATTCCTCTTGTTTGATGGTTTTCATTGAGGACCCGAAAATCTCCGGATGGTGTTAGAGGCGGCAAAAACTTGGGCTTCCCTTTTTTTTTCTATGGAATTGAGGAACTCGTTGGAAGTTAAGGTTCCCTTACCAGGAGACCTCTCTTCATTGTAGTAGACTTTCTTCACTCCGTTCGAGGAATTCCTGATAGGAGGCATGACTTGCTTCCAGAGGTGTAAACCCCTCCCCTTTAGGGTCTACGGTGGTCCTAATTTAACTTTAATTTAGTCCTGTTTGCGAAGACCCATAATTCTTCTCCTCTTTTTTTCGCCATAAGCACTTCGGTCGGATCTGCTGTCCTTCATCTCTTTCTGTAGAGTTGGTGATAAGGTCATGTATGTAAAACTCCCTTTGAAGATGTGAAGTCCTCTTCTACCCCCTCTCAAAGACCAGGTCTTCCTTGATCTTATCTGTTCATCCTTGAGCCGTGGGGTTTTGAGAGATACAAGCACGAACCTTTTTTTATGTGAAATGTTTCCGGCTCCGGAAACCACTTCCAGTTGGAGCTTTTTCAAGAAAAGGAGTGACATCACTTCCCTCAGAAGAACAAATTCACTGATCGCAAGAAGATCTTTTTCAGAACACCGGAAGGTCTACTAGCTCCAGCCACCTGACCCGCCGGATGACCAAGGGCCTCGAAACTCTGATGCGAGTTAAGGCATGCACAAGCGCCCCCCATGAAAACGCCTTTGGGTTTTTCCTCCGAATTTTCCCCGCATTCTCAACACTCCTTCTAACGATCCGCTCCGGAAGCCAAAACAGCCGCACCTTGTCCTGAGCACCTAGGTCCATTTAGCAGCGGGAAACCCCCCTCCTTTTTTTCACGCGTGCCCCAAAACAAGACAGCACCCTCGCGGTAAGCCGGATCCCCCCAGAACTTTACTTGAGAGATCCCCCTCCATCTCTCGGTTTGAGGACCCGCCTCCTCGCAGCTGCTCAAGCAAAATCCCTATAACGCGCTTGAGCCGATCGAGGGACAGGCGCTTTGCAGCTAATCTTCAAGCGAGAGCGCGACCCAAGAAAAGCCCATGGAGGCACAGCCGCTCTTTTGGAGGACCCGATGACTCAACCGTCACTCATCTTAGTTTTTTCTGCTGTGAAAAACTCACTAGTCATGTCCAGCCCCCCCCCCCCCCCCGTGCTAGTCCTTCGCGCGAGGGAGTTGGGAATGAGAGATCCTCTCTCGAATTTCTCAATGACAAGTTTGGACGAGAGGTGTTTGGATCGAGCTCGCAGAGTCCGCGTGTCTTATAGACTCTGACCTTTTTGAAGTGTACCATTCTCATACTATATGATGTTGCCCGCGCGACGATTACGGAGAGTACTCCCAACCGCCTTTTTTCCAGGGTCCTCCCCTCTTTTTGCTTTTTTTTTTTTTTTTTGGTTGCGGATGCCTTTTATCGCTTTCTGAATTTCCGTTTGAGGCAGGAGCTCCACCCCTCCCACCCCCAAACCCCCCACCCCCCCCCCTACCGACCCAACCCCCACAGCCCACAACAAACACCACCCCGCCGACACCAACCCCACGCTTAGCCACAACAGTGAGGATCACGTAGAGCTCAGACCTCGCCCATAGTAAAACCTCCCCGAGAGGTTCAATCCCTTTTCTTCTTGAGGAAGCCCCTGAGCAATTCACTAGGCTCCCCACGGCAGCCGGTCCCAGCTCCCTCTCCCTACCGATTGCCACCTCCTCAAACGGCCTGACTCCCCCCGGCGCCTCCATGACTCTGGACGACACCTTGAACACACCCAACGTGCTTAAACGAGATCACCTCCTCCCCGCATAAGACTGTCTCAGCAACCCCTCATGATGCCAGAGAGGAAAATGCAAGAATAACATGAACGAGCAGCCCGAGACGTGTTTACTCTGACCCCCGGCCAGGAGAGTTGACCTTTGGAGTTAAAAGAAGAGTGTAAAGAACCGGACCTGATTGGAATGCATAGAAGGTTAAACCATGAGACAGGTCCTCACTTATCGGAGGAAGTTTTAGGAATAAATTGTCACAACGGGAACTCCCCCCCCTTCCCTACGTCCCCACAACAGAACCAGGACCCAGATAGCAGAAGAGCAGAAGCCTGGAAACGCCTGATGACCCATTTGGGGTGGGAGATCAGAGGGAAGGGGCATCCAAACGAATTCTCTTGCTACGGTGCAGACCGATCGATTACACTCATGGCGGTGCCTGCTCTATACCTATTAGTGAGTCCGGCCGCGCAGTTATATAAACCCTGGAGGAACAAGAGACTCACCCCCCGCTGGTAACACTTATTCTAGCGCCTCAAACACACCGCCCCTTATAATATCGGCTGGTAGGGAACTTATTCTGTCAGAGTGTACCGAGAGGGAAGAACCTCGAGGAAGGCTAATGCCAATTCGCGAAGACGGATTTGAAGGATTGGGGAAGGTTTTGACGCAAGGGGGATGGTCAACTCCAGTTCGACTGCTGACACGACATACCCCCTCGGAGAGGAGGGTACGTCCGCCGTCCTCCAGAACTCATCGCCCAGCCAAAATACTACCGGATCGAACTAAACGGCCAACCACACCTCCCATGCGACGAACCTGCCGTCGTGGCCACATTAGCTGACACCTCCCCAAAGCGAGAGGTAGCTTCGACCGCCCCCCCCACTCAGCAACATACAAAAAAAGAGAAGAATTACCAGCTTCAATATAATCACCATTCGGACGTCGCTAGATCTAGAGACCGCCCGTACCTTGGATTAAACGACAACGGGAACGTGTGGCTGACTATTACGAGCTGCCTCAGAGCTGGCCATTCCCCAAACCCCTCCCCCCCCCCCCAACCACCCTAGGGATCACACAGTTACAGAGTTCGGACCCTTTAGTCTACCCCGATCCCCTGCCACGACCGTGACAAGGATGAGTCCTTCCCTTGCTTATCTCCCCTCAAGAGAGAAGGTTTATATCAAATGCCCTGCGGTTTAATAATCAAGAAGTGCAGGGATTCCCTTTCTCAGGAGAGGCATCAAGAACTAGAGCTGCGGGATCTTTCCGAAAGGGATGTGCCTAGAGTAGAGAGGAGGGTCTTCGCCGACAGCGCATAAGAGGAAAGGTAACGAGAGGCCCACTCACTTTTACCTAGGGAGTCGGCCCCCAGGTTTTTCCGCCGACGATCAGTTCCTTCGGGTTATGGCGGACAAAGCAGTGACGGTAATTGTTAGGTGTCCCATGCAGCTTTGCGGCTTAGGGCCGCTGTTAATTCCTTTTTAGCCCCCCAATGGTTGGAACGGGAGTTTTATCGCTTCTGACACGACTCCATTTGAACCCATTTTTTATTTCTTAGGATTAAAACTGAAGTGAGGTGTAAACCCGGTCGGGTCCTTTACTCTGGTACCCCCTTAAAATAGCTCTTTAGCGCGAGCCTGGCCCTTCTTGGACGTTGACAGACGATCAGCAGTCCCCCTTGTGCGAAGGATAGCGGGTCATCTCTAGTCACAGTTTCTCCCTCCCTCAAGGGAAGTTTTCAGCCCCTACATGCGCGGTGTTACTGCCCGAAATGGTACCCCTCAACCTACTGCTTTTCTTTTCTT
>Ga0179593_1523728_pt1 | contig 10463 bp, 10 predicted proteins | sample CZODoug2_1_08_16_FD_185931 | JGI IMG/M metagenome (GOLD analysis project Ga0179593, IMG submission 185931) | Vadose zone soil fungal communities from Angelo Coast Range Reserve, California, USA - CZODoug2_1_08_16fungal (PacBio error correction) | ecosystem: Environmental > Terrestrial > Soil >... | reverse complement strand
CTTTGGCCTTCTGGCTCGTCGCAGAGCGCGCCTGCTGCAGTGCCGGCATACTTCCCCGGGCGTGAGCGCCCTGCGGTTTCCCTTTCTTGAGATTCCCATGCCTTTCGTCATGCTCTTCTGCGTCGGCCAGACAGAATTTCCGCAACAGCTCGCACAGTTCCTTTCGCCGAACCTTTTGGAAGAAGAGAAGATCGCTCCAGCTTTTTCACTCTTTTTTCGCGGGTTTTTTCTTCTTTGATCGTCCTTCTTCCGTGAAGGCAGGCTTCAACCTTGAAGTTGGTGGTCTGTGTGGAGAGTCTTCCGAGGATCAAGTGATTTCTGGTCCGTCCTCTTTTTTTTCCCCGCGATCCGCGTCGTATCTTCCCTCGTCTAAAACACCAGAGGCGACTCGGCCTACCGCATAAGAGCGTGGCAACCACACGCCTCAGGACCACCGGGCAATGAAGGATTTGCCGTCCGCCTAGATCCCCTCCAGAAGTCTTATTCAGGAGGCTGAGTACCCCGCGAAATAAGGATAGTAGCACTAGGTGCACGTCCGTAGAGTGCTTCCTCCCTTTGGGAGTTTACTAACGGATAGGGTACTGCCCTTCGTTCCTATAAGTTTGGCTCTCTTTCGTTCAAAGAAAATTTGAGCTGCAGGAGAACTCGGCTGGGGGGGTTGAGCAAGAAAGCAGGAAGTACATTTTTTTGCTGCCAGATTCCCTTGGTACGGCTTCCCCGATGAAAATGTTTAAGTTCGTGTATAGGTAGGTGCCTTTGCCCTTAGACGTTGAGAGCGTCTTTTTTCTCCTCCCCATACCCTTGGATAGACCTCTTTTTTCGAGAGAACGCAGAGCCCTGCTCACCCTGCCGGCGACTCGTTTTTGCCACCTTGTAAACAGTTTATTTGAGGAACAGCAAGCTGGACGCCCCTTTTTTTGTTCGTCAGTCTTTTGATCTTCCTCTCGATGCCACCAGCCTTGCACCTTGAGCAGAGCGGACCCAGTTTCCGAAGGTGGAGGAGTAGATTCTTTCCTACAAGCTGCCCACCCGGTAGTCCGGAACCGATTTCCTCAAAAGTTCGTCCTTTCCCCTCCCATTCTTCCCTTCTCGAGCAGGAGGTGTATCATTTTGGAGGGCTTAGGAGGGATACTACTCGAGAGGATTACTCGCCGTGTCTCCTTTCCCTTACTTATCCTAGCAGGCTCCAGCACATTCTGGTCGTTAGCTCCTAATAGCACCCCGGAACCTTCGCGGCCCGGAATCCTGCTTGCGAGCCGTTCCAGCAGGAGTATTCCGAGGTATTGTGTAGGCACGTAGGCAACCTACTGGGATTCCACCAACCCCCCCTTCCTTTTCTTCCTCCTCCTAAGTTGTTGTTGTTTATTTTCTCGAGCATGACGGAGATGGTGGTGGGGTATTCTTCCCTCGGGCAGGAGGTGCATAATTGCTCGCCATCCTACGCAGGGAACGGCTCGCCTAATGCTGATTTTCCGTGCTTTTTGGGCGACCCTTCCCCCTTTCCTCTAAGCTTATATTTGCTTGGGGGAAGGGAGAGGAGACGGTTCTAGGCCGCGGCCGGAATAATATTCCCTCCCGCCCGGAGCACGCATCAAACGACTAAGTAATATAAAACTAGTTTTTTCTTGGTTTTGGTGGTTCCTTTCGCATGGTTTCCTTCCTCTCGGTCTTACGACGATTTTTCAATTCGAACAGCTCGTTCGGACTCAACATTCGAAATCGTTACTGCTTCTCAAAGGTGCCTTCTGGTTTGTCACAGAGAGGACCTACTATAGCCCTCCTCGCCCTCAGATGGATCCCCTGCTGTTCACCCACTTCTTTTCCTTGTGACAGCGATTCTGCCTTTTTCAGAATAGATGAGATGGTTGGATCTTATAAGGGTCGTATAAAGAGGAGGTGGTGCGGTTGTTTTTTGTATGATGGAGGAAGTCTATCACCCCTGAACGACCGCTACGGTCCGACCTTCTTTCAGCGGGTGGAAGACCTTACCGGGGGAGACCGTGCCATCGGGAAATCCCCGCTGGCCAAGGGACGCACTTTCTCGGGGCTTCGTCTCTCCCCTAACTGGGCGGTGCCTTTGGAGCAAGGATCTCACGCGGAGCGACCGCCGGTGTTTCGCGATAGTTACGGACCGCACCCTTGGATCTTTTCCCTGGAATGGTTTCGCTCTTCTTTGGAGTTTCCGCAGCCTGGACGGACAGTCAAGATCCTTCTTCCCTCCTCGATTTTTCTGGAGTCCGGGAGACGATCATCGGAATTTTTTTTTTCGTTTTTTTTGATCCGGGCGGCTGTCGCATGGTCGCCCTTTTGGTGGGAGAAGACGGCCCTACCTTTAGCGGATCTCTTAACGAGCTTCCTTGTGCCGTTCCCGAAGCCCCTTCCCCCCCAAGGTTTACATGACGGTGACTTTCAAAGGAAGAGGAGAAAGCGGAGAAAGTAATCGTCCCCCTCGTCGTTCCCGGCCCTTTTTATCCTTCTAGGCGGTCGAACTTTTAGGGACGCAATTCTTCTTCTTTTCAGGCAAATTCCTTCTTGTCTACAGGATGTAGAAGCCTGAGCCCTCCCGGTCGTATCGTTTTCAACGATTTCCACGGATGTCGTGCCGCCGGGGTCGATCCCGCATTAGAGTACAGGATCTCTAGAGACCCGAGACCCTCCTTCCTGCCGGCGCAAGCGCCTTCCCACTTCCCAGGATTCCTTTTTAAGCTTCTCGGGAAGAAAGATCTTCCCTGGTCGCGCATTTCCTCTCCCTAGTTCGAAGGCCCGGAGGATGGCGATAAAGCTACGGCGATCATCGTCGCCGGCAAGTTCACGGTCCTTCTCTCTTTCCTCTACGTGCAGGTGATCCCTGACATTTCGGGTTGACCTTACATGTCGTGACTACCCCCGGTAGCCCGGCAGATACCAACCATCGCGGAGAGATCGGAGGTCCCTTCGAAATTTTGCGCGCGGTCCACTGATTAGCGGCCCGTCCTGAGAATTTCTCTTGATTACCCCTTACATCGACGAGCGACTTCTTTTCCCTTCTGGTGCGCAGATTTCGCGGCTCTCTAACCTGCTTCGCATCTATCTCTTTTCCTTTTCGGATCTCTGGTTGTATAACGCAGAAATAGAGCCCACAGGATGCCGATTGGACTACCGCGTACTCGTGTGTCTCTCCCAAATCTCGGCTCTTCCAGAAGCATCCTCCACAGAAGGGGAGCGCCAGTCTCGGAAACGGCAGGAAGGACTTCGCGAGGGTTCATTTTTGGAGCCATTTCTCTGATATATGTCCGAAAGGTCCTTTTTTTCAAGGTTCAGCCTTTTGGATTCACTCGAGCGAAGGATCTGCTGGCTCAACAGAGTGTTGCCCACCTTTAGTCCTTGAGCGCCGCCGGTCGAGAGGTCGGCGCAGAAAGGACGACCACTTTTGGTCGGGTTGCGAGCTGATCGCGAGGCCAGCTCATGTTCAACGACAGGGGAGGTCGCGCCCGGCAGAAGGATTCAGGGGAGTCGGGGGTCTCGCCGACGCCTGCCGAACTTGTCCGCAAGCCGGTGTAGATGTCGTGGGGAATGGGATATAGAGAAGACTGTTCCGAAGGGCGGACAATCACTGCTTTCCGATTCTCAATCCTCTCCCAGTGGCCCTTCAGACCAAGGTCGAAGCTGAGCCGGAAAGGGACGGCCCCCCCCTGCTTTAGACCAGGATTTTTCGAGGAAGCTTTGTTCTTTCAGGGCCTCCGGACGTCATGTCCCCCTTTGCAGTTGGGTGTTTTTAGTAGGCAGTGATTAGATTATCCCACCCTTTTCCGCTCTTTGCCTTTAGATAAGCGGTAGGCGTCGATCGTAGAGTCCCCAACCTTCTCAAAGGCGAAGGCCTCCTCTTTCTGCACCACCCCCTCTGCGGAAACCCGTCCCAGAGAGACGGAAGATAGCTATACAGATCACGATTCGGACGAGGATATTTTAAATCCGGATGCTTTTCTCTTTTCCACTCCCCATCCTTGCATCTTGCGCACTAGGTTTCCGGTTAGAGACGTCATTTTGCGGGCCAAAAGTTACGGCCTAAACCGCAGGATTTTCAGCTCCCCCTTAGGCCGTTGAGCCAACACGTAAAAGCACAATTAGTAGCCGCCAGGAGCCTCCACCCGGATGGGGGGTGAGACTCCCGTACCTCCATTTTCCAGCTTTTTCTATGGGCACGGTATAAAAAGAGGTATTTTCCACCCCGTCTGCCAGGTGGCGGGTGTGAGTTCCGCGTGCCTTTTACTTGGGAGCAGAGTCTGCCACTTACAAGGCGTTTCCTGGGCTAGCCCCCCCTTCCCCCTCCCGAACGCAGCGCATCCCCGAAAAAAGGAAGGAGCCCTCGTCCACCTGGTTTTGAAGGGACCGTGGTGCGGAACATACGAGAAGCCCCCCTCGCGGAGAAAGCTCGTCGAGTCGTTTCTTCCTCTTTTTTTCTTCAGCCCTCCGGGAAAAGTTGGCAGTCTCCCGCCCCAGATTTAGAAGGTGGTCCCCCTCTTCGACCGAGCTTTTAGAATCTGAGCCAAACCTGTCCTGTAGTCGTATGATGGAAGTGTAGGTACCGCGCTTCCCTCAGGCTTTCCCCCCTTATTTCCCCCTTGAGCAGGAGGTGTTTTCGTAGGCGGGTAGGCGGGTTTTATCGCGGTCTGAGGCGGAGAGTATTCGCGAGACTCGCTTATTACTTTTCCTCGCCGGCCCCCTCGCGGCGGAGGAACCTTTCCTTCCCTTCGGTATCCTCCTTCCCCCAGCACGGCGGGCTCCTTCTCGCATGAAGGAGAGACGTTCCGCGCTTTGTTCGAGTTGCACGTAGGAAAACTGCCTTAGATGAAACAGAATAAACACCCCCCTCCCGGCCTTTATTCTCTAGCTTTTTTAGTCGAGATACTATCCTTCTGTATGCTGGGCATCTCGCGGCTCAATAAGTGAAGATAGAACTCGCCCTCCCTCCTTCCCGGCTCGCCCTTAATGATGGAGCCGTGCGAGCCCCCTTGCTTTAGGATTGGTGCCTCTCCTGGGAATCCCGAACCGCGAGTTATGTCTGGAGCTCCCTTTTTTTTTTCGAAGGTAAGCGTGTCCCCCCCGCCGAATCTCTCCTCTGCCCGTGCCCCCCGCCTACACCGCTAAGTAATCCGGATCGCCCGGAAGGACGTGGTGTGTGGGGCGTTGTGGCCGCCAAGAGCGTAGCTTGCGCATGGACCTCCCGTACACTTTTTTTTTTGGAGTCTTTCGTAGACGCCGCCACCTTCTTGCGCGCTGCCTAAAGGTGCCTTCTTTTTTGGCAACGAGACGCGAACCCTCAACTCCCCCGGTGAGAGCAGCAGCTTGAGAGAGAGGGCCCCCCGGCCTTTCCCCCCCTTCCCGCGCCTTTTCTCCCTTTTCATAGCTGCGCTGCTTCTTGCGAAAGGGTCCGATACCGCCCCTGTGAGCGATGTTAGTGGGGCCCGCAGCTTGAAATGATCAACGTCTACGCTCTTTCCCTAAACTTACGTTGGGTGGAAGTCCCTCCTTTGGGGAGACCGTGCCCGAAGCCGCTGGACATGGAAGCCCTTGTTACGTCCTGCGGGAGGGGCTAACCCCGCCGGTGAGGAGTCTCTTAAACTTGGCGGGACTGCCGTCTATACTCCCTTTCGCTGTAAAGCCGATTCCCGTCCGTTAGGCCCGCCCCACGTAATCTAAAATCGGACTCCTGACTGTGAGACAGGGCGGATGGCGCGGAATTCCCTGAAGGACCCTCTCCGCCCCTTTGGGAGGAGAGCCTCTTCTGCATTGCCGGGTTACGAGACCCTTTCTCCTTGAGGCGGAGGCCGTCTCCCTGTAGACTATGTGGTGGGAGACTTTGATAGAAGATCTCAGCGTCTTCCCGAGCGGATGCCGTCTATATTGGGAAGGCTGCCTTATCCCTGACTCCCCCCAACTTCCATGGACAGGTACGGGTCCCAGGGAAAGTAAGAGGCGTAGAAAGCCGAGACATTCTAGACGTTGACGTTTCTTCTAAGTTGCCCCTTTCGGCGTCAAAGGGTCGCTTCGGTCGGCAATTATTCCGGGCTGAACACTTCTGCTGTCTGTCCGCACGGTGAGTAGCGCCTTTCCGATAACGATCCCCCTCCTCGTCTTCCCCCTTTGAGGACCTTCGGGCCGCCCTTAGAGGAAGAAATGAGTCCCCGCTTTTTCTCTCCGCGACGATTTCCCCTGCCGTCGACTTTCGGCGGGTCCTTCCCCGTAGTTCGAACATTGGCTATTCTAGTTCCCTGACAAGTTGTCTGCATTCTCGAAGGGGCAGGCTAGACCCCGGCCGTTTCTCTTTCACTCTCGGAGAGATCGGTTGCAGGAACGACTGGCCCGGGTCTTAGAGCGTTTATGCCTTTTATAAAATTTTTACCACCTTAGTTTCCCCTTACTTCTGACTAAAGGAGAATGCCCCCACTGGAATCCCATAGCCTAAGAGCGAAGGCCGGCCTTGGCGACCCCCTTTCGAGCGCCTCTTTTTCCGATTTCCCCCACGACGTCGTTGATGCCCTCCATCACATAGAGAGCGGCTTTTTTCCCCTGCATCCTGGTGCTAGGTCGCGGATCTTTACCCCCTTCGCAGCATATCTCTCTTTTACTCATTTTTTGAGAGACTTCATCTTTCGAGCGCGACCTCTCACCAGGATGAAATGGAACAGCCTTTCTCCGATGGATGATGGCAGAAAGAAGTCGGTCCCTGATCGGAGATTTTTCCCCTCGAATCTTTCCTTTTTCAAAGGTCCCCTTTTTTCCTCCCCAATCTCGCAGGCAGGAGCCAGGGTTTATATGGCCCGGTCTTTTTCCCCGACAGGGCCAAAGCCGGTCAAACAGTAATGTTCCGGTTTGTGTCCACTGAATCTTCCGGAACCTCCTTTTCAAGGCTCACCAATTTCTAGTGCCGGGCACTCCCCGCCGAGAGTTCTCAGCACTAAGGGTGAGCGCCAACGGCCCTCCGCGAACAAGTTTCCGGTTTTCCCTCTCGTCCCCTCCTTTTCTTGAGAACGAAAGTTTCCCCCCCGAAGAGCACGGCGAAGGCATTCTCTTCTCCTGGGCGAGATCTCTGCCTACTCCTTTCCCCTTGCTCGACACGGGAGGATCTCCTAGAAGATGTCGTTTTACCGCGGCCTTTCCTGTTTCTCAATAAACGGAGTCTTGCAGAGAGTGGACGAACAGCTCGTTCGAGTGTGTACGCTACGACGCTTAGCGCTCTTCTCTCCTGATACAGAGAAGGTCTTCCCCGGACTTTGGGGCCTTCCCTTTTCCCTTCTTTCGCCTATTCAGGTGACAGGACAGGGCACTTTCACCTTCCCTTGGGTGTGAGAGGAGCAGGATTCCCTACTTCAGACCCCACTTCCCTCCCCCCGATAGTGAAGAGATCCTGGAGATTCGACTTTTCGCGTCTAAACCCCCAACCTATGCTTCCACAGGCCCCCCCTTCATTCCCTCCAACCCCCCCCCCCCCACTCATAGCGGACACCCTATGCAGAGGAGCCTTCTTCTATCTTCTAAAATCGACGATTGATCCCGGATTTGTGGCACAATGTCCCCCTTCTAGCCCCCGCGCCATTTCCCGGTCCCCTGAACTAGGTAGACAGTTCCTTTATCCCCTAAAGGGGTGAGGGAAGAAGGCTCTTCCTCCACATCGTCGGTACTATAAGGACTTTTGTCTCCCCCCCACGCCTTTCTTAGCACGGAGCCTCTCGGGGGGGGTGAGAACCCCTCCATTTCCGTTACAGGGAGACCCATTGGAAAGACGTCCTCCCCGATGGGAACAGGTATAAACCTCAAAAACCCTTTTCCGGTTTCGTCTTTTTCGTATAGGTAGGGACCTGTTGGAGAAGAGTATAGGGAGGGACTTTCCCCCCCACCGCGAGACACGAAGAGTATAGTCCCCTCCAAGACGAAGAGCCGCCTCTCTCCTGATTTTTCCCCTCCCTTCTGGGCCCCCTGGTTACCCCTTTTGGTGAGGAACAGCACTTTTTTACCGCCCTCCCCCCTTCCTTGCGCAATGAGGCATGCGAGAGCGGTCCTCTTTTATTCCACCAGCCGGGCACCGTTGATCCCCCCTTTTTTCCTTCTTCCGTGGTACGGATCGAACGCCTTCAGACTCTCCCCCCTTTCTTTTCTGGACGTAGTCGGTCTCACCAGGCGCACGACGGCGCGGGTTTCACCCACCAACCCCTCGCAAGGCTTCTTGATCGGGTTAGTCTTCTTTTGTGTCGGCGTTTTCGGAGATCTTTTCTCCCTTCCCCTCACCCCTCCCTTTTTTAACCTTTGAGCTAAAGCCTCTAAGTTGCCCTTTTTCCTTTATTTGCACAGGAGAGTCTTTCCCCCCCCCTCCACCCCCCCTGCACGGTCCCTTCCCTTCTCCCCTATGCCGAGATCCTTCCCCTTTTTCGAGGCGAGCGGCCACCTTCAATCCTGCGACGATGAGTCTGCCCAGCATAAACACCCCACATCTAAGGACCCTGGATATACTCTTTTTCATCCTCACCTTTGTGTTGTTGTCTCCCTTCCTTAGATGTTTTTTTTCTCCTAATCGCGTGTCCTTCTTTCCTCACTTTTTCCCTCGCCTACCCAGCGGGAACGGCTTTCTTCTGGAGGCGCGGCGACGCTTTTTTTTTCTTCTTCTTCTCGCCGGGGCGATCCCAAGCGAGGGCACGAGATTTTTCTTCTCGAGAGGGGAAGTCTTCCTTCTCCCCCGAGGCCCTTCGATCCCTCCCCCCCCTCCCCCCAATCTAAAATCAGGCTCGACCGGCCTGTGTGTGGTGGGGCCGACCCGAGCAGTCGTTCTTTTCCCTCTTGGAACGAACGTCCAGCTCGGTCCCTCCGTCCGTTTCGCAGGATTAGAACAGATCTCCCTGAAACTCCCCTTTGACTCCACTTTTTCTTTTTTGCATAGAGCGTCTCTCCTCTCCCAGGAATACTTGATCTCCTCCCCCTCTTCGACGAGAGGGCGTAGGGCTTGTTCCCTGGCCCTGTTTTTTCACCAGGTGGAAAGAGAGTCTTTTTTTTTTTTTGACAATCTTTTTTTCTTTGCTCACCTTGTTTCTCCCCGCGGAGGTGCGACGCTTTCCGGAAGGCCCGCAAGAGACTTCCCCTTTTCCTGCCCGACAGAGGACGAAAATTTCTAAAATTAGCGTTTCATCCCCCTTGGGGACAGAGTTCCTCTTCCCCCCCCCATGGTCCTTCCTTCCTTTTTTCACCCACAGCCATGGGGTTTTATGTCGGTATCTTCCCTGGGAGGTGACGGTCTCCCTTCAAACGACCCGGCGCGAGGACCCTCTCGGTTAGTAAAAGTCAGGTCTTACCCCGGACCCCCGCCACCCGATCTCCCCACTACTCCGAACACTCCACATGTATCTACCTACACCATACTCTTCTTCCCTCCTCTTTTTCTTTTTTTTTTTTTTTTTGTTTTTTTTTCTTTTTCTTTTTTGGGACCCCCCCGAACCACACCCTCCCTTACAATTCGAACTTCTCCTTAGCTGTGGGTTTTCTCCCCGACTGGACCCTTTTCCTGTAAAGATCGAGGGCTAATCACTCTCGTGAGAGACCTTCGGACATTCCCCTTATGAGGGGGTAATCTTTTTCGAGAGCTTCTAATGGTCGCCGGTGGAGACGCGGACTTGATTAAGAGGATAGAATTTCCTCTTCCGGAATAATGGTGCCTTCGCCTCGTGATCCCTCCTGAAGCCATGCCATATCCCCCCTTGAAAGGTTCCATGATCCCCCCCGGCCTTATTTTTAAAGAAGGATCCTCCTCGCACAAGAAAGAGTTTGAAGAGCGGTGGAAGGGCATGGCGATCTTTCTCCCCCTGATAGAAAAGGGTCTTCTCTTCCCCCCAAGTGGTCCTTCCCCCTTAGCTGCTTTCCCTTACGATCCTTCGAGAACATGATTTCAATTCTTTTTTTTTTTCTTTTTTGTCTCGATCCCTCGCCATCTTACGAGGCAACCCTCTTTCGGACCCGCCGGGGTCGACGCAGCAATGCTGCCCTCCCCGCGGTCCCCGCGCCGTCCTCCCCTCTCGTTTCCCCTTTGATTCCTTTTTCCCTCCCCCATAGGATATGGATCATCTCCCTCCAGAACCTCAGCCCGTATACCCATTTCCTGCATTGCCCCTGGTCCTCCTTGAGTTCTTGCTTCACGCTCGATCGTGAGCTGCACTTTGTGGCGCAAGGTATAGGCTTCCTTCGCGATAACAGATGTTTGTTCCCCCCCCCCCCAAACCCTTTTCAAGTCGTGTGTCCCCCCTTTCTCATAACTTCCTTCCCCTTCTTCAAAGGATAATGAAATAGCCGGCTCGGAGGAAGTTAGAAATGTCTCGCGGTCACTGATTAGACGTTTGAGGATTGAACGCATCCTTCCCCTCCGTCGTGAGGACCCTAACCTCTCTCCTTTTCGGTCCCCATCGGCCCTCCTTTTTTGGTCGGTGAGGCTCTTTCCTTCGCGA
>Ga0179593_1519445_pt1 | contig 10463 bp, 9 predicted proteins | sample CZODoug2_1_08_16_FD_185931 | JGI IMG/M metagenome (GOLD analysis project Ga0179593, IMG submission 185931) | Vadose zone soil fungal communities from Angelo Coast Range Reserve, California, USA - CZODoug2_1_08_16fungal (PacBio error correction) | ecosystem: Environmental > Terrestrial > Soil >... | reverse complement strand
GTTCGAGCCGAGAAACTCTACTGGGAGACCTGAGTTGAAAATCTTACCCAATTTTTAACCCCCCGCCTTCTATTATACCCTCTGAATCCCCCGGGTAACTCGCCTGAGGCCTTTTGACGGAGACTGCGAAGGCTGTCGTTTGCGGCAGCCTTTAGTCACCCAATCGGTATTTCCAATTTTTTTTCTCTCCCGGTACTTGCACCCCCCCTTCCGCAGCCTCGGTTATTCCAACGTTGTATTTCATTTCCCTCCCTCCTCCCCCCCCCCATCTTTATTTAGCCGATGCCCGAAACAGGATCATGACTCCGCTACTCAGAACGGTGCTATCCGATGAGGATGGAGTGATCCCTTCCTGTCTCCCTCGGCTCTTTACCGCTTTTCCATATTACAAGGCAATCCTTCCCTCTTTGTTCTTTCGTGGACCTGATCTAGTAACCCCACCCCCCGCTTGCCTTCCTTCCGCCCGGAAAAGCTCGCCTGTTGTGCAAGGCAGCTTGGAGGTTCCTATCCCCATAAAACCCTCGTGCACAAACGCCCAAACATTAGAATAACTTCCGTCACTGACCCGCCGCGCCGAGTCCAGGCATGACACCACGACCCGAGAATCTCCCATGCCCGAAGCCCATTCCCTGTGAGGTTGACTTCGTACCCTTTTGCAGTTTTTCTCCTCAAGCCAAACAACACGTACATCGAAGTGTCACCCGTCCAAACGTCCGGTAGATAAACCCGCGCCTAACAGCAGACGTTCTCTATGCCCTGCTCCCTATCACGACCACTTCCCTCTAAAGCCGTGTTTGTCTACATTTAAAGAACCTGAGCAGCTCTTATTTTAACGCAGATACCGCGCCAGCTCTTCAACCACACTTCGTTCTTTTCCCCTTTCACTGGGCATTTTCCTTCTGCACATGACACTTCGCTTTCAAGAGGGATTAAATATACTCCCTCGTGGAGCCGGTTTTTGGAGATCTGACCCCCATGCGATATTGTCCATCTTGTGGCGACTATCTTTTCCCCCGTGAGAACGGAGGTACATTATATCCCTATTTCCTACTTTAGCATGTTATACTATACGAGCACGAGCGATGTACAATGACCCCAGGATTTTCGTATTTCCGCCCCGCTAGGACTATCGAGACTGCACCGAGGACTTTTTCTAGTTATTTTTAGAATACGTCCAGCCATACCAAAATTCCATTTCAACTCAGATCAATCCCTTCTCTATTGTGGATGTAAGGTATCTCGTGGAAGGGCTCATTCGCGTCCTTCGCGCCGGGGTCCGCGAGCATGCTCAAGTTTTCTAGAACGAATACACGGGTTTTCACCCCCGCAGTGGGATATATCCCGATCCTTCTAGGATTCGGTCCAATTCCCACTAAACTTGCAAGGGACCCAGAGCGGATACTCGGTTTGGATGATTTCTTCTTGGGGCACACGCTCCGAAAGCTATGTAGGATTCGCCACCCTCCATTCCCAAGACCCCCGAGATTCGATACCCCACATTCGAGCATTCACATATCCCCTTTCTTTGACGGTCCCCTCCCTTTCCGCCGAAAACGGAGATCTAGGTTGGAGGGGAACAACAGAACCCCTCCACCTCCATATTGCCCTTCGTGGTCCCACGTCCTTTCTACTGAGGAGCATTCCTTTCACGCTGCTTTTCCTACCTTACTCGTCCTCTAGGCGCAAACCGATGAGAACTCAGGCAAGCCAGGCCTTGCGGTGCCCCCACTCTCCTCAAAGGCAGAAGTACTTTCGCGACTCGTGCTTTCCGCACCCTGGCTTCTTTTCAGCTCTCTTAGGAGCCTGACGCACACCTCTACTAGGGAAACAATGTTTAAACTGCGGTAGCGCCTATAACTCTCCGGATGCCAAGCGTTTCTCTCTATTCAATCCGTCATCCCCTGACCTACCCCTACTTCCCTATGACCCACCTTTTTGGATGGCGCCCGTCACCACCATGCCTACGACATTAAGTCTCTATTTTTCATGGTAGAAAATTCACTCCAATTTGGCGAAAAAGGAATTTGAGGATAGTTCCATTTCTCTCAATTCTGACGAGTTTACTTTCTGAACTATCCTACGCACCCCGCGGAGCCCCCTTTTTTCCCCAAAACCACTCGCTCGACCTCCGGCAAAGAAGTGCTGCACTCTTTAGGACAGATCTGAAACCGTCTTTCTCTAGTGCTTTTTGCCCCAGAGGCTTCCTATTTTTCTTCCCCTATATAATAGGGATGGTTGGCGTCCATCAACCATACTGCGCAGCAGAAACGATATGACAATGTCTACTTCCCTGCGGAGCTAGGTGCCCTCTCCTATTCCGAAACTGCGGCCGCCTTTTAAACTCTTTCCAGAGCGAACCCCAATATCTTCCTTCTGCGCACGCTTATGTGTCGCATGCCATCCGTAAGAGTTCATTTTCAACCCCCCCCCCCAGACTTTGGCCCACGCCTGATCGGGCCATGGACCGTGCGGAGAAGAGCTAAATTTGGAGCACCCCCTCCCTTTTGTCATTTCGTCTAGTGCTCACGCCTTCGGGATACCTCCCCGCCAGCCAACTTCTCACTTTTCCCTCAATCACCATGTTTCTTCCTCCTTGATATCGGACACCTCCTCGGGTTGCCCGCCAAAGGCTCCTTTTCGACAGAATGCTAAGCCGGATTTCTCGTGGAATCCCCTTACATTTCTCGGACGGGGCGACCCCGCTGTGAACCTTCAGGCCAGGCTTGTGAGCCTTTTCCCGCATCCTTCCTCGGTTTTCCTAGTTCACACCCTCGTTCCCTTTTAGTCCGAGTGTCGGATTCCAATTGTCCTCTCATGCAGATTTCTGCCTAAACGAACAGGAATAAGTCTCATGCGGGAGTGCGCCTTGGTGACTTTCGAGGCCCCCGGTGAAGTAAAACTCCAACGGACCAACTCCCTCTCCCCCCCCTCGCCTTTCAAACCTTCTTTTCTATCTCCCGAAAACGACCCCCCTCCTCAATCGCCTCAGTCAAAAGCGAAAAGTGGCAAGCTTTGGCGGTTTTACGATCCCTTTGTAACTTGCAGGGTCAGCTGAACGCCTTTACGTTCCATCCGGTAACCACATCTCACCACCCTAGAAATGTTCTGTCCCTGAGCGTGATACCCCTAAGAGTCCTATTTCTCCTCCTTAAAAGTATAATGAAATCGGCCTTCGTTAGAGTGGTTTATTGTCTAGTAACGGATTCAAATATTTTTTCTACTATGGAGATGACCTCTAACAGTTCAATTGACCTTTTCGCACCTCTTTTTTGTGACACAGCCCTCTCCTGTCCAGTGTGACAAATATTCCCATAGAACCACCCTGTTCTAGTATCTCCCTCCCCGCCCCTGGTCCGAGATCCGCCAAGTGTTCCGGCGTCACCTTGCTATTCGTACGAAAAGACGGGTGAACTGTGGGCAATCGATCGCAGCTGTAGGGCCAGGAGCCAGTTCTCCCTTAGTCATCTCGCGCTTCCGTTCCGACGCGACACCGCCGCTACTACCCCCTTCAATTTGCCATTATTTTTTAGTCGCTCCCCCCCTCCTCATATCAAAGCGTCTGGACGCTGCGTGTTTCAAAGAGTAGATTCCCCCGTCTCCCCGATACCTGCGGGACCGCTTTAGTGGACGCCGCTATGCTATTTCACTTCCCCCAAGCTACGCATACAACACACCTAGCAACTAGTCCCTCCTTCCTAAGTTACCTTAACCCCTCCCCCTTCCTGCCCCGAGTGTTGTTGTTGAGTCAGAGAATCTTTACACTCTCTAGATAGTGTTGAGCGGTGTGGCCACCCTCCTTTACCATATTTCCCTTTCTCACGAGCTTTCTCTATTATCGTCAGCATATTTCAAGATGGAAATTAACCCTCGCTGGCAAATGACCACATAGCCGGACCCTCCTTCCCCCACTTTTGGAAAGCTTTCTTCGATTCCCCTTGTAATCTACCATGACTCCACGAAAAACGTGGGTACAAAGGTGAGCGAACGGAGTACCCTACATGATCGTACCTAGTAGATGCTTTCCACCAGCGCCCGCTGCTCGCTTTCCTCCCCCCTTTCCTGGAGTTTTTCTTTCTTTTTTCACTACGTGTTGCTTACACATTATTTCCGCCTTAGCGTACCACCCCCCTCCCTTCTGATCATTACTCCAGATGAGTTTAACCCCCAAAGGGCAGATCCAACATTATTCCTACCTTCCAATGTTTCGGAGAAAAGTCATTCATTTTTTTTTCCAAAAACGATCCGCAACCACTTCATCTTATATTCAATTCTGTTTCCTTTTCTCCTTTTTGAGAGCTACGCTTTCTCTTTTTTCTCATCTCTCTACAGTTCGAGTGGCGATTGCGATTAGGATTCTCAAGCATTTCATCCTACTTTCCGTGCCCGGCTTTGATAGAGCCGCAAAAGGTGCACCACCCCACGTTTCTCCCCCCTTCCGCTACATAGGAGTTTTTTCTCGTCCGTACACCCTAATTTTGAATTACACCGACCCCTTATGTCGCTGGATACGAGTAGGAAGGTTTCCTCTCAAAGTAGGTGCCCGAAAGTAAACATGCTCACTCTTTCCTGCTTTAGTCTCTCTCCTCACAAAATGAACTCGGCAATCCTACTTTTGAAGCGTCGGAAACAAGATACTTCGTGATTGATATTTGTACACTTAACGTTTTATTTCTTCTCTTATCTGAGATGTCACCGAAGGCTCCAGAACGCCCTACCCTGTTCCCCTTTTTTTGCCGAATGAGTCATGTCGCTTCTCCCCGATGAGCCCCTGCGAGTGCTTCTTTTCCCCAGAGCTTGTTTCCTTCCCCCCATGCTTGTATAGCTCTTTCCCCCTCCTCCCCTCGGAAAAAGACACATAGTAGGGAAGCGTTCGGTCCAAGGGCGGGGCTGGTCCATCCTCACTTCTCTCGGAGCCATGAGCTAGGCAAATCTCGGATCCTCTATTCCTGGCCGTTTTTTTTGCTCTTCCCGTCATCCACTCCCCTTGCCATCGCTTCCCCCCCTTTCTTTTTCCAGGACTTTCGTCCCGACACCCCCCCTTGCGCGCTCGCATGACAGGCAGCGGCAATCTTTTTCAAAACCCCTCAGCAGGACTCGACTAAGTTCCTTCCCCTCCTGTACTTCTCCCAAAGCTGAGCGTGCCCTTCCCAGCACGTGTGTGTAATTTAATCCGCGCACGCAATCACAGTTCTACACTATCTCTCCGATTTCCCCCTCCCCCGACTAGTAGCCCCCTTGCACGATATCGTTTTTTATCCCTTTATTAGCGAAGAAAGCTTTTCAGCCTGCTTTTTGGAAGATTGCCTGCCGATTTCCTCGCTTCTTCTGCAAGGTCAAGGGACCCCACATCCGTACCCCGCCTTCTCGGCCCCTTTGTTCGTAGACGCAACACAACAGGCTTCCGCTACTGGTTTTTTTCTGCGTCATAATGCCTGGACCCGCTTTTTCATGCGGGCTATATTGATGCCTCTGATTTTCTTCAAAAGTCACATCTTTCCTTCTTTGCCGCGCAGCCAAATCTAGTAAGGGTTTCCCTTAGGTAGTTTCTGCCGTTGCGCGAAGGCTCCAGGCGCGCAGAACTCCGCCACTCCTTCCTCCTCGGCAGTACTACAACCGCCTCCTATTGCCTATTAGTTCCGCTATTGATATTCCTTCCACTGAGTAGGGCGCGAATGACGGCGCCGTATAAAGCCCTTTTGGTACCCACGATTTCCCGAATGAGTTTTTATCCCCAGGGCCCTCATCTCTGTCCTCTTCGTGGCATCCCCGCCCACCAATATAGCAAAGAGTCTTCTCTTGTTTTCCAGTTGCTTGACCTTTTCCCCTCTAATTTTTTTAGATTATTACTCCGACATCGGCTCGCACTCCCGCACGCAGCAACCGACCCCCCGCCTCTCGGGTCGAGCAAGAAGCAGGCCGCATCCAGATTACTGTCTGGTCTTTTTCTGACACGTCCCCCTTGATCGTAGCGCAGGCTCTTCTAGAACTCTACGGTCACTGAAGAGAAGAGATAGGTTCCAGCGACGAAGAGGGCTCTAGCCCCCCCCCCGATGGCAGACTCTGCCGCCAAGACCTATGGTAGGGAAATATTCTCTCTTTACGATCACACTTCCTCGCTTTTTTCTCGCTAACCACCTGATAGTCGGGCAAAATCACACTGAAAATCGTGTGACTTCCATTGTCCGGCTCTAGGCTCGAGCCTTTTCTTCCCCGAAGAGGCAGTATACCATACCTCTCCTCCGTTGTTTCCGACCGGGCATCCCCCCCCACCCCCCCTGATTGGCCCAAACAAAATCGGGGAGATCTCCCATCGCTTTAGCCCACCAACACCTCCCAGCTACATAGGGAGCTTCCCTCTGTTTCCGCAACACCGAGCTTTATACATACTCCTATCCAAAGTACACCCCACCCCCCTCGCCCGTAAACCCTAGAGTTGCGGGATCGCTTACCTTGGTCACAATGAGCCGTTTGGATAGTCCACCACTTTCCCCTCCCTTGCAAAAGACTCTTTTATCAACCTCGATCCGACTGTGTGTCATCCTTCTTTATAGGAAGCTCACCATTTTAACCCCAGGTACCCCCGCGAGGCGTTGGCGATAACGTAGTAGATCGTCCTTCTCCGACAGGTCAGCCTGAGATAGACCCTCCAGCTTTCCTGCAAACAAGTTGCCGTGGGGCAGTCCCAATACTAACTTAAACTAACCCGGGTGGCAGGATCCTCACACTTTTCGTCTATCCCCTGAAGCACCGTGAACCATCTCCCACTTTCTCAGTCGCCCCTCAGATAGAATCTGCGAATCATCTCATTTTAGGGATGCCTTTGATCCGCCAGCAATCCGCCCTCTTCTTTTGAGCGCCGTTAATTATACGCATCGGCATCCCTTCCATATTTTCCCCGCAATCACCAACCCCAACGTTCGGATTCCCATCGAGCTCGTGCCGAGTGTCCCTTGAGAGAAAAGACCTTTCACCCTACAGCATGGTGCTGATCCCTCTTAAAGTAACAATCCTCTTGGATCTAGTTCTCCCTGGTTAAGTACTCCATTCCTAGAACCGGCTCGGAAAACCCCCACGTTTTCCGCATGACTCTGCTCACATCGAGGTGATCGTAAAAACACATCACTTTTCTATTTTACTGCCTACTCCGTTGTTGTGTTGCTCTCGCTGCATAGCCTCCCCTCCACATTCCTTGCGCAGTCTCTCATAGGTCCCCCCTTCTTTTTTTTTTTCCCCAAATCGGTTCCGCACTGTTACCTGAATGAGCCCTATACACTCGGCGCCAGTGCTGCTCCTGGGGTTACGTTTTTTCTGGCGTTCTACCTTCCCCCCCTTAGGTCCCTAGTGACCCAAATATTCCAGCTGCCTACACTTTGGCCACGGACCTTTCATTCCCCGCCTGGATACCTGTCTGGTTTTTGATACTAATCTTGCTCGTATGCATGACCACGAACCGACCGGCTGCTCCTCATTCCTTTTTGCTTGACCCTATATTGATCCTCCACGTTTATCAATACTTATGGAGGATGCACCAGTCGCAGATAGCTCATAGGGTTGCAGAAGGAATAGCCATTCTTACGTGGCCAAGTGGGCATAACGACAACCCCCCCCCCCTCGTGCTCGCTGATTTAGTACCCGGAAAACGTTCGTTTTGCCCTTCCTTCAATCCAAGAGTTTTCCTTTTCTAAAAACCGGCAAATTGAGAGTCCCGTCCCTCGGGCACTACCCTGCATCACCTCTGCTGACACGTCAGAGCAGTCCCACGCCGCCAGCTTCGAACTTTCCACCCCCCCTCTAAGGCGTTTTAATTCTAAGCATCTGATGCTTGCGGGTTGCCCTTATCCTTTGCCAGTGGTTATCTAAAGACCCGTCTCTCATTGTAATCCCCTGTTTTTCGCTAGTCCCGTCGCTCACTTGCATACCTCGAGTGTTCGACCACATTAGAAACCTACCTAGCGCATTACAGACGTTGTCGTACTAAATTTGAGTTGTACTCTTAGGGATCATTTTTCATCGCAGAGGTTTTTTTTTACTTTACCAGTCTCTTTCTTTTCTAAATCCTTCCGCTTCACCCTTATTGCTTTGAGCGCTTCCCCGCTTAGATTGATAGATTTTGAATGGCCGGGTCTGGGCCCCCACCGTAATCTCTTAGTATAGACTCAGGCGTTAGGTCAACCACCTTTTTTAACTAAGCTCCAGAGCGTGTCGAACCCTTTCGTGATTTTCAGTATTCTCTTAACGACTAGCAGCTCGTAGCCGAGTCATTAGCCCTTGCACTCGTCTAATAACGCCCACCTTTACAGTACACACGTAAGAAGCTACCCGAACTCACACACACATGCGTTGTGGAAGGCAGTAAAATTCTCCCTATCTGGCCCCTTTCCGCTTATAGGCTCTGAGCTTGGTTAGACGGCCTGCTCACCTGGGCCCAGCCATCGCTCTGGAGAACTTTTCCTAGCCTCAAAGGCAAGTTATCTGGGCCTTGCGGGCCTTCACCTTGAACCTCTACCATAGGCTTAGGTGACTCGACGGCTTAGTGCCTACCCTGAGGTCTTATGAAGAGTGCCTCTCAATTTTGACGCCTCTCTCATACTATAAACATCAATCTTTCTCTCTTCCTATAATCCTCCCCCATCACTATTTCGCTTTTCTTGGTTGTTTCCGCCCCCCCGCCTAAGATGAAAACCGGCGAACCCAAGACAAAATTCTCTTCCCCCATCATCGGTAGAACGTCCCAATATGTGCCCACTGGCTTTATTTTTTATGACTTTTATTTTTTCTTTTTTTTTTGTGCGTTCCGCGCCTATCCAAGACCGCTCAAGCGCGTCCCTGTTTTTGAGTTCAAACCGGTCCTCCTCCTCCTAAGTTTCTTCTTTCGGCTCGCTGCCGACGTCTGTGTCGGTCTTTACTGTTCACTTGTGTGTGCTATCGGGCTAGTTTCGGACGTTGTTATGTGTTACTGGTTATTTTTGTTTTTGAATGTCTGTTGTGTGTGTGTCGTGTTGTATTTGTCCTATGTGTCGGTTTCTGTCTGTGGCTTTTTTTCTTCTGTCTAGCCAATAGAACACCATGATTGGAAGGTTGGTGATTGGGAAGAACTGCAAAACATGTTCCCCAAAGAATCTTTTTTCCCCCTTGAGCATTGTTCTTCCTCCCTTCGTCTCCGCGGCCTTTTATATTTCCACACTCTGGTCCGGTGCACCGCCAGCTGCTCCCCGGCAATGCCCTCTCCTCCCTTGAGTCTCGCTCGTTTTTCTCCCTTTATAGATAGGGGATTGGTTTGTCCTCTGCGCACAAGGACACCCAGGGATATGACCTGAAGCATCCTTTTTCCATCGTCGGAAGGCCCCCCCCCCGCTCTTTCTGCGCGTTTTGAAAAACCCCGACTGCCGAAGTCTCAGGCGCCGTCTCTCTCTTTGGATTGTGGAAATGTCTTGCCTCCTTGGGCATTCGATCTGGACCTGGAGGCTTCAGAGCATAAAGGTCTCCCCGTCTCTTCTCGATTGACCTCCCGCTCGTCCAAGTCATTTCCGGGATTCCCTGCCCGCCTTTTTCAGCTTACCCTCCCCCCGTCATCGGACCCCTCCTCCTTTTTGAAGGCCAGAGCTTTTTCCTGGTCACCATTTCTCTCGGGGTCAGCCCTTGGAGAAGCCACCATCTATCTCTTTCCCCCCTTCTTTTCCCCATTCCTTCTTCTGGCGCCTTCGCCTTCCCACAATCTCTGAGGCCCATGAGTTCCGATATAAGACTCCGTTTCCCCATTCCTATTGCCGATTTCCCCTTTCGTCTCTTAAAGCAATATTTTTTCTTTCCTTCCTTCGAGTGAGCCCTGTTCCTTTTCAATCGTGACGGAAACCTTCATACAAATATCCGCTCTAAGGGGTTACAGGACGTTTTCGTCAAGAATGCCGCCATCGCCTGCTCCTTGTTGCCTTCACCGACTCTTTTCGGATCACATTGAGAATGGGAAGGGAAGAGTGATTCCACTTTTTGTATAATCGCCCCCAATCGAACCTGGAGCTTTGATGACCCCGCAGATTTCTTTTTTTTCACGGCCTTTCGAATCCCGTTCTATGTATGGGGTTTTTACCTTCTGAAATTGGAAGGGTCTCGCCGGGAAATTTGTCATGGACCTTTTTGTCAACCCCTCCCAGCTGTTGAAATCCGCGCGGGGTTTTATAGTTACGCGTTCCCTTCCCCTAGACGAAAAATTCTTCTCAGAAAAACGACTTTTACCTTTTTTCCCTCGATAAGCTTTCTCTTTTTTTCCTTGCAGCTATTTTCTGTCGCTCGATCTTCTCTCTCCCCCGCTCCTTAGCAAAAGTTTCGTGGCTAGGACCTTTCGTCAAGCCTCTTGAGTCTCTTCCCCTGTTTCCCTAGTTTTGCTCAAAGAAGAGTCCTTCTCTTATCAGTCACGCGCTATCGCTTTATCTTGTCCTTTCTGCCACGAGAAACCCCTTTTTGCT
>Ga0179593_1512698_pt1 | contig 10463 bp, 15 predicted proteins | sample CZODoug2_1_08_16_FD_185931 | JGI IMG/M metagenome (GOLD analysis project Ga0179593, IMG submission 185931) | Vadose zone soil fungal communities from Angelo Coast Range Reserve, California, USA - CZODoug2_1_08_16fungal (PacBio error correction) | ecosystem: Environmental > Terrestrial > Soil >... | reverse complement strand
GGTACGGCCCTGGCGTCCCCGTTGGGATCCGTGGCCTTCATTAGGCACTCAACACCCCCCTTGTCACCAGTGCCCTTGTTCCCCCGTTTTCCCACCCTTTCCGACAATTGTGAACCTTCGCACCCCCCTTTCCAACCAGACCGGCCTTCAACAGAGTTTTTTTGCACGTTGCGGATTCCTTGCATGTGATTCCCGGAATCCGACCTTTCAAACCGACCCCTTTTGCCGCCTGAGCTCGTCCGAAACCTTTTGGAGCTTCTTGCCCACCGTTGTTTGAGCTACGTTTTTTTCTTCCCCCCTCCCTTCACTGAAGGTGACACCCCCTGGCTCAGGTTCCCACAGGGGGTGGGCAACTTCTTTCGTGCCCCTCCCTCCCCCACCCTCCTCTCCCTCTCCCTCCTTTCCCCCCCCCCTTATCTTGACGCGTTGTCCCCCACGAACAATCGGACCATCCCCCGGAATGGTGATACTTGCCGGGTCCACCCGGGCACTTCACACCGTTTTGCGTGCGACGAGGGGATTCCCACCACCTGGGCCCGAGTACTGATTTCTGGGGCCGTTTGAACGCCAAGTCCCCAAAAGCGACGAAGACTAGCGGCTCCTTGCCCCCGTCCACTGCGGTCCCATCGGGATTTCCACAGTTTAACCCCCAAAAGGTCCGCACCATGTAAACGTATAACAATTCACGGGCCTAATTGGGATTGGTCCCCCTGTCAACACAGGATTTTAACCTCTTGAACCCGACTAAGGAGGAGCTGTCCCCCCCCCACAAATGTCTAGTCGCGGCCCTTTTAAAATCGTAAGCCCCAACCCGTCCGATGTCGCCCTGACTTGCGCGTTCTGTCAGTTTCCTGTGGTAGGCCCTTTTCCCTATGTTTTCGAAATCCTTCGATGTTTGAGGTGCGTGCTTGTTTCGCTGGCCGGCTGTACTACTCTTTTCCTTTAGGGATTTTTGGGCTCTTGGACCTTGAAAGCTTTCATGAAAAGATGTCGTTTAGTCGGCCCCAAACGTATTCTTTTGACCCGTGTGGAAAACACACCTCACCCCCATAAACCATTAATAGTTCTCTTGATGCTTTACATACCGTCCCCTTCTGGGCCCGACTGCTTCCTTAGGGAATGTTTTTCTGCCGGGGCTTGGCGCCCATAGGGGCCTCTGTCCGACCCTTGTGCCCTGATATTTGGATGTGACCTTAGTTCGCTTCCCTTTTTTTGGAGGGGTTTCTAACTTTTTACTTTCGCTCGGGTCATTTTGTCGAGGTTTCAAGTAAGGAACCAGCCAGGTTCATAGTTTAACTTTTTTCTTCCGTTGGTCTTCCTTGGCGGGTTCCCCATTTTTCATCCCGGCAATCGGATTGGGTCCTACGATTCCCCGCGGGTACGGGTTTTTTCTTGAGGCGGCCCGACCTGAAATGCGTTATCCCCCCCCCCCTTCTGTGGAAGCTTCATTCTTTTTCGATGCAGTATGGGTTGAATTGTGCCTGCTAGTACAACTGCATTTTTTGTTCAGTGGAACTGCTTCTGATGGTCCCCGGTGTCGGCATTGATTCAAGGAAGTTCTTTGCCAATTATTGTTACTTTTCTCGTAAGCCGATTCAGCTTCAGCGTTTTACATATCTCCCTTTCGGTTTGGGACTCCGTCTAGCGTTCCCCGTTGTTGGCCGTCCTTGGTGGCCGGTTTCCTTTTCCTGGGCATCGCCCAGCTTTTTTGTCCCCCCCGCTGGCCTGGGCTCGCCCGGGGTTTCCACTTTGTGCAAAGTTTGTTTCCCTTGGCTCCCGTGTGGTAAGTGTTGTCGGACGGAGGGTCTTGTTGAGTGGCCGTGAGTAAATTCCTGGCTCTGTGACGAATCGCGAGGCTGGCAGGGGGTGAGGACCCCCCTAAGGCTTTCCCCCCCACCCTGTCTTTTATGTTGTTCGTATATGCGCGATTATTTCTCCCCACAATTTTTTTTTTCTTTTCGTCATTTTCTTTGGGTGGGGACCTTGGTTTCAGGACCTGGCGCAGCAATTTGGTTTGAATCTTCAATTTATTTTAGTTCCGTTGCCAGTTTGGATTTGGGAATTTCCTAATCAGCTTACTTGAAACCACATTTGATTTGTCCGGGTCATGCAGGTCTCCAGGCGGGTGTGAACCCCCCCCAACCGTTCCGTGGTCTCCCCCAGGACATTTTTTTGTCAACTCGTGGCTTCCTGTAGGTGGAACAACGTTTCTGAACACGTTACTACTAAATTTGAGAGTCCTCTTAAGTTCGCGATGTGTGCAATTCAGTCTCGGTCCAGTAGACTTCGCCATTATTGTTCTAAGGTCGGATTACCGTACTCTTTCCTCTTACTCCTAATGGGGTTGCGACGAGTCGCCTAAAAGTCCCGATCCTTAAGGCACTTCTTCCCGCCCACCCAGATCCATTAACGATTTGGGCACTGGATTTTCCAATCCGGAACCCCAGAAAACAAACCATGACCAGTATCACATGGTTGTCGTGTTCAGACCCCCACCCCCACAAAAGGGTAGTCTCGCACTTTGAACCCTAGGTGAAATACGTTTGAGATCTTTTACGGCGGGAATGTGGACTTAAATGGCAGGATCTTTTTCCTCCACCCTTGGGTTTCTGTTCGGGGTTGGTGGTGCCCCCGACCACGAAAGTCCGCATGCCGTCGGCGGTTAGCCATGCTCACCCCCCAAAAAAGAAAGCTTTTGATCAAGCTGTCCCCCCGTCTTGCCCACCGGACAGGACAAAGGGCCCCCTTTTTGTCCTGCATTCGCCTGGTTGGAATTTTGATCGATTAAACTCATTCCCAATCCTTTCCCGAAGTCCCCCCGATCACCCAATCAGCTTGAATCCTCCTGGAATTCTACCGTTTTAAACTGAAATGTCGTCAATCAAATGTTCTTCTGCACCTGCCAGATCCTTTTTATTGGATTTGCCCAACGCCCAAGCCCTTGTACGGGCCCTTCATCACAACCGCCTTCCACCATGAGCCCGGTCTGGGATCCACTTAACCCCGAGGCGGGCCCCACTGGCCCTCGTGGCCGGACCCCACTAGCACTTAAGGGGACATTTCAAGAGTCTTCAGCGTTCAGTGACACATTAAACATCCGACATGACCCCCAGAGTGGCTTCGCACATCCCCTGATTTCCCCACATGCCTTCTTCCCTCGTTACCACGTCTAACCCGTCGTCGTTCTACAATCCTGTAGACAAACTTCTTCCCTTTTTTTTTTCTTTAGGACCCAACGTAAAAAGTTTGGCCTGGCAACCTTCCCTCCACGCAATCCTGTTTACGAAATGGTCCAACCGTAATTCTCCGCCGTTGTCAGAGATAGTGAAAAAATTGTTGTGTCAAACCCACCGTTTCCCTTAGGCATCCTTTAGTCAAGTCCACTGGGATCCAGTTCTATGATTTCAGCCGGGCATACCAACCCTATGAAAGACTTTATCGCTCCTCTGATGTGCACTTGGATGTTGCCCCCCGCCACCCACGTTGTAACCGCTCAGTTCTTCTGTCGGTCTTTTGCTGGTACTTTTCCCCCACCCCACCAAGGCCGAGTCCCGTTGTTTTTTGTCGAAAGACCCCCGGCCCCTTTCCGCCGTCCCCGCAACCGGCCCTAGCACGGGTTTCCAAGACGTCTTCTCAGTTAGAAAGAGCTTTGCCAACCTTCCCCCCCCCAGGGCAGCAAGACAAGTTCATCACATCCATTGATTGGGCCCCCCCGGACTGCTGTTTGCGGGTTTTTCATCTGTTAGGGCATGCCCAATCGAGCCATATGTGGTCCTTTCTTGGTCGATTTTTTCCCCCCTTTTTTTGTGTGTTTCTTCCCCAAGTTTCGGCACGACTTTTTTCTTTTTCCGCCGACCTAGATGGTTTATTGCGGGTTCGGTTTTTACCCCACAGCTCCAAATTATCCATAACCATATACTTCCCCCTCCGGCTTCCCCCAAATCCCCATTTCCCCCCCTTCAGTTAATTTCGAATTCGCAACCTTCAGGCACCCCCTGTCCCCCCATTGCCGACCTTTTCGCTGGTCTGTGTTCATCCCACCTTTTCTCTGATCGAGGTCTTCTTTTTTTTGGCAAACGTCTCAGCAAGCCCGTCGGTTTCTTTTCCTTTTTTTCCTCTTCCATTCAAGTTCCCTTTAACTGTTAGGACCAAAGCCTTTCGGGTGTTAATGGTTACTGGTAACGGTTTTCGATTGTGACTTCCTTCGAACAAGGAAAGGCCCGGGCTGAACTCGACTTAGGAGGGTGTCCCGGGGCAGATTGTTATGGTTCTTGGCCAATCCTTGGTTGCTCCCTCTTTTTTAACCCACAGTGTGTGGGGTCTACGTTAGCCGTCCGTGTTCTTTGTTGCCCCTTTGGGACACGGTCCTTGTTACCCCATGTGCATTTTTTCTTCACTGTCTTTGCCCTCCTGCAGGAGTTGTTACTTGTTTCTATCCCCCATCCCCTGTGTTCCACTGCAATCGGGACACCACCTTTTTTTCCCTTTTCGCGCCGTCTGGTAAAGAGTCCACTGTCCACACTTTTTCCCCCTGTCTTGCTTGGCTTCCTCCTGTTAGGTTATTTTCTCCCTCATCCTGATTTCCTTTTCCGGTTTCCTTTCAAGAATGCAACGGCCCCGACTTCACAGTTTTTTTTGAGAAACCCGTCTGGGGAAACCCCTCCTGGAACTCGTAGTCTTGTGTCTGACGTCCTCGTCGTTTTTTCCAACCTGAAAAACGTCGTGGAAGACTGAATTCCCCGGGTAGTAGTGTTTTTTCTTTCTTACCCGATCCGTGATGGCATTTTTTTCCAGGAGCGTCTTCCTTTAAAATATCTCTTCTTTTCCCCTCAGTTTGTTGTGTTGATTTGTCGTTTAGCTGGTTCCCCGTTATCCGCGGGCGGCCGGTGCTGCCTCCTGGTTTTCCCTCCCTTTCAACACGTGCCTTTTTCCACCGGATCCGTCAGATGGAAATGTTGCCTTTTTCCCCATTCTGCTGCACCCAACACGGCCCATGGTGAATAGTCCCCGGCCACGGTGCTCCCCCCCGATTTCTTTGCTGTGCCTTTGCTGACCAGGACCCCGCAGCCGTTCCGACCCTTTACGACCGCCGCGTTCATGACAACTACAGATCTTCAGCGGGGTCCCCCGTTGTTACTCCAGGTCGGTCCAGTCCCTTTTCCGCCGGTCTTTCCTTCAAGCACCAGGACCTACCCCTCCAATTCTAACCCCCCACCTGCTGTTTTTTTCCTCCCCGTGTGAAGGGTTCACAGGGCACCCTTGACAACCCAATCGGCGGGAGGACGAGTTCCCCCCCCCATGCACCACCCTTTGGTTTTTGTTTTTTTTTTACGATCACTCCTCAATTGGGCTCAAAGCAAGATAAACCAACGGCGCCCCTTTGCCCCCCTTACCTCTTCACACAAACGCCTGTCACATGGCCCCCTTCCCCCGGTACTGATTTTAAAGTTTCCCCCTCAATTTTCACCCCCCCAACCGTATCCCGTCCCCCAAATGCTGGCTGTCGGGATTTTTATTGTGACCCCCCCCCGTTCGACCGAACCGTTAACCGGCGCTTTCTCTTTGTTCACCCACCCCCCCGATATGAGGAACGGATTTTAGACAACTTTCCTGTTCCCCCTAATGGAGACGCTGTTTCCCCCCCCGTGTACCCCTATTCCTTCCAAACTTTCATTAGAGGTGATCTTTTTTCTCTGTTATGTCTGTCTGGGTTTTTTTTTTCTGGTTCTTGTTTTCATCCTCATTCCCCCCCCCCCACTCTATGTGTTTACTACTTTTTTTTTTTTTTTTTAAAGGTAGTCCCGGGCTTTGCACGCTCCCCCCAAAAGTTTCCCTCTTTTCTACGGCGTGCCTCCCAAGATTCTACCCCCTCCATGAGGTGCCTCAGGTTCCTGGTCCCTGGTCTGAACCCTGTCCTTTTGGTTACCTCTGGGTTCCCTTTGGACCCTTTTGCACTGTTTTACCGGACCCATTGTAACCTGATTTTTCCTTTAGGTTTTCTTCAAAGTCCCCCCCGTTGCACCTCTTAACCTTTGTGAGGCTCTGTGTGGACCAGACCCTAAGGTGCATCCGTTGCCCCCGTTTGGTTTTTTGCTTTGACACGTACCTCAAGACCGCATAGAATACGTCTCTTTTCCATTTGTTGTCTGTGTCCAAACATCTTCCCCCCCCCCCTGCCAGCAGTTTTTGACGCCTCCTATGAAGAAGGTCCTTTTTTGCATTGAGCCCCTCCCACCATGTTGGAATCATTTTTCCAGAAATTATGCTCCTTTTTTCGTTTTTTCAGGTTGAGACCGCTCTGTTTGTCCGGGTGTGTCGATCGCCTTACCCCCCCCCTTTGAACCGTTCCAGCTGATTTTTTTTTCCCCCGTAATGACGTTTCTGTCTTTTTTTCCCCGAAGAGGCTCACACTTTGAATTCTTTGTGTGGCCACCTCCAACCTTCCTTGACCTTAATTCTCCCCCGACTGGAACGGTACGATTATGCCCGCCCATAGAACCTTGAGGTAGATTGTGTCGGACTATACTGGTTCCCCTTACCCATTCCTTTTCCTCAGTAGTAAGGTGGTATACTGTGAAGTTGACAAGCCCTCGACTTTTTCGGTCCAAAACACCTCCAGACCGGTCGTTGCTTGGTCCCCGTTGTGCACCCCCCGGTAGGGTGGTTGCTCCCAGGCAGTTTTTATTCTCTCTTTTTTAAAGCTGAGTTTGGTCTTCTCCTCGTAGAATTGGCCTTGTTTTGCGCTATCGTCGTTTTGAAGGCTTCCCTTTCTAACCACCCAGGGTTTGTTTCTGACTTCCCCCCGCCTGGATTTCGGTGTCAGTTCCGCAGCCAAATTTTTGCTCTCCATACTTTTTGTAATTTTTTTATTCTGGGTGTTTTTTTTCCCGTGATTGCACGGACTTTGCCCCATCGCGCCTGGGAACTTTATTCTCCTTGACGTCATTTGAGCCTTTGGCGTTTGTTCTCCCCCCCTCCTCCAAGGAGGGGATTACTTCTGTCTTTTTTTATGGTATTTTTTCCCACTTTCCCGGACGGCGGCTGTCCCCCTTTTTCCCACCACCGGGCCTTGGTTTGGTTTGGTCCCCTGGGTGTCCTTTTTTACATTGGTCCCGCGCACCCCCGTACATGCTTTCAAGTAGTTTTCTTTAACCAGAGTTCGCCGTGACGTCTTCACGTTTCGACCCGGGCCCCGTTTCTCCCACCCCCCTTCCTTCTGGCTTTTTTTGACCCTTCCGGACTTTTTCCCCCTTAGCCTGTAATTTTGTTCTTGGATTGGGCCTCCTTGGCCCAATCTCATCTTTTAAATAATACTGTCCCTTAAGTTTTTTTACCCTGTGAGATCTCCCCTCAATTACTTCCTCATCTATAGTTATCCCTTGCTTTCGCTTGTTCAGACTTTCCCCCCGAATGCTTTCCCTGATTAACTTCCACCTTATGCTGTGGCCACCCCCCCCGCCCCCCCCATCCCCTCGCTTTTATCCTTGATCTCCAAAGTTGATCTTCTTGGTTCCTCCGGCTCGTTGTCGCACGTGACCTTGGATTCTCTTTTTGGGACCCCTTCCGTCCGATGCCCCCCCCCACCACTGCACGATTTCGTTTGGTTGGGCCAGCCCCCCCCCTCGCCGGGTGGTACACTATTTTCTTTCCTTGACACCCAACTTTTGTTGATTTTTCACTGTGTTTTCCACACCTTTTTTTGCCCATTTTTATTTAACCGGAACACCCTGCCCCATGGTTTTCCCACAGACTTCCGTCAATAAATTTTATATTTCCCCCCTTTCGTTAGCATTACCCACAGTCCGTGTAATTCCGCCCCACCACCCTTTTACCTCCCCTAAACCATGGTTTTCATTCCCTAGACCCCTTTCTCCTTCGTCCCCCCTTCAATGCTTGGTCGTCACCTGTTTAGGACACGAATTCAATCCTATTTCCGTTCCAACGACCCCCCACCCCTTTTTTAACTTCCGTCCCCAACCAGAATCACTACCCCCCGGCAGAACGCCTCAACGATTACCCCAATAACATTCTTTGCAAAACCACCCAATGGAACCACCATGCCTTCCGTCCGCCTTACCACTCCCGTTCCACTTGCCCTGTGGCCTCTCATACTAGGATCCTGGCCCCTCTCTCTCCGAGGTTCCCGAGAACGGCCCACCGCACTGCAATTTGACCAGATTTGTTCTTGTCCAGAATTAAGACAAGAAAGGCTTTGTGATAGGCAACCCAGGGACCCATTTTTCTCCTTCGGTTCCCCCCAGGACTGTGTCAAGGTCTGGACGTACGTTTTACGATTATTTATTTTTCTTTTTGTTAATCCCAGTCCGTCCCAAATCTTTTTGGCTGCCAACATACCGATCAGGTATGACTCATGCTTAAACTCGTTTGTTGCCCGCTACCTGATCTGTTTTGGCACCCTGCCACAGCCGCTTGCCCCCTCAGTCACCATACGTTTGTGATACTTTCTTATTGGGGTTTATTAGGATTCCTTCTTTGTCTACACTTTATCCTTTTTTACCTAACTTACTTCTCCCTCCCCGAGGGGACTGATACTCCCCTGAAAGTTCCATGCAGAATGACTCACCCTTTTTACCTGCCCCCCAGCTTGTCTTCGGCTCTTCAATGTACCAACGGAACCCACCCGCTCGCAAGGCTTTTTTTTTTCTCCCCGCTGGTTGCACCTGCGTTGTTTTTCCCAGACAAACTAGAGCCAAATGTCGTGTACCATTTACCCCGCAATTTCCCCCTTTTCCCCCTGTCGGCCCCCCCCTTCACCCACAGAAACGAGACACACGTTTTCAGGGTGAATTTCGGCACCTTAAACCGTTCTGGTTTGGACCAACCCTTTTCCCCCGGCACGGTTCAACGTCTACGGGGTCCCCGGTCCCCGTTTGCATGGGACCGATGGGGCGTGTAAGTTTGGGTCCCTGTCGGTCTGTCTCCGACCGTCTCTTTTTTTAAGGGGTAATCCCATTTCGCGTGTGTGGTTCTATGGTTCTTTCCCCTTTCGCTACAGTTCCGTGCCGACATCGGTATTGCTTTTTGGGCCCCACACTGAGTAACCCACTTTTTGCAGTCACCCTCTTCCCCTGGACCCCACCCCCATCTCAGCCCCCCCCCCCCTTCCTCCTTCGAATAGGTTTCAAAAACCGAGAAACCAATGAACCCTAGTCTCACGGAGTTTACATAGCTCGTTCTCACTGCTTTTTTTTTTATAGTTTTTCCCCCCCTTTTCAGGACTGGGGGTTCTTTTTTTTTCTTCCCTCAAGCGTCGTTCATTTCCCCCCTGCCGCGAAGGTCTTTTGTCCCCACCGCCGGTGTTCGGCGGCTCCTCCTTCCCCTCCCCCTCCAAGTTCTTCCTTTCTGTTCCACGGGGCTTTTTCCCATGCCAATGCGCCTCTCCCTTTAGAAGTTCGGCTACCTTTGACCTGTGGTTTTGTTGGTGCATTTTTCCCCATCCGTTCTCCACGTGAGCGTTTTCCCCCCCAGTTTTGATGTTTTTTTTCTACGCGTAGTATCCACGGCGGTTTTTTCGAGGTTTTCACTTTTTTTTTCGGCCCTTAAGATGTCCCTTAACCCCCTCCTGTGGCTGTTGGTCCTCCCGATGCCGTTCTGCCCGGTCCCCGTTGCTGAGAGGCGGAAAAACCGTTTTCCGTGGCACCGTTGGGACCCCCGTGATGTTGCGCAAAAAACGTTTTTGACCTTCCCCCCGTTCTCACGTCGGGCCCCCATGGCTTCCCTTACTACCCTCCTTTCCCTCATGTCCATTACAAACCCTTTATGTCTTTTGGACCCTCCCACTCCCTCACCCCCCCACCTCTTCCCCCCCACCAGGTCTGGTGCAGCGTTTGAGATCGCAACCATGTACTTTAGGGAAAACAAGCTGTCCCGTTGAAACTCGAAGACCTTTTTTCTTTGTAGAAGGCTAAACGTTCTTTAACTGCGTTTCGAGAAGGAGAAATCCCCAAAGGGAATCGGGGAAGTCCGTATTGACCCATTTTTTTACGTAGATGTTGAGTGCCCCCTCCCAAGAAAGCTTACGCACTAGTCCCGTCTAACCCCTGCGGCAACTCCTGTTACCATCTTCTATCTTTTTCCCCCCCCTCCCCCCCAGTTTTGCTCCCCCGTTGTTTTGTATGACTTTGATGTCCTTTGTGCGGCCCGGGGAACCTGCCGTGTTTAGGTCGGCACTCAACCATCCCCTTCTTTTGCCCACCGGCATTTTCTTTGGGCCCCGAGGAGGTTTCTCATGAGACTCCCCCCACAACCCTTCCCTCACGGTGGCCGGACTCCCCCACCGCTACGGTTCTCCCCTCTGGAAGGCCTTTGGGCATGATGACCCCAGGAAGCCAGTAAAACGACCTCCCGATCGGTCCTCCTTTTGCGTCCCGAACCCCCGTACAGGTAATGATTAGGTCCCGTGCCTGGACTGTAGGTAGTTCCGCGACCATTTGTGTGTACAT
>Ga0179593_1408175_pt1 | contig 10463 bp, 13 predicted proteins | sample CZODoug2_1_08_16_FD_185931 | JGI IMG/M metagenome (GOLD analysis project Ga0179593, IMG submission 185931) | Vadose zone soil fungal communities from Angelo Coast Range Reserve, California, USA - CZODoug2_1_08_16fungal (PacBio error correction) | ecosystem: Environmental > Terrestrial > Soil >... | reverse complement strand
ATGGCCCCTCCCATTCTGCTCTTGGCACGCCGCTGGGTCGTGGCCCCGCGGCTTAGTTCTTTTTTCAGACATTCGGACTCCCTTCTCCCCCGGTACCCCGGACAGGTTGCTTTCCTTCCCACACCGTAAACCTTTTCCGCGCTCCGGCAGGCCCGGCATTCCATCCAGCCCCGTCCTTTCACGTGTCGTTGCCCCGCCCCTGCCCCTGTTTTACTTTTTTTATCCCGCCCAGCTTTTCCCTGGTTTGCTCTTAAAAGGCTGCTGTCTTCCCAATTCGCTGCAATAGCGAGGTCCGGGCTGGCTTCCTTTTGTAAGCCGTGTAGTGTCCCCCCGCAAGCGTGCGCTTTGCAGACTGATCGACCTTCTTCGAGGGGACCTCGTTGGTCACCGGCCCTTGCCGTTTTTCCGGTGTTCCCCACCTTTCTTTTGCCAACGGACGCTGCCGGCTGTATCTCCTAACCGGCCAGGCGACGCGTGGCTTTCCACTTCTTCGTCTCGAAAAGCTTTCCCCCCCCATTTGTTTTCCTAATCTGCTGGCCCGCGCCGCCCTTCCCTTTTTTGACCATAGATCCTCTCTTTTCCGTGCTTTGTTTTCGGCTGTGTTGCTTCTTGTCAGTGTCCCTGTCACTCCCCCTTTTCTTTAGGGAAGTCAATGTTGTTGCAATCGGCATCGTTCCGCGTGCGCCAGCAGGCCACCGGGCTTTATTTGGTCCTTCAAAAACCCAAACGCGGCACTATCGTTTACCTTGAGTTTCCTTCCGCCGTAGTCTGGTCATCAGCGGTCGCCCCTGCGAGGATGGACTTTCTCCCTCACCCACACGGCTCCGCCCGTGGGCTGTTCAGTCTTGCACTGAGTTTTTTGCCGAGAGATCTTTCTATCCGTTTCCAACCATTGACAGGTCACAGGCTGGCGCCCGGCCCCTTCCTTTAAAGAAGTCAGGGCAACCCCTGGGACGCGAAAATGGTCCAGCAAGGACGCCGGCATTTGAGCACCTACCAATGGGAGCCCTCACCGCGGCGTTTTTCGCCTAGGTTTTCTGTTTGCCGGTCTTGTCTGCCCAAGCTGCGAGTTTTCTCTCCACTCCCCCCCGCGGTCACAATATTCAGTCCGTGCCGTGCACCTTTACGCCTTTCCTGCACTTGACTGGCTCCTGGTTCGCAGAGCCGCGGCGTTGCTGTATCGACTTCTTTACGCTGGTCCGGCGGCACGACGAAAGTCATCCAGCTTCCCCTTCCTCAGTACTAACTCTGTTTGTTGTTTTCCTCCTTCGACGACGCTCGGGCTTGCCTGATGAGCGGGATTACTGGGCTCGCCCAACGCCCCCAGTCTACCGCTTTGCGCGCAGGTAGGTCCGCCCGGGGTCAGCTCTTCACAGGCTACTTTCAAGTGAAGCGTCCGCTTTCTTTTCTGACACGCCGAAGATGTGCAGCTTCTAGGCGTAGTTTTGACCGCAGCAGGGCCGCTGCGAACTCTTTTCCTCAATGCGAGGCCTTTTTCGGGCGAGCGGTGGGGCGCCCCTTTGAGGGGGCAACATTTCTCTTATTGATGCCCTGCGCATTTTTTGTTTTTTTTTTTTGTTTTTTTTTTTTTTTTTTTTTTTTTTTTCGGGTTTTTTCCTGCCGTCTGCCTACACTCCAGCGGGGGTTTTTTCGGACTCATTTCCCTTGCAGAGGGTAGCCCCATTTCCTACTCATGATGCGCGAACAAGCCTCCGTGGGCGTGCTTCACCTCCCCATCGAGTTCTCGCCGTGGTAGTGTTGATGTTTGATTTTTGCTAGCTGAAGCTTTTCCCTCGATCACCCCCACCTTACCATTGCTAGCAGGCGCGCGCTTCTTTTTTTTGGGCCACGCGATGCTTGCGTGACGGACCGCGGCCCCTGGATGACCCGTGCCCGCAGATTTTTGGAGACCCGTGGAGTCCCGTCTCAGAGACTGGTCCCCCATCATCCCCCTTCGCGCGTTTGAGTTAACAGCGCGATGATTACCCCCCCCCCTGAACGGTGTATTGTTCATTTGGGCGGCGGCCCTCATCGATGTGAAATTGGTCAGTTCCCGTCAAGACCCCGACGATTTTCGAGCCCCCTTTCCGGTTCCGGTTCCTTTTCGATAATTCGTTCCCGTTTTCCCACCGTGTCCCGTTTGCTTTGCGGTGGGACACCGCGGCCCCGACCGGGTTTTGTTCTCGAGGGGGGGGGGGTGCCTTTTGGTCTGGCCTTTTGCGTGCGAGCTGCGTTTTTTACCTTGATGACCCAGGCAAAGCCTTCCCGGCGAAGGCGCTTCTCGTCTGCCGCGTGCGCCGGTGCTCGTTTTGCGCCGGGACCCGTGTTTCTGGCATTTTTTCTGCCTCCAATTTTTTTTTTGTTGTTGGGGTTCTTTTGTAATGGGGTCTTTGGCGGGCGGGCGCTGAGTGGACGAGGACATTTTCGCTGCCCGTTTTCCGCAGGGTGACGGGCTGGCACTTTTTTCGGCTTGCCTCGTGGCCAGGGCGGTGACCTCGTTCCTGCTCGCTTCCTGCGGGCGGTCACAGTTTCCCAGCGGCTGGTCCGCAGCATGCGTTCTGACAACCCCCCCCCCCCCACATCACACCCCCCCCCCCCCCCACACACCCCACACCCCCCCCCAAACAAACAACCCCCACGCCGAAACCCCCCCCAACCCCCCCCCAGCAAACTGACCTTCTTCTTCTCTTCCCCCTCCGTTTGTGTGTAGATTTCTTCCTAGACTCTGATGAGATCGCGGCCGTTGCTGGTCCTTACCAGCCAGTTTTGCGCGGCCGCCTGGACCTTGTATTCGCATATCATGGTCCTTCCCCCCCCGGTCTTTTCTCGGAGTGCTTGTTTGAATCGTACCTCTTCCCACAGCCCCCCGAGGGCGCGCCGGCCGCAGCGGCCACCGCCCCACTCCCTTTCCCCATCCGCGCTTCACCGTAAGCTCTGCAGCCCACACAGCACCGGAGTTCTTCCTCCCTCTCATTTAGGGTTCCGTGCGGCCGTTCTTAAGGCTGCGTTGCTCGCGGAGTGCCGTGCTTTCTGTGTGTTTTCTCTTTCCGGCTGGTCTTGGGTTCCTCCCTTTATGGTTTTCTTCCGTCAGTCTGGCAGCTACGGCCCCTCCACCCTTTTTCACCCGGCTCTCGGCCCCCGCTGTGGTGCCGCGCGCTTTTTTTTCAATTGTGCAATGACGTGGCCCGGCGATGATCTTAAGTACCCGGCACCTCGTGTGTTCGCACCTCGTGATGTCAAAGGGGGTTGACAACTGTCGATTGCGCATGCCTGCTGTTTCCCACTTCCAACAAGGAAGACGCGCCGATCTAATCTTTTTTTGTTTTGTACTTATCGCGTTCTGTTTTACGTTTTTGATGTTAACGCTTGTCTTCCCTTTCTCTTCCTCGCTCCAATCCCCAAGGCCGGGCACGTGTGACATCGCCGTGCTTTTCCACCCGCAGAATTTACCACGGGCAGTGGTCCTTTTCGCAGTACACCCCCACGCGTAACCTCCCTGTGCACCGGGCGCGTCTTCCCCCCCCATTTCCGACAGTATTCTTTCATCGCGCGGGCTGGCCACGCGATGCAGGAATCAATCCCTCCCCCAAACTTCCGACCCCACTCGTTTTATTATTGCCCAGGAGTGTTGCCCCCGACGCGCAGATAATGAACCGTCGTAGTGTCAGACGACTTTTTACCGTCTTAGGGATTCACACCGGCTGCCCATTCTCCGGCCTTCTTTTCGCGCACGACACTTTTCCCGCATTCATTCCAAACATTTCCCTCCGCGGGACACCGTCCCAATATCCGGCGCCGGCCATGGTGACGCCCCACCCACGGGGCTTCTCCGCTTTTCCGGCGAACCCTTAGTGCCTGGTATTCCCGGGTGTGGTCGCATCCCTGCTGTTTTTAGCCGCCAAGGCCCCCCTTCTGTAGCAATACGCGTCATGCATTTCTCCGTTCGGGCCGTGCCACAAGACCCGCACAGCTGATCCTGACCTTTCCTTTCGTTGGCATGGTTGAAGGCTTCCGCCGGTTTGCGAGTGCCTGGTCATCGTCTTTCATTGTTTTATTTGTTAAGGCTTCACGGAACCCTGCTCAGCATCCCTGGAGGGCCTTCCTCTCTTTTTTCCTAGTGTAGGAGAATTCCTTCTGATAACGTCGCCGGCGTGGTCGGAGCTGGCTCCCTCGTGTTGAGATTCCTCCCCATCCCCCCCCTTCGCTGTGCTTGCAGCGCTCTCTGTTCCTCGGGGCCTCCCTCTGTCCCCGCTTCTCGAGCAAGCAGTAGAGACGTCTTTCCTAATTTTTTTCTGCTGTTGGTCGCGTCACGGACGAGAATACGACCATTGGGCCCAGGCGATTTAGGCTTAGTCCGAGGTACCGCAGCATTTCATCGACTTTTTCCCCTCCGTCGAGCAGGCGCCGCTGGCGCCTTTGACTGGGACGTACAGTCGGTGAGTTCTCGTCGGCGTATAACTTGGCAGCGCCGGGGTTGGCCGTTGAATTGTGTACGTCGAGTGCGCTTTATGAGCGTTCCCGCGTCCCGTAGACTGTGTCGTGCAATTCCTTTGGGCAATGGTAGACTTCTAGCGGCCTAGCCCTTTTCCCCGATGACCTGCCGGGGGTAGCCCCAGCCTCAGTGTGGTGAGTCCTAGCCAAGCAGCGAGCGTCTCCCTTCTCGTTCTTTGTCTGGCCGGGTGTTGTGTTGCGATGTATTCGCTTTATGGATGACCAGCCCGTACTTTCCGGCAGATTCAGATACCCGGCCGCAGAGATTTGCCCTCGGGAAAGTAGGGGGGGTGTGGCCCCCTTTTTGAAACGCTGAGACTCCGAAGCCACCTGGAACACGCCGGGAGGAGGTGTTTGTTCCCTCATACTGCAGGGCAGCCCCTGTGTGGACCGTAGATGACAGATCACCGCGCAGTGAGCTCCGCGGTTTAACCGCAAAGTCAGTACCACTCATTTCCACCTGCCCGCGTAACACCCTGTGCGACCCACCACTGCCCGCGGATTTTGGCGTTGAAGGAGTTTTTTCCTCTGCCGCCGGGCACGGGTTTCGAGGGTGGAGCCCAGTCACTGGCGTACACTGATCATTTCGCCCAATCTGCGGCCCTTAAACAGCTTGAAGGCAGAAAAGCACCCAGGAGAGAGACGATATTCGGACCAAGTTTGTAGAAACTCCGCGCACGTAGTGCCACACTGCGCTCAGAGCAGGACGTACCTTGCGACCTTTGGACCCCCCCAAAGCACTTACAGTTCCCCATAGAGAAGTGGGGTAAGCTAAACTCCTGGTGAAGGCCAGTCCGCGCGGGTCAACATAGCGGTGGAAGCCTTTCTTAGACGAGAGAAGGGACCCGTATCTCCGATGTCCGAGCATTGCTTCCCATACCGGAGATGTTCCACCAGGCCCTCCACAGGGGACCCCACGTGCGAAAGTTCGCCTTTTCACCGACTGTCACGCCCCCCCCTTCCGTTTAGGCGGCGTACGGGATGCCGTAACCCCCTTTTTTGGGCTTCGCTGGACGGTGTCAGCGTTTGGGCGTGATTTTCGTGTCGGCGCGGCCCTCGTTTTGATCCGTTTTCACTTCGCACAGAAACCCTCACGTTGAGTGCCTCACACGCGAGGACCACAAGTCGCAGTCCCCGACGATTCCGGATGACCGCTCTTCGTGGTCTGAATTCCGTTAAGGGGGGCCCGTTGTCTCTCTAGGCACTTATCGCGCATTTTCCCTACTATCTTTTTTGTTGTTGAGATCTGACGTCCTTGAGGCATTTCCGACCGGTGGACAAAAACGCCTTGTCCTGATTGTTGTATTCCCGCAGTGGGCTTCGCCTTCCTTACTGATCCCGCCGCCTCCGAAAAGAGTTTCGTGACATGGCGAAGTCTTCCGGAGCGTGTGCAGTAAAGTACACCTGTTTTTCCCTCAACGAAGCCAGGAACCTTACGTGAAGAGTCTAGCCACCCCCTCTTATTCCCCGCCTCATCCCGCAGCTTTGTTGACCTCGCCGCCGGCAGACGGCCAGAAAATGTTGCACTGAGCCCGTTTGATTGAGAGCAGACTGGTTCTCTCGGACGACGATCCGACGCCACTATCATTGTGAAGCCCACTGTGCACATTTTTCCCCGTTCTTTTAAATACAATCCCCTTGGCGAGTTTTCTTCTGGCCTCCGCAGACGCTCCCTGATGCCTTTGATTGTTGCTTTTGGTCCCCTCTAGACGGTTTGGAAGGTTTCACGAGTGGACCATTTTTGACGTTTCAACCCTCTGCCGTTCAAACCGCTCGAGAGCATTGGGTATGAAGCCCCGGCCCTTTCGGAAAATTACCCCTGTTAGAGGTTTCTGTACTGTGCGGACCCCTGGTAGTGTCAACAGTTTCCCCCAGGGTCCAGGTTCCCCTTCTTTTTGAAGGGTTTTGAAACTGCTGCCTTTATCGACTTTTTTTATCAAACGCCCGAACCACTATCAAGGGATCCGGCATCAGATGTTCGCCGCCTGTTCCCCCGGAGCCAGATCTCTGGCCTGGATGGGGCTATTACATCTTTCTGTAGAGCCCTTCCGATGTTAAAGCGTGGTGCCAATCGGTAGTTCCTCCAGGAGCTAAACTCCCAGGAATTTTTCGCCCACTTCTGGTCACGCCTCATGCACCGGGATTTTTTTTTTTGGCTATGTCCAAAAAGCCTTGCACCATGCCTCATCCGTAGCCCTTGGCCAAAACTGCCTTGGTCTGGTCATTGGTCGATGCAGTCCCATCTATATTTTCAACCCCCCCTACAGTATTTACCGGAAATGTTCCTGGATTTCCCTCCAGGCCACTTTTAGGGCTGGGGAGACCCGTGAATCATGGACCGGTCTATTCCCCATTACAGTTCTACAAGCCCTGTTAAGTTGCACCGGCTGGCAGTCTCTTTTCCGTGGCTGCCGTTTCTTGCCCCCGAAGTGAGAAGGCCTTCGGTCCCCCCCTTAGCACTCCTCTGGCAGAGTCCGACTGGTGAGACAAATTTCACGGGGCGCACGTTTCTGCGCCCAGCCGCCTGCTTGCTTGCTGACGTTCCGTGCATCCCCTTGCTGCGTCCCACGCCTCCCCTCCTGAACCAATGGGGTGCACACGACGACAGCGCTGCATTTTCCTCTCGAGCCTGGGCAGCATAGTTCGACTTTTTTCTCCGCGCAACGATAGGCCCTGGTTCTGGGCCGGCGTAAATGCCGCTTCAGCCTGCCCAGGTATTTGTAGTTCCATCTCTCTTTGAGAGAGATGAGACGTCCTTGTCAATGCGGAGTCGGGATACCTGCGTTTCGTTGACCAGCCTTGTATCCACTTTGCGACGAAGACGTGGGGCCCCCCGTCCCTGGGCGATCCGAGCCCCAGTCAAAGGTGAGGCTCCGTCGTCATTGCTTTTTTTCCTCCTTGAATGATTTCCAGAGCTTCGTAGTCTCTGTCTCCAGCCAGGGCCTGCGGCGAACGCTTTCCTGAAAAGCTTTTTGACGTTCCGCTGGGCGCGGTTCCCCCCCCCCTCGTTTTTTTTACGTGAACGGGTGAGGGGACCAAGGGGAGCCATTCCTAGTGGGGTGATCGTCTGATCGGCAGAAAGATGGCCGCCCGACGTTTGGCCCTGCATGAAGCGGCCTAGAGAAATGGTCGCTCTATGAAGGGATCAAAGTCGAAGTGGTTCTAGCAAAAAGACCGTGGGTCTTTTTAACCCCCCTGACTGTACCGTGTTCTTTTCTGGATTCATCCCCCCTTTTCGGCGAGATCCTCAGTAATGAGTTTTTTATACCGTGTCCCCTCCCCGGAGCTCCCAAGGATCGGGCGGTGGGTCCCGACAACTACTTTTCTGTCTGTGAGTCCGCGGGCCCGGACGATTCCCGCGGTCTTCCCTGAATTTCTGGTGATTTCCCTTCAGATCCAGTCGTTTCCATCGTTCTTTACATCGCCCGCCCCTTGAAGATCTGTGGCACACCCCCCCCCGAGCGCATTCTAGGTTCTTTGCTTTTTCGCCGGTTGCCGTTAGGCGCGTCAGAAGCCCCCGACCAGGTTCACCTCTGGTCCTCAGTGGATCCTATTCGCAATTCCTAGTTTTCCTAGCCCTGCCGCTTGCCGTCTCCCTCTCGCAGGGCAATTGTTCACCGACAGCACCGTCCTCGGCCCGGTGCCAAAGTGCCCCCTCGTTTGCCCCTCTTTTCCGTGTGTCGTTGTATTTTCTTTTTTCGTCTTGTCTAGTGGCCCCTTTGGATGAGTGCCTCATATTCTCACTCTCCACCTCGGCCCTTATCCGAACCCCATTACGAGTAGACTTTCCTGTCCGCCATCTTATTTTCGACACCACGACAGCCGGTGCTCCATCCGCGCACGGTGGAGAGAGAACGACCTGAAGTAAAGCAAAAGATACTCCTCCCTACCTCCCCGCGACCTTTTCGAGAACGATCTCATTCTAGGACCCTTTTTCACACCGGGCGTGGTTTTTTTGGTGAGAGGTCCGATTCCTAGCACCTTCTTACCATAACTTCGCGTCCCTCTCCCGCTGCACGGATCATTGAAGAAGAAAATTTTATCTGAATGAGCCTCGGCGTAGAAAAAAGGAGATGTGGTGCCATTTCCCGTTTAGGCGCGGGGTATGCGAATCCTGTTATAATTCCCAGTGCGTGGGTCAGCTTCACCTCTCTCACCCCCCCAGGGCCGATTGAGGGCACACTGTTCTATGAAATCGATGCCGGAGTTACAGACCAGAGCCCGGAGCCGATCGAACAACAAGGACAACTTCACTTCCTCCTTTTTACGCCAACCCCTTCCCAGTGTCGGGGAGGGGTTGGAGGACAGGCAGGGTGTTCGGGAAGGAGAGCGGGCACCGATTCAGTGTCCAAATTCTGAATCCTAAGTCTATGTAGATTGGCATCTCCAGTATCAGTTGTTCGTGAGTAGAGAGAGCATTGGAATGATCGGACGGACTCCCAACCATGAGGCTGACCTTGGCATCAAGTAGTCCCGCGCTTTAATAGAGTTCACAAATTAGTCTCCGACGCCGAAAGACCATCGGAACCCTTCTTCTAGAAGGTTGATGGCAGATAAAGATGTGGAGCAGCGGAAGTCGTGAGCTGGACCTTGGCCTAAAACCAACGCTTCCCAGAACGGAACCGGGAACCTCCGCTCCAAAAGACTTGGCCCCACCTAAGAAACCGAATAGCCGCCCCCAACGTCGCAGCTTCAGATCAGTCCCTAGCATCCCCCATCACGCGCAACCGGCATCAGAGCTTATCGTGCATGTCAAAAAGCGCACTGTCCATGCCCCATGGCCTCGGGGTCGGATGTGTAAAGGCCCGAGGCCGAAAGCCCGGCAACTCCTTAGCATTGCGTCTGCTTTTCTATTACTGAAAAGCATATGCCGCACCCGCGCCTAGATTTTTGCAGCAGAGAGTCAAGAGGCAACATTTTGCAGGCATATTTTTTACGCGGTGAACGCTCCCCTCCCAACCACGTAGATGCCTTCTCCCTCTCCGGACAACACCCCATTCTTAGTCAGACCAACTTTGCAGGATCCTATCTCTTCAAGAGGGATGAGAGTCCTGGAAGCCCCCTTCCCTTGGGACAGTTTTTCCAACTTCCACTTTCAGGGCAAAATGATTTCTTTGTACTTTGAGCCGGGAATACGTCCTAGGATATCAAAACCCATTGCACTGCCCTCACCTGTGCTTCTGCCCTCAATAGTTATGTCTTGCTCAAGAGCCATGATAGACCACAGATGTTTATCAAGGCTAATATTTCCGCTTTTGTATGGTCCCGACTCCTCCCTCCCCTTTCCTTAGCAATCTCCATCCTGAAGGGATGTGTCCGTCCCCCTCTTTGCTACGGCATCAAGGGTTTACGGCTTTCCAACCTCCCCGGTCGTTTTTTCCTCATATTCAAACTTTGCAACGTTTGCACCGCCGCGGTGTACGAATATTCGGGTAGTCTGGAGTCCTGCCCCCCCCCCGGAAAGATCAACTCTTGAATGTTCGCCCTGATGGTTTCATTTCCGGTACCCCCCCTTTTCCCGGACCCATCCATCCCCCACGGGACCTCGTCTTCATTTTTAATGGGCTGGTTCTCCCCGAGAGATTTCAGGTCCCCCCCTGACGCGAACAGTTCTACACAGCCTTCCTGCCTTTCACCGTCCAGACCGCTGCTACTCTCAGACGTGGCTCAATTCCCCCTTTCCAACCCGGCGCCTACGCAAATCCGCACGCCCGTGCCCCCTCCCATTTTTATCCCTCACGGTGCTTCCCGTCCCCTGGCACCGGCGAACTTCTCTGGGAAGATAGAAGAGCCCGCTGGATGCGTCCTCGCCTATACTTACTCAGCGCGGGCCCACTTTCTTTTTGCGGGACGTTCAAAAAAGCCCCCTCTTCTCAACTGATCTTTCCAGTTCGCCTTTTGGTCTCTTCCTCTGAAACTAGGACCCGTGTTCCTTCAGCAGGGAGGTAAACCTGCCGACCGCCTTCCTCTCC
>Ga0179593_1371570_pt1 | contig 10463 bp, 11 predicted proteins | sample CZODoug2_1_08_16_FD_185931 | JGI IMG/M metagenome (GOLD analysis project Ga0179593, IMG submission 185931) | Vadose zone soil fungal communities from Angelo Coast Range Reserve, California, USA - CZODoug2_1_08_16fungal (PacBio error correction) | ecosystem: Environmental > Terrestrial > Soil >... | reverse complement strand
GGCTTCAGGACTTTTTTCGTGTTTCCCTTTTTTAGAGACTTGCTGACTAGATGACGTTGGCGCCGTGGGCTATTCCTACCACTGAAACCAAACTATTAATGCCGCAATTCCTTTCTGCACAGGAGGCTTTTAGGGTCCTTTTTCTCGCTCCGCATCCGACATGAAAGTCTAGGATCGAAATTCATTTTCTTTTCTTCCTTCCCCTTGTTTTTTTTGACTTTCCTACCATTCAGGAATTTATTGATCGGTGGCTCGGTATGAGCAATCGGGACTGTGGTTCTTTTTCGCTGATTCCATTCCCCTCTCGGTTTGACTTCTTCTGATTTCCGTTCCACCCGTTAGCCTGAATTCTGAGAGCACTACTAAAAATCCGAGATCCTTCCTCCGTCCTGCCCACGATGCCATACCGACCCCTCTTGCTCCCTGTTTTCCTTCCCTTTCTGGATACCCTCAATGGTGATTTCGACTTTTCCTTCTTCTAATCGCGTGGTCGACCCCATAGGGCCTTTCTCCCCCTACCAAATCAGAATGTAAATCCAACTTCGCTAAACTAGTTAGCCCTCTCTCTCTCTTTTCCTTACTTGTCTTTTCTTATCATTCGTTCGTCCGCATGAGGTATTTTTTTTTCGTTTCCCTGACCCCGCTGTGGTCCTCGCGAGTACCCCCTCCTTTTGAGATTCCTTTCTTCCCGGAACAGGTTTTGGTAGTATATTGTTAGCTTCTCCCTTCCCTTGTTTCGGTTTCGATCTTTTTCGCGATTTTTCGGTTCTCTACGGCTCTCCCTTTTTTTTTTACGGGAAGTTTTTCCGAGACAAAGGGAATTCGTCGGACGGCTTTGATCCTTTTTCTGTGTCGAGGCATGTTGACGCGGACTCTCGACGATCTCATCTTGAGTATCCGTACGTTCTGTTGCTCCTCCCGTTAGATCCCTCCCGTTCTGGTAATTTTAAGGGAAAGACATATCGGTAAGGGAGTATTAATCTTCGCACGGTTATTTTTTTTCCTGTTTTTTTTCCCCGACCTTCTCCCTCTGGGCGCTTTCTACTTGTGACCCTTTCCCCCCTCTTACCTGAGCGCAGGATGCGTTATTCTCGGCGTGGCGAGCCAGAGACGCGCCAAAAGTCGTATGGTGGAATGCTCACCCTCCGCCCCGACACCTTTGACTCCCCTGTATTACGGGACCTTTTTGCTACCCCAATTGATTTTGAGCGGGAGCTGTCCCGTGACTGAAGATCACAGGCCGAGTCCTCTCCTCTGTTTTCTTTCTCCCTTTACTTTCCACGGCTCCGGCTTTATTCCCCCGTTTTGTCACCCGGACAGATCAGTTCCAGTTTTGGTGACTCTACCAATGCTGACCCTGAAATTCCTTTCTTCCCAGGCCCTTAGATCCTCTTTTAATTTCTCTTTCGTCACCCTCGGATGTGCGCAACGGCAATTGTTCCCGGGCCAACTTTCCGATTTCTTAGGAAGTTCAATATACCTTTTCACGACGGAGTTTAGGCCCCTTTTTTACTGACGTCTCGCTTGCTCTACGTTTTCCCCTTCAACCTGTTTTCTTCTCCGACGACGACGGTGATGAGAATTTTTTGAACGCCGGGATGAAGGATCAATGAGATTGATGAACTGCCTCTCTCTTGCTTTTCGAATCTCTTCACCCCTTTTGCTGGCGCTGCTTGATTCTTCACGAGTCCGGAGCCTCCAATTTAGTAAAGTCCCCCTCAGTTAATGGTAAAGATGTACTCCTGCCCTCTCCCGGTTTGGATAGTGTGTTATGATCGCATCCGTCCTTGGCGGCTCCTGGACCACGGCCTTGGGACATAGTTTCTACCGCTTTGCCCACAAAGGTGCCATTCAATCTTTCTCTCGTAATGAACATGGGAAGAGTAACCTCACCTCGTTCCTTATTGGACGACCTCTTCATCACTGAAAGAGAGGATGTCTGGATAGACCCGTCACTTTTGTCCCCCAGCCCCACGGGCCCGTGGCCCTTTCGGAACTCGTGTTTTACGTTGTGATACGATGCTGGTTAAAAATGGTAGGAAATTCTCTTCAGTCGCGGATCCTTTAAGGGTAACACCTTCTCTCTACGGGATACCGCTGCTTCGACTGGCTTTCAGTAAAGCTTATCCCGTGGTTTTCCCCCTACTTACTGTATCCTGAGCTGGAGTTCTACCGAGGAAGTCTCTAACTAATCCCGGGACTTTCGAGATTCGAGTTCCCCCCTCGTCTTCCCTGTTTAAAATATTATACTGGAATAAGAGCTGGGAACGTTTCCCAATTCTTTTGTGTTTCATCCACCGGAAGTTTCTTAATGAACACTTCAATCTCACCAGATAAAAACCGACGCCCCCTGGCTGATCTCGCCGTCCACCTTTTCTTTCCATTAGTTGCGTCGCTGCGGTAGTGACCTCGATCCTTCCACACGTTAGGGCGTAATCTCTGTGGTAAAGAAGGCGTTTTGTCAGATTGAGGTCTTGACCCCCACCACCGCCCCTGTTTTTCGTCACGTAGACTTTTCCCTCTTACGATTGAGTGAGAGGGAAGCCCTCACTCTTTTTTGAGATCTCCCTTTTGTAACCCCTTCCCTCGCCGCGTTCCTCTCCAAGTGGAGGTTTCCTTCCGTTGTGCGTCCTCCAGGTCACGGACTTGTAAATGAGTCCTTAACATAGCCTGTGTTTTCCCGGGCCCCTACCCATCCCTTTTTACCCCCGAGTTCATGGGCTGTTCGATTAGTGGTACTCGGGTCCTTCTCTTTTCTCCCGTTGTTTTTGTTGTTTTCGAGTCTAAGCTGCCCGGCCTTTCCCAGACCGACTCGTGGTAGGGTTTTTTTTTCCTTGGTTTTGGGGCCCCCCGGGGACAACCGTCGATTTGATTGTTCTCTTTCTTCATTTTCTTCAAGTCTCTTTTTGACCTGGCTGGGAACCTTAAAATTAGGTTTTTTTCCGCTCCTTTCTCGCAGTTTGGGGTGAAACATGAAAGTAGTTCGGCTTCCCCCTTCTGTTTTGGCCTGTTCGTTGGAAGCCTCTAGATCGTATAGGAATGTCAACCAGGGAGTTACTTTTGTTGTAGACCCTCTCAACCTCGTGCAAGCCGCAGGTAGTTTATCTGAAGTGATTTGACCCTATCCCCCCCACAGGCTTTTTTTCGACTCTCGCCCGATCCCGCACCACGTTCTCATATTGTTAAATGCGGAAAGTTACGATCGCACTCCTTCGGGGTGGACCCTCGTTTGGTCATGTTCCCGGGGTAGTAATCAAGGTTGATTTTCCAACCCAAACTCCTACATCTTCTTTCCTTATTTATAAATATGGCCGTCCTTTCGACGGCCTTCTGTTCCTCGATTTATTCTCCGAGGTAGGTAGCTGTTACTTCTGTCAATAGGCCAGGTCAGATCGATCTCCAGATAGTCTTTGCCCTTCTCAGCGTAACTACAGGCAGGGATCAGTTTCTGACATGTCGCGTGGCAGCAGGTGGTCCCCCGTTTTTCTAGCCTGACCCTCCCCTCGAGCGAAAAGGTCATACCCCGCAATAGAGAACCTCACACCACTGTAGGAAAGTCAACTTTCTGTTCTCTCTCACCACCCCTGGGATTACCGATCTCCCGACCGCTAGTAAATGTTTTCCGAGCCACTGCGCTCCCCGTCCTTTTCCTTATTCGGGCGTTCCGTCTTTTTGGCGATTCTTCCTGCACCCTTGGTAGTAAGGTACGTCATGAGAGAAAGGTCATTTAAAGAGAACCCATTCCCTCCCCTCGCTTCAGCCCCGATCACCCGGGCCTTCCTGTTGCCCTTTCTCGTGACATCACCATTTCCTGCGGGTACCTTTAGCCGGGGACCTCGTTGACAGAAGAACCAAGCTCTTGCCCTTTGTTCTGGATAGTCCCTTTAAAATCAGCGTTTTCCCAGACTTTTCCTTTTTCAGAGGCCGCCCTTCTTGCCGTACTTGAGCGCGTCGGCACGTGAAGAATCAACTTCCTTCTCTTTCCCCTTCTTTTTCCTTTCAGCTCTAACTGAGTTTTTACAAGAGAGGACTTCGCAGCCCTTTACCGGTTTGCTGCGCCCGCCCTTCCAGACCGGATACGGTATGCCGCCTACTCGCCCATTCTTTTCTTACCTTCCTTTTTTTGCGCTAGCGGTTTTTCGGACGTCAGGCCTGCCTTCGATATCTGAAGTGATCAGGTTGTCGACGATTGCTGAAGGATTCGCGCCCACCTTCTTCCCCCTTTTTCATTTTCCCTCTGCATTTCGCAGGGTGCCAACCCCGTGACCCTTAATCCCGTCGCTTTTTAGTCCGGTATCCTCCAGACGTTTTATAGTAAGAGTACAAAAGCGAAGGACGGTACATTACGTCCCCTCTCCCTAAACTGGTCGCCCCCGGAGCTTCCCTGTCTCATCTTCCGGTCGTGGGAGTTTGAGTTGACAAGTCGTGGTTTCTCATCTTTTATACTGTTTGGACGCCCACGTTCTTTACTATTCCCTTGCCCTCCACCGATTTCCGCATCCTGCATCGCAAGTAAAGTTGAAAGGTACACAGTAGCAGGTAAACAAGTTTTAAGGCCCCCTTAACACCCCTGACCCCATCATCCCTGGACTCCGCCCCTCCTTTTTTAAATGGAAAAGATTTTAGTTCCTCCATTAACCATACAGGTGCCCTTGTAATCCGCTTCCCAGTCCACCTCGTCTAGTACTTTTTTGACCGAGTCGATCGCCTCTCAATCTAGGTACCTTGTACCGAGTCCACTCCACCCCCCCAAACCAAAGAAGACTCCGTCCTTGCGTTATCTCTTGCCTGCACCGTCCTCCCAGGTCTTCACGGTGCCCAGTCGCAAACTCCCCCCGGTAGTCGAACATCTGCTTTTCCCCCCTGAACTCCGGTTGAGTGCGCGACGCGACGTTTCCTTTCCTCCAACCCCCTTTTTTTGTCACTTTAGGCTTCTAGATCCGTTTGGATGGTTACCAATAGTAGTACAAACTTCTCAGCATTCATCCTCACCTTTCTCCTCTATGGCCCCTTTTATCGATATACTTACACATCATCGAACATACTGACTCTTTTGGCTCCTTTTGGATCGAATTATGGTGTCCTGAAAATGGAGAGCCCCCGTTTCCCAGCCCCCCCTTCTTGTGGGCGAACCGCTTTTTCTATTTTTCCCTCCCCCCCGGGAAGTTTCCCAAAACCAGGTTCTCTCGGACTTCTTCGGGCTCCAGCGTTGCATTTTCTTCCGTGGGCGAGTTGCTGTTTAATATCTTTTCTTGCTTTGCTCCGGCTGCGCGCATGCTTAGCTTCCTTAGCTTCATCTCACTCGCGCGCTTATCGTGTCAGATTGAAGATGAGTCCTACCAGAAGGTCTGTCAATAAAGATGCGAAAAGCATCAACGCTAGCAAGACACTTTCCTTCCTCGCGGCAACCCCCTGTCTTCCAGACCTCCTCCTCAACGTCCTTGTGGTTTCCTTTCCGTTCCTTTCCTGTCAGGATTGTTTAGAGAGACCGCCCTCCTCGCCGCTGTGCCCTTCCTAGGCCCCCGGCTCGGATCCTTGTGTCTTTTCTCTTTTTTTCTGGTCGATCTCCCCTGTCTACAGTGGCTTTTGCTTTCCCTTTTCCTGGGACGAAGTGGTTTCCCGCGTCTTCTTTTCCCTCCCCCCCTCCCGTCTCTCCAAACGGACGAAACCAGCGTTCCGCCCCCCTGGGTCTCTGTACAACGTCCTCGGTTCACCGATTTTGTGGCTGCAAAAGAATTTCTGCTTTTGCGGTAATCAAGCCTCCTTCTCGCACAGATCCTGTGTGCTTCCGCCATCCTTTTTTCTTTTCCTTACGGTTCCCTTCTTGGAGTACTGTACGAAGCGATAAGATAAATACTCCCGCTTTCACGCTTTCTCGCCCCCCCGTCCTCGTATCTTCCGCCAAAGGTCCGCTCTCTTTTCTCTATCTTCCCCGCCTCCTTTTCCCTCGCTACATTGAGCCTGTCATAGATATGGCAAAAGACATTTCCCCCATTTTCCTCGCCTGACTTTAGAATCCTCCTTCTGGATCGTCAGTGTGCTGCAAGCTTTTCACTTCCCCTGTCCGTCCTCACAGTAACATAAAGATAGTGAAGATGCAGAGGAACGCCCTCGGTCAGCTGCAAAGTCGTCCCGGTCGATCTCCCCCTCTTGCGCTTCCCCATCTCTCTTTCCGCTCTGACCCCTCTCGATGACACCCTCCCCTCTCCCCCCCCCCAATTGGCATGAAGGATACATTCATAAGACTCCCTTTTTTCTTTGACCCCCCTCTCTCCTTTCAATGATCTGTTTCCCCCAACCCCCTCCTGCCTTTTTTCCTCCCCCTCTAGCGTCTTTACCCTTCTCGCCTGTCTGTCAGATGACCATCTTTTGAGAATTGCCCTGTTATGATTTTTCCCATCTTTTTTTGCTCGAGACTACTGCCGGCACATCCTCTTCGCATGATTTCGCCGGATCCCCCTCGCGCGGTTTTTTTTGGAAAACTCCCTTCCCCCTTTCTTGAGAGCCTCGTTTTTGTTGATGCCCATGAAGCGAAACCCCTCCCGGCCTTTTTCCTTCGTGCGCGAGGAAGGAGGCTTACCCCGCTTATCCCCCCTCGGGTTCGTTTTTCTTTACCCCTTTTTCCGGCGTGATTTTTCCCCTGATTCGTCATTGTTCGTCAGGACCTATTCGAGTCCATTCGAGTCTTTAACCTCTTTCATTCCCCCCCCTTTTTTTTTTTTGAGACTAGATTCTGCTCGTGCAGATCGGTAGAGAACAGATGCCAGTTGGTCCCCTCTCCCCGCCCCTGATTCCAAATTCCCCCCCTTCGACCCCTCTCTTCATCTTCCTGACTCTCTCACTCCCTGGGCTTTTTTTATTCTGGCCCTACAGCACTCCCTTTATTTCGCCTTCTCTTCAGGACAGACTGATCTTCCACCACCTCTTTTTCTGACATCTCTTCCAAGTCGTTTTGGCGCCAATCTTTTCCCCTTTTCCCTCTTTTCCTAGGCCAAAAAATGTCCCCTGCACCATTTCAATGTAGAAACTCAGACATTTTCTGACAGCCCTTCGCTAATTCTCCCTCCCACTCTCTCTTTTTCGTTTATTTTTTCCCCTCATCATTTATTTCCGAGTTCGACATAATGTTGTAAGCATGATTGATCTTTTGGATGAACGATAGCTGTCGGACGTCCTCTCTGGGATGCAATATCCCTGACGACCTTTCATCTACTTTGCATCTTACCTATTTCTTCCTGCGTTTTCACTTTCACCCCTTTGGAGTTGCTGGTATGAGGCAGCGTGCCCAATCATTTCACTGCCCGCTCCCCCCCCCCTTTCCCTCCCGATACTCTTTCTCTGGCTTTGCCCAACTGCTCCCTAGCGCCCCTTTAAGGTCCGCTTTCCCCTTTTGTACAGCTTTTGAACTAGATCCCGAGAACCCTGTTGCGTCTCTCCCTATGGCCTTTTTTCCGATCTCGTGAACTTTAAAGTCTGTGATTCTTTCGAGGCGTTTAGTTGATTTCCCATACGCCATTCTCTCTGCACCTCAACACGGATGGTTTGAGCCAACACTATGTGCTGGACTGGAGGATTGTTTTTGAGTGACCGCGTCTCCCCCTTGTTACCTCCCTTGTCTAACCTTTTTTTTCTCTTCTTTTTTTTTCGCTCCCTTTTTCCCCAGTACTTCGACGATTTTCTCCGTTCTTGTTTTATCGACGTCGCGGACGATTTTTTAAAAGTCGTCCATTGCAAATGATCTATCCGCCTCTCTTTTTCCCCGTTCCCTTTCTTGCACTCATGCACCCCTTCTGTCTTCCCACTTCCTTATGGTCCCCCTGAGGCGGATCCGTGAGCATAAGCACCCTACCAGGAATGCCCGGCCTCTCCCCCCTTTCTTACTGTAGCGGACCGTGTGTTGGTTTGTGATTGAGCGCCCTTCCTTATCTTTTTTTTCTTCTTTTCTTCTTATTTACGGGAAGGGCAGTTCCTTATAGAGGTCTCGTGCACGGAAGGCAGGAGGCTCGTTTTGCGCAGATCGACCTTCGATGGCTTTCTCCTCAGTTCTATTCTTACCCCATTTTTAGCCAATCTTTTTCTCCCTCAACGCAGCATTAACTATTACCTCGGACGACAATCTGGTGATTTTTGGAATTTTGATTTCCTTCCCACATCTGTTTTTCGTTTTGTCCCCCCCCTCTTTGAATACGTGACTGCGTCTCTTTTCCCTACCCCCTACATTTTGGTTTTTGGGTTGTGCCTTAACAAAATTCGATACACGAGGTCCGCCCAGACCTTACGGTGAGAGAGGGAATGATTAGCTCTTGCATTCATCTCCCTCATGCTTTTCTCCCCTTTTTTGCTGATCTTTTTTCCCACTCTTTTGGGTTTGACCTTTTCCAACGTCGTCCTCCTCGTCCTCCGACCTTTCTTCACCATGGAATGGTTTTTGGATATGGAGCGTTCTCGGTGGAAATAGAAAAGTCGTTCCGGGTGCCTCGTTCAAGCGGTTTCCTTTCTTTCGGTTCTCGACTGCACTGGACCCTTTTTCGGACGTTTCCCAGCTGAGGACCAAGGAATTATCCTTCGTGTTACGGGATTGTCTGAAATTTTACGAGGAGATCTTCGATTCTTGTCCCTACTCGCTCGGGTTTCTTCCTTCTAGTCCCCCGAGTCTGGGAATGAAATGCACCTAGGGTCCTCGGCGCTTTACGAGAGGCCTACCCGTTTGAGTTTTTTCTTTTTGTGGACTACCTTGGTAAGGTTTTCCCTTCGCGGAGGACTGCCTCTCAGGCTTGACGTTAGGAATCGATTTGGAATTTGATTCGCGACGGCGCTCGTTCTTCCTGTTTCCTGTCTCACCCTCGCTTCACGCACCTCGCTCATGCAATTCAGTCCGCCTTTTTAAAGCGAAGCGCCAAGTGCGGGCCGGGCCGTTTCGGCCTTGTTCCAGGCTTACCCAGTTAAGTTCCCGCTCTTCTTTCTAGATTCAAAGGCGAACATTTTCGTTTTAACTTTTCTTTTTAGAAGCCGGCTCTTCCCACTTTCTCCCCCTTCTAGGGTGTTCTATCAATTCTCCCTACCTCTACACCCCTTTCCCCTCCCGTTGCCTCCAGCGCCCCCCTACCGACTAGCAGGTAATAATTCGCCTCACCCCCTCGTATTTCTCCCTTTCATTTCCTTGCCAAGCGTCCTCCCTGAGGCCTCCCACCGTAAGGGACTCCAAGGTCTTGAGAACATTCCTTGAGGCCGCCCCCTTGAGTTTTCTGTTTTCACTAGGGGCTCCTACTATCACTTTTGATGTTTTAATTTGTCCATCCGCTCTCTTCCTTGCGATGACGCCCGAGACCCTGTCCCTTCCTGGTGCCTCTGACTCTTTCCTCTAACTAACCACTGGTTCTCTTTCTTGATTCTTCTGCATCCAGTTTCAGAGAATTTTACTCGAGAAGGTGTTGGTAAACTGATGTGCGAACATTCCATCTACCCCCTTTTTAGGTGTGATAGCCTAGTTATTGAGGCGATGGAAACGTCACGTTTAGCTAGGGAGTACGGTTCACTACCCAATGTTTCAGTCGCCGCTAGCATAAGTGCAAGTTTTTTGTAAGGCTCCATACTCTCTCCCATGTCCTTTCTGCCGCAGCATTCTTCCCTTTTACTTAGTTATGTTTTCTTTCAGGGTAAAAGTGTTTTTCCCCCTCGCTCAACAGTGGAAGTTCCCTGGTCTTTGCCCCCTTTTTTTGGATCTATCTTTCTGCACCTTTTCTCGATTCTGAGGATCGCGGATTTTTGGATAATTTTTGCCCTTCTGACCTTTCTGACCCCCTGCTCCTCCGGCCGGGCTTACCCTTTGGTCCATTTTTTTCCTACGATTTTCTTCGAGCTGCCACAGTAAGAGAGCCAGCTACCTGATTCTCCCTTAGCGCTCTCCTTTGATTAACTCCCGGTCAAAGACTCTTAGGTCCCGAGTCTTCGCGGAGATGACCTTCTCGGGGGTGTTCAAAGCCCCCCCCCGTTACTGAAGTACAGAACATGAAACATCTCCCGCAAAACTTTTTTGATTAACCAGCCTGATTCTGCGCCTACGCAAGTCCCGTTCGCAATTTCGATTCGGATATACTGTTTTTTGATAGCGACCGTCCGAAAACCGTTATTGCGCCCCTTATCCTTTTAAGACCTACTTGTTATTCCTATGGACCCTGTTACGCACCCCCCCACCAGACCTCCCGGAAAAGAAAGGTCCGATCCCCCTTCTATATTCGAGGGTTTTATTGCAGGCCATGATCTTATAGACCTACTACACTTCCTTGGCACCCCCGGAGTCGTCCCTCGGCGAACCCAGGAGGTTATGTAAGTTTTTGCGCCAGACAGGTCGTTTTACTCTGTCCCCTCACTTACTCACCTCCCAGCGGTGGTTAGCGGTCCCCACCCTGAGTTTGACCATCTTTCTCAAAATCCTTTTTCTGGGGAGTCTTTTTGGGTCCCTG
>Ga0179593_1651239_pt1 | contig 10464 bp, 9 predicted proteins | sample CZODoug2_1_08_16_FD_185931 | JGI IMG/M metagenome (GOLD analysis project Ga0179593, IMG submission 185931) | Vadose zone soil fungal communities from Angelo Coast Range Reserve, California, USA - CZODoug2_1_08_16fungal (PacBio error correction) | ecosystem: Environmental > Terrestrial > Soil >... | reverse complement strand
TCTTTTTCCCAAAGCCTACGTAGCACCCCTCGTCGAGCCGATTTTCCCCCCTCATGTAAATGTTCGGATCCCGCCCTTTTTTCCCTTCCCAGAGGTTCCCCCGATTCCTCCTCCTCGCCAAACTCACCTTTCTTCACTTCCGGGTCGAGCAGTGGACTCTTAGTCCCTGGTCCCTGGCTTCCTCTCCCCCCCTTCCTAGGCGGCACACATCGCTTTTTCGACACGTGCATGACCCATTATGCTATGAGGTCCCTCTCAAACACTCGTCGCCTACGTCACCCAACAAAAAGGCGTGTGAAACCCGCAGTATATTTCTCGCGACTTTGCTTAATACCCCTTGCCTTCCTCCCCTGTTTTTCCAGGCTCCCCCCCCTCTGACAGACTTACCATCTTCCATACCGACGCAAACCTAGACTCGGAAAAGGCCCGTTCGACCTGTCTTCTGACCTCTCCCCCTTGAGCTCCCTTCCGAGCGTTTTCCTTTCCCATAATCCCCGTCTCTCCCTCCACGTCCCCGTACGCCCCTTCTTGAACCTCCTCACTCTTCCGCGCCCGCGTGGGACCGTCCTCGAATCCTGACTCTAATATTTGGTTCCGTGCAACTCCTACAAAATCTCTTCTTCTTTTCACTTTTTCTTTCCTTTTTTACGGCCCTCTTTGGCCCCTTCATTGGACACGTGGCTTCTCCTGCTCCTTCCCCCGGCAGCCGACGATGACCACGCAGCTGAGGAAATCGAGTGGGCCCCCCTCTGCTACCCATTTTTCCTTCCTTGAGCCCCAAGAGTCAGTGTGCATCCCCCTCCTTACACCCAACGCTAAATCACAGCACCCTTACAAAAAGGCGGGTTTTTTTCTGTACCACCCTCCCAGATCTTTTTTTTTTCTTTTTTTTCTTTCGTAAGCCAACCTTTAATCCCGTCCCTTTCCCCCCTCCCACTCCCCAATATGGTGCAAATATCTATTACTCTCGGATCGCCTTATCCAATCAACAGACCCCCCTCTGACGGATATCCTTCGCTACTTCTTCCCCTTTTTTCGCTTCGTTCTTTTGGGGACCGAAGGTAGCTCTCGAGTTTTCGAGAGTCCCGAAAAAAACCAAGTTCTCACGGTGAGGAGCTTCCATTTGCCCAACCGGTGTTTTCTGCTAATCACTTTTTTTCTTTACCTTCCCCCAGCTTTCTCCCCGAGGACTCTCTACAAGCAAGGACTCTTCATGTTTCGCGCACGGCTTCATTTTGCAAATAACCTGCGAACTGGATGTCTTTTTTTAAGTTTTTCTCCCCCTTCAACGCTCCAGTAGTTTGCGTCATTTCCCGTTCCCCCTCTTCCTGCTGCACCCCTCCTCTCTAGAGGATGCAGCCCCCAAAGGCCGATTTCCTATGCCCTGCTCTGGGGCACGACGTCTCTGTTCTCTAACCACTCAGGAATTTGGCTGACCACGATACTTTCGTCCTTTGCTGCCGGCCCCCCTTGCTTTTCCGCCATCTACAGGTTTTCCCGAACGACGTTGCTGCGGTTTTCAAACCGAAGTCTCCCTTGCCCAGCATGATCTCACACTTCATCTCTTTTCTCTATACGAGGGCTGCCTTTGCCTATATCGTTTCTTCCCCCTGACCTCAGACAGATAACTTGCCTTCCCCTCCTTTCACCGAAACGCTGGAAGAGAGATCCGTATTTTTTCTTTCCTCATCCGTTGTGTGAGAGTAATGGATTTTTATCCCCCCTCGTTTATGCTGTCTCTGTTTCTTGAGGAGTGATTCTTTTTCTGTGAGCCGGTCTGTTCCCTTTTCCCGCTGGTGAGCTGGTAGTTCCGATAGGCTTTCTTTTGAGTTCTGATGCACTCTCTTTGGTCCCCTTCTTTTTTTTCTACAACCCTTCTCTTTTCCCCTCCACCCGCTTTGCTTTCCCTCTTTCCTCCCCCCCGCAGGAACTCCCCTTTGTTCTCTAGATGTGTTTCAGTCTCTTCCGTTTGTGTCGAGAAAGCCGTTCGCGCGTCTTTGAGCTTGTCCATTCTCTTTTCGATTTTTGGGTTCTCTTTCCCTTTCCAATGCTCGACTGGCTCTTTCTGCGTTGACTGATCTTCTGCTTCGCGCACGCGTTCGTCTGATTTCGGCGCAATAATAGAACGCCTCCCCCCCTTTTTGCCGGCGCTTTTGTTTGTTTTGTTTTAATTTTCTCCCTGAGTCTCCCATTGTGAGAGCTCCATGTTCTTTTGGAGTCTCTTTTTGCTTGGTATCGGGCGTGAGTATTGATGCATCCGCCCATGTTGGCGTGGCGTCATCAGTGATCTTTTTTTTCCTTCTCGCGCTGTTTCATTGTTTAAGCCCCAAGCACCCACTCCCCCCTTCTATCCTGGTTCAGCGCGATTGCGTAGAAGTCTCCTCTCTTGTTTTTTGGCTTTGACAAGACCTCTATCCGCGGTTTCGTCCCATTTTCCCTTTTGATATTTTTTTTTGGCCGGGTTACCGGCCCGGGTCCTAATTTTCTATAACGTACTGCGAAAACCCCTCTTTCCATTTGTTATCCACCCCTTTTTTTTTCCTTTTTTTCGGTTCCCAAGGATTTTAGCGTTTGGTGTAAGTCCTTGAGGAAAAAATTAATCGCTGAACTTGTTCTAGGTGTTCCCCCTTTTCCCCCCCCCCCTCCACGTCCAAATTGTGAGAGGGGTTCCTCCCCCTTTTTGGGGGCCTGATCTTTCCCGGGTTCATGTGTCAACTCCCACTTCTCGTCCCCAAACGCCTAAGAGGTCTAATCTGACGTAGATTTGTCGACGGTGCGGACCCCGTTTCTTACTGGAGGTTGCTCCGATTCCTACCCGTTGCCCTTTGTGTCTTTTCCCCCCTTCTTGTTCTCCCCAGTATTCCTTTTCGGCCCGGTCGCGCTCGAGCAAGTCGCTACAGGTGTTCGAGCATGGTGAGTAGCCCTCTCTTTCGCTCTTGGTTGCCTTTTTCCCGCCTTTTTTCTTGGTCTGTTGCCCGTTTGCGAGCGATTTTGTTATCCGTTGGACGATTGAGAGTCAATGTTGATGGGCGCGCGCTTAGGCCCTCTGAGATCCGCCTTTTTGTCGCCTTTTTTTTTTCTCCTTCTTTTTCCTCGTGTTTCATGCTTTCCTCTTCTACTATTTCCCCTGATGCAAGTTTTCTAGATCGTTTTATTGGGCCGCAGTCTTGTCTCGTTTTCTTTGAGGGACCCTTGGGTTCTTGATTCGACACGGCCTCTCTCCTCCTTTTTTCTTTTTGACAGCAGAATCTTGGAGAGTAAGTCTCCGCGAGCGGCGCAGCTAGAAACGATGGTCATTTTTTCCTCGCAGACCCCACAGTTTTTCTGGGGCGTTTTATTTTAGTATTTAACCCCTCCCTCCCCCTCTTTTTACGTGTTGTTGTTCGATGCAGATTTTTTTCCCGCCAATCACGTCAAAGAAACCTAGATTTTGATCTCTACCCTGCCCCCTTTGGCAGAGAATCAACCTCGAGGCGACCTAACATCTAAGCAGAGGCTTTCCTCCCTTCCCCTGACTTTTCCTTTCTCTCCTTCCTCTCCGTAGCTGGTTAATCCTTCGTCCTTAGATCCCCTCCAAATGATTCGGCTCCCAAGTTTCCCTCTTTTTTTCCGCATTCGGGATCATTAGAGTTGACAGCACTGAACCCTCTTGCGTCCTTTGAAACAACAAACGGCGTGCTCGGTTCTCTCTTCTTATCGCTCGCCTCGCCATCAACCGCCCATTCCCCCTCACCCAAGTCTTTTTTTCCCCGGGTCTACCCGTCTTGCCATGCCTCTGGACCACCGACGCAAAGGCTTCCCTCCGAAGCCAGCTTTACCAGAGCGTCCTCCCTGTGAACCTCTTCTTTTTTTCCTGCTCGAGCCGGTCCTACTCAAAAGTATCTGACTAAGTACCTCCGCCCCTAGAACACTTCATCACCTTTTCTTCAGCTCCAGTTTTTTTCTTCCCATTCTCGAGTTTCCTTTTCACCTCCTCCCCGAGGCCTCCCTCTCCGTTTCTTCTGCACCTTCGAGTACTTGTTATGGTTCGCGCTTGGCGTCTGCCCCCCTTTCCCCTTGTATTAGACCCCTCCTCCCCCCCGTTTCCTCCTCCTCTCCCCCCCCGCTAAGTTTCTCCCCTATAAGTCTTGAGTTTTTCCGTCAGATCCCCATTTCCTCAAAACAGTTTACGCAAGCCGTACGTTTCTAAACGACCCCCCAACTAACTTCTCTGTCCCAACACTAAAAAAACAGGTTTTTGTTTCGCTTTCCCTCCCCCCACAGTCCTTTTTTCTGTGAAATTTAGCGCCCCACGTCCCTGAGAGTTTCTAAAATCCCGCTCCCCGCCCAAGAGGAAAATTTTCACTTCTTCAGTACCGTTCCAGATCTGATCCCCCTCCCCCTTCTGCACTCTCGTCCTTTTTTCTACATTCCCCCCCCCGAGCCCTGGTGTACCATGCGGGGATTAGCGGGTTAGTTTTTGCTGGGGGCAACTGTCGATCCTTTTTTCGCGAGTCTCCCGCCTCACGGTGTTCTTTGGATCCCCCCTTCCACCCGATCGTTTCTTTTTTTTTTTTTTTTTTTTTTTTTCCTCCTACTCACGCACGATCCAAGGCCCAAGATATACCACGTTTCCTTGCCTATCTTCACCCCCTTTCCCAATGACTATAATTTTCTTTTTCAACACTTTTCCCAACGCCTCCGACCTTATGTCTCTCTGCTCTTAGGCATTCGTGTGAGCAAATAAGCCGGCAGGGGACACCCCTTTTCTCATCGCCCGTCTATCCGTTTTCCCCAGGCCTCTCCCTTTGCGTTTTCATCCTCGTTGGTTCCCAGCGCTCCCCCCTTTCCTTGAACCCCTTCACGAAGAGACTGACCAATTGTCCTTCCCAAGCTTGGCTTGCTCGGCGTTCTCTAACTCAAAGCGGGTTCTTTTCTACCGTTTTTCTGTGTTTTCCCACCCCAGACTGCCGCGCATGAACCTCCCCTTTTTTCTTTCGTCCCTATCTTAGCTATCGTAAATGCTATCCTTTCAATCCTTTCCTCCGGAGCAAGCGTCTACACGCCGCCACGATCATAAGAAGTCCCCGTTCTCTTGTGATTTTCCTTTTTTTTCCCTAGTTGTGGTTGTTCGATCTTCCCTCCTCTTTATTCCCGCTTCTTTGATCTTTTCCTGTGTAGTCGCATGCTAGGCGGTCTCCTGTATTAATAGCGCATGTAACTTTTGCTCTCTTTATAAGACTCGCCTTTAGTTTGAGTTCATGCTTCACTTAAGTGCTGCGGTTTAACTTAGCCCTCTTCTTATTTCCCCCCTTTTTTTAATTCGTTTTGACCCTCCCCTTTACGCCCCCTCTTTCTCCCCAAGACGGTTCAGTACTCTGTGAAGTGGTTAGAAACCGGCTTTTTGGCTTGCCCCTCTGCCCCACCAGCGCCCAATCTCCTTTTTGGGCGCTTTTAGGACCCCCTGCGATTACTAGGGTTGAACGCCGCCTTAGGTGTTAGACTTCCGCGTTTCCTCTTGATGCTGTCGTTGCTCCCAACCGACCTCCTTTTTCCCCCTTTTATTTTTCCCCCCCCCGAATTGTGAAGCCGTGCGCGCAACATGATTTCTTGCTTGAAGATGCGTTCTCACGTTCCTCTGTTCTTCTTCCGGTTTTTTTTTCTGAGTTTATTCTTCCCCATTCCGCATTTGCACTTGGCCTTTCATCACAGTGAGACGGGTATTGGAGACTAAGACTCCCGTTCATCCCCCCTCACCCAAGAACCTGGGGACCCCTTATTTAGTCGTTCTTTGCCTTTCCCTGTTCCGTTTACCCACTTTTTTGGCTTTTTTATCAGAGCGAGCCCTCCCCCCGGATTCGTCGTATAGGAGATGCATATTTTACTAGGCAGGGTACGCGTTGTTTTTTGTGGTCCTGTTTGTCTCAACTGCCCTCGACAAAACTCTGAATTGGCTGTGGATGGTATCTTCACCAACCCCACTTTTGTAAGTTATCAACGTGATTAGGTTGGTTCTGTTCCATCCCCACCTTCTTTAATTGACTTTCTTTCCTTTTCCTAATGTAGTCCCCCTCCCGAACTTAAATTGTCTCAGAGCGTTCGGGGGTGGTCTCTTCTGGGACTGTTCAGGTAGTCCCAACTGTGGTGGCCCCCAGCGTGCGCTTTTAGTACCCCTCAGTTTCTAAGCCCTTCCCTATTAGGAAGCCTATTTTCGACGTTTGTGAAGGCCAACCCCTCTATGATGTGATCTCTTTGGAGCGCTTTTTCCCTCTGCGCCCTCATTTCTTCTTGACCGCCACTTTGATTATTGACCGTCTCGCCTAGAGAAAGGATATGATATTTTCAGCGAGCAGGCCATTTCGGACCGCTTGATAGTCTGTAGTTTCCTTTCTGGCAAAGCCTTTTGTCACGATGTGCTCTCCATAAGTTCCCGTTGGACCTATGTGAGTTTGAGTTCATGGATGGAGTCGCCGCGCAGACGCCCATCGCTCTTTTTGGCATGCATGTTAGAAGTGTCTATATTTTTTGCTTTCCTCCTTTTTCCCCCTCTTTTTTTTTTTTTTATGGATAGATGAAAATTTTTTTTCTGGGCTTCCGGGAATCTTTCGTGAGCGAAGCGCTTGGCTGTCTGTCTCATGCTCTCCCCTTCTCTATGAGAACGGTATTTTTTCCTTTTCCCTCGTGATCGTGGAGCGTGCTCTCCGGGGCGCATCTAACGGCGGAAGAGTTTGTACAGTCCTTTCACTTGTCTGAGTTTTTTTTTCTAAGTAGCGCTTTGTCGTTCCCCCTTTCGCACCTCTCTCCTCCTCCTCCCTGGGGTTTTTTTCTCTCGAAGGCGTTTTCTTCCCACGCTCTACTCAGAGCCCTTTCCCTCCCCCGATTTCGGTCCCCAAACTTTTTTCTGTTTTCCCCCTTGTGATCTACCCCCCCCCCCCCCTCTCTCTGGTTTTGCGAGTACTCTCCGCTGGAGAGTCCCAATGCGTTTCTTTCCTCTCTTTCAGTGGTAGATTTTGAAGACTCCGTCTAACTATGGTTCTTTCGTCCTTTTTCCCTTTCCCCGAAGATGGCGTTCTTCTCAGCTTTTAGTGGAGGCATGTCGCCAAAGATTCCCTCCCTTCCAAACAGTCTCAAACAACCTTGCGTTGCTCAACGGCTTCTCTCGCGGCGAATTTCGACCTCCCCTGACTCCCTCACAGTCTGTATTTTCCCCGTGATATCATGACCCATCTCCCCTACGACGCAAGGGGCGTCCATCGACTTCCGCCTCCCCTCCCTCCCGTTCGTTACCCCCGCTCCCCTACACCTCTCGACCCGGGACTCGAGGCCGACTTTCCAATCAACTTCCTAGCCTCGTCAGTCAGAAACGGAACTAATACAGTCTTTTTTCTCCCCCTCTTTTTCCGTATCACGACCCTCCTTCTGAGGTTCTTCTTCTCCCCCCCTCGAAGTGTTAGCTTTCTTGAAAAAGCTCTCCCCGGCGTATCATGACCCGGTATCGCCCTCTCCTGCCGCCGACCGATGCCCGCTCCACGATGCGGGAGACGAGGGTTTTTATTCCCCAGTAGTTCCCCCTTAGTCCCGTCCTCTTTGCGTAAGTGTTATCCCCCCCCTTGCCAACGTCCATCCTTTATCCCGCCAATTACAACAAAATGGGGTGGGGTCCGGGATCCCCCAGGCCACTTCCTTTTTTTGCGGGTTCACTTCTCGTTCTTACGTAAGTGAGGCAACTATCCAATCTCTATTAAAAACCTCCGCGGTATTCTCTTCATCCCCCCCCAAGTCATCTTCTACTGCCACTCGTCCTCACCTCTTGACTTCGTATCGTCGTTCAATTTTTTTAGGTTTTTTTTCCGACCATCCTCTTGTCTTCTCTCCCCCATTTCACGGTTCTTCTCCGCCCTGCAAAGCTCCCCTTTTGGCGTTTTGTCATCCCGTATCCCCCGCCGACCACTCCAAGCTCCCCCGTCTGAAATTTCTTATGCCTGTCCACCCGGCCAGCCCAGTCAATTTCACGCTTAACCTCAACATTTTTTCACCAAGCGCGAAGGATGTCGCACGTACTTCGATTTTTTTTGCGCCGGGCGCCCTGCTAAAGTGGCATTCCTCGTATTTTTCTTACCCAGAGAGGCCAACTGCATCGTAGTCATGGATCCAGCTTCCAGCCCAAGCTCTTGAGATTCTAGGTACAAATTCCTCGTTGCACTCTTTTTTTCGAGGTCTAAACTTTCACGGAAGACATGACAAACCGACTTTTCTCTCCCCCCCGTTGTTGCGGCGTCAGCGCCTAATTCAAGTGGTGCCCTCTTTTTCTCTTTCCCCCCGCCAGTCGCCTACGTGAGTGCCTGCATTAAAACCTTCCTCGTCCTCCTCTCCGCGGACGTTTTCCTCCCCCTCATGCTTTCCTCGATCCCCCTGTCTTTTCCCCCTTGTCGGCCGGCCCCCCTCATTCCGAACCAAAGCGGGAAGAGATGCGTCTCTCTTGTGCATAATCAGTGTTTTGTTGGAGCCTTCGCATTCTTTCCCTCTTTTTGGCTTATCATTTGGGCCTTTTCGCCCTTATCGTGCCATAGGCGTCCGCTTGGGGATACTCTCTCCCTATGAGGGGGAGTCATGATGCAAGACCTGTAGGCCCGACATCGTTGTTTATACCCCCTAGCCTTTCGTATCAACCTCTTTTACCCGTGACGCCGCCGCAAAGCTCATTGGAGACAGAATCGGGTTCAGGATAGTAAGTGAAAGTGTTTTCCCTCTTTCCTTAGGCCGTTCTCCCACTCGGCCTTCCCCTAGGAAAGCGCAGCGATTTGATTGGCCGCTGGCATCCTGCTCGATGTGAGAGAGGGGTCCGAATCTCTTTCCAGTCCTTGTTAATTCAGTTGCATTTTTCCCCCTTTGCCCATAATTCTCCCCTTTTTCATCCTTCTGCTTTTTGGACCAAGCGAATTTTCCGCACGTGTTCTCTCAGCTGATTCTGCTTGTGCTAAGATGCCCTTTTTCCATGCTGTGTAGCTTGGGATGGTGGTATAGTGCTTTCTTATGCTTACCTTCTTTCTGCTTCAGTGAGCCTTGTTTTTTCGGCTCTGCGCAGTCTCCTCTCTCTCGTCAATAAAACACTCCAATATGCCAGCGAGGGAAGCGCGTGAGCTTTTTTTTCGTTCCTTGCCGATGACCCTTTGGATTGGATAAGCGCTAAGCAGGAGTCGTTTAAGAGATTTGGCCCCTTTCTTTTGTACGACGGATTTTTCCACCTCTCAATGTTCGCCCCTCGTCCTTTCTGTGACTTGGCTTCTTTTCTTCTACCCACCTTTTTGTAAGTGTTTTTTGCTACGGATTTTTAGCGTTGGTGTAACCTTTGTGTTTGCAACTCCGTCTTGGCGTAAAATTTTCTCCTTTTTATAAGACTTTTTTGTCCTCCCTGGACCTAGTCTCGGTCCCCTGGTCGCGGCCTTTTGTCCTTATCCGTTCCCCCGAGTTCATTGACGGCCACTTCCCTCCCCTTTCGTACGCCGAAGGGTCTAAGCACTTGATTCGTCCGTTAGAATTTGTCGAATTTTGAAGGACACCTGATGATGATAGATTTTGATGAGTCCTTCTCCCCTTTTTGCGGGGAATTTTTTTCTTTCCCCTCCAATCCAGTTGGAAGTTTCGGTCGTTTTTTTGATGCCCGGTTCGCTCTCCCTTTCGGCCGGTGTTTTCCCTCTCTCCCTGAGCTTGAGCTGGTTCGAGTCCCTTCTGTCCTCTTTTGCGTCGGTATTGTTTCATTCTAGCGTCTTAGGGTCCCTGTTTTCCCTATTTTCTTTGTCAAGTTGCTATGCTTTTTTCCGCCTGGACTGAGCCGCCTGGTTTTTTAAGTAGGATTATTGTTTTTATTCTCTTTTGTTCTAATGCTCCTTCTTCGGAGGATTTATTGGGCCGCCGTTTCATAATTGGCTCGACTAGTCCGTCGAATAGGTATATTCATTTGCTCTACCGAGTAGGTGAAACGGTTTTTGGCAATCGGCTCTTTTTATCCTTTTCTTTTTGGGTGAGTGCGAGCTGATTACGTCGCCCTTCGCAGTTTCCCTGCCCCAATTCGTTTTCTTTGTTTTTTTCTCAGGCGTGCTAAAAAACTCCTCTCTTTCTCTCTTTAATCATCATCTTTTTTGTTGATATCTTTCCTTCTTCGTTTTTTTAGACAAGCTTTTGCCACGAACCTTTTTTCCTCCTTCCCTGGCTCTTGTTCAAAACGCCTTTATCCTCATCTCTCATGCACCCGTTCGTTGTGGTGAAGCCTTCTCCAAGATTCTCCGCGCTTTCCAAATCAAAGTTCCCTACCCGTGTTTTAGGACGAATTCACGATTGCCCTCCCCGGTCCCTTTCGGCGCCCCTTTTCGAAACCTCGGAGCCATAGTTTGAGCAAAGGGACCTATGCCCCCCACGAGTAGCTACGTCGTTTCCCCAAACCCCGTTTGTTATCCTTATCCTTCTCTCGCTCGGCTTTTCAACTTT
>Ga0179593_1594473_pt1 | contig 10464 bp, 12 predicted proteins | sample CZODoug2_1_08_16_FD_185931 | JGI IMG/M metagenome (GOLD analysis project Ga0179593, IMG submission 185931) | Vadose zone soil fungal communities from Angelo Coast Range Reserve, California, USA - CZODoug2_1_08_16fungal (PacBio error correction) | ecosystem: Environmental > Terrestrial > Soil >... | reverse complement strand
AGATTGTCCGTTGACGACCTCCCAAGCCGTCCTGTATCTGGCGAGCTTTTCCCTCTTGCGAATTGGAAAACGACTTCTCTGTTTGTCAGTTTTGGTGGTGCCGGTAAAGTTTTCACCCGTCCGACCTCGTTCGGCATTGGCCGCATGGTCGCCCACCCCCCCCCCCTTGTGCACCGGTCTTTCTAGAATTTCGACAGTCAGCCTCCCCGGATTGGTCTCTCCTACCTGCTTATTTCGAGCCCCCCCTCTTACAAGGACGTTGTCGCGCTCGTCGCCTGATCCTAGTCTTTAGTATTTTCCTCGTTTACAGCGCCACGCTCCCTGATAGGCAGACCTACGCGTCCACCAAGTCGAAATCAGAGGATTCCTTGTTCAGTTAGATTGCCTCCTAGATGGGCTCGTTCATGCCTAACGCTAACCCGGGCGTCCAGAGTTCTCAAAGAACGGTTTTTGTTCCCTCGGACGGGCTTCCCACCTCTTACATAGCTCCCCAGAAGAAGAGTTCTAATTGGGCCGACCTTTTTTTTGTCTTTTTTGAAACCCCCCGTTCTGTCGCGCCCGTGTGGTTGCTCGAACAGATACCCCCAACTCCCTTTTTCTTGATGTATGGCAGCGGCCCCGTTGTGAAATAAACAATTTGGGAGGTCTTTCTTTTATAATCGGGAGTTGGGTAAACTTGGTTTTGGTTCTTTTACAACAACCCCCCCCTCCCCCTAAGGTTGGTAGGGAGCTGATAGTCCATCGCAACATAAAATTCCTTCGCAAGTTTCCGCTGGCTGAATCTCCCATTTCTACCAGTGGTGTCAGACAATTTAATGTTCCGGTTATTCTTGTTTGGCCTCGTAACCTCGCTTACTACACCCAAAACTACCTTTGGCCCCTGGCATAACAGGCTCTGGCGCCGAGTCCGAGACTCCATCTCTGTGCACGGCAAGCGACGTTTGCACCCCAAACCTGCGCATTTCTGATTCCTCAAAAATGTAGATGTATTGAGCATTAAATCTGGCAAGTCCTCTGCCATCGTTCGACAAGTTTGGAGCCCTTTTCCCGTCAAGGAGTTTCCCCATCGATCTTCTGCTTTTAAGGCTTGTGCTGCTTCAGTAGTAATCGATTTCCTCCCTTTGCACTCCTATCGCCGCACATCGTGGTTTCTTCGCCGAGACCTGAAGAACGCTGGGTTTGCCAATTTTCTTTAATCGTCCCTTCCCAATTGCTAAGCTTGCTCCTCACCTCGCCGGACACGAACCCCCCCCGACTATGTAATGCCCTTTCCTTTGTTTTGGCAAAGTGAGTTTCCTTGTATCCGTTTTCTATACCGTTTTAACTTAGCTTGCTGAGGTGCTGGCGGTCCTCTTTAGTTGCTCGCTCGCGCGATCTCCCCAATTTTGGAAATTACTTAGAATCTCTTCTTCCATAGCCCGGATTTGATAGGATTCCTTTTAATAATTGCGCAGTCTTCGGCTGTTCGTGCCTCCCTTTCAAACCAATCGATTTTTGTACGCGCTAGATTGCTGCTTGGCCTCATTCTTTTTTCAGAGACTATTCCCGGGCACGGAAGCGAACTCTTTTTCTCCGGTGATTTCCCCCAAGACATCGCGTTCAGATCGTCCTTCCCGGGCATCCTCACGGCGTCGGCTCTCTGGATATTGGACGGCCACCTAAAGAGTACTAGTGTTATTCTTTCCAAGACTTCCATTTTCCCCTAGATGAGTCCCGAAGGTAATGTTGTTTAACCCCTATTCGAACCTCGACTAAGTCTCCCTTATCGTTTTCCCTTGAAGATTATATTAGAAATAATTATCGAATTTCCAATGTCCCTTTCACTCCCAGTTTCCGACTTCGATTTCTGGGTCCTGCGCTTTCCTCGTAGGTCTCGTGGTGCGGAAAAAACTATCCCGCCTGCCTCTAAATTCCTGTTCGAACAGGTTTTTTTTGTTTTTTTTTTTTGGTGTGTGTTTTTGTTGGGGTTTTTTGTTGCGTCCCCTCAGGCTCTCTCTATTTCCATCCCCTTTTTTTGATAGATTTACCCCCTTCGACATTCATTTTGGTCGAATCTATCTTAGTGTCCCCCCGAGAAAGAAATAGATGCACCTGACTCGCCTTCCACGACCCTTCTATTTGAGAATTTTGTCCTGAATGCGTCACGCCCCTTGTTTTCTTCCCTAAGTCTTCCTCGGCAATTTACCCTTCCTGCTCGAGTAGTGTCTAAGTGCCCTTATATTCGCCATTACCTTTGACGAAGATTTCTCTCTTGGAAAGCGGAGTCGAAAAAAACCCCCAAGACGCCGGTGTTGCACCGCTCCCCCCACGGCCGCGTGAGATGCCGTTCTTGAGCTTTCTCCTCTCTTGAACACTCTCGTATGAACGGTTTTCCCTTCCGAGGATAAGGAAATGAACCCTGAACTCCCTCCGATTCTTATCACTCTGACCTTAAATCTGCTTCCGCCTTGCCAAACCCAGCATCAAGCTTTCCGTTCCCCTCGACACTTTCCAACCCTTTGATTTCTTATCGCCAGCGCTCGTGATCGAAAGGATTTCATTCAAGAACCTGACTCTCGTGTTCCCAATCTCCTTCGCGGGCGTCATTCATCACTGCCCTCCCGAATTCGGTTACCACCTTTTTGATCTCTTTCTTGATGCGCACTTTTCTCCCCTATAAGCCCCAAAAACGGGCTCTTGGAAGCCGTACTCAAGGGGGATGCTCGATTCTCGTCCCCAAAGAATTACACACCACTGGCTCCTATAATTTCTTCTGCCTTGCCGTGCCGCGGAAGATTTGATCCTCTTCAGCTGCTCGTTTACTTTTTTTCCAAGACTTTGGGACAGGAGTGCCACCGTCGATTTTTTTCCAGGCCCTTGACGACCACGTCTCGCATATCGATCTAGTGGACCCCTATCGTGGAGCTGACCCGGAGTAATACATGAGATCGCTGCAATCCATTTGTAAGCGGCCTCCAGCTTGAAATGTCCCTCCCTGGACACCCTACTTGATCCGGTATAAATGTTCCCTCCCCCCCTTGACTGCTCCTGTAGGAGTAAGACGTTGACACTGGACCTATCATCGATGCTACGGTGCTCCTGTCGAGTTCGGCCTTGGTGGCCTCTCTGTGTTGCCGACCTCGCTGTTGCAAAGCCTGGCGAAGAGTGATCCTTACGGTTGCCCGATAACTACTTTTTCTTCCTTCCCCTCGTTTACGTATCCCCGCAAGACTTCCTCAGTTTGGCGAATGTCTTTCCTTTCATGCTATAGCTTTTTCCGTGCCGCAAAAGAAGTCTAAAGAAATTTCTTTTAACTTTATTTCCTCATGGCCCGCCTCTTCTCTTTTCCAACCCCCTTATGGGGTTCTGGTTGTTTGGGCCCTTTCCTTCTCCGGATAAACCCCCCTTGCTCCTCCTTGACACTTTAACATTCTTTCCAACAAGGAGGTTCCTGCCTCAAGATCACGCCCAGTCTGCTATCTGTCGACAACCTAGCTGTCTCACTTCAGTCCCACACCCGTCCCCGATTTCTTTTTTCTTAACTTTCACAGCCCGATAGCCCCATCTTTCGAAAGAGTCCGACTATTTTTTTCTGCTATAAAGGCGCCATACCGACCCACCCCCCTCCTTTTTTCCCTAAGCTATTATCCTTCACGCCCGGTTCCGAGTTCGGCATGACCCCGCCCCCGGCCTCCGGCTAAGATCAAGCCTCCTTTCGCCCCAGGATTGACGATCGACGCGAAATCGTCTGCCTTCATTGGGGCTCCACCACCTTCTTACCATTCTTTTCCGCGACCCGTTGAATTTTTTTTGAAAAAAGCCTTTTCTTTGAACCCTTCTCATCTCCGGATACAAGGACCCCTTCATTTTTTCTGATGGACTGCGCGCCCATCTGATGTTCGCGTTCACTTTTTTTTTGTGCCTTCCACCACCAATGGCTCAGAACCCTCTTCATAAGGCTCTTGGCCCCCAAAACCTCTTCTACTAGCATTCAGAAACGACAAATCTTCCCTGTTTCCCACGCTGGCCCTTACGTATCAGGCGAGCTTTCCAAGCCATTGCCCCCGCTGAACCGCTAGTCTGCATCCCCTGCCCCCTTATATATCTATTTTTTACCCTCCTGTTGTTGTTGTCGTTTCTGTGATCTTCCAGCGATCCCCCCGAAATTCACTGTTCAGTTATGCCCGAGGCGCCTGCAGCACGAGAATGCGGGCCCAAGCTGTATTGTTTTGTTTTTCGTGACTGCCGTTACCTTTTGAATTTTTTTTTTTTAAATAGCCCCCGATGATCTAGACATATCAGACATTTGTCACCCTACATGGTGTCGCCAAACACCAGCGTGCAACGTTCCTATAAGCTTCTCTAATGTTACCAGCTCCCTCAGTCGAAGAAATGCCTCGCTCACATTCTTCACGGCCAGGCATTTTTTCTCTTATTTTTGCAGATGTAGCCTAGTCCCGCTCTCCTTCCATCGTCCCCTGACCTTCGTGACGATTTCGCGCCCCCTAATGCATTCCGCATTTTCTACAATTAGCCTAGATTTTTTTCGAGGCCGAGAGTCCACAGTCCGGTGATTTCCGTTTGGTAAACGGGTCTTTCATTTTCTCTTGCAAGAATTCCCGTCGAGTGCGCTTTATATCCGCCCTTCGTCGACGCCGTTTGTTCTTCCGTACTCTTGGATCAGGTGTTTTTTGTTCATGCCGTCTGGATTTTTTTTTTTGCCGTCTCCCTTCCTGCAGCGTGGCGGTCGACGCTCTTTCGGATGCTTTGTACCCCCTTGTGGTTTCTGGTCTGTCACGATGTGCGAATCAGCGGGGGGGGTCTTTTTAATCCGGTCACCCCCCCCCCAATTTGGGGCTTTTCCCCTCCCAAAACCTAAGGTTTGTCCTTGAGAGCGGTCAATTCTACCACCCAGAAATCGTCGTTCGCTCTTCCGTCGACCCCCCCCTCTTTGCTGCATAGCAACATTACTGAATTTGCTTTTTTGTCCTCTTCCCACATACGGTTATTCTCTGTTTTTCTTTAACCCACCCCGCAGCAACCTTGTTGTGATAAGAGGCCAACAGTAAGTTCCTGGCGCGCGTTTCGTAGCTTTCCTGTTTCCCCTCCTACGGAAGCCACAAATTCAGACCTGCCCGTACCATCATGTCCTTTCCCTTTCACGAGCCTCCTAGTGAGACCTCTGCCTTGTAGTCAAAGCCTCTGGCAGACAGGTGTTAAAAATGCTATTGTCGGGCCAGCTTTTTTTGCTTCATCTGTCATTTTCCTCTAACAGATGTCTCCAAACCACCTCATTCGCGCAGCTTTCCTCCTATACCAAGGCCGCCTAGTGTTTTGTGCAGACTTCCCTTCACTCCTCGAGCAGATTGTAGCCCGAGCACACTCCAGCCTCACTTCCCTCCCGATGTAAATAACAGTGTTTTGCACCCCTTCCTTTTCTCTTTCTGAGAGATCACCCCTCTTTTTTTTAAAACCCCCCCCCCACTCTGTTTTGCTATGTTTGGCGTCGTAGTTCATCGCGCTCTTTCTCACAGGTGACATTTTCCAGATGATGACATCGAATTTTTTTGTCAAAGGTGCCCTCTCGATTCCTGCCCCTTTGTTGCGCGCTGTCGGTGCGATTCCCAAATAACCCTCCTATTTTGTTTCGTATGCCCTTCTTAGTACCTTTCCACTGCCTCCTGTACGGAAGTAACCGAGGTTGCCCCCCGCCCTCCTCCTCTTTCGTTCATGTCACCCGGGAGGCCTCGTGATTTTCTTCTACACCGTTTCAATCCACCATTCTTCTGTCAACGGATCGTTCATCAGAGGAATCAAGCCCCGGCTTTGGGTCCCTGGTGCGGTTTACCCCGACATTCTATTCGTGCGCCTCTCCCCCCAATTTTTCCAATGTCCCCGACCAAATGACGTATCCCCCCTTGCTTTTTAGAGAAACTTCGCAACCTCCTCCCCAGCAATCTCTTAAGACCATTGAAGATGCTTCGCATTCTCGCCTTGACTTTCCTCACTCCTGTGGTGCCCCCAGCCCCTCCCTCATTTCGTTAAGAGAAGAGATTTGTCGTTTTTTATTTTCCCCCGAACGATGGCGCCGATGTCTGTCGAATTTTTCCCGAGTTCTACATCTTTTCCTCCCTCCTTTGTTTTTCCGCTAGTCTGCAACCCGTTTCATTCCTTGACTTTCGGAACTCGAGTGTTTCCCGCAACCCCGATCACGAACTCGCCGATTATTTTTTCCCGCCAATTAGATGTCTCCATTTCGGCTACTTTCTTCCGCCTGTTCGAAACGCGAGAGCCTCTTCCCCCGAAGATACAGTCTTTTGACCCTTTTTCTGATGAGTATTGCCTTAGTGCTGCCACATTGTTGTTATTCCCCGTCCCCCCTTCGCCGATGATTGTCCCCCTCTTTAAGCGTTCTCTCCGCCTAGGATTGATTTTGGTCTCGCCCTGCCCCTTTCTCCTCTCTCCGACGCCTCTTGCTTCCCACTGTTTCTCTTTGACCCACGCTCTGTGACGCCCCGTTCGGAAATCACTTCCCGGAAATGCACAGGAACGCACTCATTTTCTGTTTTCCTTTTGATTCCTCCGAAAGCGCTGCCGCCTTCCCTCGCGCAGCAGCACTCGTAGACCAGAAACAAAGCGATGGTTTTTCTTTCCGGCTGCACGCCGCTCTCGTCAGGAATCCTCCCCCCGTTGCCCAAACTGCTATGGCAGCATCCTTATCGCTTAACCTTTTTTCTTTCGTGACGATGACCCAAACGCAGAACCATACTCCCTTTCGCTTTGAACCAGACCCGTCAAGGATAGCTAGATCCCCTGCCTCAACTACTTTTCCACACCCATGGAGATAGTTTAATGAATTTCTTCCCCAGGCCGTTCTAGCGATTCATGTAGGAAGATTTTTTTCTTTTCCCCCTCTTTGGAAGGCAATGCCAACCATTCGCTTCGGGCCGTATTCCTCAGTTTCATTTTTTCCCTCCCGCTGGCGGCGATTTTGTGGCATCATATCGATGCCCCGGCTATGAGAGAGGAGCAGACGAAATCCGGGAACTAGACCGAAGTCTGACAAGTGCCCCCTTCACCGAGTGGATTTCTGGCTCCTTCTGCTCTGTCCGATTCTCATGAGGTGACCCCCTTTTCAAGGAGCGCTCCTTACACATGCCTTTTCTTGACTTAATAGCGGGGAGTTTTTTTATTCGCATGTTTCCCTCGTGATTGTCGCTTTTTTTAAATATCGAGTTGAGGCCCTCCTCTCCCTCGCTCCTTTGTAGACCCCCCTTTCTTTTTTCAATCAGAGTTAATTTTCCCCAGAGCAAATACCTCCCTTTTTTTTCAGCGGGCGAGGCCACTTTCCCACCGATTCCGAAGAAGACCTTTAAGCTTTCCTTTGTTCCTCATGACTCTGAACGCTCTTTTTTTCATGGTTCCCTTTTCTCATTGCTCTCCCCACATTATTGTTTTTTCCGGTTGGGTTCTGTTGGTTTTCCCCCCCCCCCCCACCGTGACAGAAGAAGTGATACCCATCCCGAGTTTATATACCCCTCCCCCCCCACCAATGGGAAACCCCAAGGGAGATGCCAATGCCGCCACCTCCTTTTCCCCCGTCACCCTAGCTTACCCCAGCTCTCTCTTGGAGGAAGACAACCTTTTGTCTCTTTACCTTTTCCTCTCCTTTGATCTCAAGATGTCTTCCCCTGCACCTTCTTTTTTCGTCGATGCTCTATCCGGCGCCACTCCCACTACAAAAGAAGCTTCACAATTCCCCCTCCCCCACACTTTCCACTCCCTTTAGCGTCTTCCACCGAAGTTCCTCTCTTCCACGACGGAATGCAGAGTTCATTAAGCCGGCGGATGGATTATTTTGTTTATCTCCCCCCTCCTTATCATTGAGAGTGGTGAGCAAAACCAACGTGGAAACATCTCTCCTCCCTCCCGGAATTCCGCGAAAACCAGTTTTCCCTAATTTAGAATGAGAGAAGCGAACGTAAGGTTTCAAACTTTTCCTTCTGGCTGGAAAGCTTAAGCTTGCCTATGATCCCCCCGTGAAAGGTGGTGTTGTGAGCCCCTGGCTAAATGAAGAGATTTTCCCTAGATCTTTATTTCTTCGGCCACCCCTCTTAAACTTCTCTCAGATTTTCAACGCCCCCCCAAACTACCCCTCGAGTTCCACTTTTGCTGAGGCTTTGTGAGCGCCTTGATCCTCCCCCCCTCTAAGGGACTAACTTGGACGAGCTCTGTGCCCACCCACTATCCCCCCCATCTTTGTTGTGTTTTCTATGAATAGATTGGAGTTGACTCCGCTTCGCCACTCGTCATCTTCTTCCCTGTCCCCTCTCTATTCCAGTCTCCCCCCCCCCCCCGACATCCACCTCAGATTTTCCCCCCTGTCCGATCTGTTGAAGGCGCTTGTCTTCGGGATTGTTTTCCAGTTCAACCGATTCTTTCCCCCCCCTTTTTGGCATGTTGTAACTTTTTTTTCAACAACACAACCACTCGTTCCCCGGTACGATTGGCAGGCCCGCCCCTTTTTTGAATTCGGATTTACATGGCTTCGAAAATTCGGCCTATCCCATTCCTTCACTTCCTTCTTTTTTCTGTTTTCCCTCCTGTCCCGGATTAGTTCGAGTTTTTCCCAGAGACACCTCCCCAAGATAGGACCTAACATTTCGATGCAAAGGCCCTCCTCTCCGAGCATGGCTTCAAGCTCGGCACATTTTAATTCTCTTCTTATTCCCGAACCTTCCCTTGCCTGTTTTTCGGTAATGAAGAAGACTTTTAAAACGTGGTGGGTGAGAGTTGCTTTGGACCCTCCTTCCCCCTTTGTTAGTGTTTGGCACCGTGATAGCCTCCACATTCTTCGGACCCCTCCTCGTTCGTCAGCTCGGTACCCTTTGTGTAATGCCGTGAATGACTTTTCTCCCCTCACTCCGCAGCAGTGTTTTCGACACACATCTCCCTGCATTATTTCCTTTCTTCTTGTTCCCCCCCAGTGTTGTACCACCCCATTGTTTTTTTTCTTTTGTCGACCCGATTGAGAAAAGCAGGGCTTGTTCCTTCTTCCCCTTTTCACCTTTGGGGCTACCTCCCCCAAAACCCCATAATTTTTTCATTTGAGTCATAGAGAGAGGCCCTAACCCCCCCTAAAAGCACGTTTTTCTCCGCCGTCCACCCCCCCCTTTTTTTCTGTCTCTTTCAAGCGTATTATGAAGAGTGTTCTTCGCCCCCCCCCCGACGTCCTTATAATTCTGTTTCCCTCTTTTTAATAGAACGCGATCGACCCCCACCTTTCTTTATTCCGATTGTTCACCCCTCCGATAATCTCCTCCTCCCCCCCCTCGCTTTTAAAGTTTTCGCACCCGCCCCATTTCTTTTGACCCCACGTTCTCCCCCTGCTCCAGGATGACTTTTTAAAGCTGTCTTTGAAAGAGGCCCCCCCCTCGCGGAGAACTCATGCGTTTGCGCCCCTTATCCGAAGCGGGTTTTCCAATGATTACTGTCCTTCCTTCCCCACTTCCGATGGAAAAGGCTTGTGCTTTCTCCTTCCCTTTCTTCCCCTCTCCGAGTTCATATCCTCGATGTCCACCTGAAGATCTGACCGTCAATCGAGTCAGACTTGTTCTTTGAAAACCCTGATCTTCCTTTTTTCAATGCCTCCCCCTTCGTAGCAAAATGCAGTCTCAGTTAGAGACTATCAAACGATGCTTCACATTTCATTCATAAAGTTTTGCCCCCCCCCGGATTATGGCTTTACTCATTACTCTCTATCCCCTTCTTCACCCTTCCCTTTCTTCGAGGTTTTTTTGTCCTCGTCTAATCTTATGGTACTCCCCTTCTCCATTGATGATACGCCCCTCCCGTCGAGTTTCACGTTGCTCTAGGATTCCTTCATATTGAGCGTCTGCTCAGGCGTGTTCCTCTTTACTCAACCATCGATTGTTTCTTTTTCTGTTTAGTCCTTTCACCTTCTTTCCAGCTTTAGGAAAGGAAGAGGAGCCGCAAGCAGCTCTACCCTTCCTTTCGGTTATGCTTTACTACATGAAAGTTAATGAAGTGAGAGAGTCCCCTTTGACAAAGAAGAACGTCAGGGAGTGTTCTATTTTCTCCGGTTTTTCCAGCCCTTCTCCTTTTCTAGCGGTCTAGGAATTGGCACTTCCCTTCCCCCAACAGTACCCCTTTCCGTCTCGTTTTCCAGCTAATTAAAGGTAAAATTACGGCGAAGGTCATGTTTTCCCCTATTTAGGAGCAGCTTTTCCCCCTTCCCACTAAGCTTTCTGCAATTACATTTATTTCCTACATTTCCCCCTTCTCCCCCTCTTTGACCGAAAGGAAGAAGTTGTTTTCCCCCGCATTCGCCCCCCTTCCTCTTTCTTGAAGGCGCCGATCTGCTCGAGTTCTTTTATAGTGTTGCCTGCACCGCCCTCTTTAGCTCCATGATTTCTATTAGAAGGCTTCCTCTCCTATTTTAATCCATCATCCTTTGTTGTTGTG
>Ga0179593_1362511_pt1 | contig 10464 bp, 11 predicted proteins | sample CZODoug2_1_08_16_FD_185931 | JGI IMG/M metagenome (GOLD analysis project Ga0179593, IMG submission 185931) | Vadose zone soil fungal communities from Angelo Coast Range Reserve, California, USA - CZODoug2_1_08_16fungal (PacBio error correction) | ecosystem: Environmental > Terrestrial > Soil >... | reverse complement strand
TTTCCTTCCCAGGGACAGGACTCGGCGTGTACTTTTTGAACATTTCGCAGCCCTGCGTTTCTTGTCTTTTCGTGAGTTTGGACGCTTTCTTTTTATGCTTGAAGAGAATACCCCCCTCCTGAAATTTCTGCCGTCCTCCTGTCTAGTTCGACGATGAATAAGCACTTTCCGTTTTTTCTGATTGGTCAATTGGGTTCCCCCTCTTTTTTTTCCGGCCGGCAAATTGGGGTTGTCCGGTGCTTACATCCTCCTCTTCCCAATTGATTCCCCCTTCCTCGGCCGCGTTGCCCAACCTTTCGTCCTTTTCCCCCCTTCCCTCGTCCGGTGATCCCATTTCTATACGACTCTTCGCTTCTCAACGTTTTCTTCTTATTATTTTTTTAGTTTTGAGCAAAAGTGGGTTCTCTACTTTGCGGCTTGCAGGTCGTCACCTCCAATTGCTTTGTTCCACTTCCCGTGAAAACGTATTTTTTTTACCCCCCCCCCCCGGGCAGTGTAGAAATTCTCTTTTTTCTTTTTTTGCCTAGTAGACGGACCATCCCCACTTCGGATCGCAAGTTTGACGAATGTATGAGAGACATCACCATTCCTTATGCCGTGCTCGATCGCTTCCGCCGGAATTACAGGGCTTCTTGTCCCCTTTCCTCTCTCCCCCCCAAGACGCCGAATTTTTTTCGTTTCTCCATCCTGACGAATTAGTGCGGACCCTCACGCCTGGCAGTGTAATGGATGCGCTACCTTTTTCCCTCTGAATCCGCGCTTCCACTTTTTTCTTGTATTCACACGCATGACGCTCCTAAAAGTTTCCTCTTGCGTGTTTCGTTTGTAATTGGACGGGACGGCCCTCTTTGTTCTCTTCTTTTTCTGTTTTCTGCATCTCCTTAACGATCCGAGGAACCGACTACTCAAAAGATGCTTTCCCTTTTACACTTCTTGTTCCCCACTTCACCAACCTTTTCACTTTCGCGTCTGTTCCGTTTTCCACACCCTCCCACCTCCCGACAGGCACCATCATTTTTTTTGCTTCAAATGACTCTTTAAAGCGAGAAAAGATCGGACAACTTCTTACCTTGCGGTCTTTCCCCCCCCCCCCCCCATCTTTTCCCCTTTTCCGCTTGTGGGCTTTTGCTTGCTCTGATGCTCCAACCCCATGGAAACGCGCCCTCCTTACTCTTTTTTGAGGATCCGCCTTTTTGAGTTCGGTCCCTTTTTTTTCGGTTTTCCTTTCCCCCCCCTGCGTTCAGCTTTTTTTCCAACACCCCATTTTTTATTCCTTTCCCCTCCATCAGTGTGCGACCGTGCGCTGTTGTCCTGCCCCTTCTTGGCGCGATTACTTCGGCGAGCTTCTTCTTTTATTGTTTCAAAGCGTTCCTTTATTCAAATGCCTACGTCGCTTTTTCTCTGGCGTCTCTCCGCCCTGCAGGTCGGAAAGCTGATCTCTTCGGTATCGTTCCTGGGCGCGGGTCTCTTTCCAAGACCCAGCACCCGGGAACACTTTCCTATCTTCGCCGGCCCTTGTTTTTCCTGGTAAATTCCTCGAAATTCTTCGTTTCTGCGCTTTCTTTTCCTTTAGCGCCACTTCCGGTATCTCTCTCTCCCCAAGAGAATCTACTTTACGCGCTTCCTTTGGACACTTTGCTCCTTTCACTACTTCGTTCGCCAAAGAATAGAGCAACCAAACGTGCTCCGTTTTTTTCCATCCCCGACCGGAATTTCCTCCCCCTTTCGGGCTTTAAATGGCCCTTTTTTTCTTCCTCACCCCCCCTGCGGTCTTCTGTTTTTTTTTTCCCCCTTTTCGCAGTCAGCAGCTATATCTTTTCCCTTTACAGGATAAACATACCCACCTTTTTGGCTTGTGCAGGCGCCCTGTTTTCCCCCCTTCGCATGATCTTCTTCCTCTGTTTTCCATCGAGGGCGCGCTCCTTTTCGCATCGTGCGTCTCAACACTTTGAGATAGAGAGACTCTTTGGTTTTTTCTTTTTCCCTCCCGGTAATGCGCGTGCCCCCCTTCTTGTTGCTCGGATAGTTTCACAGTTTGTCGCCCCCCCAACCCCTTTCTGCGCCCAAAGCCTTTTTACGAGCCTCCTTTGACCGGTAATAGGACGAGTTTTTTTTTTGAACCCTTGTGTGAACGCGGTCCAGGCTTCTTGTTTTCATCCTGGCCCGGCTCTTCGCCTTTCTTTGGTGGGTCCATCCTTTTTTCATGATTTTCCTTAACGCTGAGAAACCCTTACCTCTCGGACGTGTGCGGTCTCTCTTTTCCTCTCTGTATGCGTGGCCTCCGTCTTTTCCAGTTCCGGTGGTCGCTGGCTGTTAGACCCGGTCCCCTGCCTGCTTTTTTTGTTGTGGTCATTTTTCTTTTTTTTCTTGTATGGATAGAACCCCTTTTAATTGTGTCGTGCTCTTTTCCCTTCCGGGTCGAGCAGTCTGTGCGCCGCTCGGTTCTGTCCTTTCCTTTTCGAGTGCCGTTTGGATTAGTCTCTTTCATCTCTTTTCTAAGGTTTGTTCTTTCAATCTTGTTTTGGGTCTCCTCCCCCCCTCTTTTCCCGCACATGCCTGCACCCTCTGGAGGATGTCTCCCTCCCTTCTTCCGATCTCGCATGCGAAAGAGGAAATCTAAAATCGTGGCAAGGTTGATAATAACCTCGACTGTCTCGTCCGGAGCAAAATATGCTTCGGGATTTCTGTTCTTAACCTTTCGTTTCGGCCGCATTTCTCTGCGCGTGGAGGCTACGCCCTCCCTTGTTCACACCCAAAATTTCGGTGCAGTGCTTTTTTGTGTCATTGTCGGTCTTTCTCTGTTTTCCTTTTTCGATCGTCGGCCTGCCGGGCTAGGCTTTGCACTTGTGATAGCAACTCGCCCCTCGTTCCCTCCCCCAAAAAGCGAAGTACACAAGATTTGTTGTTCTCCTTAGGGAATATTTCGCAATTTTTTTCGTCTTCTCTCCCCTCCGACTATTTTTTTCAAATTCTCTTTCTTCTTTTTTTTTTGGTAGAGGATTTACCGGTCTCCAACCTTTCCCGATGATGTGCACTTGTCTTTCATGAACAGGAACAGAGACCGGTCTCTCCTTTTTAGGATTTTAATCCCCCCCCTGGAAAGCAGCTCTTCCACTTGTGGAAAATTATTACCCCTATCTGTGTTTCCCTTTTTTTCTTTCTGTCTCCCCTTCCATAATTTTCCCCGGGGGACCTCTCTTTTCTCCAATTCATACTTTCTAGGCGTATTGTACGACTTTTCTTCTCCTTTTCCGGCACCAGACCTGAGTGGCTGATTAGAAGCGGGAAATCCTCATCAGCGACTTCTTATGTTTGATCTGAGAGCGACGTTAAATCTGTGCTTTACCGCTCTTGACACGTAATTAGGTCCCCACACCCTTTCCCTCTTCGTCCACTTGAGCTTGCCGATTGAGTTGCGGTCGTCCCTCCTTTTATTTTAGTATCAACAACAATCTTTCCCTCTCCCCCTCCGCGCTAGAAAGGCAGGCAGATCCTCTGAATCCCAATTAATCCCCGCGAAATGCTTGCGGCTGGATCACACTGTTCCACCTCGCAAGCCAGATCCTTTTGTGAAAAAAAGAAACTTCCGAAATTTGTTCTTTTTCTTTTCCATGGATATTCGCCAGTATTAGTCGCTTCTCGACCTTCCTTTTTAAGCTTTGACTATATCACGACCCCTTCCCCCCCTCTTGCTCCGGCGGACCAGTTCCTACGTTCTCCTTCCACCCCTCTTTGGCATTTTATTCACCGCATGCCTCCACTTGTTTTCGTTCTGCTGCGGTTTGCACACTCCATTGGAAGGAAGTAAAAATCCCCACATCGAGAGCCCATTCGTCGCGCAGGTACTTGTTCTACTGACCCCCATTTTTTTTTCTCTCTAATGCGAACTCGGCTACATCAACCGCCCCCCTTCCCACTCATGCTTCCCCCCGTCCCGCCGTTCGTTTCTTTTTGTTAAGCAGACACTAATTTGCTCGATCCTGCTCCACCCCCGCTTGACATCAACTCCCCCCCCTGGATGGAACCTAGACTGTAGTATGTCTTCTCTTCCCCCTGCTGCCCCAATCCCTTTCACCACCCGTTTTCAATCTCCTCTTCGCATTTACCTGGCAACTCTCAGCCTACCCCTCGCCAGAGCGGAGACCTTGAACTCTCACTTTCGTTCCCGCGATACTATCGCAAATGATTGTGTCTTGCCTGAACTTGTATAACACCACGTCGTGATCCTTTCCGCTTTTCTCCCTCTTCCCGACCAAGCTTTTTTCTGTGTTATCGAGAGGTGCGCCCGAAATTCCTGCATTTAGTCCACGCGACCCACTCAGCACGGGCGACGAGTTGAAGTTAGTCCCCCCTTTTTCCCTCCCATCCTGGGGACCGCTCGGTTACCTTCGATACGTATCGCAGCTTTTCCTCTTTTGTCTCCTCGGTGGACCCGGTGGTTGCGCGAGGTTGTTCTGCTGACACGCTTTGATCCCTCGCCTCCCTACCATCCCTCCTGCAGCATTTACCTTATCGCTTTTTTTTTACCATCAGCATCGATCTCTGCCTTTTTTTGTAAGTAAGGACATTCAGCCAACTGCTTTTGCTGGTCCCCCTGCCGCTATGAGCCCACATTTCGAATTACGGCCCTTCACTCTGCGGAACACCGTGGTTATCCTCACGGTACACCACCCAATGTGCATTGTAATTATCAGTCGCAGTTTGTTTTGCCTTTCCACCGGTCCCCCTTAAGCACTTATTTGCTGATGAAAGCTCCGCATGCTTGCCGCGACTCTGACCGTTTTCATGCTAGTCGCACAAAGTTCACCACGCGCACCCCTCTTTTCTTCATGCGCCGAGAAGATGGAGGTAACCGCACCCCGAGGCTCGAGTTATGTTAACGCGGTTTGTCTGAAGGGTCCAGTATGACGGCTCCCTTTTTTTGTCTGTGAGGTACCCTTGCGCCTTTCTCCCTTTTCTTTTTCCCCCAAGTTTGCGCAGCCTCTAAGGATCTCCATGGTTCATCCTTCTGTCTTTTCGTTGTCATACCTTTGCAACACTTGGTTTTATCGCAACGCACTGAGCGTTGGTTTCGACCATTTATTCAGTGGACAATAGTTTCAGAGACCCTTGCCTCTTCGAGATTACGTGGTCTGCATGGCTCAAGACGCTGTGTCCACCGTTTGTGATGTGTTATTTGTCCCCCAGCTAACTCGCGCACCTTTAGACCGCTAAGCCTCACGCCCTCAGGCTTCCGACTTGCTGTTCAATAGTAGTACCCCTCCCGTTCCCTCCTACCGTAGTCATGTTCACTTCCCTTCGACTTGTATTTCATCCACGTACACGCCAGCGAGATACAGAGTAAACTTCCGGCCCAATCAAATATCTTATATTGCAAACACTCCGCACGGTCCACTCTCGCCATGTCGGTTTCCGCACCTCTTCCTCGCTTTGAAGAAGCGCGCCCCGAGCTTATACCGATAGCGACTAGGTTTATCCTACACGAGACGGCACAGCCTCTCCTCCTAGTTCCCGCAGGTGTAAGTGGGTGTGAACCCGCATCTGAGAGCCACCCCTCCCTTCCCCAAGCCGCCCGCTGCTGGTGCCCCCCTATTATATCGTTTGAATCTTCCCTTGTTAAGCTCCTTCTGGTTTTCCTCTTCCTTTTCTACCTGTGACACGCGTTCGTTTTTTTATCCCTCCCCATTTCTTCTCCCTCGCGGTAGGGGGATACGATATCGCGCGACTGAGCGCTTATTGCTTCAGAAGCGCAGTTTCCATACGTTTTTCACTTGAAATTTCCCGCAAACTTCGCGTGTCTGTTGAATGCGTGTTTGCGCTTTGCTTTTCGATCCCCGGATCGTTCTCATCTTCCCCCTATTTGTGAGTCGGAGCCAGAATTTCCCGATCACCTTCTTTCTTTTGCGGTTCACCAGTTTTGCGTCCTTCTTTTACCGCTGACGCACACGTCTTCTTTTATGCCCCTGATTATCGTTGGTCTCCCCAGAAGTCTCTCCCCAGCACCGCATGGACGTGCCCTTTTTTTTTCTAGTCCCTCGTCGTTCCCCCCTCCCGTTAAGGATCTGGTCCTACCCCAAAACTCACGCCGGCGCAAGAACGTCCCTTTTGTCCTTGTTTTGTCGAGCTGACCTCATCGATAGCTGAGTCCGCTAATCCCATATCCTTTTCCCTGATCCCTCATCTGCACGTTTTGGTAGTATTGTTTTTTTTGTTCCCTCTTTGATGCCAAGACATTCATCGCGTAAACTCGCTCCCCTTTTTTCTTCTTTTTCTTACGCTTAATAATGAGCAGTCCCTTACAAATCAAAATAAGCATATTTTTTTTCCACTGCGTTTTGTCGCGTCAATCGTTTTTCGGCGTTTCCTCCCATATTCTTCTTCTTCACACGCCCACTCCCCTCTAGGCTCGACACATGGTTCCCCCCCTGCAATTTTCGGCCCCCCCCCTCCCCCGCCCCCCTTCAGAAAATGTTTATAGCAGCTCCTCTTTCTTCTTCCCGTTTTTATAAATTGGAGATGCTGGGGACCCCCTGAAGCTCTCCTTTTTGTGCAGTTCTTACTGTTCTCTGCGTCTATATTCTATTTTTTTTCGGCGGGAAGACGGGGCGCGCATGAGAACTCGTTCCTCCACATCGTTCCCTTCTACGCTTGATGTTGATGCGTTATTATGGCCAACGTTTTCCTCATACCATGGATTAATTCTTTAGCGAGTTGCGCACATTGTTTTGTTTAAAGGTTCATCAACTTTTGTTTTTATCACCAGCTTGGGTTTTTCAAGCTAGTTGGTTGTGACCACGAAGGTCAATGGAAGGCGCGTCTTCTTTCGTCTGTTTTTATTTTTGTCGTTCCTAGATTTTTTGTATGGCGAGACAGATCGTCTGAGGATTGTTCCTACATTTGGCGTCTTTCTCTTTTTTCTTTTTTGGGTCCGCGCAACTTGACGCCCCCTTCAATCGTTCTCCCTTACTAGTTGGTCTAGAAAAGTCTAGTCAGTTCTTAAAGCCTGGGATACTTACTGCTCAGAGTCAGCTTTTTGCTCGGATTTTTCGCCGTGACTTCACTCGAGTTTGGTATCACATCCTCCAAGTTTTTCTTTGCGATGTCAATGACAGTTCTAACCGCGTTGCCGTCTTGCGGAAAAAGACCCAGTTTCGCACGAACTGCTATCACGTCCGCGTTGCCTGCGTCCCGGCTCCGCTTTTGTTGATTTTCTACCAGTAGTTGTGCTTGCTAAGAGTTCCATTCCTTTCTCCCCTCTCTGCTCGCGCATCCGCTCGCTTTTACATAACGAGTTTCGCCTGTCTTCGTTTCCACGGTACCTCGTGCCTCTCTTTGTCCTTGCGAAATGGGGGGGTTGATCCGCGCTTCCTTGTGGGATTAATGTCTTTCTTTCTCTTTTTAAAAAATGTTCTCCCCCTATCTCCCCTTTGCCATCTGATACCTGGTCCCATTTCCTACACCGAATACGGTGACTGCTCTAGAAAACGTTTTCGATTCTCCCCGTTCGAGCATTATTTTCCCCTTTGTTTGAGCTTCAAAATGGCTGGGACCTTCGTTTCCGGAGGGATTTCTTGAACCGGTTCGTCCCTTCCATTGAGGACCTGGCGTAACGATTTGTCCCCCCTCTCGCCCTTTAACCTCAGTTAAGAAATCTCTTTTTTCCTTTTCCTTTTAGCCCATTAGTCTCTGAACCATTAGGTGCGGCGTTCTTCCACGTTTGCCGCGCGGCGATGGCCCCATCCCACTCCTGTGTTCTCCCCTCTTCCGACGCAAACTGTCCCTTTTTGTTTTAAATTCTTCTTTCCCGCCCCCCCCCCCTTTTGAGACGTTTTAGACGCTCTTGTTTTTTTTTTCTTTTCTCCCTTCTCTGGAAATTGTTTCAGTCTCCCACTTTTCACCCAGCTTTTCGTCCCAGTTTTCTGCCCGCGATTCGCACCAGGAACCCCATCTCCCCTTCTCCCCCTGGGTTTGAAGTATTCCAAAAAAGCTTCTTTCCCACTAAACACCTTTTTCTGTTTTGGCTTGCCAGTTGAATTGGCTTTGTTATCTTCTGCCGAAATCCTTTTTTTTTCGTGTTGTATAAAGATTCGACTCTACCACCGCTTTTCCCGGCTAAGAACCCATTCCCCCCTTGGAGGAAACCTTTTCCCAATTTTTCCCAAAAGCCCACCGTGAGGCTGCGCCCGTTATTCCCCACGCCTCACCGAGCCCCGGCAACTTTGCGTTCTCTCTCCTCGGATTCCCTCTTCGGCAACCTTATTATGCTGATGCCGGTGTCCTACCCCCCAATGGTTTGGAACCCGGATTGAGCTTGTGCGGTCTTTTTTTTTCCTGGTTCAAAAACACCAAGGCAAAGCTCCGATTGAGCTATTGGTCGGTCTCCCCTCCTTCCATGGAGTTGTCGTACTTCCCGCTCTTTTCCGTCCTGTTGCGGAAAACGAAATGATGCCCTCAGTCTTCTTTTTTTCAATTGTGTCTGTTTTTCACCGAAGTCTTATTGTCGCGTTCTCGGTCTTTTTTTTCCTATTGGGATTGAACGCGTTCGTACTGTTAAGACTCACTTCGGTTCTTTCCCTCTTCTTTTTTGGCGCTGATTCTCTTTTTTCCTTTTATTTTTTTCGTCTGTGGCGGCTTTTGGTCTTCGCGTTCCCTTTGTTTCGTGTAAGATGGCAAATCCCCAATGCCCTTACTTCGTCGTCAAGGCCATTGGAGGCCGTTTCTGCTTCACCTCTCTCTTTTCATCGAATTTTTTCTGACTGTGCCCCTCTCCCCCCCGAGTCCAAGAAAAAAGCTTTCCCATCGCGCTTCCGGGTCTTTTACCTTTTACATTTCCACGACCTTATCTTTCAGCCCCACCTTCCTTCTCGCCAAATACGGCGGGCCTTCCTCTTCAACGACCCTTCACTTGCCTCCTTTTTCCGCTTCTCCATGGCCTTTTGCTGGTTAAATTTGTGCGAATCATTGCGTGTTTTTTTTTAAAAAGTCATTTATCTCCCCCCCAAGACCTCCTCTCCTTGTCCTTTTTGGGATCAAAATCGCCCTTTGCGTGGGGCCATCTACCGGCCACCGTTTTTTCCTCGCTCATAATTCAACTCTGTCCAGAGTTTTTTTTCACTTCTTGGCTTTTCCAGTTGAACAGCATTTCGTTTTTTGAAAAAATGAATTCCCGGAAGTGAGATATACGCCTCAGGTTTGTGGTAGCCTTTGTTAACAGACCCCCTGGTTAGTTTTGGCCTTACCGGTGCCCCTTTTCCGCGAGACTCCCCCAATTTTTTTTTTTTCCCGGCCCCCACCTCTGCGACAGGACGATTCCTTTCTCCCCGCCTGTCCCTTTTTTTTTTTTAACATTCGTTTAGTCCGCGCTTTTCGTTAGTCGTTTTTTTTTTCCTCGTCGGCCTCGTTTCCCTTCCATCGCAGTTGTGCTTCCCTCATTTCCTAGTCATCCTACGATTTTTTCCTTAATAGCCGACCGTACATGCTCGATCAGTTGGCCCCGTGTCTTCTCCATCAGTGCGCGAGGTTAGGTTTTTCTTTCTTCTTTTTTCCTCTTTTCTGGCGCGTTTTTTCTTTTTTTCGGTGATCGTTAACCGGTCACTGCGCCTTCTTTCTGTTTCCCCCTCCGCGGTGTTCCTATCTGATATGATCGGTTTTGATCTCGTGGAAGAAATCCTCCGGTTCCCCTTTCCATGCGTCGTTTAAGCGCATTTTTTTCTCAGCAGGACGGCCCATGATGACTTTCCCTCCTTCTGTTCGGAGAAGCTGACGTTTGCAGTTTTTTGTTGGTGGATTTATCCATAGGCTTATATTCTCCACCGAAGTTATTTTTTTCATGCTACGGAGTCCTTGTTTTTCCCTTTCCGTTTTCCCCCATGTGAGTTTTATTGCGGCCTCTCTTTATGGTTTTGTTTGCGCCCGCAGCAAACCTCCCCCCCTCGGCCTGGGGACATACCTCCAAATCCGTGAAAGCTGGTGAAAAAATTTAGTCACTACCCGGATCCCAATGCTGCTTTCTTTCCTCTCTCCAGCTGAAAAGGTCGTTCTGCGACTCTCCCCCAGCTTGCTTGACGTCGTACTTTTACCCCTCACCCCAAATTTAGTTGGATCTTTCTTGTTCTTCTTTCTCTCCAACTCACTTTTCGTCTCCTTTCGGACGTGATCGTCTTCCCTGCTGTTTTTTCCTTCTTTTTTTTTGCAATGCCTGGTGATAGCCACCCCTTCCTTTGACCCAAATATGCCAAGCTCACAATTTTCTCTTATAGAGGGAGCGGTCTCGAATTCCCCTTTTGTTTTTTTTTTGAATCTCCGTGACCTCTTAACTTCGCACTCCATTTTTGTTTCCTTTTTCTTCCTTCCCTTTAAATCGCACGTTTTTTTTTGGATTCTCCAGTTGAACCCTCTCCCCCTCCCTGAGAAGTATTTTGTCTTTAGGCACTTCCTTTTTTTTTTCCGAAGTCTGTTACCTTT
>Ga0179593_1357109_pt1 | contig 10464 bp, 16 predicted proteins | sample CZODoug2_1_08_16_FD_185931 | JGI IMG/M metagenome (GOLD analysis project Ga0179593, IMG submission 185931) | Vadose zone soil fungal communities from Angelo Coast Range Reserve, California, USA - CZODoug2_1_08_16fungal (PacBio error correction) | ecosystem: Environmental > Terrestrial > Soil >... | reverse complement strand
CCGCCTGGTGACCCTTTCTGAGTTTCTTTAAACTTTGCTGCAGGCGCTTCCCGCCCGGTCTTTTTGCAGATAGTATGTCGCAGACACGAGCTTGTTATTGTTGATTTTTTTTTTTGTTTCTGTAGACTGCTCTTTCTTCAGCACATGACGTGTTTCCTCGGCACTTCCTGTCTTTTCACTATCTAGTGGAGCTTTTCTTTTGCGGAAGTGTTGGTTTTTGTTGTTTCAGGGGGCTCTGTGTACATCCCTGCTGCCTTGGTATGATAGACGCTTTTCCTTTTTTCTTTGAGTTTCTGGGTGGGAGCTTAATTTTGCTTTGCTTTTTGCTTGTGGTCCTTAGACCTGGCCTATTTCAGCGAAGTAATTTGGAGCTTCTTGGTACCACTCTCCCAGAGACCGCGATGATTTTCAAGTCCCACACAAACGGCTCCGCTTGTTTTTTCCTTTCCCCTCTTTGTTTTCAACACAGCCAATCCTGGTTCTAAAATTATTTGACCTCAGCAAGCCAAGCGGGAACATCCTTCACTTTTCCCTTCCCTCAAATCTTTGGCAGCAGCCACACCTCCCCTTCTCCCCAAATTCCGCCCTTTTTCTTTTTTCTCCCTTTAAACAAAACACCAATTTGAATCTTCGTCGGACACGCCTACTTTGGTGGATAGTTGCCGCCAACCACTTCTCTAAATCGCTATAGATCAACCCCACTCCCTTTTTCTTATGCGGATGAAGGAGAAACTTGTCCTTCCCCTCCCGAGTTCACTAATCTTCTCACAGTAAACATATGACTGAAACGTGATCGGTTGGTATACGCCTGTCCTTTTTTTCTGTTTAAGACGATGGACTTGTTCGTTTCCCTTCTTTTTTCTTCTTCCAGTCTTTCGCCCCCAATTCTCCTCTTATTTTTCCTCACTTCATTTGTCTTTTTTTCGCTGCAGCAGCAGTGTTTTCCTGTTTGGTGTTGGCCCACGAGCGACGTTTGACTTCCCCCCCTAATTCCCCCGGAGACCGCCCAGTGTCTCTTTTCCGCTCCCCTTTTCTTTCCCCAACCTTCGGAGTAGCGCTTTTGCTTCTACTTTCTTTTCGCGCTTGTTGCGGCCGTCCCTCCTTCCCTAGGCCATATAAACATCTACATGAATTCGGGGAGAAGAATAAGTTTGGTTCTTTCCCTTCCGGAAATCCTGCGGAGTACAGTTAACCTTCCCAGGGAGAGTGTGCGCATTCACTTTAAACCCTCCCTCTTTCCTTCCCACCGCCTGTGTCGGTGCTTTCTCATAAGTAATCAATCACTCCCCCCAATACTTGGTGGCGCGGGCGCTCTTAGACCTTTTCCTTTGAACACCCGCAAACTCTTTTCCCTGAAAGGCTATTGCAGATGGATTCTCCTTTTGTCCCTTTTCCTTCTAGCGAAATCTCCTTTCCCTCGGAGCCACGTAAGGTCTGGTCTGGTACCTGGTGGGCCCTCGCCGTATTCAATGCGTCCTGTCTTCATTTTTTTCCCCCTGAGTTATTAGTACTTGACCCCATCTGTATCAAGAATTTTCGCCCGCTTTTTTTCTTCTTGTTTAGCACCCTTTGCTACCAGCCCATGACATGGCGCTCTTGGAGACTCCGTAATTTTTTCCCCTCTTTCTAGAACTTGTTTGGATCGTTCTTGGTTTGAAGTTTCCAGATTCCAAATGAGGTACGCCTTTCAGCCCCAGCACAGGTGACTTTGTGTCGACATTACCGCATCGGTTCTCTCGTGCCTCCTTTTACTTTCTTCAGTGGAGAATCTCTCCCATAAACGAAGCTCCTTCCCTCTCTCGTCTATTTTCGGCGTTGGCGCCGTTTTCTTTTGGTAAGGTGACTGAGGAGGATAGGCCGTCGATGCTTCTCTTTGATGGTTGGCCTTCAGCGTTCGTATTTTCCCTTCGACGGTGATTTCTTCCTCCTTTCCTACGATCTTGAACTGATTTGTCGTTGCCTTGTTGAGACCCTAAGTTGGGTTTTTTGTGAGGTACTCGAGTTTGAGCCCCCCTCGTCTCCGGTTTTCTTCGTAGGTGAGCATGCCTGTCACTTGGCTGTCTCAGTCTTAGCCCCGGGGTTGTGTAGCCTGTAGCTGTTTCTAGTTTTCTTTTACCTTCCCTTTTCGGTGCGGGCGGGGAGTGTTTTTCTTTTACGCGAAATTGTTGGTCTTGGAAATGGGAGAGGCAGATTGCTCTCCTTGCGGGCGGCGCGTGGGAGGTTTGACTTTTTTGGTCCTCTTCTTCTTGTCTTTTAGCTGCGGTATTTTGTGTGGGTTCTCTCTTGAAGTTAAGGAAGCGGGCGCCTTTGTTGATACCGAGAATTTTTTTGCCGTCTAGTCGTTATGCGAAGAAGCTTGAAGTGCTGTTTTTCTGCTTTTTTCCTTGCCGCCCAGATGACGTGCGCTTTTTTTTTCCTCCTTTCCTTTTTCTCCTTGGTGAAGGCGAACATTTTTTAGTGCACGTTTCTTTGTTGTCGTTGACCTGAGCGCTTCTACCCCAAGAAGTCTCTGCGGTGGGTCTGAGCGGCGCGAGAGAAAGGTCATCCAAGGCCCCCCATCTCCTTTTTTTTTTTGAGAGAGTCTTTTTCAATTCTTCTCATGGCCCCATTTTTAAGCCTTTCTCTTCCCTACAGCCAAACCTTTGCAACCGCCAGGGTTGCACTCGAAATCGTTTCCCTCCCACTCCAGGTCGGCTTACAGCCCACGTCCTCTGGTTTCACAGCACGAGCCCATCATCCACGCCTCAAAAGCTTATTCGCCTAACGACGCCCCGCACCCCTTCCAATCCTATCGTCACCCTTCCCCGGCGACAGCTCCAGCTCTCCCTCGTCCGTTCTTACGCAAACCCACTCCCCTCTCCCTTAGGACGACGACCCCCCCTCCCCCCTTGCCCCCCCCCGCCGCGGCTCCCTGCACCTTCCTCTTCCCCAAAACATCTCCCCAACTCATTAGCGTCGCCTCCCTTCACCGAACACCTCCCCCCAATCCTCTTCTCCCAACCGAAACCGTCCCAGCCCCGGCTAACCAACAAGTTGGCTTTTTAATATGGCGACGATCATGGCGCGATCTCCTTCGTAAACTGGGCTCACTACTATGAGCTTGTTGATCCCGCTCTTTTCCCTCAACAAGAACCCCCCTTTCTTCTTTTTCCCAATTCCCCGTCTTCTTCACTCTCCTGGACGAAGAATCTAATTCCCCCTCAAACAAAATAATTATGAAGCAATGTAAAAGTTCTTTACTTCCCACATATACACCCCCCCTTTCTTTCCCCCCTCCAGAGTTTTCTAGCCGCCCAGTTCCTTTTCGCAAGATCCAACTGCCCCTCCGGAAGCAGTCTGATATGGAAAACTAAGCTTTTTTTTCTCGTGAGTGTGCGATTTTGTCCCTTACCGTCAATCAATTGCCCTCCTCTTGCCCCTCCTTCTTTGAGATGCCAACCGTTCACCAGCTCTGGGGGTGTTTCTTCTCGTTCTTCTCCGTCCCTTTCCCCCCCTGATACAACCAGTCGTTCGCCTTCTTTTTCCCCCCCTTTATTTCTCAATAGCTCCCTCCATCTAAGTCGTTTGCTATCAACCACTTCCGGACTTTCCTCTGAGCCGTGATTCTTCTGTTCATCGAAAGATCTACGATACAGCCCCCCTTGAGCATCCCTCCCGTGAGCATTTCAATACAGTCTGTCCTGACCCCCCGGTTACCATTTCTCTTGCTTTCGCCTGTTTGACTCGACTTTTTTCCCCATAAGTCCAGTTACCAAGTTACCCTCTGCAATAGCCGTTTCTCCTTTTTCTTTAGGGGTTCGGTTAAATGCCCCCCCTGTCACTTTATAAGACTTCTTTGACCTCACCGACTCCCCAAGAGGATTGTCGACCCTTTGTCCCCCTTTCCCCTTACGTGCTCACCTTGTAGGTCCATCTCTTTTTTCTCCTCTTTCCGTTTTCATTTTTTCATGCGCAACACTCTCCCTTTTTTGGGTTTTCCTCTTTTTGTCTTACTGGACTGCGTCCTTATTTTTGGGAGCGGCGACGTCCGTATTCTAGCATCCACAGGTCACCATTCCCCTTTATTCTTCTCCTATCAATGGGTAACGCTGTTTATGTTTGTTCTCTTATTACGGTTAGAATCTGTTTAGTCTTCCCAAAAACGCGAAAAAAAAAATTCCAGCAGATCTCTCTGTATCGCGACTCCGAAGAGGTGAAAGCCCCGTTCCTTTCTCACAGAACTCGACCTTGGCGTTCCGGGTTCTTTCGGGGAATTTTCCCCCTTTTCGCCGTTTCCCCCCCCTCAAAAAAACGTCCTGCATTTTCTTTTTCCCCTGACTCTTTATTTTTGAACGAATCGGCAAAATATGGAGGCGCCCCCCTCTCCCGCCATTCGAGATCCCGTACCCCCCCCTTCCTCGTTCATTTTACTACCCGCTTGGCGAGTATCCCCAGACCGATACCCGTTGATCGGTACCTCTTGGATTTTCTTTTGAGTAACTCGGATTCAATCTCTCTTTCCGTTTTCTTCAGTCCTATGCTGAGCTTGCCATTTGGGTTGATCTTTCGATTCCCTTTAGCATTGGCTGTTGGCGGCAATCAAAAGCACTTTAAGCGTGTCCGCAACCTATACGCCTGTTTTCGTTCAACCAGAATCGAAGCCCCCGCTTTGTTTTTCTGAAGGTGAGTTGCTCTGAAGCTTTTCCCCTTCTTTCCTTTCCTTATCGTTCCTTGCTTTTCTTCGTGGGGCGTGCTGGGTTTTGTCATTTGAGACCAGGACGCAAGGTGATTTTTTGCCCCTTTGCTCCTCGAGAACCGCTGTCCTTTCTTTCAGTGTTTTTTGGATCTCATTTCTTTTCCTGCCCCGATTAGAGTGTACCAAAGACCCCAAAAGCCACCCTCCTCCTGACTATGATGGCCCCCCCCACCTCCCGCCCCATCCCCCTTTCTGATACCCACCACGTCGAGCCCGCGTAATATCCAGCTTTTCTTCCACGGGCAGCGGCTTCACCCCCCTCACACTGCCTGCATTCCTTACAGATTCCCCCCTTTCCTTAGGTCTCCCATATATCCTTTTCTTTATACCTAGATATCCCTCCAGCCAACCTTCCCCGCAAATCAAATTCTCACCCTTTTTTTCTAACCATCCCCATATTCTGACCTTTCTCCCCGTTGATGCTTCTCCTCCCCCAGCGAAATCACCGCCGTACCCTGGATAAACCGCTGGACTTCCGCCTCCTCCGTGTTGGTGTGCTCTAGATCGCTTTTTCTCCCCCTTTTTTTCCTGGAGTGATGATGCTCGCTCGCACTGCGACGGTACGGCGTGAACGATTTTTCTCCAGCTTCATGTATTTTCTTTTTTATTCCCTTTTTTTTCTTTTTTCGCTTTCGAGAGGAGGAGACATGCCTTTTTTTTATGGCTGTTCCCCTTTTCTGGAGGTGGGGCGTGCAGGCTTGGGTTTTTGGTTTTTTCTATTTTACGCGCTGCTTTTGACCTCTCTTCTTTTTGATAGTAATGCTCGGCGTGCGGGGTGGGGTGTTGCTTTTCTTCTGGTTGGGATGCCTGTTTGGAATATAGGAGGTGGCTGAGATTGGCTCGTAACGCAGGACGATGTTTTTTTTTTTTTTTTACCACCACTGCTCAGCTTGTTCCCTTTTTCTTTGGCACAAGCAAATACTTTCTAACCATTATTCTGACATCCAGCCGAAGCGGAACATTCGATCCGTCCATGAGCATCCGAACCTCGGCAGCCCGCACCTCACAGCCCCCCCCCAAATTCGCCGCGTGCTTAGTCATTTATTCCCCCCCCCCAAGAAATCTAGAGGCTTTTGCGGACACGTTTTGTTTTGTCTTTCCCACCATCCGGCGTTGTCCTACTCTATCGTCTTCCAAACCATGGCCCCTATTCTGAGGATGAAACCCTTTTTTCCCCCACTAGACCAAGTCCACCTTTCCCTTTCATTTTTTCCTTTCTACTGTAGATACGCGGAGCCTGTAATCTTTTCCTGAAGCTTTTTTTTCAATCTCGCATCGATACATTTCTCTCTTAATGTGCCCTCGATGTCCTACCCCATGATTCAAGAGCGCTACGTTTTTTTTTTCCCCTCCTGGACGTGTTCATGTAGTGGGTTGGCACCCTCCCTTTTCGTGCCCTTTCTCCCCCGTAAATAATAGTCCCCGGTCTTTTTTTTCTTCTTTCGTCTCGATTAACAAGTTGCCACCCTCTCGGAGATCCCTTTCTTCTTCGCGATTGTTGGCTGGCTTTCCCCTTTCCCAGGAGGCCTATTCCATATCCCCCCTGCCCCATTCTTTTGAAGTATTCAGGGTCTGTGTCATTTTTTTCCTCGCGGCCCCCTACTTCCTTTCCAGTCCAGACAACTTTCCTTTCCCGAGCGTGTGCCCTCGGCATACTAACGACTTCTTTCTAATTCGGTCCCTACAGCGGTAGCCCCCTCCCTTTCATTTTCCAATTCTTTTTTCTTTTTCCGACTTATAGTCCCAGTGACATGGGGCATTGATACACCCCGCCCCTCCTTTTTCAACTCGTTCGAAAAAGGCTATTGCCCTTTGTTTTTTCTTACGGGGAAATCTGATCTTACTGCCTCTCGCGTCCCACGCTCACTCTTTTTTAGTTGGTGTTTTTCTGTTTCAGTAAGACTGTTATTTAACTTTCTTACTTTTGGAGTTCTTTTGTTTTTTTTCTCGTCTGCATCAATCGATCCATAATTATCGCCTCCGCTTTCCCGGCTGTCTTTTTCCTTTCCCTTATTTTTCTGATTACCATGACCTTGGAAGCTATTGGGACACCCCTTTGTACTCCGCCGGTTAAAGCCCCCTTTTTTGATGTTCTTTTTTTTCTCAAGAACTAGGAAATCGTATCCCCCCCCCCTCTCCAGCCCCAGAATCAGTTCCTTTGTAACGGTATTGACTATAGGGTCATTTTTTTGCTTTTTTGTAGAGTGGAGACCATCTCTTCAAACCCACGCGAAGCTCCTGCCTACTTCCCTTCCTACTTAGTGGATTGGGACGTTTTTTTTGTGCGAAGTTTGAATTGTCTTCATGAAGCTGTTTCCTTTGCGGTTTTGTCTTGGGGGCCCTCCCTCTTTTAGGACTTTGGTCCTTGCTTCCCTGATGAGGTGGTCCCGTCTTTTTTTAATTTTAGTCGATTGCAGATTCTGCTGTGACACCCTCCGAGTCCTCCTTGGGGTTTTTTGACCGAGTGGATCACAATTCTCTTAGAGATGGTAGTTTTTTCCCTCCTGCTACTTTGTAGCAGGACGATAAGTCGCAATGATGAACTTGTTTTCTCTGGAACGGTTTCGTAGTAGTTTCAGTTTTTTTTTTTGTTTTGGTGTAGTTTTTTTTAAGAAAGTCGAGTTTGGCTGGGTCTGGGCGAGGAAGCTTTTTTTCTTTTTTCTGCTGGGGGAGTTTTTTTTTTTTGTGGACGAGTCGTTTTCTTTTTCTGGGATTTTGCGGAAAGTCCCGGTGATCTGGGTCAGTTGAAGGTGCTGTCCTTGGCGCCGTTGTTTTCTTTGTTAGGGGCCGTTTTCGTTGATTTCTTCTTTTTTTGAGTTGGGTGGAGCGTGATTCTCTTGTGCCCTCCCTCGCTTGCTCTGGAATCTCGGAAGTGTTCTGAAGGGTTTCTTCTCCTACAATTTTTTGTTGACATGGGTCGTTGGGTCGGTGTGTTCTTGATTCCTCTTCTGAATCAAGTAGTAGCTGATGGGTCCGGAGTTTCTCTTGGATGCGCCAGGATCCTTTACTTCCTTTTTTTTTTGATGAGAGCTGGAGCCGCGCGTTCTACTCGGGCCCATCCGACTACTCCTTTTCTTATTTTTTCTTTCCCCACCTGACCCCCAAACGACCCTTTTGAACTCCCCCCTATTGTTTCTCTTTCTCCCCCTTCAGAAAACCTTTCTTAAAGCGCAAAAGTTCAGGGAGGGCAAAAAGGACCCCCGAGTTCCCTTCCCACCTTCCTCAACCCTCTTCTTCTTCCAAGATGCGAACTAACCCCCACTTCCTCTATCAATTCGGCGTTTCCCTCTCCACCCAAATTCCCTATCGCCTTTACCGTTATTGCCCAAATCCCCCCTCCCCCCGAGACCATACGTCCCCACGTCGAATTCCACCTCCCGAGCCCCCTTCCTGAGCCCCTACCGCCGAACCTCCCCTTCCCCTGTTTTCCCCCCGTCCCCCCCAAATCGATAGTCGTCAGCCTTCACGCACCCTCCCCTCCCCTTGAAGCCTCACCGGCAGTTTCAACTACTACGAAACCGTCCGATATTTTTTCCCCCCCCCTTTTTCATCATGGTCTTGATTCTCCCCCCCAGAAAAGGTCCGTATCCCCCTTAACCTTTCCTTGTCCTTGGATGGCAAGTCTGGTTAACCCCCCCCTTGAACCCCCAATTCTTCGTCCCTTAAACGGCCGTCTCCTTTCCCTCTTCCGTACGTGTCCCCCCCCTCATCCCTCCCAAACCAACCGGTTACGCCTTTTCCCAGTACGAAACGATGTCCGGTTTCCAAACGGCCCCCCATACTCCGTGTCATAGCCTGCCCAGGTTCCTGGCGTAACCGCTCCACACAGGGCCCAGCCTTACGAAAGCCGAATGGACCCTTTTCCTTCTGCAGGATTTTCGCGTGATGGTAGGGGGGTGCTCTTTGATTTTCCCCTTTTTCCCCGCCAAAAACGCATCATAGCTCCCCTATTCTTTTTGATAAGGACCCTGGTTTTCTTTATTGCTGGGGGGGGTGTAGTCTGGATGTACCGCATTTCCTTCTTTCTCTACTTTCGCTCCCATCCTCCAAACCAATTTTCGTTACGCGGTATTGACCCTCCGCTCTGTCCTCGCGTTTACATCAGTCAGCGTTTGCTATCCCACAGAACTCTCCTGGGCAGCGGATTTGAACCAGGGGATCCTATTGACAGATATCCGCTCAACGCTATTTTGACACCCTTTTCGACACGGACGCACGCCCCCCCTTCGATTGCCCCCAATGTTTGGTAACCAGACACTCTGTTTTCTCTAGTTTTTTTTCCCCCCCTCTTTTCCTTTTTAGTAACCAAGCTGGACGTTACCAAGCCCCCTTCCCTATGTGCCCACTAGGCCGTTTTAACGTTCCTTCCTTTGTTCGGAGTGTTCCCTGACCCTTTTCCCTTGCATAGAAGCAAGGATGTTAGCCCGGCCAAAGTATTGTCTTTCGTGTCTTTTTCCTGGAAATTCTTCCACCCTTTGGCCCGCAATCGTTTCTCATCTTTTCTTTTAGTCCTGCGCACCTTCTGATTTCTTTTGGACTGGACAGTCCGTTTTTCTTTCGACGGTCCCCTAGGAATTTTACCCCCGTGAAACAGTGGATATCTTCTCCAATCTATCAATGGGTTCGTGTTCCTCTGGTAGATTCTCTCTGTTTTTTCCTCCCCCCCCAACTCGCGAAAAACTACTTCCATGCAGTTTCCTGAAGCTACTCCTTCATGAGGTTGACAGCCGATTTCCCTCGCGCTCCCCCTTCCCAACCCTTCATGGGCTTCTGGGTTTTTCCTTTTCCGTTAGGTCCTAAAATTTACCTTCGCTCGTGGCCACCCTTTTCCAACGCTTGCCTGCTTTAAGTCTCCCCCCCATTTCGCTTTTTTCAAGCCCGTGATTTGAAACATATGGTTCCCTTCCTTTTGGATTCCGAAGACTGTATCCTTTCATTCTCTCAGCGATCCAGCCCTGTCCATCTTACTACCCGCGGACAGGGGCGTCCTTATACAAAGACCTCTTGACTTTTCCCCTCGGTTGTGTTCTTATTTGGAGTTTCCATCCTTTGGGAGCCCAATAGCAAGTTTTGGTTTTCGTTCCTAATCTTTTTCTTTGGTTTCTCGAGATGATTCTGCAGTTTTTCTTGTGGCTTCTTATCCCCCTTCAACCGGTTAGCCCTTTTCCCCTCCCAAGGCCTCCGATTTCTGGTTGTTGTGTTTCTTCAAAATCTTAAGCACTCCCCCCTTTTTGAAATTTGGCGACTTGGCTGTTATGCTTTCCCCTCCTTTTTGGATGTGTGCTCCCTTTCCCTTGTTACCTTCGGGTTTTCCTATAATTTTCCGTTTGCTCCCCTGTGATTGTTTTGTTGCAAAGATGGATGGGGATACTCCCAATGGTCTGCAGTGGTTCTGGAGCATCCTCGTTTTATTCAAAGAGTAACCCCTCTTGATCCGCTACACATTACTCCTAATTATTTCCCCCACAGCAAAGCCACTTCCGGCACAACCAAAGAACGACCGATCCCGTACTATCCTGCTCTCCGCGTAGATTCTCTCCCCTATCTTAAACACCCCCTATCCCGCCCCCCCCCACCTGCCTGCACTCTTTCATCCCAATCTTTCGTTTTTTCCCAATAGTCAGGACTTTCCGTCTCGACAGCGCACCCCCCTCCCCCTTTAGAAACAATACAGAAGCTCCGTTTTTTCCCAACCCCCCCTCTTCCTCCCCTCAACGCGCAGCGCCTGC
>Ga0179593_1800168_pt1 | contig 10465 bp, 17 predicted proteins | sample CZODoug2_1_08_16_FD_185931 | JGI IMG/M metagenome (GOLD analysis project Ga0179593, IMG submission 185931) | Vadose zone soil fungal communities from Angelo Coast Range Reserve, California, USA - CZODoug2_1_08_16fungal (PacBio error correction) | ecosystem: Environmental > Terrestrial > Soil >... | reverse complement strand
TCATTGAGGTCGGCGGTTCACCTGCACATGAACATAGCGCCGAATCCTTCGCAGGACACGTCGACTGTAGTAAAAAATAAAAAATATCTCCCCCACCCCGCCTGTATATCTACCCCCACTCCCCGTTTTTCATTAACATGTCTTCACCAGCCCCCTCCCCCCCTTACCCTATGGTAGGACGATTATGAGGAACAAATGGACAAGTAGGAGTAACTTGAGCCCCTTTCAAAGAGCCGATCCCCGCCCAGCGCCCGTTGGTTGTTCCGTCGAAAATGCAGCAGAACGCGATCGCCTTCTTCCGATCGTCCGGGATATCCTTCGTCGCTCTGATGATGACGTTGTAGTAAAAGTGGATCCGCACCTGCGCCTTCATGGGAGTAGGCATGCGGGTTTTAGATGACCTCAACCCCACCGGACCACCCTTCCCGAGCGTTGCAAACACCCCCGGCTGAACATTCAGGCCGTTTCATCTGCCGTCGCGGAAAGAATCAATCGCCTCTTCGGATCGATCCTGGCCGTCGGCTGTGGGACATGTACTAGCCATCGCCGATGAAAAAGCTGCCGCCGGAAGTCGAACAGTGTCATTGCGGAGATGGAGCAGTCCTGTGGATTTCCAATTGATGTTGAAGCTGTCGCGCAGACCGCGCGGGCAGAGGACCATGTCCCCACCAGCGGCAACGCCAACGGGATTCGGCGCCATCACGTCAGCACGAACGGTCGATTGATTCGCACCGCTCTTCTGCGAGAGAGCGACGCCGCGACCAGTGCCGCGGCCCAGCCGCCAGGGGGGGGCGCCGACATAAGAACAGGAAACAAATGATGGCGAAGGCCAGGATGTCGTTCACGACAGCACCCATCTCGGTGCGTGGGTGCGAAGACGAGCACATCTCGAACGACATCGGAAAGTGTATCGCGCCGTCGGGCTGGGGAATACGGGCCCCGGGCCGGGTGACGATGTCCTGATTCACGGGCACAGGTCGGCGGTACTCGCAGACCTGCTGCCTCTTGTAAATGCGCGGCACAGGTCTCGGAAGAGAGTAAGTTACCACGCCGCCTGGGCACGAATCGGAAAAGTTCAGATTCAGAAGGGGGGTGTGTTTTATGACGGACTCCGAAGGATCTCTTCAAACATTTACGAGTGGGGAAAGAGATCCTTCGGGAATACCTCACAATGACGGTCCACGGGCGGCCTGGACCGAGGGTGCATTAACCTCTTCCAATCACGCTCGAATCAAACTGATCCAGCATGATCTGCGGCCTGCGCGATAAAAAGGGGATCGGCCACCGGCCCGCAACGGGGCCCCCGCGCCAGGTCGCGGCCGCCGGTGGGCGGGCTTTTTGTCCTTAACCTGCTTTTCCAGCTCTTGAGTCTCCTCGAAAGCCGCTGGGTTTCTCGGAGGGTGGTCGGTGCGCATCTGCTTAGGACGCTTGATCGCGAAAGGGCCATCCACCGAGCGCTTAGAAGCCCCGGTCGCGCTTGATTCCAGTCCTGCTAGTAAGGGTACTCAACCAGCTTCTTGATCTTGGCGGTATGTCATGCTGGGTGGAGGGATGTGGCTGCTGGTATTCGCAGCAGCAGCGCCAGCGGCACCGTCAACGACAATCCGCCGACCGTCTCACGTCAGTTCCAGATCCGGCAATGGCCGCTGAGCGTCGATCCGTCGAACAGGAATGATCTGCACATCCGTTGGCCGTGTCATTGACACGGGTGAGGGTGAGGAACTCGCGGACCGTCTGTTTGACGCGTCAGCACGTCGAATGCAGCTCCAAACTATCAACTGCCCGCGATCGTCCCGATACAGCATGTCTTCGTTCGCGAGGATGAGAGCCGGCGTGAGATCTTCGCTCGGCGACCTTCGGCGTGACACGGAAAACCGTGCAACTGAAATGACCGGGAAGGTGACGGACTTAGCTCGCTCCCGACGCCGGAATCGAGAGTACTTCCATATGGTCGGCGCGAAGCAACCCGGAGAACTTGCCGCGTCGGTGAGCAGGACCTGGGTGAAGGCCGGCTTCTCGCTCTGCAGGAGATCGCGCGAACTGTTCCGCCTTCAGGAGGAACTTGCCGTAGCGGCGTGGCGAATTCGAACGGCGTGGTCGGCATCTTGACGCCGACGCCGCTTCGCACGCTGCCGCATCAGGACGATACGCTGGTCGAAGTCCACTCTTCCGGCTCGCCGGACCGCTTGCGTAGCCGACGCGGGAGATCTGGCTCTGAGCGGCACCGTCGTGATCTCGGCAGCTGGAGGAGAGCAGTCTGCAGGTCGATCGTCTCATTCTTCAGCTTCCCGCCGTGACCTGGCCGTCCACGGTGACGACGAGCTGACGCGGGCGGGAAACTGCCGAAGTCAGCACGCCAATCACACGTATCGACCGGAGCGTCACGAGGGCCGGAGAAGGGTCGTGATCGCGAAGTCCTTCTCCTTGGCGTCCCCTTGAGCCACGCGCCCCGAGGATCTTCGACGACATTCCAGCAGATCGCCACGGAGCACTTCGAGTCGCCAATAAAATTCTGCCCGCCGGCGTGAGTTGACGATCAGCCTAGGCTGAGGGAGGCCGGGATGCCGTTTCCAGCAGCTTGGATTCTCAGCCCCGTCATGAAATGTTTCGAAAAGGACTTTGTGTTCACAGAAAGGGTTATCCAAAAGACCTACCCACCGGGAAAGAAAGTCCTGACATGACTATTTCTCTTACTTCTATTTATGCGCCAAAGATCGGCGTCGTGTTGGCTTGAATGGCTCTGGGAGAGCACGCTGTTGAAGATATGGCGGGTGTCGAGACGAGTTAGTTTGGGGGCGAAGCGTTTAAGGGTTAAAGGAATTAACTGGTGGGTTACTGCATCAGGAGCGAAGGCTCGATGAAAATCACCGGTCAAAGAGAATGTCGCCAGGGGATGAAGAAAGTCAACGATCTTTTAGCGAGTACGACAACATCAGTGCCTCATTACAGATGTATGGATTCCGATGCCATGGAAAAAGCTTCTGGCGCGGCAGTCGATCTTCAGGAAAAGATTGGAAGCGCGTGAATGGCTGGGAGTGGATCACCAATTAGAAATTGCCATGGACGACTTGCGATCCCGCCGAGCGATTCGCCGGTGACACCTTTCCGGAGGGAAAAGCGCAGTGTGGCGTGTGCCAAACTGCTTTGACAGTCTCCCGACTTGCTTCTGCTCGATGAACCCACAAACCACATAACGCCGAATCGGTGGACCTGCTGGAAAATTATTTAAAGACCTATAAGTTCGGTTGTCGCATTACGCATGATCGCCTACCTTCCTGGACAATATCGCCCGATTGGATCTGGGAATTGGATTATGGGAAAGGGCGTGCCGGAAAGGCAAAGTACTCGTACTGGCTGACCAAAACGCAGGAAAGTCTGCGTCACGAAAGAAAAAGCCGAAGCAGGGCCAGCGGAGAACAGAACAGAAAACACTCGGAAGCGCGAATTGGAATGGGTGCGGATGTCGCCCCAGGACGGCAAGCGAAAAGCAAAGAGCGAATCGCCCAATATTGGATTTGGTGAGCTCAAGACCGTGTCAAGCGCATGGCCGACGCTGGAAATTTATTCCCGCCGCGTCCTAGCCTGGAGAACTCGTCATCAAGCCGACGAAATCGACAAGGCTATGGCGAAAAAACCTGGCTTACGAGAGTCCGTCTTTCAAAAGTTCCTCCCGCTGCCATGGTGGGAAATATTGGTCCAACGGCGCCGGTAAGACAACCCTTCCGCATGATTGCGGGCAGGAGAGAGAAACCGGATTAAAAGGGACCATCGCGAGTCGGTTGAAACGGTGACATTGGGTTATGTCGATCAATTAGCGGCCTCCATGGATGATACGAAGACGGGTCTGGGGAAGAGATCTCAGCGGGTTGATAAGATTGTGGCTCGTAAAAATGAAATCAATTCCCGGGCTTACGCGCGCGCTTCAATTTTCCGGGCAGGATCAGCAAAAGAAAGTTGGAAACCTTTCGGCGGCGAACGCAACGACCAATGTGCTAAGGTGCTCAAATCCAACGCCAACGTCCTTCATCTCGATGAACTTATCCAACGACCTGGACTAGGAACAACGCGCGCTGCGTTAGAAGGACGTGTCCTGGAGTTTCGCCGGCATGCGTGATGGTCATCAGCAACGGACCGCTGGTTCTTAGATCGCATAGCCACGGCACATCTAGCTTCGAAGGCGGAAGCGCCGGACATCCCGAAGCAATACCACGACTACGAAGAAGGCCTCAAATCCCGTATCGGCACCAAACGCGGACCGTCCCGCATCGCATCCACTACAAAAAAACTGGACTCACTCAAACGGCAGATGAAGCCTTAGGCGTCGGATGAGGCCCGAAAGACGGATTAGGCTCCTCGAGCGGAGGATGAATAAACTTCGGATTCCCTCAAAATATATGAGACCTGGGAATCTATGGATCGTGCGGCTTCGGAAACATCTGAGCAACCAGATTAGCAAGGGTTAGTCCTTTAAAATTCGTAGATCGGTGGAGTACTGGATCCAGGTTTTAAATCAGGAATCTAATACAGCAAATTTGTGGAAGGTTTGGGCCCCGAACAGTGATTCTGATAAGTTACACTTTTAATTATGGCGAGAGGCTCATTGGAAGAAACATTGTCCGGATCCGTAAAGCAAGAGATAGAAAACTTAATCAAACATTTAGGGAAAGCGCTTTTAGCAGGTTTGGAAGGCGTCAACTTCAGTTCAGAGCCTTTATCCGATCCAACCGCGCCCGAAACCATCTGTAAATCCGCCAGTTCGAAGCTTCATCCGCCATTAAGGCCATATCCGCTTTTAGGGCCTAATCTGACTCGAAGGCTTCATCCGCCACGTACTAGTTTCCAATCCTCATCTTCCATGGATCTGCGCGTGCGAGTTAGAATAGAGATCGAGCGTCGGATGGTTCGTCAGGAGTTTCTCAAGCCGGCGAGAATCTCGGCTCGGAGATTATTAGATGGCCTTGGAGATGGCAGAAAATCGCATAGTGAGGAGTCTTCGCGATTCTTCGGGCAGCAAGAGAGGATACGGGATTTATTTTAGTGCAGCGAGCTTGAGCATTGGTTTGGGCCGCGAGCCACGATTCCTTTGCATCCATGGTTTACATCGTTTTTAATTACCTCGTGCTTTATAGCTCTCCTAACTCTTACCCCCATGACTTGATCTTAAGTGCCCTATGTCAAAATGATCAAAAGGAGATGTGCTCGCGGCCCAAAGCAAATTGCTCAAGCTCTCTGCAACGAAAATATAAAATCCCGTATACGCTCTTGCGCCGAACGAAGACGACGAAGACTCCGCCAGAGCGAGTTCGCCCATCAAAAGCCATCTAAGAAGCCCCTCCCAAGCCGAGATTATCGCCCGGCTTAGAGAAAAAACTCCTGAACGATCATCCGACGCTCGATCTCTATTCGAAACTCTGCACACGCAGATCCAGGAAGATGAGGATTGGAAACAAGTACGTGGCGGATGAGCCTTCGAGTCAGATTAGGGCCATAAAACGATCAGGCCTTAATGCGGATGAAGCTTCGAAGGCGGATTTTACAGATTGTTCGGGCGCGGGGGGATCGGATATAAAGGCTTGAACTGAAGTGGACAACTTCCAATACCTGCTAACAAGCGCTGTTCCCTAAGAGTGTTTTATTAAGTTTATATCTCTTGCTTACGATCCAGGACAAGTTTCTTCCATGATCCTCTGCCATAATATAAAAGTGTAACTTATCAGAAGCACTGTTTTCGGCCAAAACCTTCCACCAAATTGGCTGTGATAGAGTCTGCTGATTTTAAAACCTGGGTACCAGTACTCCACCGATCTAAGGAATTTAAAGAGTACGTACCCATTTTTGGGGTGCATAGCTGGTGCTCAAGAGTTCCGAAAGCCGCACGATTCCCATAGAGTACCATGCTCATTTAAATATTTAGGAGGGAAATCCAGAATTTTATTAATCCAGCACGTCGAGGCCTAACACGTATTTTACGACATAATCCGAACTAAGGCTTCATATGCCAGTTATGAGTGAGTCGTTTTTGAGTGGATTTGAGAGACGGGACGCGCGTAGGGGCCGCCGAACGGGAATTTGAGGCCTTCTTAGTAGCGTGGTAGTGGCCTTCGGTTGAAGGTCACGGCGATTTCCGCCTTCGAAAGCTAAGATGTGCGTTGGCCCGGACGCGATCTAAGAACCAGCGGTCGTGGCTGATGACAATAACGCATCGGAGAACTCCAGGACAGCGGTCTTCTAACGGGGGGCACCGCAGAGTGTTCACGTCCAGGGTCGTTGGAAGGTTCAGCGAGAAGAAGGACGGTTGGCGCTGGATTGAGCACCTTTAGCAAATGGAGTCGTGTCGTTCGCCGGGAACGAGTTCCAACTTTCTTTCTGATCCTGCCCGGAAAAATGAAGCGCGCGCAGTAAGCCCGGGGAATGATTTCATTTTTAACGAGGCAAAATATTATCCAACACCGCCTGAGAGCTCTTCCAGACGCGTCTTCGGATCATCCATGTGAGGCGCGCGATTGATTCGACATAACACAAGTCAACCGTTCACCGACTCGGCATGGTAACTTTAGTTCAGGTTTCTCCTGCCCGGCAATCATGCGGAAGAGTGTTGTAGTACCGGCGCAGTTGGGACCATTATTGATCCCCAATGGCACGCGGGAGAACTTCGAAAGAGAGACTCTCGTAAAGCAGAGTTTCGCCATAAGCCGTGCGATTACGTCGGCTTGAATGACGAGAGGGTCTCGCGGCGAGGAACACGGGGGATATAAATTTCCAGAGAGGCCAGTGCGCTTGACGGGTCTTCTTTTGAGCTAACCAAATCCAAATATTGGCCGATTCGCGCTTTGCGTTCGCTTGCCGTCCAGGGGGGCGAACCACCATCCGCACCCATTCACACATTCGGCTCAGAGTGTTTTCTGCCGCTGGACTGAGGCTTTTCTTCGTGACGCAGAGTTCCTGCTTTGGTTCAGCCAGGACGAGTAATTGCCTTCCAGGGCACGCCCTTCAAATAATCCAACTCCAAGCATCCACTCGGCGGATATTGGCCAGGAAGTAGCGATCATGGTAATGGCGACAAAACCCGAACCTTTACAGGTCCTTTAAATAATTTTCAAGCCAGGCCACCGATATCGGGCCGTAGCAGGTGGGTGTGGGTTCATCGAGCAGAAAGCAAGTCGGGAGAGGAGACGCAAAAGCAGTTTGCACAGAACCACACGGCGATTTTCACCGCCGGAAAGTGTGGTCACCGGCGAAATCCGCTCGGCGGGCAGCGCAAAGCGTCCATGGCAATTTCTAATTGGTGATCCAACTCCCAAGCCAATTCACCGTTCAAATTCCCCTGAAAGATCAGACTGCCGCGCCAGGAGCTTTTTCCATGGCACATCGGTAAATCCATTACCATCCGTGAATGAGGAACGGGACTGGTCGTACTCGGCCTATAAAAGATCGGAGACTTTTCATCCCCTGGGCGACATTCTCTTGACGGTGAGTTCTTCCACGAGATTCGGCATCCTGAGGCAAGTAACCCACAGTATTCCGTAAAATGGAAACAAGATTAAGAACAGAAAACACAATAAGACTCATAGAAACAAGACATAGATATTAAAAAGAGCGATTACTTAAACCGAGAAAGTAAAGAACAACAAAGAAGAGATTGGTGGAGAAATATAGAAGGGGAAAAAGGAAAGATAATATACATTCAGGCACTTCTTCCCGGTGGGTACAGGGTCTTGGGATCAACCCTTTCATGGTGAACACAAAGTCTCTTTCGACCAAATTTAATGACGGGGCTTTGAAGGAATCCAAGCTGCTGCGAAACAATCAAGCACGCACTCACCGCAAGCAGATCGTCAAACTGACGCCGGCGGGGGAAGAAAGAATTGTATGGCGAATTAAGAAGAGGGCATACGTGGTATATAAATGATTGGATTCACTCTGTAGTAGAGACACACCGAGGAGGGGAAGAAGTGCAAAGGGGAAAAGCATTAAAGGAGACAGGACCGGCGAGGATCAAGAAACTTATACGGACCAGAGTGAGATCCCGTATAGATCGTGTATTGATTGGAAAGAGTGCTCGCGTGGCTGAAGAGTGGGAAGTCAGACAGAGTAAAGAAGCCGTTAGTTAAAAGAGAACGGCCAGGGGTCTAAGGCGCGGAGAGTGAAGACAGAAGCGGCAGCAGATCGCAACTGCAGGCTCTTCCAGGAGGCCAGAAGATCACAAGGTGCAGACTCAGCAGAATCTCCCGCGTCGGCTACCGCAGAGGAGTCAGGAGAGCCGGAAGAGTGGGACCTTCGACACAAGCACGAGATAGTATTGACGACAGTATAGAGGAGAGAGCCGTCGGCGTAAGATGCCGAACACGCCGTTTCGAATTCGCCACGCGCTCTACGGCAAAGTCATACTGAAGGGAACAGGTACGGCGCGATTATCATGCAGAGCGAGGAAGACGGCACTTGAAACAGGTCATGCTCACCGACGGCGAAAGGTTCCGGGCGCTCGCGGCACGAAAAGAGGAAGTTGACTCTCGATTCGCACCGCGGGCTGCGAGCGAGAAGTTCAAGTAAGGTAACTACAGGTCAGTTCAGTTGCACGGTTACAGGTCACGCCGAAGTCGCCGAGCCGGAAGATCTAACGCCGAGATCAATTATCCGAAAAGAAAGAAATGCGGAGAGGAAGATACGGAGTGGAAGATTGAAGGTGGTGGAGGAGACTGCAGTCGACGGTGATTGACCGTCAACGAAGCCGAGGTACCGCAACAAACCCGGGTAAAGGACAGCGCCCCCCGGATTGAGAAGGATCATCCGTCTCGACGGAATCGGACGATAAGCGGCAAGTTGCAGGATCTGGAACGGATCGTGGCAAGACGGTAGGCGGATGGTCGCTGAAGTTTGCAGCTTGGCCGCCTTGCGGGACGAATACCAGCAGACACCAGCCCGCCCCCGCAAGGACATGACCGACAAGATCAAGAAAAAGGCTGGGGAGGACCTAACGACAAGGATGGAAGAAAGAAGCGCGCGGGACCGGGCGGCGGAAGCGCCTCAAGGGGAGATGGGCCATTGTGCGATCAGCAGTCCTGAAGCAGATGCGCACCGAACACAGCACGCGATGACACGCGGGCTTTCGAGGAGATCCTCAAGGAGCTTGAAAAGCAGGTTGAAGGACAAGAAACAAGCCACGCAACCGGCGGCGCGACCGGGCGGGGGCCCGGTGCGGGCGCCGGTTGACGATAACCTTAAGCGCAGAAGCAGATCATGCTGGATCAGTGGATCGAGCGGTGATTTGAGAGAAGAGGTTATGGAACACTCGCAGTCAAGGCCGCCGTGGAAACCTCATTGTGAGGTGGAGTATTCCGAAGGATCTCTTACCACGCGTAAATGTTGTGAAGGATCATTAGGAGCTCCGTCATACAACACAACCCCCGTCTGAACTGAACTTGTCCGATTTCTGGTGAAACATGGTAGACGGTACCCGGTAATCCGAGAACATGATGCACGAGAATTACAAGAGGACGCAGTTCGCGATGTACGCGGACCTTGGCACAAGAAACGCGAACATAGTACACAAGGAAATCACCACAAGAAAGTACTCACCAGCAAGTACGGCGCGATTACAACCTTTCCGATTCGTTTCTAACGAGGGCTAGTTCGAACCCGCACCGAGAGGTGTCTGCATGAAAAAACTCCTGCTTCGCATCGTGTTCCTGGCGTAATGTCGACTCCTGGCGGTACGGGGGCCAGCAGGAACTGGTCGGCAAACGGCGTCGATCTCGCAAAGAGCGGGCGATCATCGAACAAGTTAGCGGCAAAACTCCATTGAAGTGATGGAGGGCCGAAATCCCGTGCGTTTGCGCTTGGATTGGGGGAGGAAAGGGAAATGGTCCCTCTGCAGGAGCGAGTCAGCGCGACAGCTTCAACATCAATTGGGAAATCCAGCAGACCAGGCGCCATATCGGCCAATGAACTGTTAGACGCCGGCGGGCAGCTTTCACTACGGCGATGGCGGTACATGTACCAGCAAGCGACAGGAAGGAGCAGATCCGAAGACCGGCGACGAATGATTATTAAAGTAACCGACCGAAGCCGGATGACAAGCATGAATGATAAGCAGGCGGGGTTGTCAACGGCTCGGGAAGGTGGTGCCGGTGGGTGGAGGTCATCGAAACCCGCATTGCGACTCCCATGAAGGCGCAGCGTGCGGGGAGCCACTTGACTACAACGGCATTCATCGAAGCAGACGAAGGAGATCCAGGACGAGCGGAAGAAGGCGATTCGCGTATGGCCATGTTTTTCTTCGACGGGAAAAAACACGCGCCTGGCGGGGATCGGCGCATGGAAAGGGGCGACGCGCGAAGTGGAAGCCGACGTTACAGGGGCCGCAGAATTCCGAACACCAGATGCGGATGGTTACGAAGTCGACGTGCCGGCGAAGAAGTCGGCGGCAAGATTGTGCTGTGCAGGTGAACCGCCCGAACCTCAATGA
>Ga0179593_1795416_pt1 | contig 10465 bp, 9 predicted proteins | sample CZODoug2_1_08_16_FD_185931 | JGI IMG/M metagenome (GOLD analysis project Ga0179593, IMG submission 185931) | Vadose zone soil fungal communities from Angelo Coast Range Reserve, California, USA - CZODoug2_1_08_16fungal (PacBio error correction) | ecosystem: Environmental > Terrestrial > Soil >... | reverse complement strand
CACTTTGTCGTCTGGGCGCCAACAGTAGACAGCATCAACGAGCGCGCCCAGGCAGATCGTCTCCGGCCGGGCCGTCCCGCAGCCGAGGTCCAGAGGGATCCGGTCGAACCGCTCACGCAAGTGGCCAACCCCGGCGCATGGTTTCGAACGGTTGGCGGCGTTGGTGATGCGAAGGTGCGGCGTCAGGGCACAGACTGCGGTGCCGGTTCTGAAGGCGGGGGGGGGGGGGCGGGTGGGGGGGGGGGGGGTGGGGGGGGGGGGGGGGGGGGGGGGGGGGTGGGGGGGGGGGGGGGGGGGGGGGGGGGGGGGGGGGGGGGGGGGGGGGGGGGGGGGGGGGGGGGGGTGGTGGGGGGGGGGGGGGGGGGGGGGGGGGGGGGGGGGGGGGGGGGGGGGGGGGGGGGGGGATTCGTCGAGGTTCACGCCCTGGCCAGCACTTACGCAAAGGTTTAGGGGGGGAAAACGGGGGGGCAAAACAACAAAAAAGGGGGGGGGGGGGGGGGGGTGGGTGGGGGTGGACAACCCCCCCCCCCCCCTCCCCCCCAAACCCACCAACCCCACCGCCCACAAACCACCCCACGGGGCTAACGGAGTCCAAGCGCTGGGCCGGGCGGGGTGGTGCAGGTCCGTCCAGCGCGAGTACGCAGCTTCGCCTGGGCGGGCCGAGGTGGATCGCCACATTGAGCAGGGACCGTGGTCGTTCCCCACGCCCCGGTGGCGGCCGCGGTGAAGCGCAGCAACTGCGCCGACCCGCGTTTAGCTGTGCTCCCATGACGGCTAGCAGTTTCCGGTAGTGCTCGCTGATGGGGCTGTTGGGGTGGTGAAAGGCGGTCGTCCGGCGAAGCGCTGGGAAGCGGGGGCCAGACCATAAAGGCTCGGGGTGAGTGATCGGAACAGCCCCGGGTCCGGCCCGGCGGCCGGCGCCACGGGGGGCGGGTGAGACGGGCCACTGGTCGTCGGCGGGCAGAAGGTTTCCAAGCGCCGAAGGGGGGGCATCGACACCCTGGACAAATAGGCGAAGATTCGAACGCGCACCCCGTGCTCCCACTCGATGAAGGGAATCGTCTCCGCTTCTTGGAGGCGAGGCACGCTTCTGAGTGCGGCCGTGCGACTGGCGACCGCGCCCCCTCATCCTAGGCGCACGCGCTTCAGCTCCGCTTGCAGGAGCGCCTCAGCCAGCCGTGCCATGTCGTAACTCTACCTTAGAGTGGCGCTGAGGTTTAGATCCACCTCACGCCGGCCGTCGGGATGGCGCGCGCGCCGGTGGGCCCGATCCAGTTGCATTGCGGCCTGCGGGCGAACTGTGGGCTGTCATCTTCGCCGTTCGCCAGGGGGAGGAGCGGCGTTTTGCTCAGACGCATCCTTGGCGAGTGCCTCTCCCCGTTCCCGCGGCGGACGCGCCGATGGACACTCTCCCTCGCGGCCATTCTTCGGCGGTCGAGCCCCAACAGGGTCAGTGCCTACAGGGCGCCTCGGCGTCGATCGCCCTCTGCCCGGCAGAAATGGGCAAGCGTCAAGCATGGGGGCGGCCTGGTTCAGCAACCGCGGAAACGCACGAGTTGTGGGAGATCCGCTCCAGGCTCCTCGGAAACAATGGCCTCGGCGAGCACCCGCCGCTCGCAGGTGGGGAGCAAGTAGTCGGCCGCCTCTCGAGAGAGAGCGGGTCACGCTGCCCGCGCACCGCCAATCGCTGCCGCGAACGAGGCAAGTGTGGGCGCAGGCTTCTCATTAGAACAGGCTGGGCCCACCCATGTACCATGAATGCGCCTTTTGCCCTCCCCGCTTCCAGGTTGCCCAGAAGCACGAAGCGTCATCAAGCACATCAAACAGTCAAATGCTGGGCTTCATCAACGATCAGGCACGGCCCGGCGGACTCGCCGACAGGTTCTGAGCAGGAGTGGTCAGTGCCAGGCGCAAGCTCCTGGTCGCCGACGCCCCTCGTAGGCGAGGCGAGGTCGAAAAAGGATCGCCTGCAAGAGTCCTGCGGGCCGTGCCTGTGGCTGTTGTCAGGAAGGCGCTGCTCGTGTCCAACCGAGCCGCTCAACAGCAAGCGATGACAGACGATGGGTATTCCCAGGAAGGCGCTGCCGTCAGAGAGAGCAGGCCCTCGCCGTCGGCGACCCCATGAAGCAGCGGGCGAGGGAAGTTCATGCGTGGTAGCGGATAATAGCTCGCGCTGTCGGGGTGGCCCGGAACGGCCGCTGCCGCAAGCCAAAAAGTGCTTTTCATACATGGTTTGCCGTCCCCCCTGGTGCGCAGCCGGCGGGCGCGGGTTTCATCGGATTGTATCGGCCGGGACACGGGACGACTGAGAGGAACGTCGAGAGCCGCGTCCCCGCTTGTTTTGTCCGTCTGACTGCTTCCAAAACCACAATCAGGAAGTGGCCCCTTCCTGGCACCCTTTCTGGCAAGCTCGAGCACAAAACCGCCTCGACCGCACGAGGCGCGTGTGGTTAACATGGAAGCTGAGGAAAGGAGAAGGCCGGACGTCTGTGGAAAGGCTATTTTCGTGGAAACACATGATCGGGTATCCGCAATACCCTTTAAACGGGGGTTGTCGGCCGAGCAGAGGGTGAGCCGAGGTACCAAGGCAAGGTGCGCAGTGGACCACGCGAACGACAACCCCTCGACCGCCGCTCACGGATGCGGTCCAGGCCACGCCCGTCCGTGGACCTCAGCGGCCGCCGAGATCGATTCATCACGAAGGCAGCCGATCGGCGGCAAAGCGCAGTTCGGCGGCCCGCGCTCGGCCGAAATGGAATCTGGGCACTGGAAGCCTACGGCGCGGCGCACATCCTGCAGGAGTTGATCACGGCGAAGTCGGACGGAAGTCTACTTGGCCGCGCGAAGATTTACGCACGAGCATCTCAAGGGCGAACCGGGCATCGGACCGGCGTGCACGGGTCGTCAACGTCATCGTCCGCGAGTTGCAGTCGCTTGCTGGGAAGTCGAGCTGATGAGCGGAAACAACCGGCAGGGGAAAAAGCCGCCGCTAGCGGGACATGGTCTTGGTAGGGCGCAGCATTGGCTGGCCCTACAGGCAACCAAGTCGAGTTGTAGTTTCGGTGTTGGGTTCTCGCCGGCCGGAGTTCTTCACTGAAGCGCTTCGGACACGCGGCGGCCCCGGCGAAAGCTGGGAGGGAGGAAAAAACCTTGTATTCCAGCACCCTTATGATGCGCTAGGTTGGATCGCGATATTTCGATTCCATCGCATCAGCCTGGCGAGCCCTGAATAACATTCGTTCCTGGGCTACGGCGAAGTGACCAAGCGGAGGACCCATCAACTACGCCGTTCAAGCCCGAGCGCGACGGTCTTTTGCGCCAAAGATTTTTGGCCCCGTCACCGACTGGGAATGCCCTGTGCGGCAAGTACAAGCGGATGACGCACCGCGGCGTGATCTGCGATAAGGCGGTGTTGAAGTCACCTGAGAAAGGTCCGCCGCGAGCGCCTCGGCCACATCGAAACTGGGCTTCGCCCTGCTGCACGTGTGGTTCTTCAGGGCTGCCCAGCAGCATCGGCTATTTGCTGGACATTTCCATGCGCGATCTCGAGCGCATTCTTTATTTCGAAGCGTCGTCGTGTGGATCCGGCGAGGTTGCCATTCTCCGCGAAGCGGGAAGGCGGCCTCGAGGACAAATATCGCGAGCTGCCAGACGGAATACCGGGCCAGTTCCCGCCAGAGGCGCGGAAGCATCAGGAGGTCTCGCCGCGTCGAAGTGGACAGCCTCCGAGCAGACTCGCGAAGAAATGAAGACCGATCGGTCATTCAGAAGAGGATCAAGTTGCCAAGCGCCTTAAGGTCTCGAAGCCTCCGCAAGAGCGGCAAAAGCCGGAGTGGATGATTCTCGACTTGATTTCGGTCTTCCGCCGGAGTTGCGCCCGCTGTGCCTCTGGACGGCGGCAGCTCGCCATTCCGATTTGAACGACCTCTACTCGTCGCGTCATAAACGCAACAACCGGTTGAAGAAGCTCAGGGAGCTGCGTGCGCGGAGTCATCGTGCGCAACGACAAGCGTATGCCTTCAGGAGGCGTTACGCCCCGATATTCGACAACGGCCGCGCGGCCGCGTTCTGCGCGGAAACCAACAACGTCCCGCTCAGTCCCCTCAGCGACACGCTCAGGGCAAGCAGGGGGGGGCGTTTCCGCCAGAAACGTCTCGGCAGCGCGTGGGACTACTCGGCCGCCTCTGTTATCGTCGTCGGCCAGGAACTCAAGCTCAACCAGTGCGGATATGGCCAAGAAGATGGCGCTCGCGTCTTAAGCCGTTCATCATCACAAGCCGAAGCCAGGGCCATTGCACCACCATCACAAGCAAGGAAAATGGTCGAGCACGCAGGAGCGGTCGTTTGGGACATTCTGGAAGGACGTATCCGCGAACATCCAGGTGATTGCTCAACACCGCGCTCCGAGCTTCACCGTCTCGGCATTCAGGCGTTCGAACCGGTTCTCGTCGAAGGCAAGCCATCCGCACCACCGGGTCTCTGCACCGCGTTCAACGCGGACTTTGAGGCGACCAGATGGCCGTGCACATCCCGCTCTCGCCCGAACTCTCACCGGGGTTCGAAGGTCCGTGCTTGCTCAGCTCGCGCAAATCCTGTCGCCTGCTCACGGATTGCCTCTGGCCGTTGCCGTCGCAGGCATGGTTCGGGCATCTACTATGACACGAAACAAGCCGGAGCCAAGGGCGAAGCCGGGTTTTCGCGCACGAGAAGTCGTCCTCGCGTGGAGGCAGGCGAAGTCGAAAGGCTCACGCCCATTCGCCTTGCCGCGAAACCGGTGAAGTCATCGACCTCACCACCGCGTACGCAACCAGGACGCTACGCACACCGTTGCCGTGAAGATGTGGAGCGCCCAGTTTATTCCGACGCCCGTTGGGCGCGCATCTTCAATTCGCATCGGCAGGAAAAATTCCCTTTTGTGAATGGGCTCCTCAAGAAAAAGGGAGAAAAGGGCGTTCACAGATCGTCAGGACGCTTTTGCGCTTCGGCCTTGGGTTTGAGGACACCGTCGTTCTGCTCGAGTCACTTGACCGGAAACTGGGCTTCACCTACGCCACAAGTCGGGCATTTCATCGGCATCGACGACAGGCTCCCATTCCGAGCGGACAAGTACAAGCTCGTGGAAAACGCCGAAAAGGACGTCGTCACGTGCCAGCAGCAATACCTCGACGGGTGCCATACCAAACGGCGAGCGCTAAAAGGTTCACCTCTGGGGCGACCATCAAGAGCGCGTGGCGACGAAATGTTCAATGCCCCGAGGATCAGGACCAAAAGAGGGCACAAGCAACCCCGTCTACGTTATGGCGGACTCCGGCTGCGCCCGCGGTTCGAAACAGCAGCTACCGCCGCTTTCCGGCATGCCGCGGTTGATGTTGCCCTCTTGTCCTGGTTCTCGAGGGCCTTGAACATTTCGTCGGGCCACGCGCCAGTGAGGTCGCCCCAGATGGCGATTGACTTGTTGTAGCGCTCGCCGTGGTGATGCACCGCGGGTATTGAGGCTGCACCTGACGACTTCCTTTTCGGCGTTTTCCACGAGCTTTTGTACTTGTCGTCGAATGAGCATGTCTCGATGCCAGATCGAAAGCGGACTTGGTGGCGTAAAGGTGAAGCCCGTTCCTTTCAAGTGATCGAGAAGAAAACGAACTGTGTCTCAAGGCCGAGCGCAAATAAGCGTAATAGACGAGCTGCGAACGCCCGTTTTCTTGAGGAGGCCCATCCACATAAGGGATTTTTCCGGGCAGATGCGAATGAAGAGATTGACGCGCCCAACGGCGTCTGAATAAAAACTGGGCTCATCTTCACGGGCACGGTTTGGCGGCACGTCTGGTTGTCGTACGCGGTGGGTGAGGTCGATGAATTCACCGGTTGTTTGTTAGCGCAGGCGAATGGGCGTGAGCAGTTCGACTTCGCCCTGCCTCCAGCGCGAGGACGACTTCTCGGTGGCGCCCGAAAACGCGGCCTCGCCCTTGGCTCCGGGCGTGTTCTTGTAAGATAGTAGAGGAAGCCGAGGACATGTCCTGCGACCCGGCAGGGCCAGAGGCAAGCCGTGAGAGGCGACAGGATTCTTTGAGCGAGTGAGCATGAGCACGGACGCTTCGACCTGAGTTCGGGCGCGAGCGGATGTGCACGTCAATCTGGTCGCCGTTCAACGTCCGGTTGAAACGGCGGTTTTTTGCAGGACAAGCGGGTGGATGCGGATGGCTTTTGCCTTCGACAGAACGGTTCGCACGCCTGAATGCCGAGAAGGTTCTGAAGCGTTCGGCGCGCGGTTGTTGTTTGGGCGCGGTTGTAAGCATCCCGGCGGATGTTTCGCGGATAACGTCTTCCAGAATGTCCCAAACGACCGCCTCATGCTGTCGAAATTCTGGCTTGAGCTTGATGGTGGTCGCAAGGCCCTGGGCTTCGGCTTGTGATAGATGAACGGCTTGAAGAGCTCGGCCGCCATCTTCTTGGGCAGTCCGCACTGGTGGAGCTGAGTTCGGGGCGACGACGATAAAAAGAGCGGCCGGAGTATTCACGCGCTGCCCGAGAAGTTTGGCGGAAACGCCCCTGCTTGCCTTGAGCGTGTCGCTGAGGGACTTGAAGCGGACGGTGGTTGGTCAGAGCAGACGCGGGCAGCCGGCGGCGTTGTCGAATAGCGCGTCAACGGCTTCCTGAAGCATACGCTTTTCGTTTGCGCCCGATGAAGTCCGGCGCACGCAGCTCCCATGAGATTTTCAACGGTTGTTGCGTTTATGACGCGACGATAGAGTCGTTCAAATCGGAGTGGCGAAGCCGGCGCCGTCAGAGGACCAGCGGGCGCAACTCCGGCGGACGAACGAATCACGTCGAGAATCATCCACTCCGGCTTGTTGCCGCTCTTGAGGAAGGCTCGAGAACTTAAGCGTTGGCACCCTTGATCTACGCTTCTGAAAGTGACGGCATCGTTCTTTCATTTTTCGCGGAGCTCGTCGGAGAGAGCTGTCCACTTCGACGCGGCGGAGAAGACCCTTGATGGCTTCCGAGCACTCTTGGCGGTGTGAAACTGGACCGGGTATTCTTCTGCAGATCGGATATTGTCTCGAGCAGGGAATTCCCGCTTCGGGAGAAAGAATGGCACCTCGCCGGATCCAACAACGACGAAGCTGCGAAAGAAAGAATTGCGTCGAGATCGCGCATGGAAATGTCCAGCAAATAGCCGATGGCTGGGCAGGGCCTTGAAGAACCACACGTGCAGCCGGGCGAAGCCAGTTCGATGTGGCCGAGGCGCTCGCGGCGGACCTTGATCAGGGTTGACTTCAAAACCGCAACTTATCGCAGATACGCCGAGGTGCTTCATCGCTTTGGTTACTTGGACAGGCCTTCCCAGTCGGTGACGGGGCCAAAAATCTTGGCGCAAAAGAGCCGTCGCGCTCGGGCTTGAACGTGCGGTAGTTGGATGGTCTCCGGCTTGGTCACTTCGCCGTGAGACAGGAACGAATTTTTCAGGGCTCGCAGGCTGATTGCGAAGGAAATCGAAATCGGCGATCAAACTAGCGCGATCAATAAGGGCTGCTGCGATACAAGGGTTGGTTCTCCCTCCCCAGGCTTTCGCCGGGGCCGCGGTCCGAGCGTTCAGTGAAGAGAACTTTCGGACCGGCTGAGCTGCAGAACCCAACTACCCGAAAACTACAAACTGACTTGGTTTGCTATGCTGGGGCGCAGCATGCTGCGCCCCTACCAAGACAAATTGTCCCACGTAGTCGGCGGCTTTTTCTCCTCTGACTGTTGTTGCCGATTATTCAGTCGACGTCCTGGAGAGCGACTGCAACTCGCGGACGAGGACGTTAGTGAAACGACTCGGGCACGCGGGCCGATGCCGGTTCGCCCTTGACGATGCTAGTAAATCTTCGCGCGGCCATAGACGTCAGTCCGACTTCGCCGTAGAAACTCCTGCAGGATGTGCGACGCGCCGTAGGCTGCCAGTGCCCCAGACTTCATTTCGCCGAAGCGATGGCCGCCGAACTGAGCTTTGCCGCCGGCGGCTGCTGCGTTGAGTGAGCGATATCTCGGCGACGTGAGGTCAGGCGGAGAGTGCCTGGACGGCATCCTGAGCGGGCGGTAGAGAGGCGGGTCGTTGTGTGGTCAATGATGCGCCACCTTGGCCTTGATCCTTCGGCTCGCCCTCTGCTCGGCCGACCCCCCGTTAGAAGGGTATTGCGGATACCCGATCATGGTCACGAAAGTAGCGTTCCAGACGTCCGGCCTTCCTTCATCAGGCTTCAAATGTTCCACACGCGCACTCAGTGCGGTCGAGTCGTGTTTGTGCTCGGAGTTGGCAGGAAAGGGGGACAGGGGAGGCGGAAAGGGGCCCACTCTGATGGGTTTGGAAGCAGTCCCGGAAAAAAACAGGCGGGGCTGGCCTCTTCGGACGGTCCTCTCAAGTCCTCGTCCGGTTTCCCGGCCGATACAAGCACGATTGGAAACCGCGCCCCGCCGGCGCGCACCAGGGGGACGGCAAACCATTTATGAAAAGCATTGGCTTGCGGCAGCGGGCCGTTCCGGGACACACGGACGCGCGAGCTATTATTCCGCTACCACGCATGAACAGGCCCTCGCCCGCTTGCTTCAGGGGGTCGCCGACGACGCAGGGACTGGCTCTCTGACGGCAGGCGCCCGGCCTGGGGAAAGACCCTGTCTGTCCTCGCTTGCTGGAGCGGCCTCGGTTCGGACACGAGCAGGCCTTCCTGACCAACAGCCACTGCACGGCCCGGCAGGCTCTTGCAGGCGATCCTGTTCGACCTCGGCCTCGCCTACGAGGGGAGCGGCCGACCAGGGGAGCTGCGTGCGCCTGGCACTGAACCGACTTATGCAAAGAATCGGCGGAAGGCCCGCCGGGCCGTGCTGACGTTGATTGAAGCCGCATTGACGGTGGAGTGCTGGAGGAGCTTCGGCTTCTGGGCAACCTGGAAGAGGGGAGGGCAAGGCATTCAGGTAATACCTTGTGGGACGCCTGTTCTAATGGGAGAGCTCGCGCCCCACCAAAACTGCCTCGTTCCGGCAGCGATTTGCGGTGCGCGTGAAGTGCAGAGGACCCGCTTTCTCCTTTTGGAAGAGGCGGGCCGAATACTTGCCTCCACACCTGCGAGCGGCGGGGTGCTGGCAGGAGGCCATTGTTTCCGAAGGGAAGCCTGGAGTGATCGCCCAGGCAACCGGGGGCGTTCCACGCGGTGCTGAACCAGGGCCGCCACCAGGTATACGCGCCCATTCTGGCCGGGGCAGGGCGATCGACGCCGAGGCGGCCATGGAGGCAGAACCTGATTGGGGATCGACGCGCCCGAAGGAAGTGGCCGGCGAGGGAGAGTGTCATACGGGCGACGGTCAGGGGGGGGGCCCCCGAGGGCGAACGGGGAAGAGGCAATCGCAAGGATGCGTCTGAGCAAAACGCCGCAATCCTTCCCCTGGCGAACGGGAAGATGACATCCACAGTTAGCCCGAAGGCCGCATTGCAACATGGATCAGGGCCCACCGGCCTGCTCGCGCCCTCCCGCCGGGCCGGCGTGAGGGCGGATCGAAACAGCAGCCGCCCACTTGAATGAGAGGTACGACATGGCAAGGATTGCTGGAGGCGCTCAGGCAAGCGGAGGAGCTGAAGCGCGTGCGCCAGGATGAGGGGGCGCCGGTCGCCGAGTCCCACCGGCCGCACTCAGAGAGCGTGCTCGCCTCCGAAGAAGCTGAGACGATTCCTTTCATCGAATGGGAGCGAGGGTGCCGCGTTCGAAGCTTCGAGGATGTCCTGGCGATGCCCCAATTCGGAGCTTGTGAAACCCGTTCTGCCCGGCAGAGGACACGTGGCCCCGTCTCACGCCGCCCACCGTGGCGCCGGCCGCGGGGCCGGGACCCGGTGCTGTTTCGATCACCACCCCGAGCCTTTAGGTTTGCCCCGCTTCCCCAGCGCTTCGCCGCGGACGGAACTGACGCCTTCACCAACCCAACAGCCCCATCACGAGCACACCGGAAACTGCTCGCGCCACGGAGGCCACAGATAACGAGGGATCGGCGCAGGTGCTTTGGCTCTTCACCGCGGCCGCACCGGGCGGGGACCGGCCCACGGTTCTGCTCATGTGGGATCACCTCGGCCCGCAGGCGCGAAGCTGCGGGGACTCGCGCTGGACGTGACGGCACCACCCCGCCTGGCGCCAGCGACTTGGACTTCCGTTAGGCCCCGGGACTGGCGAAAGTAAGTGCTGGCCAGGGCGTGCGTGAAACTCGACGAAGCGCTCGGAGAAACCGGGCAAGCCGCAGGTCTGTGCCCTGACGCCGGCAACCTTCGCATCACAAAGTCACGCCACACCGGTCGAAACCATGCGGCCGGGGTTGGCCCAATTGCGTGAGCGGTTCGACCGGATCTCGTGGACTCGGCGTGCGGGGACGGCCGGCGGAGGGGACGATCGCCTGGCGCGCTCGGGGTGATGCTGTCTACGTTGTGGCGCCCAGCACGGACGAAGGG
>Ga0179593_1711564_pt1 | contig 10465 bp, 12 predicted proteins | sample CZODoug2_1_08_16_FD_185931 | JGI IMG/M metagenome (GOLD analysis project Ga0179593, IMG submission 185931) | Vadose zone soil fungal communities from Angelo Coast Range Reserve, California, USA - CZODoug2_1_08_16fungal (PacBio error correction) | ecosystem: Environmental > Terrestrial > Soil >... | reverse complement strand
TCGTCTGTGGCGTGTTGTGGTTCCATTCTCGGTGTTCTCTTTAACCCTAATTATAGTCTTTCTTTTTGTTTTCTTTGAGCTTTTCTTCGTCCGGTAGACGGGCGTCGAATTGTGTTTTGCAGGTTTGAGTTGCTGGGCCCTGGAATTAGTTCCCCTTGTACTTGAATTTTCTTTTTTTTTTGGGGGTCGTAAAGACTTGGCGCGTCCCCGCCCTGCCTATTCGCGTCTTTGCAGCTGCTTGCCTTTTTTCACACTCGTCTTTTTCCGTCAAATCCTTTTCTAATAGCACGGTCCCGACTCCTCTTGATCGCGGGCAGTAGCGAATTCTCTCCTCATATGTGTGCGGTGCCCATGTCTCCGAAGCTCGAAGGCGCTGTGTGTGGTTTTTTTACTGTTCTCCCTCCCGGATGTCAGTCCTTCCTCCACTTTTGGGACCCTCAATTCGGGGCGTCAACGCGTTTCTTTAGGCCCTCCTCCTGCGCGCGTGCTGATTCTCCTCTCGAGCGACCTCGAATTTTTGGTGCTGTCGTCACCTGATCCCCGTTTGCCCATCTCTCCAGGCGCTTTAACCCGAGTCGTCCCCTCCATCTATTAAGAGATCGCTGGCGACGAAAACCACGATGAATCTTTCGAGCTTTTACCGCAGCTCGCTTCCTCCCTTTTCGTCCTTCCTTTTCCATTTCTATTCCCTATTCCTGAAAGTTTTCTTTCGGAAATGGAGCGCCAGCCCTCTGATAACTGTCCGTACGCTCGCGCAGGGACTTTTTTTTTTCCGAAACCGGCAAACCGGAGGGTTGTTGCAGACCGCATTACCCGTTCTCCAGTTGGCGACGACACTGCCTTTTACGCCTCTTTCCCCCTCGAAACATCGTCTGGCGCTGACCCTAGCGTTTTTCTTTTTGCTTCCTTTTCCTCCCCCTTCGTTTCAAATCGCAGCCACCGCACACTTAACTGCTTCTAAGATATGTGCGCGACAGCCCGATGCGTATGGTCTTTCGTTTGGACGTCTTGGAACAAACGCCTTTGGCATTTTGTTTTCTTTCAGCCTTTCCCGAGTCTTTTCCTTCAAAGTGCAGTACCTTGCATACGCCGCCGCCCCCCCTAATATGTCTCCTGAACTTTTTCTTCCCGTTGCCGTCTACCTCATTTCGAGCACCCAGCGCCTCCTCTTGAACCCTCGCTCGTTTGTCATCTTTTCCTCCGCCTGCTTTCGATAAGGGTGCCCCGCCGAGGATCAAAGTCATTACTTTGCAACCCGGAGTCGTGGAACGACTCCGTGGACTTTTTGCCTCCAGCATACTGAACCTGGTGTCTGCCAAGGGAACTTGCGATCTCCTTAAGATCGTTTTTTGATGACGCGACCTGTTGTCTTCTTCCGTTTTCTCCAATTTTTTCATTAAAAATCCCCCGAACTCGGTTGTGCGTCAACTTCTAGAATGACGGCCGGTTTCTCGGGCAGGGTTTGTGGTTTTGGGGGCGGTTGCCCAAACTCCAACACTTTTTAGACCTTTTTTGTTTCCCCAAAGTCGACCCCAGAGTCCCCTCCTCTTCATCCTTTTGCCCCCTCGTCGCAGTCGGCTCGGGACGGGGGAGAATTTTGCCCTCGGGTCCTCTCTTTGGTTTGCGATATGTTGAGCGGGCTTCTTACCCTGTGCACCCGCATTTCACTTACAGACGATCGTCTCCCCCTGCAGATTTTTCTGCGCTCTTAGAGATCGATAGAGCACCACTCTTCTGCTCTAGTTATTGACCATATTCCTGGGCACGACCTACAACATAGTGAGCTTTTTTCGCGGGCGCGTCCCTCTAGTCTTGTCATTCATCAGGTACATATGAGCATGATCCCCATGGCTGACCTTTTCCGAACTCAATTTCATTTGAAATTGATCCTACAGTTTCAAGCTGGGCGCTTCATCTTCCTCGGTCCTGGCCCCTTTAAACGGATCCTTTCCTTATTGTCCTTTGAAGACCCGGGGCCAAAACCTTTTTTCGGATCGAAAAGGGGTGCCCGGAAACATTCCTTGGATTTTCCGGCTGGCTGTCCTTTTTTGTTTTCGAAGGATTTTTCTAGATCGGCGCAATCATGGCTTCGAACAGTTCTAGGCTTTTCCTTAGGTTTGGCATTTGCTCTCTTTGTTTTCGTCATCCGATTTTCCTTTTCTTCTTACTTCGTCACGGCATTTTTATCCGAGTGGCGCGCGGCTTTTGATTTTCTTTCCGACAATTTTTTCTTACACCTTTCCTCGCGCGGAAATCACACCGCCCCTTTACGGGCCATCCCTTCTTCTGACTGGTTCGCTTCATGTTACCCCATAGACTTTCTCCAACATAAATGATTTCCCGTCATTATGGTTTTTCCAGCATACTGCGCGATTAGGGTTCTATTCCCCATTCCGCCGGCCCGCCTTTTTCGGACTCCCAAATATTTCGCACTTTTCCCCACCCCTTGCCTACGGTCTCCTATTCCTATTTGGTGATTTGCCGCTGTTTGGCGCTTCCCCTTTCCATTTGCCTTCATTTTTTTTCCCATCCGTTGTTGTGTTGAGATTATTGCTTTCCGAGTCCCTCCACTCCCCCACTCCAGAAGGACGCCAGCGCGAAGCTTTGCGGGGTTCTTTTTTTCAACTCCTCTTTTTTTTTTCTTGGGTCGGCCGACGTCCAACTTGGTTCACGCTAATTCTTCTATGTGGCTATTTCCCTTTGTCAACTTTCCTTGCTTTAAAATCTGCTTTTGCCATTGACTATATCTTCCCAGCGAACCCCCCTTCGCCTTCGTGTATGGTTCCTCTTGTTTCTTAAAAACGGGGGTGGCAGTTCCGCTCCGTTGCACTTTCTCCCAGATTCCTCCCTTCCCGACCCTCCAAAAAAAGCTCCCCTTCGCATCCTCCCCCAACCCCCCGGACGCCCTTATCTCTCAGGTCTGCTGACCACCCAGCTCTAACTCCCCCTCCCCCCCCAAGAAGCGCAATGCCAAACCAGTCCTGCAACCCCACATTTTGTTCTTCCCCCAATGCTTCGAAGGTCCGCTCCGCCAGACTGTTCCTAAAATGCTCTCCCAAAACCTCCGCCAATCCGTTTTCGCACCTCCAAATTTCCCCTGTGGCCCCCCCTTTTTAGCAGCCAAAGGTTTGACCCAATTATTGCTCTCCCCAAAGGTTCCTTTAGTGTTTTCCCGGCCACGTCTTTGCATGAACCCTGATTTGGATCCAAGCTTGAAAATTTTCGTCCCCTTCAAAGGATCTTCCTCTCTGGGTTCCCCCTCTGAAGGTCTCCCCAATGTCGCTGACTGTCCTTTTAGGCTTCTTAATTTTTCTCTTTTCAAACCCTAGGGCCGCGCCGGAACGTTTTGTTCTTCCCCTCTTGAGCCCTCTCCCCTTCTTTCTGACTCTTTAGCCGAAGAAGTGGTTATCTCCGACCTGAATCCTCCTGACCGAAACAGTCACAAATAGCCGCAGCGTGGTCTCTATTTTCCTTTTAGAGGGCCCCTTCTCGGTAGTGCTCAAGAGGACCTACTTCACAGCTGTTCAGTTCACATCCGAATTTTAGCTCCCAGATTGCGCTGGCGCAAAGACCTGCTAGGGGGACATCCTTCTTGCTGTTCGACATCCCTCCCGATGCCACCCTCGACTATGCCGCCTTTTGTTTTATTCGCGCTCCTGTGGGGATCTTGTCGACTTTGGAAAAGGATTCGACACCCGATACTTTGTTGTTCTTGCCCTCAGCCTAAACTCCGTCTTGTCCCTATTGAGCTAACGTGAGAAGCCCCAGCTCTTTGGATGGCCTTTAGATAGCATCAGGATTGCCCTTCCTTTTTTCATTCTGTCAACCCATTGACGATCGCGCAATTTCAATGGAGGGCGTCCCCCTTTCTCCGGCGGAATGGGAAGCTATATTAATTATTGACTCCAATGCTTCCGACTTACCAAGGTGTTTTTTTTCTCCTACTTTTATCCTCCTCCAGGACGACGCATACTTTTCACCTCTGTTATTTCCGGAAGAATTAAGTATTCATTCCAATGCAGGTTCTATCTCCCTTTTTCTGAGGACTTCAGGTAGAAGTCACGCACGTACCCGCTTTCCTTGAATTTTCCTCCTTGGGCGGCCTTTACTCGTGGATGAGTCCCTCTACTCGGTTCGATGCCTTTTCCATTGTCATTGCTCTCCTTTCTCCCCGCCTTTGTTCCGGCAACCGACCTCCCCCAGCGCAGGAGTTTTCTTCCCCGCCGATCACTTCCATGTGCGGTATGGGACAGCGGCAGGGGGTGCGTAACTTTCCCCCGCCGAGTTTGCCGGAAGTTTTGCGCCGGCTCCGACCCCATGTAATCGTCTCCTCTTGTCCTCTTTCTGCCGAGATAGGACTTAGACTTTTTAGTCCCCGGCCCTAATTATTGTGTTCTGCAAAAACGCTCCGGCGTTTGCGCTGAACTCCTCTCGTTATCGAGCGAGGGCTTATCCCGGCTTTTTTCCCCCCCCCCTCACGGAGAAACGTGACCGCGCCAGAATTTTGTCTTGCCGACATCCCCCTCCAACCGCCAATCGGCAACCCTGGGCGTTTTTGAAATCGTCTGTTTTCTCACCCGCTGTAAATCGTTCGCATGCCAGGACCTCTGTGTCCCACTTTCCAGGCCCGGAGCAGAGGGTCCTTGAGCGATGCTCTCTGGCCCCTCGTGGTCTCCTAGTTCCCCAATTAAGCTGTGTATCGGAGAAAAGCCTCCCTCTTCTTCCAGATGCGCTTAGGCGGCCCCCGCGTTTCCCTCCCCATTTAGGCATTTTTCGATCCAGATCCCTCCCCAGGCGGTCGACCGTCTCCTCGTTAGATTTTCTTCTTTTTCCCCCGCCATAGTTCTTTAGAGAATTAGCTATGCTCGCGCTTTCTTTTTTCTCGACTAGGTCCTTTCTTTTGCCTCTTTGGAAACCGGTTCTATCGGCCCTCCCTACAAATCATAGTTTTTTGGACAGCAGAACACTAGGCCTTTTCGTGAAACTTCTTGCCCCCCCCCCCCTGCCACATGGTACCTTGTTTATCCTTTCCTCTTTCCCAACCTAACTCCACAAATCGCTGCCCCCCCCGCGCCTCGCCGAATTCGACTCCTTCTCTTTCCCTCCCCCTCCAGGAATCTGCCGGCACCACCGGCGCCTCGATATCTCTCTTACTTCCTTTCCTTTTCTTCGCTGTGAATTTTCTTTTTCAGGATTCCTGGCGTTAAGTCCCTCCCCCGCTTTTCTTTTCCCTCTGAGCGTTTTTCGGTCGAATTGTTGGGGAGGGGTCTTGTGGCTTTAGTTCTAAGAGTTTTCTTTTTCCGGGTGGTGGGACGGCGCGAGAGAGCAGCCAGTCTTTGCTTTTTTTGCTATTCTTTCTTTCCTGTGGCCGCTGCGCTTCAAACCGTTCCCCCCCGCCCCGCTCTACTCAACTTCCTTTCGCTCCTCCGCCGCCTGAGGCATCCGACCTCATCCTTCCCCCTTTTCCCTGTATCCCTCGTGTTTCTACTTTTGACCTACTGGGCGCTCAGTGTTCGCCCTCCCCCGGTTACGCTCCCCCCCCAATCGGTTGCGGTCAACGCTTTCGCGATCCGGCAGCCTTAGCGTTTTTCGTTTTTTTTTTCAACGCGGAATTTTCCTCGTGCTGTCGATGCATGTGCTAAATTCCTCGAGGACAGGCGCCAGGCCGAGATTTAAAAAGTCTCCGGACTTACCTGATTTGAACTTTTCAGCTGTCGAACCCAGTTCCGATTTCCCTCCCTGCCCAGTCTCGAGGAAGAGCAGTGTCCGTGTTTTCGCTCTTCTTGTCGCTCCCTATGGCGCTCTTTTCTTTTGTTTCTTTCTTGCCGTCTTTAATGTGCAAGAAAGACTCCCCTTTCTTCTCTCTGTCCTCGCAACCGGACCTCCGATCGTTTCCCCCTCTAGTCACGGCATTCAGTCCCGGAGACGTGGTTCCCGCGATCCGTCCATACTAGACCAAACCATTCCTTCATGTCTTTCTCTCCCTATTATTCCGTCCCGAGGACGGCGATTGTCCCTTTCCCCATCGGCTTTTTCCAAACCCCTCACGCTTTACAATATCCCTTGCGTGTTTTCTCTTTCGGCACCGAAACTGTATGCTCCCTTTTTTTGGTTTTTTCAGTCAAACCCGCTTGGCGACTTTCTACCTTTTTTTGAAGGCGTCCAGTCCTCTGAAACGACACCATCAACGTCCTTTCTTTCCCGAGTTTTCTGGAATTTCACGTTTACTCCTTCCCCTACTTCATTTTCCCGCCCAGAGCTCGTTTTTTTAGGACCTAATGCCCGTGTTTGATTTCCCTCGCTAGTTTCTCATTGCGCCGCAGCTGTCTTAAAAGTCCATTCTCACCCCTTTTCTTTTTTTTTTTTTATCCCTCTGTCGCACCTTGGCCGGTTCCCCCTCCCCCCTCCTTCAGAGCTCTTCCGCATCCTTCCTTTGCCTTTACTTCCGAACATTTCCGATGTCAAGATTCGTGGGCTTTACTCTGAGCGTTTTTTTTCCTACTTCGAGTCCGCTCATCCCCTCCCACCCCAACTTTGTTTTTCTTTTCCGGACCTTCCTTCCTTGTGTACTTTGAGATGGGCAACAACAACAAAGTGAACGGTCGAACCCTGCATTCTTAGAGCGTCTTCATTCCGCAACGGCTTGTCTCTTTGCCGTCTCCGGGATTATCGACTCGAAATCGGCTATTAATAGGCTCCGCCTTTTTCCGATCTTTGCTCTTTCGAGATTGGCCCGCCTTTCCTTGAATTTACCTCTTCTCGACCTCCCTCTTTCACAGGTTTGACAGGACGATCTATCTCCCTATATCGTGGCGTTTTTTCCTTTTCTTGCTGATTTCGGATTCATTCTCGCACAATTAGTCGATTGCGAAGATATCCTCCCTTTGTTTTTTTTTTTTCCATCTTGGGCCCCCGACGCGGATCGTGCTCTTCCTTTTCTCGGCTTAGGGGTCTCGCGTTTACCAGTTGCTACTACAGATGTCATTTCCTCTTTTTCTCCCCGCGTATCAGGTCATTCTTGTCCCATGACCTTGATCCCTTCGGAGCACTCCTTTTTCTGATGGACAGGGATCTGGCAAACCCGTGGGCTTATAAACGAATCTTTTTTTCTAAGTTTGTCACTTTTTCCTTTGCTCGACGTTGTCCCCTTGGAATCTTTTGAGCAAAACCGTGCGCTCAGTTTCCTCTCTGCATTTCCCGAAGCAGTTGTCTTTTTTATACCACCCTTTTTCTTTTTTTGCTTTTGATCGCTCTTTTTTCTTTTTTCTGGACTTCGCATGCCGAGGCCTGGTTTTCGGGAGACTGCTCAAGTCCCCCCGCTTGGGTTCTGAGCTGCTGATTCCCCAGACTTTTTTTAGTAGCTTTTCCTAGTTTTCTGTGGAACGAGAGTGCACCTCATGTTCTTTGTTTTCACGGACCCCATATTGGCCCCTCCTTGCTGTTTTGCGCTCCCCCTGACCACAACACCATCGCCCCTTGTAAACTCAAGATTTCCCTTGAATCGGGCCCATGGAGGTTCACCCCCATCGCTCCGTAGGGTTAACCTCTGAACCTATTTACCCTTGTGCCCCCCGGAGAAAAATCTTTATAGACCTTTGCCTACATCCCCTCAATTCTCCCGATTCATTCTGGGTGACTTTTCGGCCAGGCTTTTTTTTATGTTACCTTCTCTTTTCTGTTTGAGAGATTTCGGTGAATACAGTCCCTCCAGACTTAGAAGAAGGACGCTCCCGCGTGCGATCTCGGGTGGCTTTCCCCGAAAAAGTCCCTCCCTGGTCCGGCGCTCCTAAATACTGGGTTCTACTTAACTTCGCTTCCCTCTGCTCCAATGAATGTCCCGAACCCCCCCCCCCCCCCCCCCCCCCCCCCACCCCCCCCCCCCCCCCCTAGTTTACGACCTCCTGATTTTTTGATGATTATTGTGTCGCTCACCCCCTCGACGATGTCTTACCCTATGGGTCCTTTCCCCACACTTTTTTTTTAAGTGTCTCCTCGACTTCCGCACGCGTGTCTTGCATCCTAACGACCTCAAAAGACCTCTGACATCCTTTTCGCAACCCTTGTGATTTTTCGTGTATAGTACAAGGCCTCGGCGCGTCCCTTTTTTCTGACCCAAAACCTTTCTCGCAATTTCCAAAAAAGACTTTCCCCCATCTTTCCATCGACCCTCTGGCAAATGTTAGACTCGACGCTCCCCCTCCTCCCTTTTCTCCCAACCACGCCGTTTCCCACAAGCCTTTTAACGGCCTGGCAACGGTGAGGAGCAGGAAACCTTGTTTCTCCCCCAAACCCCCTTCATTTCAAGACTTCCCTCTTGTTATTCCCGGCCCCCCTTGTGTTCCCTATGTTGGCAGGAGATCCAGGGCCCTTGGAATGATTCGGATTTCCTTCTCCAATATTTGTTTTAATTAATTAGAAATGTCTTTGTAGGTCTTTCCCCTAGGCGCTGGATTAAATGAAGATCCAGTAGCCTTTATTTTTCAGAGTAGGGAATGTTTATGAAGACAAAGATCCGGATATATCTGTAGACTCTTTGAGCATATAGATAAGCAATTTCTCGAACCTCAGTTCTTTCCCCAAGATTAGGGAGTATCCTCGATCGTCGGTTAAATCTCTTCTCTGAAGACATAAACATAGTGGTATTCACTAGTCGAAGTTACTTTGCTCCCTGCGCGCTGCGCCAATTCGTCCTGCTTCACTCTGCGATTTTGTCGATCGCTATGTCCCTCTTTCAGATGCCCCTTTTTTATGAAGCCGCAAGCTTTTCTAACTGTTTCTCAAGGACCCCTCAACCTTTTAGCTGTCTTGCCCCACCTAGCTCGCCTTCTCCCCGCTTCTTCGTGGCGACTCGAATTTTTCTGTTTCGATGTTGATGCTCGCTCTTGGACTCATCCGAACAGCGTGACCCTCCCCCCCTATTCCTATGCTCATTCACATGGGAATGTTTTCTCCAGTCCAACCGTATGTTCGGAACCCCTTGAGGTCGCCGGAAAGGATGGTTGCTTGGCTCCAAATATGTTCCCTTTTTAACCTGGACTTCCCCGCTTTTCTGCGAATTTTCCCCCCCCCTTCGTGGCGCATCCCCTACCTAACCGCTCACTGCGAGGCGTTTTCTATCCTGATACTGTTTCCTCCCTAGTTAAATGAAGCGGTCTACCGTCACTGCGCCCAAAGCAGTGCAATTTTAAACTGATTTTTTTGCGCGGTTCGCAGCCTTCCGACGCTTTTAATCTACGGTAGATGGACTTGTACGCCCCCCCCACCGACTCCCCCCCAAGCGTTTTTCCGCCGTCACCTTGCACGCACCCCCTAGTCCCGCTGAGTGCCCCTCGCGCACTTCGAATCACTGGACTAGTATATCGGTCAAAATCATTAGGTTTTTCTGAGCCCCGAATCTTGGGCATGTCATTCCAGAGACGACTAACTTCCTTCTAATACTCGATCTTCCTCTCCCTCTTTAGATGGGCCCTGATAGTCTATTTTTAGCTTTGTCGACTCAGGCGTGTAAGGCTTTGCCATTATGCGCGTGCACTTGACTTCTATCCAACCCTGCCTTGCCATCCGAGTGGATAGAGAGGAGGCAAATTCGTTGCTGCTCTTTCGGACGTTCCTCTCTTTTTCGTGCTCTAGCCGAAATTCCAGTTCCCTGACCGGTTCCTCCCTTCTAGGGAAAAAGCACCCTTCAGATTGGTTTCTCCCTCTACCCCCCGACGTCTGTATGTGAAGAAGCTTTTTCCCAGTCTGTCGTCCTATCTGCACCCCCCCTGTAGAACAGAAAGGAAAATTGCCCTAACTCAAGAGCGCCGATACCCCCTTTTATTTTGATCTAGCCTTGGCCCGCCAACCGAATGGAGGACTAGTCCCGTCTTCTCGGACGATCCTTTTCCCACCAAGGGAGGTTCGACCTTGACCTTTTTGTCTTTTATCCGTACCCTTCCATAGGATGCGAGGATAGAGAATGCTACTCTGTCTTTATGCCGGACAGTTTCCTCTTTTTTTTCGACCTTTAAGCGTATGGCCCCGGTGCTCAGAAGGAGGACGCTCACCCCCCCTTCTTCTCCATGTTCAGCCTTTCTCTTTCACTTATATAGAGCGCCGACAATTGCCTCTTTTATTACGACGCAACTCAATGCCCCCCAAACAATTCGACTCCTCTGCTTCCTGGACTCCCGCCCCCTTCTCTCTCAGTACGCCAGTTCTGCGCCGACTCCCCTTCCCTCCTCGATCTCTCTTCCTTGTGGCTTTTTGGTGAGGCTCGGCGGCGGCGTTACCTGGCGTTAATCCGAAAATCCTTCGCTTTTTGCGCTTTTTTTTTTTCGGGAGAATGTTTCGGGTGTGGGCGGGGGGCGTTTCGCTGGGCCTTCTCATTTTTCCCTTCCCTACGCCTTATACATCCCCCTCAACACCCTTTCCAATTCCCTCCATCACCCGCCCCACCTATGCATCTCCCACGCACATCTCTCCT
>Ga0179593_1595902_pt1 | contig 10465 bp, 13 predicted proteins | sample CZODoug2_1_08_16_FD_185931 | JGI IMG/M metagenome (GOLD analysis project Ga0179593, IMG submission 185931) | Vadose zone soil fungal communities from Angelo Coast Range Reserve, California, USA - CZODoug2_1_08_16fungal (PacBio error correction) | ecosystem: Environmental > Terrestrial > Soil >... | reverse complement strand
AACTCCCCCTGCTGGACGAGGCGCACCTCCTCCCCTCTCTCTCAAAACCCCCTTCGAAGCTATCCCGTTTGACAGATTTACCCCCCTTGGTAGAATTAGATCCCGCCTACACGGGACTTTCCTCCCCACCTCCTAAGCTCGATCTTTTTCCCTTCTCTAGGCGTGGCGCTTTTCTGGTCTGCCTGACTTTCTTAGGCTCAGATCACTTTTTTTTCTTGATGGAGAAAGTGTCTTTTTTGTCCCTGCTAAAAGCCGTGGAGCTTTTGCCAGCTTTACGCCCGCTTCTGAGTTGCGCTTCGCCTGAGACCTTCTCTTTCTTTCTAGGCGTTTTTTCCCCTTTTTGGATGCGGCTGAAATGCGGCAATGTCATCTGCGTTCCAAATGAACCGCCTTGCAATATCGGTCTTTTTTTTCTACCGGCATTTTCTTTTGGCTTCGGGAACCTGGCTCTGAGTTTTTTCAATGCAAGCCGTTCTGAACGGACTCCCCTTTCCGCACCTTTTTATCGACGCCGGCGGTTTGTTCCCCCCCGCTTCCTTCCAGTAGACGAAGCTTCTTCCGGAAAATCGGACGAACGGTTTCCACCAAAGTTGGCTTCTCTTCTTTTTTTATCTGTTGGGCAAAGAAATTGGCCCCGAATCTATCGCCTTTTTGACGTCCTCTCTTTTTCGGGACCCGGCGGAGCGGGGCTTCCCCCCTCAGAAACGGTCCCTCGTTTCTTTTTTTCTGCGGCGAATTGAGATTGCCGATTCCCTGGGACATTTTTCCCACCTTCTCTTTTCTGCAATTTTTACCCTTCGGCCCTTTTCTTTTCCTCTTTTTAAAAGAGGGAACTCCGCGCTGTTGCTTTTTCTTTTTTCCACGCATAAACTCAATCAGTCATTTCGTATCGAAAATTTATGGATCTGGGTCCCCCCCCCCCCTCCTCCCCCTTCTTCAGGTCTGGCAGGTTTCTCCACTTTTTTCGAAAACGGCGGAGACGCTGCAATTGCACCCGGCCTTACCCGGTGCTATTCCTGCTGAATGCGGCTTGCTTTTCCTGCCCCTTTTGGTGTGGACAACCTGAAAGCTCTTCCTTCCCCCCCTTTGAAAGCTCCCCCCCCCCTTTCCAAAAGCAAAGACTTGCAGAAACTTTCGCGCTTTTTGATTCTTTCCCCTCCCCTTTTGGCGATTATGTTGACGTTCCCGTACCGGGCACCTCCTTTCCCCAGGCTTCTTTTTTTCCCTTCCCTGAGCAGGATGCGATCCGCCATCCGGGAGGACCCCTCTTTGGGGAAGATGAGGCACGGCATCCTTTTCTTTCTTCCCTTTGGCTTTTTTGGCGCCCCCCCGCTGGACTGTGCGGCCCGGTCCTGTTTTTTTTGGCCATTTTGATTCAGTAGCTGTTTTCCCTCCCCCAGGAATCGCGTGTGAAGTGTCCCTTCTTTTTCGGCCGGAAAACATGCCTCCTCCCTTTCCGGCGGCGTTCTTTGTTTGCGGCGATGGGACGTTCTCGGCGCGCACCCTTGCGACGGATTATTCGGTTCCATTTTTTTTCTTTTTTCAAGGATCGTGATTGCGGAGCCGACCTGTCCCTTCTTTTTTTCGATTGTTGGCGGACGACCGTTCCCTTTATGAACTGACCATCCCCCCCCCCCCCCCCCCCCCCGAAATGCTTCCCCCCTCCATTCATATATTGGCTGTTTTGTTCATTTTTCCTTTGCCTGAGAAGACAGTCCCTCCTCCCCTGATGGCTTCCCCTCCCTTTCTTCTCAATTCGAGGGGCTCTACTTTGGAGGGTTTTTTTTCACACGATAATCCTTTTTTTCCGCCTTTTTTTTCCGCACTGAAAGACGCGGAAAACATTTCCTTCTCCAGCACAACGATCGGAGACCTCCAGTACTTGATTGCGCACTTTGTCGCGCGGCATCCCCTTTTTTTTTCAGTGGAAAGGGCGGTTAAACTTTTCCTTTTTGAGAGGGCGTCTCCTCCCTTCACGTTGAGTTTTTTCCCAATCATCATGGTGATTTACACGGCTGGGCCTAGTTCCTTTCTTTTTCTCTTCCTTTCCCTGCGCGCGCAGAAGGAGGTCCCCTTAGCATTTTGCTGGCGCTTTTTCTTTTTTCCCTTCGGGCGATGGTTTTTCCATGAAAGAGGTCGGACGGGACTCATCGGATCCCCCTTTTTTTCGCCCTGGCGAGGATTCGCACGTCTTTCCCTGTCGGGTTTCCTACTTCCTCCCCCCTTATTTTTCGAGCAACGTGCGGCCGCAGTTGGAGATCCTTTTGAAGTTTGGGTTTTACGATAAAGGGACGTACTCTTACTCCTCCTTGTTGTTGGTTCTTCTCTTTTTCCCCCCCCTGATATGATTCTTCCCTTTCTTCTTCCCCCAAACTTGCCGCCGAAAAGACCGCTTCACGCGATGTGCGCCTCCAATTTACGTCCCACTCCCCTCAAAAACGCAGCAAGGTCGTGATGCTTTTCCAGGCGAACACGCCCTTCTCTCTTTCTTTTCGAGTCCGGTCCTCCCTCGCCCGCTCACAGCGCCAGCGAGGGCGACTACGTGAAACACCCTTCCAGACTCTCTCCTCTCCCTCCTGCGGAGCGCGCTCAAAAAGCTTCTCTCCATTATAGCCCCGTCGCCGCAGTGTAATCCTTTCCTTTTCCTTTTTCAAAAACTTCACCCTTTTCCCTTTCTCCGCAGGCCATCCGATTACACCTCTTTTTTCTCCACATGAAAAGAGGGAATGTTCTCGAAACTCAATGCTTTCTCCTCTTCCTCTCCCCTTTTTTTTCGAAGACTTATTCGTCGCTCCGCTTCTTTCCTTTAGTCCCCTTCTTTTGCCTTCCTTAGATAGCCCCTTTCCTGCGACGTTTAGAGGAATACCATATTTCCTTTTTCCTCCCCTCTTTTGAATTACGCCCTCCCCTGAAGAAGATTGTTTGCTTACACGGCCCAATCTCAGTTCGGACCACTTCCCCCCCTCTATTCCCCAAAATGTAGTCCTCCCTTTTCCTTTTTTGATGAGGGAGTTACATTTTTCCCAGCAGGTAGTCCCTCCCCTTCTTACCAATTTTCCTGTAATGGGTCGTCTCTTTTCACCACGGATATTCTTCCCACGACGCCTTTCCCCGGCACGTTGCGCTTCCCCCGCGAGCAGTTTCTCAGGCTGCCCACAGCCCATTTTTTCTCAAACAAGTTCCTTCAAAAATTTTCGCTTCTTTTTCGCCCCCCTTTCCCCCTGAGTCACTTTCAGGTCCTTTCTCCTTTTTGAAAAGCGAATTTATTTCCAGGTCCCTCTGCGCGAAACCTTTCGGGGGGCGAACCTTCGGCACCCTACAACCCCCTTCCCTCGAGGATGCCGTGCCCGACAATTCATTTTGGGGGGGGGGGATCTCTTCTTGATGGCGATAAGCCTTCCTTCTTTTTGTTTTTCGAAAGACTGCCGTACAGGTGTCCGGTACTTTTCGAAGATCAGGCACAGGAACCCCATCTTTTTTCTTTTTTTTTCTCAAACTCAAGAGCCGCCCCTTTTTTCTTTTTTGGAGCCGGCGTGGTTTTTCTCCCCACCTTTCCCCCCTTCTTATTTTCCCCTCTGGCGCAGGAAAGCAAATCCGCCAGTCTCATTCCCCCCCCGAACCGCGTCCCCGTGTCTCCTCCAGTTTTTCGAGGACATTGAATCCTCTTTTCCTTCCCCCCTCCCCTGATAGGCTTTTTCCAGATCCAGAACTTTTCGACTCTCCAGTTTTTTTTTTTTTTCACCTGATTGAGTTTATTCCCGCGAATAAACCACACGCCTCCTTTTTTCCCCCTTTCCACACCCCCTGTTGCCGCCGCGTAACCCTCCGTACACGTGAGTCAACTCCCATAACTCCTTTCTTTGTCTCGCAAATCTTCAATTCGCGTTCCCAATCGCGTTTCTTCCCCCCTCTCTCTCCTCGTGGAGCTTCCTTTTTTCCTCGGGCATAGCTGGTTTCACGCGGCGATATCTTCGTCCCTTTTCTTTCCCCCTTTGATATCGGCGAGACCTTGATGAAAGTTAGCCGATTTTCTCCCCCCTCCTCCTTTCGTCGTTACTGTTATTTCCCTCGAGCAGTTGAACAAACCGCGCGGGTCTTAGCTCCTGGCTGGGCGGAAACTGGTTTTCCGCCTCGACAGCTTCCGTTTCCTTCCTCAATTTTTTCTGTCCCGAAGCGCCAGCGCCCCAACTTCTTGCCTTCGGCTTCCCCGCTCCGAGAGTGAGTATCATTTCTTGGTAAGTTGAAAGACTCCCCCCCTTTAGAATCAGTGAATAATTGTCCGCCGCATACTGGGAATTTTCTTCTTTCCTCCCCAAGGGGGGGGGGGGGGGGGGGGGGTTTGTGTTGGGGGGGGGTGGGTTTGGTGTGGGGGGGGGGGGGGGGGAAGGGGGGGGGCGGTCGGCGGTTTTTGGGCGGGGGGGGGGGCTGGTTTTGGGGGGGGGGGGGGGGGGGTTTTTTGGGGGGGGGTTTAAAAAAAAAACAAAACCAAACCAAAAAAAAAAAAAAAAAAAAAAAAAAACCCCCCAAAAAAAAAAAAACAACCCCAAAACAAACCCCCCCCCCCAAAAAAAAAAAAAGGGGGGGGTGGGGGGGGGTGGGGGGGGGGGGGGGGGGGGGGGGGGGTGGGCGGGGTTTGGGGTGGGGGGTCTGGGGGGGGGGGGGGGGGGTGGGGGAGTTGGGGGGGGCTTCTTTTTGGGGGGGGGGGGGGGGGGGGTTGGGGGGGGGGCGGGGGGGGGTGTGTTTGGGGGGTTTTTGGGGGGGTGGGGGGGGGGGGGGGGGGGTGGGTTTGTGTTGGGGGGGGGGGGTGGGGGGGGGGGGGTGTTCCCCTCCGAGGGAGCCCTAGCTAGGCGAGTCTTAGAAAGAGAGGAGGGCTAGGCCCCCCCCGCGACCCCCCTTCCTGTGCCCCGACGAAGCTTTTTTCCCCCCCAAGACGCACAATCCCTATCTCTTCCGCCATCCTTCGGCTCTGATTGCACTGCCTCTCTCTTTTTCTTCGTCGTGCGATTCAGTATCCTAAAAGGCGAGAATGCTCCCTTCCTTTTCCTTTTTATGAAATGTCTTCCCCCCTTCTGACTTGCTTCCGACCTTTTTTATCGATCGCTTCTTTCGTCCCAGCAGGTGTTACTCCCCTCCGTTGTTTTTGTCTCTTAGCTAATCCCTTTCCCTTTTCCGAGGCCGCACTCCGCTGCCGTCCCAACCCTTTTAGCAGCTATCCGCCTACGCGAAAATTCCTTAGTGCAGTAGTCGCGCCCCTTCCTTGCATACGCTACACGTGGACGAAGTTCCCCACCGTCTTTTTTTCTCTCTGAATACGAGTTTTGGAGCTGGAGCCGACTCTTTTCTGTACTTTCCATTTTGGATTGTGCTTGCGGGAGAAAGCTTGCATTTCGTTTTTTGGTTAAGCCGGGAGCTTTTGACAAGCCACCCGCTGTTCCTTTTTCTTTTTTCTTCGAGCGCTCTTTTCTCTTTTCTCCTGAGGCCTTGAATCTGCTTCCTTTGTTCCATGAGGGCACTGATTATCTTGGCCTTCCCCCATTTTTCCCAGCCGTCTCTTTAGAAATATAGGAGCGTCCCCCCGGCAGCCGCCCCTTTGGCGCTTGGCGTTCCCCTGGCTCTGAGCCTTTATTCTCCTTCAGCCGGAAGGCTTTTTCTACAGGAACTACCTTGCCGCAGCTCCTGCCTTTTCGACGAGCCCGTCTTTTTTTTCCCCCCCTCGCGAAAACAACTGCTTCCGCCTCTGGAGACCCTTTTTTGAGGCAAAAACGTTTGAAGGCGCTGCGCTTTAGCCCCCCTTCCTTCTTTTTTTTTCCCTTTCCAAAATTGGAACGAAGATATTCCCTCAGCGATTGCGATTGCGCACGCTTTTCCCTCCTGGGCTACACTTTTTGGAGTTGGATCTCCGAAACGGTTCTTTTTTTTTCATTTTGCGGATGAATTTCTGACGATGGAGATTCCATTTTCCCCCGTCAACGTACTTTTCTTTTGCAACTTTTTACCAGGGTCGGGAATTACTCCGGCGTCCTTGTCTTTCCTTCCAAAAGTGGAAAACTTTTTTTGGTTTTTTTTCTTTCCTCGCGCTTTGGTACGCTACCCTCCTCTGTCCGCCCTGGATGCGTATCGCAAATTCTGGAATGGACCGCCCCCCTCTCCCTTCTTTTCTGGCAGGCGAACCAGCGGCTTTCTTTTTTGGAGAAGAAGAAATGACCTTCTTCCTTTTCTCGGGTTCTGTTGTCCTGCTGAATGCGGCCTTGCTTTCCTGCGCCGTTTCTTCTTTTTTGGACAAAATGAAAGAGATTTTGACCGAGCAAAAACCCCCGTCCTCCCCCCCCCCCCCAAAGACTTGCAGGCCTCCTCCCTTGTCTTGAGGTTTGATGCGGCCCGCACGCGAGCGGATTTTTTTTTTTCCTTTTCTTTTTCCTGAATCTCGAATTTTTTCATTGCTTTACGAGCTCTGAAGAAAAGTCTCCCCTCCACGGAGCAGGATGCTTCTCTCCCCTCTGCCATGGAGCTTGTACTTTTGGCACGGCATCGCGAGGTGTTTCCTTTTTGCCGGGAAGAGGTCTCCTTTTTTGTGGCAAGAATTCACCTGGATTGAATGCGACCTTTGATTTGCTCGCTGTTCACGGTCCCGGTGAAATTGATGAATTCTCTTTCCTTTTGCGAACCCATTTTGAAGCGAACCTTTTGCGGCTTCACTTTGTTTGCGGCAGATGAACCTGCTTGCTCCGCAACGTGCCGACAAGGATATCTTTGTCCGTGGAGGCGTGCATTTCCCCCTTTTTTTTGTTTAGACGCCCACTCCCGATTCAACTTTCGCTGTTTGCTGCCGAACGGCGGAAAAAGTCTCCCTAAGCAAACAACCACACGTCCCCCCTTTTTTTTGAATTACCCCTTTTTTTTCTTTCCGCAGAGGACCTGATTCAGCTTGGCCTGTCACAAGCAGTTTTCCAGACCCCTCCTTGAATTGGACCTGATGGCGGCCGAAGTTTTTCCATCTGAGGAGTATGCCTTCCCCCTTCCTGAGGTTTCCCCCATTATTTTCGGTGGAAGCACCGAGGGCACGCCACTGAAAGACTTACCCCCCCTCCGACCCTCCTCCTCGCCGGCACCGATCTTTTTGGCGCAAGCATTGTTTCTTTCCCCCCAGAGTCATTTTTTTCCCCTTCAGGGCGGTTTCAAAGGATGTTACGCGGTCATTGGCTGCGATGCCGGCTCGCATTCTTTTCGTTTTTTACACTTACAGCAGCCTGGTGGCGATAGTTTCCTTTTTCTTTCCTCCTTTTTTGCAGCGCGCGTCCTCCCTTCTTTCCAGGAGCGGCGGCGCTTTTGTGGCGCTTGTAGTTTCGTTCTTCTTCGTCGCTTTTTCACCCGAGATGCGCGGTTCTTTCCTTTTCTTAATCAAGCATAATACGCGGGGCGTGGTTCGCCCCTTTCCTTTTTTTCGCCCTCGGGTCTCTATCCCTCTTTCGGCGATTTCGAACAGCTAAACGCTTGAAGTATGTTCTTCCCACCGGGCTGCCTCACTCGCTTGTCTGGGCGTGGCGGCGGGCAGTTTTTTTTTCGATCGTTTGAATCTATCTCTTTCCCCCCCCCCCTCCGTTTTCTTTTCCCAAACGATCTGGATTCGGCCCGGGAGCTGTACAACCAAACTGACTCACCTTCCTTGTGCTCCACTCCCTGCTCCAGTTGACGCGAAAAATACTTCTCTTTTTCTCCAGGTCGTGATGCTATCCCCCTCTTTCTCTTTCTTTCGACAAACTCCCCCCCTCCTTCTCCCGATTGCGAGGCCGCGCGACCTCTATACTCGAGGTCTTGAATCCAACCCGCTCCCTCCCTTTTCCCCCCCGAAACACCGCGAAAGTTTTTCCAGAACATCCTGCGGCGCTGCTTTTCTTCTCGCAAGTAAACCCTCTCTGCCCTTCCTTTGTAATCACAGGCTGCTTTTCCAGTGTAACTACCCGTTTTACCTGCCCTGGCGGCCGCCCTTCGAAGCAACCTCAAACATACGTTGAAACCGCACTTCTCCTTCCCTTTTCCTGACGCTGCCTCCTCCCCTCCCCCCATGCTGCGCCTAATCTTTTTCGGATCGGTTTCTGTGCGCCCCCCTTCTTCCTTTTTCAGTGGTCTCAGAGTTTTTTCTTCCGAAGGATTTTCCCTCCAGTTCAAGCGCCGTTTTCTCTTCCCCTTTCCAGAAATCCTTGGACTTCGCCGCTCCGGTCAATCCCCTGAACCCGTTTCCTCCCAGCTGAATCAGGGTCCGCTGCGTCTTTCTCTGAATCCAAACTCTCTTTTTTTTTTGATGATTATTTCATCTCCTGAAACTTTGTCAGACGGTCTTCCGCAAATCTTGACACCATTTTTTTTTTTTTTTTTTTTTATCGATCCGAGTCATTGGTCTCCCCCCCGTCCCCCTTCTTTTTTTTCCTCACGGACAGAAAAGATCCTTTTCCCGTGGCGCGGCAGAGGAGAGCCGTCCTTCTAAGCGACCTCTCCCCTCCCCAAGTTAACGCCGCCTTTCCAAATTCGCTCATGTTTCTGCCGGATCTTATCATTTGTGCTCCTTCCCCCCTCGAATGAATCCCCTCCCATGATCATCAGTCCTTGCTCACACATTCCCCTGGCGGAAAATCCCAAAAAAATGCTCCCTTTTGTATGCAAGTGACGCCCTTCCTCTTTCCTGCAGGATCCGAAAGGATGTTCCCGATCCCGCATCCCGTCCTCGCTCGAAAGGCATGCCGTACTTCTCTATAAGGACACACGTGTCCCCTTTTCTCGCTTTTTTTCCTCCCTACCCCCGCGACAAGTTTATGCAAGTATTTGATTGGCGCGGCGTTTCTCGTCAAGTGGTCCTCTTTCAGTTGTAAAACACCTCCCCTCCCCCCGGAGCAGGAAGCCCCCCCTTGTCCGTGAAGGACCCCCAGACCCCTCCTTGGGAAACGGCGTCTTTCTCTTCCAACCCCTTTCTTCCCCCCCGACTGGGTAGCCTGACGCCCCCCTCTGTTGGCGCACCCACGTCAAGATCCCCTTCGATAAGATCCCCCTTTGTGAACCTGATTGCTTTTATCGTCAACAGCTCCTTAACCAACGCAAGCGCTTTTCCACCAATCGTACCCCCTCCGTAATTCCCTCCTTTTTCACCTCAAATTCCTTCAGTAACGCCTTGCCTTTGTCCAGTTCTCAATTTCAATTCGCCGTTTTTCCGCAAAATCGCGTTTCTTCCCGCGCCCCGTGGAGCTCCCTTTTCTCACCTCGATTGTTTCAACGCGGCGATAGCTTCGTCCAATTGCTTTGTCCCACCAGCGGATTCTTCCTTCTAGCGAGCCGCCTCCAACTTTTTTTCGTTCGACGATTCTCCGTTCCCTTCTCGTAATACTTCTTTCTTCTCCTTTGCACACAACCGGCGCGGCGCTTTGCCTTAGTTTCCTGCGGATGGTTCCCCCGGTACTTAAGGCCCCCTTCTTCCGGCTTGTCATTGGCATCCCAGTGTCCCCCCCCCCCCAGCGCAGGTACGACTCCCCACTTAGGATGCACGTTCCCCCCGATAGTATCTTCCGCCTCGGCCGGCTTGTTCAGTTTCAGTCCACTCCGGCTTCCCTGTGCATTGTCAGCTCCTTCCCCGGGAAGCAGATTCGAACGCCCAAGCGTCTCCGCGATTCAGAAAGCGAGAGAAAACCCCCCTTAGACTCGCGGAAGGATCTGGCTGGGCCCCCCATCTCCACCTTTTCGCCAGAGGTTCCCCCCTGCTGCAATTTAGCGCACCCCTCCCTCTTCGAGCCTCGCCTTTCGGAGAAAGATGCCCAGAAATCCCCATTTCAGCCAACCCCCCCCCGCGCCAAAAAAACACCGCCTCCCCAACCCCCCCCCCACACACCCACTCCCCCCCCCCCCCACACCAACCCCCCACCCCCCACCCAACCCGGCATTCCTCTCCCTTCACAATAAACCCCCCCAACTCAAACACACACCCCTAACCCCAAACCACTCCCCCCCCAACACCCTATCCCCCCAACACAAACCCCCCCCCAAGCCTAAACAGGAACTCACCCCCCCTGCCCCCCATTCTCCGCCCCCCACCCAAACCCCACGGCCCAACCCCCCCCCCTTCCCCCACCACACCGCTTTACCACCCCCCCAAGCAGTCACCCCCACACATCCCCCCCAACTCCCACCCCCCCCCCCCAACACACGACCCCCCCCCTTCTCAACCACCACCCCCCCCCCCCCCCACCCCCCCCCCCCCCCCCCCACCCCCCCCCCCCCCCCCCCCCCCCCCCCCCCCCCCCCCCCCCCCCCCCCCCCCCCCCCCCCCCCCCAGAGACTCTCCGTAGGTGAGATTCTTTTCTTATTGACATCTCAAATTGCGGCGAATGCTACAGCTTCGGCGCGTGTCCCTTTCTGCAAAGGGAGTTGAAATTGTTTTATTTTTTTTTTTTGCGACTTCTTCCCCATTTTCGTTCAAGGTCTT
>Ga0179593_1558530_pt1 | contig 10465 bp, 9 predicted proteins | sample CZODoug2_1_08_16_FD_185931 | JGI IMG/M metagenome (GOLD analysis project Ga0179593, IMG submission 185931) | Vadose zone soil fungal communities from Angelo Coast Range Reserve, California, USA - CZODoug2_1_08_16fungal (PacBio error correction) | ecosystem: Environmental > Terrestrial > Soil >... | reverse complement strand
GGGGGGTTTACACGGGTTTGGATTCCTTTCCCTTTAGGCAAGGGTGAAGAACAGTATTCTTTTTTAGAGTTTCCGACCTTGCTCCCTGATTTCAAAGCTTGGCGCAGGTAGAGTGCCTAGCGGGTTATCGGCAGCCCCAGCACCCGACTCCGTTTTCTGGTGGGGGGTGGGGGGGGTGGGGTTTTGGTGGGGTGTTGGCGTGGGCACCCTCTTGGACGGCTACAGCCGCAAGAATTTCTGGGACCCGTCCCCTTCCCCTCGGCTCCTCTTCTGATCCGTAAGTTCGGGGAACTTTCGACTATAGTAGGCTTGATGACAGACGAAGATTTCCAGCGGAGCAACTGTGCACGGCCCCGTTCGACGGCTTGCTCTTTTTCTTCCCCTCCTTCTTTTTTCCCCCATGCGCGTTACGGAATTTTTTTCGACCTTGTGGTGGTGCATGCTGAACCCTAATGCCTTTTTTTTCCGTTCCCCCCTTTTTCCTTGAATGGTGGTAATCTTGTCCGGTCCCGCCAACATTCTTAGGACTCAATGGCAGCCAAGCGACCCAGCGGTGTCGGCGGAAGATCGATACACCCTTTGATCCCCTCTATTCCTTCTGCGGGTTTTCGCCGGGGCGGGTTCTCACGCGTCGTCCAAGGAATTCATTACTCCCCAACTTAAAAGATCCCGGCCCCTTTTGCGCTTCGGGGTCCATGGAAGTGGTCTACTTCCTTCGTACATCCTGGCTCTTTTTGGCATGCGCCTGAAAGATAGGCTTTTCGACCCCACCCCCCTCAGTGCGCGAGGGTAGATCCTGTCTCAGGGTCTCTCCGCTCGTTCTTTCCCCTGAATCCTTTCCTCCCCCTCCCGATGTTCCGGGGGACGCACGGCCCTTTCAGGATCCCCCCCCCCCCGCTAAGCTGGAATTTCCCCAAATAGTCCTTATCAGAGTCGAGGATTTGACCGGGCTCAACCTGTCCTGGCCGTTTGGTCCGCTTTTCCCCTCCCCTCCCCACTTCCCACCTGTTACGACTGTACTTGGTCCCACCGTGTCCCCTGGCGGTTACGGATAATTTTTAAGGGGGGCCCAACGCGGCTTCGAGTTCGGCGTGCAATTGTCAACCCTGGCAACGACTTTCTGTTTTTCCCTCTAATTCTTTTTGATCCAAATCTGCCCTCGGATTCTCTTATGAAGAAAAACTACACCCCGGAAATGGACGGAGCGGCCTTCGTGTCCGGGGCTTCTGCCTACCGGCAGGCCACTTGGGCGTACGCCTCCTGGGTCCTCCCTTTCCGCCCCTCCCCCGCTCGCAGTCCGGAGTGAGAGGGTATGGACAGCCACGTGATTTTCTATTTCCGGCGCCTTCGGCCCCCCCCGTGATAAGGTAGTGTCTTTTTTTCTGCGCGAGAAATGAAAGCTTTATTCCCCCCTTGACGATCTCTGGGGTCTCCGAGTCCTTTTTTCTTTTGCGTCCCGATGTTCAGTACTACCGTTTGGCCTACGTTCAAGCCGGGAGTCGGGCTCGAGCGGCTTGTTTGACTGTCTATAAAGTCTTCGGTAGACCGCCTCCCGCCCTTTTCCTTTTTCTTGACAAGGTCCGAGAGCGGGACTTTCCTTTTCCCCCGTCGAAAGGATAATGGTTGCGATACTTATCGGGGGAGTTGAGCCCTTTTGCGCCCAAAGAGAGATTCTCCTTTCCTTCTTTGTTTCGACCGTGATGAATAACCCCTCCTCTTTTTTGAGCGGGTGGTTGTTTTTATGTGAGTGGGTTTTTTTTTTTTTCAAGTTAGGTATGTTCTTCCCGTTCACGAACCTGGCTTAAGACTCCCCTGAGGGGAAAAGCCGTACTTCCTCTCCCCCCGGTAACCTTTTCCACTCACTGGATCCCCATACTGAGAGACAGAATTTTATTGCGAACCAAGGCCCCTTCTTCCGCCTTCTCCCCCTTTCTCGGTGAGGGTTGGTAACGGGATTACGGTCGAGGATCTTCCTGTGGTCAAGTTTAACGTACGTCATCGAGCAAGGATCTCTACTGTTATGTTAGGCCTGTACTTTTGTCAACCTGACGGAGACTTCTCATTCCTCTTTCAGTTATCAATGGTATCTAATCTCTTTTTCCTAATAGTTGTTGTTGTTTCTCTACCAAATTCTGTACGATGCATTCCTCATCAGATTCGACCTCCGTCTTGGGGGGATACCTTTCGCTTCGGTAACAACCTGCGATGTTTCGCCCGGCGTTCCTCTCTTTTTACCTTTTGCCACGACGCGATAGACGCGCCTCTTTTCGTGTCCCATCCCGGTCTACTCCCCCCTTTTTTTCGCTATGATGCTGCTTCCTCCGTCGCGGCCCCAGTGCGTGGCCCTCCTCCCTTCCTGCGGGATTCTCCCTTCTCCCTTCCCCCCCTAGTAGAGGCCGCCGGACCTGCTCGAGACCAAGAGCGACTTGACTGAATGCTCCTCTCCCCCCCCGGTTTGATCTCATCCGGTAGACTGACCCCCTCCCTATTTAATATCTCTTTGGTTGGCAATGATCCGTGTCTTTCGGTACGACTGCAGATTGAAGGCGTTCCTGATGACCCTGGCCGGACCGCTCGCGTTTTCTGTATCCCTGTCTTTCAACCCTGAGAGGAGGTGGAGTTCCCTAAACCCCCCCCCGCGGATCTCCTCTCCACCCCCAACCCCCCTCCTCTCCCTTGGTCGTATTTACACCGTAGTAACTTAAACTTTTTCCCCCTCCTTAAAAGAGTCCCTCGCTAGGTTTCCCACCTCTAGATCGAGGGCGATTCGGATATTCTAATGCTGAGTCGCGCCCACGACCTCTGCCTTTCTCTCTCAGAGCGGATATGTCACCCGTTGGAGATACTGTTGCCGGTAGACCAGCGCATCCGGCCCCGAGAAGTCCGGAGGCCGTTTCGTGTAAGTGCGTCCCCCCTTCTCGGTGCCTCCCCCTTTTCCTAGGCGGGAATGGTCCTTCCCCCCCCCCCCTAGACCAAGCCTCCTGCGTAGTCGGCGCCGTGGTGATTCAGACGCTGGACCGTGCAATCATTTGTGCCCCGGCAGTCGTTTCGCCGCTCCTGCACAGGGGTTCTTCCTTCCGGTGACTTCACAAGTTTTTGTTCGGCCCCAGACCCCGTCAAATCGGGGCCTCTTGCGTTTTCTTCTCCAGACGGCCTCGGTGGCGACCAGGCTAACACAGGAGTTTTGTTCTTATTGATTCGCGGGCTCCGCCTGACAAACGGCATTGTTTCTTCCCGCCGCCTCGATATGATCGCCTATAGGTTCGTCTTCCCCCCTCCTTTCCGGCGAAGAGCATCTCTTCTTTCCTCTTTTCTTTTGCCCGAAACCGGGTCCGAGATAGTTATCCCCGACGCGCTCGGTGCTCTGTCTTTTGCCGATATTTCGGAAAAGAAGTTTTTTCCATCCGCTTCTGTCGGGCTTCCCTTTCCTTATGGCACACTATTGTCGCCGCCAGCCCCCAGTCCCCCCCGTTCTATGAAGTGTTTTCTTATGAAGTCATTGCGATGCGAGCCGGGTCCCCGCCCCCCCCCTTTTCCTCACGTGTCATCTGTTTTGGGTATCGATCAGCGGTCTGGTTGCTCGATTTCTCTCTGCAGATCATTCTCTCCTTTTGACTCTTAAAAGATAACCATTCGTGATAGTTTACTCCCAGTACTTTCCGTTTGAGCACAGTTATTAAATCGCACCCTGTCCCGTAAGTGGGCAGGCGACAGTTTTTTCGCTGCGTTAGACCCAAACTCCAGGTTCTCCACATGGGGGTTTCATTTCGTTCCACCCGGATGGGATCAGTGAGAGTTCCCCCGGATTGCGCCCTTCACCGGCCCCTGACGGGATATTTTTCTGTTAAATTTTGGTGATTGTTCTTTTCTTTCTTGCTCCCCCTTCCGCCCGGTTTACGCCGAAGAGATTCTCTGATTTTTTTATGTGAGAACCTTCGTGCCGCGACCTGTTTCTGAGGCCTGCAGGAGGCTTGGCCGGTAGACTCTGCTTCTCCTCAAACCTTCAGCTTTTGGACCAACTCTTAAGTGGTAAGATTGACGGTTCTGAGCCCTCCTTGCATCGATTTGCTTCCCGGATATACTTCTCATACTCCTCCTTTTAGTCCCTCCCCTTATGGGTTTTTTGGTTCTCCACCTTCTACAGGCCAGGACTGGACGTCCTCGGGGCGAGATAAATTCTTCTCTTCTTGTTGTTGACTATATGTCAGAATTGGGGGGAATTTTCCGTCCCTTTTCTTCTTCCTGCTCCTTTCTGGCCCGTCTGCAGAAGGACAGCAGGCGTGACGGTCCTTTTCTTTTATTCTATGAGTCCTTTCTTCGTAGTTTAGTGGAACACCCTCTCTTTTTCTCGGGTTCAGCCCGAAATTAGCGCGGTCCTCCTGGGAGGCAAGGCCCCCTTATCATTTTCTCGCGTCGACAAGAGGCTCTACGTCCTCCCTCCCCTCGTCGGGACTGCCTTCTTTCCCAGAGCCCCCTTAACGCGTCGGCGTCACTGGGCGGTTTCCTGTGAGCCCTCCTACGTACTAAAGCCTCCTCCCAAGCTTTCCTACGAGGCTTTTTGAGTCCGTAAGTATCGGGTTCATCCATCCTCTTTTTTCGCACCGGGTCTGAACGACCCGCCCAGAGGCGGCCATTGTGCCCCCCTGTTTCGGCAATTGCAGATTTTGGGGCTGGCTATTCCCTCAATGCCGCCTGGCACGTTAGGTTTTGTCTTTTTCTGTGTTCTTGTGAATCTCCGACGGGCCGTTATACGGGATCCCCTAATGGGAACTCTGTCCGTTTTTTCCCCAAACTTGCCTTTCCTGGCAACTCCGAAAGCGAGACACTCCTTTCCCGTGACCCTCAAGATGAACGGAGCGGTCGCGTATTCGACGGGGAGGGACTATCCCCTCGTTTTTCGTTTTTAGTCTCGCCGGTGTTCTAACGATCACTTTTTAGTTGTTCCCCCTTTTCCTTCTTGTCCTTTTTCCCTGAAATAGCTTTCCTATCAGGGCAGGTTTTACCTTCCCCCCCCTTCCGGCGACTTCCCCTCTCATCAGCGAGAGGGTTTCGGCTCCTTTTTCTACAGGGCCTCCCTCCGGTGCTGGAATTTCGGAGGAATTCCTCCTCTCCCCCCGGCTTATCGGACGAGCGGCGTCTCCCTCTTTTTTTTCCTATTATCTGGCGGGCGGTCACCTTTTCCAGGTCAAACCTCCCCTTTTGTCAGCTGGAATCAAACCCACGTCCCTTTCAATCTTTCCCACGGGCGTCTTTTTTCCCCTTTGGGAAGAGGATATTCATTGGTTTCTAGGGGTTCCTTTTGGTCAACGCCGCGGCTGGTGCTTCCCAGCGCTGACTTTTCCTCCCCTTTTTTCTCAATCGAAACTGGACGGCCTGGCGGTTTTTCAGAAACCGTCCCCACTGGAGGACGCCCCGGCTTTCGACGGGGCTTCCCTGTTCCTTCCGATTCCTGCGTACCTCGATGGGGACGCTTCCTAATGTGTCCTCTTCCTCGATCTGAGGAGTGCGCTGGTTTGGTGTCCAACTCTGATCTCGCTCGCGTCTGCCCCGTGCTCTTGACCTCCCGGTCTCCTGGTCCGTGGTCGTTTACTCGCTATCAAACTCCGACGGGCGCCCTGACGATCTGCTACCCTTAACCCGGTCGAGATCTTTGTGCCGGCTTTCCGATGGTCCTGGGTCCTACCCGCGGGAGTGGGTTCCAGCTTTTTTCTGGGGTGGGTCGGTAGACGTCGGTTGAACTACTTTTGCCTTTCGGAACTCGTTCCGCATCCCCCTCCCCCGCCGCGATGGACGGAACGGTCCGGTATGATTCTCCCCCTTCCTCCTTTTTTGCCTGAGGTCCCTTTTCAGCCTTGGGCCGGCTATCTATCCAAAGGAGAGAGAGGAGCCAATCTTTTCCTGAGGTCATGCTGAAGCACCCTCTAGGGGAGGGAGCGGCTTAATTTTTTTTTCCTGATCCCGGCACGATGTCGTCGATTTCTCCTCCCTCAACGTTCCTTTAGTCCCCTGCAGGCGGACCTTTCCCCGCCTTCATCCGGGAGAGCAGCATCTTCCGCGAACCAAGAGTGCCATGGGTCTTCTCCCTTTTCTTTTTTTTTTAGGGATTCCTCGGTTAGGTTATAGGCGTCGTGTCCCCTTTTTTTTCCGGACGCCTACGCGCCGCTTTTTCCTGGGCCGTTATGACTCCTGGGCCTCCATTTCTTCCTCGTAGCCGCGGTTGCTCTCTTTCGGCACATAGACACCTTTCCCATTCGCCTTTTGTGTTTTGATCATATTCCCAGTTTTCTTTAGAGAGATCGAGATTTTCAGATCTCCCCCTCGGAAAGTAAGAATTAACCTTTCCGGCCTGGCATTGTCCGGGACTTCCAAGAAGCGATTCTCGCCGTCTTCCCTTTTCCCGCCCCCCCAGAAAATCCTTGAGAAGAAACTTTTCCCTTCTTTGGTAGTGAAAAGATGCTCCGTTTAGGTGGACTACCTTCCTTCTTCGGTTCTCCAGGCTCTCCCCCCGGAGGCGCCAGAAGAACGGCGTGAACTCCTCTCTATTCTTGAAGAGCAACGCAAGGGTTTCTTTCAATCCTTCTCCCTCGACCCTCCCATATTATTCCCCTTTTGAGTAGGTTCCGTGCTATACGGACCGCCTTCCCACCCGACAGGTCTCTCTTACGGAATCTTTTAATCGATATAGATTTGGAGGCTCTTTTCGGGCCGGGTAGAACAGGACTTTATCTGAACCATTTTTGTTCCAGTCACGCCCGATGACCTCTTCCCCCCCCAACACCCTATGACCCTGGGACAGATTGGTGTCGTTTATTACCATTCTTTACCAGACTCGCTCTCTATCCCCTCCCTTCGATCACTTTTTCTTTCCTTTTAGGATCTTATAGTGCGGCGCCTACTGAACCTGCTTGGAGTCCATCTGAAGGCCGCCGTTTTTAGTTGTGTGTCAAGAGTCGCATGTCCCTCACCGCGCACACCCCCTTCTCTCTTCGGAACTAGTATTAACCACGTTTCTGATTCCCCCACCCCTTGTTCCCTCAGTTTTTTTCAGGTAGTTTGAATTTACCCGGAGACCCCTTCTCCTCACAGTCCCCCTTGTTTCCTTTTTTCTACTAGGAAACTTCACAATCCGTTGTTGGTGTTCCTTTTTGTGCTAGCAAACTCAAAGGTTTCTTTTGACTTTTCGACGTTGCAGCCCCCAGTTTTGCGTTTTTGAACCACTCCGGGCAACACCACTCGCAGTTACCCACGGCCGTATCCGTGTCCCACCCGTTTCCCTCTTGACCCCTTTTCCTTCCCCGGAGGGACCTCTGGGGTAGAGGTGCCTGTGTCCTCCTTTTTTCCCCAAAAGGAAGGACCCTTAGTCCCCAGTCCGCCCCGAAGTGTACCCTCGTTTTGGCCGGGGCGTACTTCTGAGCCCCCTCTTTACGCGAGACCTCATGCGGGCTTTGCGAGACCCCTTTTACCCCATACCTCTTCTGTAGGAGCCTGGTTTTGAGTCCCCTTCTTCTTCCCCTTTGGCCCCTTGCAGCCGGTCGGACGCTAGATGCCTTCCTTTTTTCTTCATTTCAAAGCGATTGTAGCACCGTCTCCAAGGGCCGTCCTCGGCTTCCTTCGAGTTAGAAGCTCAGGTGACACGACTCCCCCTCCCCTTTTTCGCCTCCTTCGTTCACTGTCCCTTAGGGTTGATCGACCCCCTCCTTCTTTTTATATATGACCTGATCCTATGCTCCCTTCGTTTTGATGGACACCGATTCCACCATTCGGGTCCGCCTAATCGGGAAGACAAAACAGGAATTATTAGCCATCCACGCAGTCCTTTTCCAAGGCAAGGCGATTCGCGCTTCTTACCCCCTCCCCCCCTCGCCCCATCTGCCCACCCTTGGCTCGGGAGACAGTTCCCCCCTCTTTCTTTTTTCTTGCTATTCGCGGAGATTTTCCCGTGACCCGGTGATTCTGATTTTTTTGGGGCTTTTTCGGCTTTGAGTCTGCTTTCGTTTTCCCCCTCCCCCGGAGGAAGACTGAGGGTTGAAGTGGCATGTCCCGAGCCTTCGACATGGTCCGTGGATGAGGGAGTCTCCCCCGTTGAAGGAGCCGTCTTTTACCTTTTTCCGCTTTTTTCGCGCTTTTTACCGAACTGAATGGATTTTTCACCCTTTTCCTTATTCCCGAGATAAGTGGAAGTCCTGTCTTTCTTAGTCGATTGCTCCCAGCGTTTTCATCGAGGTTATAGATATTAATAACGACCCCTCCCACTCCCCCCCTTCTGTCAATGCCGTACTCTTCTTTGCTGGTGTAGGAGTGATCTGGTGGCAGGAAGTTCCTTCGGCTGCGATGCTCTCTCTCTTTTCCCCTTTTTGTTGTTGCTCCCCCACTCCCTTTTTTCTTTCCTGAGTCTTTTTCTTTGTCAGGTTGACTGAAGTCCTGAAACGCCGGCCGCAGTTTTCCGTATTCTCATTTCTTCTTTTTTTAGCTCGCTTCGAGGAAAACCTCGATGCAATGTTTTTCGCCGCAACCTTTTCTCAGCCGTACCCGCTCTTCCTTAGGGCTTTCCCTCAGTTCGTCTTCGCGCAGCGTCGAAGTTCCTGGTCCGCAAGGTTCATCCCTTCATACCTGGCGCACTTTCGCCTTTCGCTCGAGTTCTTCCCAGAGAGTTTCACCCGCCCTCACCTCGCCTCCGTGGTCAAGACGGGTCCCTTTTTTCCCCACCTCACTTTCCCCGCAAAGAATTGGGACGACGAACGTTTTTACGGTTCCCTCTTTATTTAGGATGTGGAGATTCCGGGACTACTTCCACTGCGGTCAACGTGTCGCCGTCGCCCTTTTATTTTTTTCTTCTTTTGGGGAGGCTCCCCTTTGCTCATAGAATGTATTTACGTTAAGGGCGGTTTGCCGTGCCGAGAATAAATGAAGGTGTGATTTGAGACCTACTTTCCTTCCTCCATTTTTTCCCTGCCCGTACAAACGAAGATGGAGCATATTTGATCCTATTGAGCCTTCTTCCCCTTATTCTACGATTCCTGGATCTCATGAACGTATCCTGACGGGGAGGACGCCCTCGGCATCCTTCCTCTCCTCTCCGGGGTGCATTCCTCTCACTCCCCTTTTCTTTCTTCAAAGTTACGTGGTCCTATTTCGCCGAAATCGAGCGCATACGGTTTTCCTTTCCCTTTCCCCTTAGGCCGGGACGATTCCCCTTTCCACTGCGGATTCTTCTCCCCGGTAGCCGCACCAGGGGTTTGGCGTTTCTTTCCTCTCCCTCTTGAATCTTTTCAGGAGGCCGCGATCCGCGACTGGATTTTCGAATCAGTAGATTTTCATTCCTTTTTTTAGCGCGGACTTTCCCACCTCGGAATTGTCTCTTTGCGGCCCCCGCGATCAACCCCTCCAGGTTCTTCCTGCGTGTACCACCGAGTCGGCGTACGGGGAAAGTTACTCAAGGTTTTCCCCTCCTTAATTTTTGGTCCTGTGCTAGTTTCAGTTTAATGGTAAACCTTCACGGGTGCTCCCTTGCGCCTTAGATCCACCTCCCCCTTCTTTTTCCCCCCCCCTGAGCCTTCCCCCTGGAGTTTCCGGGCCGCCGTATGACGTCCACCTTTTCAAAAAACTGATGGTGACCCGGCGCGGGATCAGGTTCTTACATTTTCTCTCTCCCCTTTTGGACATTTCCTTCGTAAGCATATCTGGACGCCCTCAATGGTGTTCCTAAGACTTTTGGAGACTATCTAAGAGGAGGCGGGTTTTTCCCATTTGACTGAGGAGTTTTTTTAAGAGACGGCACCCTTATATTTCCCCTTTTCGTGGTAGGGTCATCCCTTTAGAATGACGGTTTCTCGCGGGGGATTAAACACTGATTTCTCGTCTCTTTGTTTTTCTGCCTTTGAATAATACCATCCGGGACTTTTGTCCTTTCTCTTGCTTAGGCTTGGGTGACTTATCTAAATTTGCGGTATCCCACTAAGAGTTTTCGTTTTTGCGAAAGGACAACCCAGAATCCTAATTGAGGATTGGTCGAGTCCCGATCCCTGCATCGTTTGGCCCTTTCCCTGATTCGAGGGGCGTCCCTGCACTGGCAGGCACCTTTCCTCCCCCCCCCTTCGAGAGAGTCGAACTCTTCTCTTTCCGACCGTGTAAGCATCACCTCGGTCTGGTTCAAGCTCTTGTCTTGTCCTCTCCCTGTCGTTTCCCCGCTCCCGATGCTTTGTCTCCTCCTGAAATCCCGCAGTCGTTAATTGCCCCCCGAGGAGGTCCCCCTTGGATCTTCAGCATTTGGAAGCGACCCACAGTTCTTTTTTTTTAAGGGATTTGTGATGCGGGGATGGTGGTTCCCCCTCTTCCTATAGCTTATTGCAGTTCACGGGTATCTCTCGGCTTACTTGGAAGACCCCCCTGACGATCGCCGGTCCGCTTTTTTAAAACCTTCTCGCGAACCGTTTTTCCGGAGGCCGTTCCTCCCCTTTCGTCCTGA
>Ga0179593_1421118_pt1 | contig 10465 bp, 19 predicted proteins | sample CZODoug2_1_08_16_FD_185931 | JGI IMG/M metagenome (GOLD analysis project Ga0179593, IMG submission 185931) | Vadose zone soil fungal communities from Angelo Coast Range Reserve, California, USA - CZODoug2_1_08_16fungal (PacBio error correction) | ecosystem: Environmental > Terrestrial > Soil >... | reverse complement strand
TTCCCCCCAGGCTGAGTGTCAGTTAGAGCACATAACCCATTTTTCTTTTTTGATAGTTCTGCCCCCCGGTGTCTTCCCTCTTCCCGATCCAACTGCGACCCTCCCCTCCCCGTCCCCAGGTTCGTCTCCCCCCCCTCTGATGTTTCCACCGGATTTCACCATCCCCTCTTCGATCCTTTTAGCGAGCTTCTGCTTGATAACCCACAGTCTTCCTCTCCTCCTTTGGCTTGCCCTCCCCCCTTCCCTAGCCCCACCCTGCCCCATCCCCAATACCTCCATGATTCACAATGGTGCTTCGCCCTTTTTTGCCTTTCTTCGGTCGTGTTCCAAAGCCCTTTGCCCTTCCCACCGCTCAAATTCCCAGCCATCTTTGTTTCCATCCTCCTTGTTTCCAGCACATCACGTTTTCGTTCCCTGCACCTTTAGACAAACCCTCTCCTTTGTAGCGTTGTTGTTACCACCAGGGAAACCCCCCTTACTCCTATTTTTGCCCCAAAATGTTCGTTCCCTTTTTCGCCGTCAGTGCCATGCCTCTTCAGACAGAGGCCCATGTCCTCCCCAGTTCCCCGTTTGATGGCGTTTGACATAACGCCCCTTTTTTTCTTTTCCCTTCCACTATCCTATTGTTGTGTTAGGCTCTCCCCCCTGGGTCCTTGACGTCCCCCAAACCCACCCGAATAAGGTTCCTGCGATCTCCTCCCTTGAGGTAAGGTACCTTTTGCGTCTCCCCCTTCCCCCTAGCGTCCGAACCAGGTCGGCTTCCTTTCATTGGTTTCCCTCGACACCAGGCCTTTTTGTGTTTCCCTCCCCCTTCCACACTACAAAATGATGTGGCGTGTCCCTCTCCTAGTATAATTTTTTCTTCTTTTTTTTCTCAGTTTGAGGTAGGGTTTGAAAAAAGGGCTTTTATCTGTTCACGGTATAAAGCAGTTTTTCATCCAGCCAGGTGACTGGAGATGAAGGTTCTAAGGTCTTAACTTGCTTTGGTCTTAAAGGTGCCGCAGGCCCCACTCACAGTCATTATTCTCTTTTTCCCTCTTCGCAGCAATAGGCTGTCACCTCCCCCTTTCAACCTTGCGATCCGGGAAGTTGTTCTTCATCTGCGTCACCGCCTCCCCCATGAGCCTCCAACTTTTTCTTCAAGTGCTGGCCTTTCGTTCGCGTTCCCCTCTTTCCCTTATCAAACCAAGTATGTTGTTTCTATCCTTTGGTGAAGAAGAATTGCGGCTTACCCTTCTTTTCCTGCCTCCCTCCTTTTTCCGGGATTGGTTTTCTGGCTTGCGACAGACGACACCCCTGTCCTGATCACACCCTTTCACTTCCATCGGTTTCCTCCCTCTCTTCCCTTTGTGTAATTCCCGGGACAAGTAAAGTGATCACCTCCCCCCCACTCCTTTCTTTTGGTGAATCTACGTCTCAGCCTCAAGATCGTAATTTCCACACGCTGTTTTGAACGTCCCTAGCGATTCTAAGACCATGGGACGAAGCCTTTTTCCCATATCTTTCTCCAAGTCATGAGCAATTTCCCCCCGGCTGGCATACATCAATTCAATGTACTTCGTTCAACTAGTTAACATTACGTGTCTGTCCCGGTATACTTCAGCTGCAACCTTCTGATTTTTACTCGTTATATACAGTTTTTCACACCACCTTTTTGTCTTTTTACGGCCCCCCCTCATCCCTTCAGACGTTACCCCCATCCCGTTTGGGTGCCTCATAGGTCACTGCTTCTCTTTGGGTAAACTCTCTCTTTGTCCTGGTGGAATTCGCAAAGCTCCACGGTAACTCTAAGGTCCCCAAACTCTTTCTAAAGACAATATCCAAAAATATAACTATTTGAGCCAAACCATCTTCCCCCCCCTTCATACTAGCATCTCCACTAGATCCCCCCCTCGCAGGCTCCATTTTTGTATATGGGTTACTCCTCTTTTCCTTCCCAGCGTCTTCCCGTCGACGGATCAATCTTTTTTTCGACTCCACACCACCAAAGTGTAAGATTGAGGGCTCAACCTTCCATTACACACACATTGTAAGACCTTTCCTATTTACAGAAACAAATATTCGACCTCCCCCCCCTGCTGTAAGTCATTCCAGCTCTGCTCTCCCCCCCGATATGGGTTAAGTCCCTAGTTAACTATTCGGTACCCTTCTAATGCGCCCCCCTTTCCTAAGCTCCTCTGATTGTCGCTTTCTTACTTTTTTTTTTTTTCGCAAATTTCCTTCCCTCCCTCAATACCCACTACCTTGTTCCCTTTCTCAATCTCGCGTTTGATTATTTCCTGTCCGTTGAGACCGCGGCTTTATCCATAATTTTTAGTTCTTTTCCCTTTTTGAAATATTACTTCACCGGCCTCTTTTTTATGTTACTTTCCGCACCCAAATGAGTTCTCCATTTTCTCCCCCATTCACCCTTCTTCCCCCCTTCGCGCCGAATGGATGGTGATAGCCCCCTCTCCCTTCCTTTTTTCACTCCACCCTTACGTTTACGTTACACTATTCCTATACCTGACCAACGCCCACCTCGAACTAGCGCCCGCCTTATGTCTCCCTTCATTCTTGTCTTTTCACGGTTTGTTCCTTCTTCTTGGAGCAGATCCCCCCCAATTTTCTCCCATTTGAAAGGCTGATAACCTGAGTTTGCGTCCGTTCGAGTCCCCGTAGTATTTATGCCTGCATTAGTGTCCTTCCTAACCCCCACCTTCCCCCTTGGCAAAGGAGTGGCAGATATTCTTAGACGCGACGCTCGTCTGACTCATGAGTGTGTCTTTGATTAAATGGGTAAAAGTTGTTTTCCTCCCTAATTTCGTGTTTTTCCCCTCCACTTCGTTCCCACGCCTTGTTTCCCTTTCCCTTTTTGCCTTTTCCTCCATCATCTACTCCCCATCCCTCCTTTCCTTCACCGGCGCCACTCATTGCCCACCCCAGCCCCCCATCCTTAAGGCGTGCCCGCTTCCCTCCCCACCTACTACCCTTCTCCTCTCTCATCCTGTCCATTTCCATTGGACACCCTTCTCCTCTGATTTTTTCAACTTTCCCCACCTTTGACCCTTTTTTGTTTCTTCCTTCAAACTCCGGATGTTGCGTTAGCCCGGCCAGGCCGGATTCTCCCCGCTGCTCCATGACTTTTTAGTATAGCTTCCTTATGAAAATAACCCCGTTTCTCTCATTTCCCTTCCCCATCTCTTCGTTTTCCCCCGCCCCCGTGGTACAACGAGGTGTTTTTGCCCCCCGTATCCATTATTTCCCTTATTATAAAAAGCCCTTTCGACCTTTTTGCATTTCGTTCCTTCTAACTGTGCGAGAGTATCCCCCCCAAATTCTGCACCATTACCTTAGGTCAGCTTCCTGGTTACTCATGGCGCCATGCCTGATGTTTTTTTTATGGCAGGTTCTACTAGTTTCTTTTTTATTTCGCTTTTATTTCTTTTTGGGCCCCCCGCTAGTCTCCTGCTCTTTCTCCCTCCTTAGCCATTTAAGCTGAATTTCTTTTCCTTTACCGTGCCCACCATGGAGGCACCCCCACGCTCTTCCCAACACCCCCCCATGGAAGCTATTGCTAGACCCCCCGATATGGTCGTTCCCTTTGCTTTTAATGAGAGTAGAACTCCTTTTTTCCCTCCGATCCATCCCCCACCCCGGAAATTAGATGTCCTTTCCGCGACAACGTGACATTGGTCTCCCAAATTACTCTCATTTTGTTTGAAGTGTCCCCCATTTTCCCTCTTCTTGCGCATTTCTTCTTTCAGTAATACCGTTTCTTCTATCCAACGCCGTTGTTCGTTTCTTCCCTTTCGCACCTTTGTTGCCCTCTCTCATATATTTTTTTCGCAGTTCTTACGTTTGCTCTTCATAAAGCGATTAGAGCTCCCGCAACATCTTTTTGACCCTTTTCCTAAGATCTAATAAGGCTTTTCGCTTTGCCATATATGTTGGCAGGTGGTCCCTGTTCCCTTTGGGGCTCCGTTCGATTTTCTCCAGCGAAATCTTCCACCACCACGCACCCCTTCCTTCATTCTCTTTCTGTCGCGGTTTGAGCGCCAATTGCTCCGCCCCCCCACAACATCCGCCTCCACAAATTCTCCCCACTCTCCTGGAATTGAATCCCCCCAGCTCTCAAGTCAACAGCAATTCATTCGAACCCCCCATGTTAAGTGAGTTGATAGGGTTCTGTTTTTCACTTGTCGCAATGCTTTATTTTCTCACCCCCCTTTTTTGTGAACACCCCGTCCCCCTTCCATTCCCCTAGTGCTTTGACACCAGATGGCCCTCTCCTAGCCACCCCACGCCCTTTTCCCCATGAGCTGGTGCATTCAAAATCTGTTCCCCCCTGCCCACCGTCCTAGCTTTTGGGTTGTGGTCTCTGCACTGCACCGTTAGACCCCGCCCATTTCCCCCTCCAAATACAAAGCCCGTCAGAGCCTTCCCCCCTTGCGCTTTGAGCCAACTTTTTCTATTTCCGACAGGTTTTCACCCTAACCCCCCCACTTTCATGGCCGTTTATTGTCACGATGGCGCCTTACAGCATTCCGCGTTTACATTACCTCTCTCTTCCCTCCGTCTTGGCGATTACCCCCTTTCCCAACCGCTCACGTCCTGTGTTTTCCCCCTGCCCCCCTTCACCCCTTTTGCGCCTGAAGTGAACTGCCTGTTCGCCTTTCCTGCCAGGCTTGCGCTTTCGGGTTTGCCCCCTCCCTCAGGTCTTTTATCATCTTCCCGGTCATTCCTTGGCAGCTGTAAGGATGTCAAACCCCCGACCTCTCCGCCCCCCGTTATTTTTCTTTCTTTGGTCGTCACTCAGTCGCACCCTCTACACAGTCCCCTTCGGTCTTCAGTTTCCTGGGTAAATTGCAGCTCAAGCGTCCCCTCCCTGGTCTCTCTCTGGAACTCCAAATGCGGGTTTTCTCCCCTATGAGCAATGTAACTAGGCCTTTTCCCCCTCCGCTCAGCTTTTCCCCTTCTTCCCAAAACCACGGGATTGGGTTTTCCAACCTGATTTTATTGGGGGATTAAATTTCCGAATCCATTAATCTGCCTCCACCTTCCCTTGCTTCCTGTGCCCAAGTTTCCCCTCCCCTTTTATAGCGCGCTGCATGACGGTTGCGTGCCCCCCCCCCTTTGATGGTTGACTTATTCTGCGCGGTTCTATGTCTCCCCAATAGCACCCAAGGACCACCGTCCCCCCGGAAGCTGTGCAGCTCTTTCCTTTCAGAATGCCGCACCTTCTACCACTCATTCCACTGGAATTGCTTTTTCTCCGGCGATCTTTCTCCACATCTGGCGTCGCCTTCTGCTCCCCTTTATCGATTTTCGGTGGTGAGTCATTGTACCCTTGCACCCGCTTTTCGGCCCCCCCCCCACCACTAACCACATTCTGCTTTTTGGTTAACCCCCCCCGTCACTTGGGTTTTACTTTTCCATAACTGCTGCGCCATTTTTATGCCCCCCGAGTTCTTTTCCAGCCCGTTTTCACATGGAGCAGGTGTCACCTCTCTTTCCATCCATCCTTCGACCTGTGAGCTACTTTCCCCTTTTTTTATTTCTAATCCAGTCCTGTCATTTCCTCTCCCCCACTTCCATTGATTTCTCCCCCCTATACGGATGTGTCCTCTGTACCGGACAGCCATTGAGAGGTACTCCTTCTTCCCCGATCTGCCCAAACATTAGCCTAGTCTCCCCGCTCCGACAGAGCTTCTTTCTTTCTATGACGATAACTTCTCAAACTTCTCTTCCCTCAGGTATGCGGATTAACCCGGTTTCACCTTTTTTACATTCGTCCCCCTTTTTAGACACCGGAGTCCTTTCTCTCTTTCTTCATGTCATGCTAAAACTCTCCCCCCTCCTCCTCCACCAGACTTTACCCAATGTTATCCATCTCTCTTTTCCTCTTTGATCCCTTTTTCTTCCTTTTCCTCGTTTCCCCCTTTTTTTTCTTTTTTCTTTCTTTCTTTTTTTCCAACCATCCCGGGTTGGATCTCGAGTACACACCAATTGGTCCTCCATGCCCTCCCCCTCTAATGATGTAGTGTGGAAATGTTCAAGCCTTTTCCTGTGGCTCATTCCCCCCCCCCTCTTTGTTTCCCTGGCTGCTGGGCCGAGGTCCTTTCCGAGCCATATTTCCTTCGTTTAACGCACTTTCCCGCGTCCACCCCATCCGGTTCGCCCATTAGAGTTATTATCTCCCCATCTCAACCATCACCCGTTTATCCACCAACACTTAAAACCTCTTGTTCGTCTCCCCCTTCATGAAAAAAACCCCCCTACCCGACAACTTATTTACGATGCTTTTTCTACACAACCAAAGCCTTTTCAATTTAGTTTTTTCCTTGCCCATCCCCCCCTGTCATGAGTCCCACTTTCCGCCGCAACGGCACCTTTTCCCTCGATAATAAGTCCGATACTTCCCCTCAACATCTTTCCCTCCTTGCGGTCTTTTTGCTCTAACTGCAAGACACCAAACTGACTCTTTGTTTTCTTTTTTCTTTACTCCAAAAAGTCCCCTTCGGTTCTATTTCCTCCGCGTTCCCACGCTGTGGTATTGAACGTCCCAAACCTCTTTTTCATATTTTCCTTTGTAATGTTGCCTCCCCCCCTCGTCTCCAACTTGTTGTTTATCATCGCCCCTTCCCGACTCTCAGGGGCCCAATTTCCCACTCTTTTCTTTGCTATTGTTCTCCTTTTTCATCTGTGTGACGTATTTACCCCTATTTTTCCCCCAAAACATTTAAGGCCTTTTTGTCGCCGTTCTCTAGGTCCCCTTCTTTTACACTCTACCCCAGGGAAGCAAGTACTCCTCTGCTCTCTCTTAAATTTTTCATCCCCCCCCACCCCCACCGCTTCCTGTGCTCTCAAGTATGCTTTTCCTCCAACTCTTCCCCCCCCAACCAGTTGACGCCCACACGAACCTTCACCCCTCACTCCCTTCACTCGGACTAGATCCCGCCCTTGTCTTTGAATTTCCAATGTAATGGACTGTTTGCCCATTTAACCTTTCCCCTCCCGCTGTTTTCTCTTCTCCACCACATGTGCCTAGCGACATTGACCTGATCATAACCGTTCTCCCTGCGCGTCCCTCGAGTACTTCTCTTTTGCTTGTCCCGTAAAAGCACAACTTCCATTTCCTTTCCCCCCCTGCGCCTTGCGTGCCCTCCCCCATCTCCTCGTCCGTTTAGCTGTAGGGTTATGCCTTCCCCCTCCCCTGGACGTGCTAAGTAGTTCCGCGTTTTTTTCTTTTCTTACGCTCCGCCCGCCAGCCGGAACCAGCTTTCATTCCCCCCTTTTTTTGCCGGTACCCTTTTCCCCCCATTTTCTTTTTTCCCTCAGAACTGTTGGTTGCGACCCCCCCTTCCCGTTGGGAACAGTCGCCGGCGATTTTCCCCCACTCACATTTTCCCTTGTGCAAACCCCGGTCCCCCAAGCGTGGACAGGCCGGAATATTTGTCTCTTTGACCTTCTCTCTTCTTTGATCGAAATCCCCCCCCCCTCGCATTCGTGTTCAAGTTTTGTCTTGCGTGTCTTTGTTTTCCTCGCCCCTCCCCAGAAACGGTTGGTTTGCCTCTCTTCTGTCTTCCCTAAATCATCCCCTCCCCTAATTTCTGGCTTTACTCCCTGTCTTTATGAGCTCGAGTACTACACCCCCCATTACCTCATCACCATTCACCGATGTTTTGTTCCCTTACACATAACGTGCGAGCAGCCTGTTCCCCTTATATTCTTTTCTTTACAATGCTCGTTCTAATAGTTTTCCAGCTTTGCTCCTTTTCCTCTCACGACCTTTGACGGTTTTCCCGATTCACATTTAAAACTTTTCCCCTTCCCCCTAGCCCAATGTCCCCCCCCTCCGCTTCCTCCAACATCTTTTCCGCATTGCCCCCGCGTCCGTTACTAATCGAGAGGATTCTGCTTTTACCCCTTATCTCCCCCTCCCTTTTTTTCTCAACGGACTTTTCGACAGAGTACTTCCCTTCCCATTTACCCTCTTGCTTCTCTGTGCTATTACCCCCCCCTTTACAGCTGTAATTGCCCTATGTTCCGGTCCCTTCGAAAACCTTGTCGCTTTAGCCCCATCCGCTGTGAACTTTTCACTCCCCCGCCTGTCTTTTTCCAGCTTTTTTTTCTTCCGGTCCCCCTCTCTTTCGGAGGCGACCCCCCTCTTGTGGCTTCATTCGAGATTCCCTTCACTTCCCCCCCCGCTTTTTCATCTTTTTCACTCTTTCCTCTCCCCCCACTCAACGATAGTTTTCTGACCTCCTGTCCCGTGGCCTTCCCCCTTTCCCCTTCCGGGTTCAGATGACAGCTCCACCCCGCATTTCTTTCCCTGCTTCGGTTCTTCTCGTCGGACTTTCCCAATTGCTCCCTCTCTACCAACGTTGCCCTTTTCCCCCCATTTCCTTCCCCTTGCCATTCACATAAAAACTGCCTTTCCCCGTTTTCTCCCCAGTTACCTTCAGTTCTCCTCACTTTACCCATCTGGAGCAGGCGAATATTGGTCTGGCCAACGATCACCCGAAAGGTCCGCCCCTTTTACCCCTCCCACCACAGTCCTTTGCTCCGAGCGACAACCAATTAGTTACTTCGGCTGCCACCTCCCTAAGTTCTTTATCGCGCGATCCCTTTTTTCCCCCCTTCATACCATATTTTTCGGTCCGTCCCTTACCGTCCTTTTTTTTCGTTCCATGCCATGAGCTTCCCCTTCCTCCCCCGGCGACCAATTTTCCAAGCAATTCCCCCCCCCCCGGTTCCTTCAACTAATGTTGATTTCTCCCCCCTCCCTGGGTTTAAACCCGCCCCTTTCAAATCCCCTCGTCCAGCAATGACCTCCCGGGATTGGCCACTCCCTAATCCGTTTTTTAGTCTTCACTCTCTCACCCAGCCGTGAATTGAGCGCTTCCCTAACCTTACCATAATTCCTCTGAATTCCCCCCCCCCCTCCTCAATTTGCAGCCGACACGTGAACTGAGCTGGCGATGAGATCTCCATGGCAGGAAGTGATGGTTGACCCTAAACCTAGTCTCCAATCCCTCTTTTCCTCCTTCTTTTTCCCTGAGTTAAGGATGTCAAAACCCCCCCCTGAGCTTCCCGTTTTTGCATCCAACTGGCTTTCCTCTTCCGTTCACTGCGGCGCAATAATTGCCGCACATTTTTTCCCCCCCATTCATTGCGTCATTTCCCTTTACCTGCGATCCCGGCTTCCGGTGTGGACCCGACCCGTTTTTACCTCTGAAATGCAGGGGCGCACAGATCACTTATTCCTTTCGTATTGTTTTATTTTTCTTCCCTTAAAAAGGGAGGTGTGAAACTACGGTTCCCCTTCCCCTTTCTTTTTTCTTTTTCGCACATCAGCAGTGGCTCCAGTTCTCCTCAAGGTTCCTCGGAGAGTTTTTCATCTTTTTTCTCCTTGGGGCGGTTGGTCTTTACAAAAAAGTAATTCCCTTTCCTACCCCTCCCCCAAAACTTCCTCTGGTGTTTCTCGATTTTTTTTCGCATGCCGCGAGTCCTCAAATCTCATCCTCCCTCTGCCAGGTTGACGTGTCTCCCCTGTCTCTCCCCCTCATTTGACCCCCGTACTTTTCCGTGTGGCCGCAATGTGCTGGCCTGGCTGTCTCCCCTATGCACCGTTCCCAGACCCCCCCCCTTCAACCCACCTACTTACGCCGTTTGGATCCTCTATTTTTTACGTTAGAATACGGCGCAGTTATATCCCAGCATCTTTCCCTTGTTTCCTGCGTTTGTTTTCCTTTCTCCTTCCGCTAGCTAAGACACAGCCTATCTCTGTTCTCCATTCACTCAGTGGGTTCTCCCCTGTTATTCCTTGGCACAGGACCCGCCATGTGATTCACGCCTCCTTACGAGTATGAATACGGGGAAGCTTTGCGACCTCCCAGTCTCTATTTACAATACCTCGTTTTTTTCAAGCGCCCCACCGCGCGGCGTCCCTCTGAGCGCCCCGTCTTTATTAGCAATCCTTTTCCCTTCCTGGTTCTCCTTCTGTTCTATCATAAGTTCCACAACAATCTCATAGTTTGACACTACGTAGATGGACCCTCTCTTACCCCCAATAACTCCCCCCCGCAGAGATGGTATTCCTCTCCCGTAATCACTCTGTTCTCCGTTTTTTTATACAATTCGTGGAGATCAGTACCACCTTCCCCCTTTCCTCTTTGCAGTATCCCCTTGTGTGGGGAGTCAAGGCCGGGTTTTTGTTCTTTTAACCACTTTTTTCGCTCCGTTCCTTTTTTCCAAAACCCCTTTCCGTTAAATGATTCGCACCACGTTTTTCTTTCCCCCAAAAGAAAACGCTCCCCCCCCCCCAATTCCTTCGTTCGCCACAGTCCTGAACCAAACTCCTTGACATTCTATAGCACGTTATTCAAACCCAGTGACCTTTTTTCTCTTCCTTCCCTTCTCCCCCCGATCCCGATTTCGACAGGATTTTTCTTTCCCCTATTCTTTCACTGAACTAAGTCCG
>Ga0179593_1374394_pt1 | contig 10465 bp, 8 predicted proteins | sample CZODoug2_1_08_16_FD_185931 | JGI IMG/M metagenome (GOLD analysis project Ga0179593, IMG submission 185931) | Vadose zone soil fungal communities from Angelo Coast Range Reserve, California, USA - CZODoug2_1_08_16fungal (PacBio error correction) | ecosystem: Environmental > Terrestrial > Soil >... | reverse complement strand
CCGTTGTCTCCCCCTTAACCTCTTTCCTCTACTTTACCTTTCAGGTTTTTGATAAAATATTCGCCCCCGTATTTTCCCCCCCCCCGTTCTTGGTTCCGTTTCGCGTTATAAGGTTTAGTTCCTGCCCTGTTGAATTCCGCGATCCACTTCTTTATTTTTCTCTACTTTCTTTTTCCTTTTTTTCCCTGCGTCGTTTCTCGGACACCTTCTGCCGCGCTTGTCTTCCTGTCTTTTTGCAGCTTTTTACATAGATCCCCCCTTCCACTTTTGCTCTGCCTTTTCCGTGTAGGCTTTTTTGGAATAGTTTAGCCGTGCGTCCCTCCTTATCTTCTCCCTGTTTGCGCTGCTTTTCTTCCTTGACAAGCGTGACGCGCCAGCCTTTCTTTTACGTTTTTTTCGGTAGTTGGCCCATTCTCCCCGTCTCCCATTTGGGGTTGCCCGTTAGTACGAGGCCCCTCCCTTTTAACGGGGCGAGTAGTTATTAGATTTTTTTGCACTTCCGGTTTCCCCTTAACCTTTTTTTCCGTTCTTTATCATTCGGATTAGAGATTGATGTTTTTGATTCGTCCCACCGTGCCTTTGCAGTGAGGTGTCCATCCGTGTTCCCTTCTTTCCGTTTTTTCTTTTTTCGTTCCGATTAGTTTAGACGGCGGCTTTTTTTTCGCGTCGCTTGTTCATCGATGTTTTGAAGATCATTTCTTCTACCTCTTTTTTTTTATTTTCGTCATCCCTCTCCCAGATAGGACGTTTTTCAGGTCTCCTTCTCGTTCTCCTGTAATGGCTCCCGTTTTCCCTTTCCCTCTTCATATGGTTGCGGGTGTTTCCCAATGAGGCTGTCATTTATTGGTCCTTTTCCGGGCTTGTTTTCATCCGCCGCGGATAGACTGGTATTTTTTCCTGGTCCCTTCTGGGGGCTTTTAGCGTTTTTACCGGAAAGAGAAAACCATGTTTTGACATCGCTCTTTGGAATTGCGATTGTTTTTGTACCCCGCGCTTTTATTTTCATTTTCCTTTTTTTTTTTGCCCTTTTTTCTTCTGATTGTTCTCCTTCTTTTGTTGATTTTGTTTTGGAAACTCATTGGGAATTTTTGTGGTCTTTACTTTCTCCTTCCCTTTGACAGCGGGTTTCTTTTTCCTTATTTGGATAGTTGGTTTTCTTTTCCGGATTAGCCTAGTATTCTTATTGGCGATCGTCATCATTTTTTTTTTTTTCACCAGCTCGGCACAGACGTTTTTCTTCCCGACGCCCCTCCCTTTTTTCTGTCTTCCCTGACGTCGTTTTTTTTTTGTTCGCGCTAGTTTTTCGTGGGGATGTTGCTTTTTTTTCGGCTTCTGTTTCCGGGTCCCTCTGGTCACGCTTTTTTCTTTTTCCTGTGTGACCTGCACTGTGTTTCCCCTTCGTGCGCTTTGCATCTCTTAGTTTTCTTCAATTAGATGGTCCCCTTGGGTTCCTCTCGGCCCTGTCGCTTTCCTAGCCCTTCGTGGGCCTTGAACTCTGGGTTTTGACTTTTTATTCTCCTTACATTTCTGTTTTTCTATTCTCATGGATCCTAAGTCCTTCCGGGTAATTTCTTCTAGCCCCCTGACCCCGTCCGACCGGCCCTCTTTTCGGTTTGCTTTTTTTATTCATTTTCCCCCCCCTTTTTTTCTACCACGAGGCTATGAACGGCTTCTCTCCCCCCAAGTAGCCTTCAGTCCTGTACTGCTTTCTCCCTCCCATTTACACCCCTCTTAGACAAAATTTTTTTTCTTCCCCATTTCCCTTGTTCTGTTTCTTCTCCCAAGGACCGACCGCGGCCCGAGTCTGATTCCGCGATTCTTTCGATGGAGCCGTTTTTTTTTGTTTGCGTACTTCCCCCTCCTGTATCTTGCGCAAGGCGAACTGCCCTCTTCTGTTTTCGGGGTTTCGTTTTTGATTGTGATTTTCCGTCGTTTTTTTGACTCGGTTTGTAAAGTCCATTTTCTGCCCTCTTCCTCTCAAGACCTCTTCTTGATACTCCCCGTTGTTTTTGTTGTTGAGTCTCTTTAATCGTCTCTGGTTCACCCTTTCAGTTCCCGCAGCATTTTTTTTTGCCCGGGCCTTTTAGACGATCAACTCCCATATTCAAGCCCTTATTCCCATCACCACCCGAACATTCCTTTGAGATTTTCCTGACGTTTGCTTGTAAATGTACGGATTACGATCCTTAGCGGTCTGCATCCAGTTTCAAAGAGTCCTATCTTGTGTGCCTTTTTTCCTGTGGTTGGGGGGTTTGGGCTTTATTTTTTTCTATTTTTCCTGATTTTATTCATGAGACCCTTCCCCCCGTCCCCCTTTGGTTGAAATGGTTTCTATGAACTGGTTATTCGTTTTGCGTTTCGCTCTATGGTCTCTTGCTCTCCTTTCCCAGGTCAATTTTTTATTTGTATTCGTAGCAAGTAGGCCGGCTTTTTTTTCAGACCCGGATTCTACTTCCGTCCCAAACCTCATCGTGCTTTCGTTTTTCGTGTTTTTTATTCCCTTTTAGTCCATACCGTCGATGATTGCCGGATCGTTTTCAGATTCTTTGGATTTTTTCCCTATTGATATCCCCCTTCTTCCGCCCCTCTCATTACTTTTTTTGTCGGACGGCCTGTTTTCGCCTTTTTTGAGCCCCGGCGCTTACAATCGATTCCCTTTAGCTGCGTTTGAGTTTGGCCCCTTCTTCGAGGTGCATTCTCCCTCCTATGAAACCCACCTTTTTTTTTCCTTCCCCGTGCGAGCGTGACATCGCGGTTGCCCCTTTTCCACGCCTCCTGCAACTTTTCCCCTCCTTTCGAACAACACCCCCCCCTCCGTGGCGTCCCCCCGCCCCAAATTCCCCTTTTTTTTTCTCTTTTCCTCATTATTTCTTTCTTTCTCATCTTTTTTCCGTTCGTGTTTATTCATTTTGGGGCGGACGTTTGGCTTCCCGAGCGTTTTTTCCCTAGTTCCGACCGCCTGTTCTATTTTTTCAGATTCACGGAGCCGTTTTCCCCATCCCCCCCCCCCAACCTATTACTTCCTTTGATTCCCCATCGTCACCGAGTTTGTGGGGAATCCCGAAGAAAGAGTCCCCCTCCCCCTTTAGTTCTTGTCCCCTCTTCTCAAATTTGCGCCCCGATTTCCTGGCGTGGCCTTTTCAGAATTTACACCCCGAGCGAGTAACCTTCGTGGCCCTGAGTTTCACCCCCTCTCTGAATTTTTGTTTTTTGGCCTCTTTCCTTTTTTTCGCTAAAGACCGTTGCCGTCCCCCCATGACACCCAAGAGCGTCGCGACACCCCCGCTGGGAGAGGATATTTTTTGCGGCTCCTTCCACCGTCCTGACCATTTACCTGCCTTTTTTTGCCCCCCTCCACCCACAATCCGCTGGTTTCCCTAGTGACCCCTTGAACGCATCCGACAACCTCTTGCTGAGAACCGTTGCTAGATTTCTTTTTTTGATCGGGTCTTAATCGGTTTGCGCGTAAACCCGAGGTATTACTCTAGGGTGGGCCTGGAAAATGTCGGTTTTCCCTTTGCTGACTTTACTCCCCGTGATCGCCGGAACTCGTTCGGGAAATCCCCGGGGTCCGACCCAGGTTCATCCCCCTCCTACCTTTCTTTTTATTGGATGACCGCCCCCTTTTCACGTTTTTCCCCTGACCGAGAAAAACATTCTTTTCCAGTTTGCCCGTAAGCTGCACGCCGAAGGGGGACCCTTCCCACGGCTTTTGCTCTTCCCTACCCCTGTTCAATCGCGCGTTTTGTTAAACCTTGTGCATCCGGCCTCTCTAAATGATCCCCCACCATTTTTTCCTCCCCTGTGCGTGTTCCCGCCCCCGCCTTGTTCACCGTAGTGCTTCTGTTTTTTGAGATCTCCTCCATGTCCTTCGACCGTTGTTCTCTGGTAAGTTTTATGACAGATCTTTCCCCCCCCCTTTGTCCCCTCTTTTCCTTTTTTGGGTCCTCCTTGATAGTTTCGGGATATCCTTTGGGTTTAAACTTTTGTCTTTTTTTTTGTCTTCCCCCAGCCGCGTGTTCGGTTTTCTTTTATGTATAAGATTCCGCTTCCCTTCCCTTCATCCCTCGTTCCCCCCCTGACGCAGGTTCCTTGATTAATCGTGGGCTTTCCAACTTCGGGGGCCTATTCCCACGGAAACAGGGCATTTTTGAGCTTTTCCTTCGGGGTCTCCATTCAGTTGCGTTCCGTCAACGAGTGCGGTCCAAGTCGAGTTGCCAACTTTTTTCTCTTTTGACAAGACCGGTCCAACGTTCGCCCCCTTTTGACAACCCCGGTTTTTTTTTCCAACCCCCCCTACTTCCCCCTTTAGTTGTCTTCGCGACCAAAAGCCCCCCCACCCCGCTGGGGATTCCCCAGTTTTACCAAGCACTCCTCATTTCCATGTTTGGTGCAGGCCTTTTCCCGAGATAACCCCTGATTTACGTCTTTCTTTTGGGACCAACGGCTTTTCATCAGCCCCCCTTCCTGTTTCCGCCCCCCCTGTTTTGGTCAATTAAATTCACCTTTGTGACGTTGCCTGGACCGATTTTCTACGTGCGTGTAGTGATTTCGTTTTCCTTTTGGCAGTGGATTTTTTTTCGATCCCTCCTTTCATGGGTCGGTACTTTCCCCCCCCCCCCGGAGTGCTTCTTTTGTATTTGCTCACTAACTCACCTCTGGTTCCCCTCCCCCCCCTTCATTCGTCATGAGCCAGCCCCGAGATTGAACCTGCTGACCCTCTTCTTTTCTCGTTTTTTTTTTTTTTTTTTAGAGCGATTTGTCGTGATCTCCCGGGGTTTTTTTTCCCTTTTTGAAACTATCCCTTTTTTTCCCTCTGCTTTTTCTTTTTTTTCTTCAAACGACACGCCCTTTGTTTGACGCCCTCATTGATGGATGGACCCCCATCCCCACCAGCCCCCCTTAGGGGGGGCCCAATGTCTAAACCACCTTTTTTTGTCCCCCCCCCTTAGATGGGTGCCATTTTCCACTGATTCCTTGCAACATGTTTTCCTGGTTGCTTTCCTTTTTTTTTTGCTCGGTTTCCCCCCCTTACCTCTGGGGTTGATCGTGACCGGACCTGCCAAACTAAACTTCTTTTTCTGTTTCTGCTCTTTGTTTTTGCTTGGTTCGCGGAAGCAGGGTCTCAAATTGCCGGTTTTACTCCCCCCTTTGTGTCTTGGTGGCCCCCGAACTTTACGTAACAGGAAGGACAGATTGCTCGATCGACGTCGTTTCTACCCCCTTGATTAGCACCTTGAAGTGCCATGATTCCGTTTCCCGCGTTATGATCTGTTTTTTCCCGTGAGTTTTTTTGAATCGACGATCCATGATTTTAGGGGTTTCTTTTTCTTTCATCGTTCCCATCCCTTTCTGTCCCCCCTCAAGCTAGGAAGCTGCTTATTAATGGATAACGTCAGGACACCCAATAGTCATACCCCTCCCCTCTTCTATCCTTTCCAGGAATTCGGGTTCATTTTAAGTTTTTCTTTTTTCTGCGCTGTCTCCCCCCGTGGTAGCCGATTTTTTTTTTTACAATGGCGGTCTTCAATGTTTTCCCGTTGGGCTGAGCTGCCCCCGTATTTTTTTTTCCCACTTCCAAGGCCGGCCCCCCTTGTTTTTTCCTGGTCGTAGAGTGCCCTTGATTCCGTTTTTTAAACTCTCGTGATGTGTGGTAATCTGCTTTTCCATCCCACCTGGCCTGGTCGATGTGGCGGGCTTGACCTTTGGTTTCGCTTTTTTTTGCGATTTTTTCTCTCTCACTTCATGACGTGTTCTCGGAATTCTGTGAGGTCGTTCGTGAGGGACCTTTTTTTTTTTTGTCCTTTGTCCCGTTCGTTTCAAAAAGGAAGGCCAGTGTTTTTGCGTCTTTTCTCGCCTTCTTTCCCTTTCCCGCGCTTTGATCGTATAATATTTTGCTTGCGTCGATTGACGCCTTGATTTCCCTTTGATGGCGTTTTTGAGGTTTATCCGGACCCCATCCGTTGTCGACGGATGTCCCCTTTTCTTTCGTCTGGTACGACGTTATTTTTGGGTGTGACCAAGTGGCTCACTGTTTCTGCGGCCTTGTCGTCATCCTTTCGTTACGCTCCCTTCGATTTTCCGGTCCCGCTCGTTTTTCTGGCTTAGGGGGTAACCTTTACTTTTTTTCCACCCGTCAAACCAACACGCGATGAATGTTGGGTTCCCCCTTCACTTTTATCTTTTCCCCCGTTTGAATAGGGGATAGGGATTCACCCTTTTTCTTTTTGTTTGCCCATTCCCTGGAAGGTGCTGTTGCTTTTTCCTTCTGCTTCTCGCGTATAGGGATCCCCCCCCTTAGATCGTTGTGTCTTTTCCGTTGCGCTTGGTCTTTCTGCCGACGGCGTGACTTTATATTCGTTAGTTCAGACCCTTTGCGCAATTTCCCTGAAGCCCCCCTTTTTGATTTACTGGACTTCCCCGGCTCGTCTTTATCTGACGTGTCTTTGTCGGGGGGGTTGTCTGTTTTTATGGTCTTTTCTTTTCTTCCCTTTATTTTCAGGTTTGCTTCTTTGTCAGCTCGTGTTTTTTCTTTAAGGCACTTTGTGACCTCCTTCCTAATCTTTTTTCCCCGCGGAGTTGATTTTATGAATTCTTCACTGGTCGGGTCCCTCTTTTTTCTGTCTCTTCGCGTCGGCTTTCGGACGCCGGTTTGCTTGGGCCCGTTGAGGTTATGAAAATACTTCCTTCCCCCCCCGTGCTCTTCCCCCGATCGCCGTCATGCGGGTCAGCTTCCTAAATTTTTTTTTGCCCCTTCCCTTCCCGACTGTTTTCTGCTTTTCCGATCGATAGGTTACATTGAAGGTTTTTTGCTGGGTCGGCACTCTTGCCCTTTTATATCCATGACGCTATTTCCCTTGCCCCCTTTTTCGCGATTCCTTACCGGACACACTACCATTTTTTTTCATGGCCCCCTGAAAATTGTCCGTGAAGCGTGGCTTTTCAAGTTGAGGAACCCTCGGTCCTAGCTGCGGCTGTTTTGGATTTTTACATTAGCGCTGGTTTTTTCATGCGGTTTACTCCTGAGCCGTTCCCTTCCTGGGGCCTTTTTTTCCCATTCAGCGGTCTGTGTGTTTTCTCCGTGGCTCTGTCCTGGTGGTGGTCCAGCGCGACCTCTTTTTGGCACCCGTACGCTTTTTTTTTTTTTTCCCTTTTTGCCCTCCCTGTCCCTGGTGATCTTTCTTCACTTTTCATTACTCTCCTTTTTTTGTTTTTAGTCTCCCGTCGAGTAGGGCTCTGGACTCTACCTGCCTTTGCTCTCCCGCGGGTTTCTGCCACTCTTCCGTATTTTTGCCCGACCCCCCTCCAGGACTTCAAGCCCGTTTTGCAGGGTCCTCGCGGTCCTGCAGTGCGCCCTTCTTCTTAGATACCGCTGTCGTGCTACGGCCGTCTGACAAGTCTCCTGCCCCTCCGCTCAATCCCGCGACTATTTTTTTCCGCGTTTTTTTGTTTTGTTTCTGAGTCCTCCACCTCTCCCCCCCGGTTGACCAATTGTTTATCGCACGTGCGTTCCCTATTCTTGCTTGCTTGAAGCTTTCCTGGTCTTGGCTTTTCCCTGTGAGCGTCGTGTCGTCGGTCGTTGGTTTCCGTCCGCATTTTTGCCCAACCCCCCTTTCTGTTTTTCGAAACCGCCTTTCCCGCGGTCCCCCCGGCGGTTCGTGGAGCCCCCCCCAAATAAATCATTCGTTGCCCTTTTCGTGGATCTTCAATCGCTGTGGTTCTTTTTCTGCTTTTTCTTCCCCTTCCCCCCTTAGACTTTAATGGCCTTAGTTTTCTTGACCTCGCTAAGCTGGGAGCGAGACCCCTCCCCTTCCCTCATGTCCCTCTAATTTTCCTTCAGATCGGCCTTTTTTTGCCCCCCACTCCCACCTGTGTCTTACCCGTTCGTTGTGGACAAGTATCGGGGACCCCCTTTTCCCCCCCAGTGATGTCCCACTGGAACCCCCTCCCCTGCCTTTTTAACCAACATTTGCCCTCCCCCTTACCAACCCTCTTTTTTTTTTCCTTCGGCTCCCGAAGGGCTCCGGCGGCATGGTAGAAATTTCGCCTCCGGTAGCGTAGTCTTTTTTGACCCTGCTTCTTTCAGTGGATTGGCGTCCCCCAGCCTGACGTCCGCAGTATTGCTGAGGGCTTCCACCCCCACCCCACTTTAGACCGGATCCCATTTTTAGTCACCGCCGTATCACCGCCGGTCCCGCCCCAGATGTCCAACCCTTCCCCTGATTTTTTTGCCACTACCCCCGGTATTTGACGTTGACCCGCCTTTCGACTTTTGCTCAGAAGTGAAGTTGTAGCCTCCGTCCCCCCATTCGCAGGTCCCTCGTTTTTTCATTTGTTGCGCGGACGGAATCCTTTTGCGAGAAGTCCCTGCCAGCCTATCCCCCCGATCTCTCTCTGTTGAGTGAGCGATCAGCACTAACCCATTCTCAGATTTCTTCTTTTTTCCCCTTCCCCCCCCCCGCACTTTTACCGTGATGAGCTTACATCAGTAAACTTTTTCGCATTTTTTTGCCACGGTGAGTTTTTGATGGAGATCAGCACCAGTTTCTACTGTGCTTTAGGGTCCTCCCTACTGTTGTCCATCATGGCTCCCATATTTAACACCGACGATCACCCCGAGCCTGACCACCTAGTATCACGAAGACTGCATCCCCCGCCCCCGCCCCGATGTCGTCAGGACCCGTGTGCCCGGCCTACTACATTTATTTCTCCTTTTTGCAGATGCATACGCCCAGACGCATCGGTCCTTGTGGTCGTGCAGTGTTTTATACCTCGGTCCGTCTCTGGTTGTCAAACCCGCTTTTCCATCCCTACTGCCTTCACCAGCTGGTCCTTTGCTCGGTATAATTGGCTCGGCATCCCAGTACAACATACGATCTTTTTAGGTTAGTACTTTACACTGTCAGTCCAACATGGCCCGACCCGGGTGTGTGTACGTGGGTCAACTATTTCTTGTTCTTCTCACCTTTTGTCATACGTCTTCTCCTTTACACCCTGCCGGCTTGTGTCCCTTATTCGAAAATTTCTATCCTTCCGTCCCCTTGACCTACCCCAACTGCCGTTTTAGCACCGACCTATTTTCCCCCTCTTTGCGCCGGCTTGTTTCTTCGTGGCATCCAGTAGTGGGGTCCTCTTCAGTTTCTGCCCCCCTACGAACCGCGTTAACAGCCTTTTACGTACCTCCTCATGACGGTGCACACGTCTGTTTACTTTGCGTTCTCTTTGTCTTAGGGGGAATTGGCCCTTACTTTTTACGGTGTATACCGACGGCGTTTGAACGTGAACCCGTCTGCTACGTGTCTTGTGTCGCCATCCTACCCCCTGTGACTTTCGGCGCCTACGCTAAATTCTCTTCCGCCACAACGTATTTGTCCAAATCCACGTACACTTTATGCTATTTGACCGCGGTCGGCGTGGCATTACTTTTTCCCCCCCACCGCCGCTCCTTGTTTTTCACAGACCCCTGCAGACATGAGACCTGTTGGTGCTGTACCACAGGTCCATTTTGACCAGTCCGCCTGCGTGGATTATGATACACAGCCTACCGTTGATATAGGCGCTGCATGGTCTCCCCCGCTGGACTCTTGGTCGGAACAGGTGACGTTCATTTTTTCGACTTTTCTTTTTATTGTTGATGCAGCACCGAGACAGGTATACAATATGACGACCTTCTTCGGCCACCCCACATTCGATGTATCGATGTGTGCCCCCCTCGAGGGCTTGGTGGTTTATTCGCTTGGTCGATTCACAGGCAATTACCGAGCAAGTGCGCGAGTTTGAAACTGGGCGGGGATATCATCCCTCCGTTTTTTGCGCTGCCCCACCCCTCGCGGTCCTCATTTACCGGACGACTGAGTTTTGGCTGTGTTTCAACCCCTTGGTTTTTTTTCCCGCTCTTCTAACTCCGAACGGTTCCCCCCTCCTTGAGCGGGCCCTCCGTTAGGGCAATTCAGTTCCTCCCCTGCGTGGTCCCAAAGTCGAGTGAGTTCTTTTTCTTGTGACGCCCACCCCTCCATTGAGTAAAGGTCGTGTTTCCCCCCCCACTTCTTTTTTTTTTTCCCCACCGCCTGTAACAAAATGAGGTTTTGATGGATCATGATCCCCACCTCCCCCCCTCTGTGATTGAGCCCTCCACAACCCCACAGTCTCCCTGCTTTTTCATTTTTTTCCCTAACCGCTTTCTTTTTGCTCAGAGTCCCCCATCCGCCAGAATCTTGGCCTTTGACAAAAAAAAAACTTTTCATAGTGTTTGAATCGGCTCCGGTTTTCTCCCCGTGCGTTTTTAAGATGTTTTTTGAGGCCCTCCCTGGATTTTTTTCTTTGCCGCTCTTTTTTCTCCCCCCAAGTGCAAATCATGTTTTACTTCAACCCCCGTCCCGTCATTTTCCTTGCTCCCCACTCCCCACTCAAATGTTAGCGCCCTGATAGTCATCCAGCACCTGCCTCTGACCCCTGCTCACCCCCC
>Ga0179593_1340986_pt1 | contig 10465 bp, 16 predicted proteins | sample CZODoug2_1_08_16_FD_185931 | JGI IMG/M metagenome (GOLD analysis project Ga0179593, IMG submission 185931) | Vadose zone soil fungal communities from Angelo Coast Range Reserve, California, USA - CZODoug2_1_08_16fungal (PacBio error correction) | ecosystem: Environmental > Terrestrial > Soil >... | reverse complement strand
CTATTTTTTGGGTTGTTTTCTCCCGGAGACACTCCATGGACCCATGTGTTTCCCCTTCCACGCGCTTTTTTCCCCTTTTTTCTGCCCTCCCCCCTCCCCCTCGATGCGCAAATTTAAATTTCGTTATTTTGCTCAAGGTGTCTCCTGACGTTGACTTTTCGCGGGGCTGGCTCAACACTTCACTTCCCCCCCCCCCAGCGGTCGTCGTCTTCCCCCCCTGATTTGCTAAGGGGTACCCCTAGTCATTTTGTTTTTTCTTTCTGGTGCTTTTCTTCCGCTTCGTTGGTCTTTTGCGTTTTCCTTTTTTTGGCGTTTTCTTTTACCAAGATTTTTATTTTATAAAGTTTTTCGAAGTTTTTTTTTTTCCTTTATTTCCAGTCGGTTATTTGGTGAGGAGTTCTTGTTTTTTCAGTTTTTTTTTCTTTTTTGAGACTTTTCTTTTTTCTTCTTTTTTTTAATCCCCCTCACCCCATCCTGTGAGATTTTGGGCCCCCGTCCCTAGGAATTATTTCACCCTTTACCTTCCCACAGAACCTTTTCTCCATCTTGAGACCCCCCCCTTCCCGTTTTCCCTTTTTGGGGTCTGTTTGGCTTCTTCTCTTCCCCCTTCCTTCTTTGAGATATTGATTCTACAGAAACTTCTATAGGTCTCCGGGGACGTTCTTCCTCTTGGGCAAAATTCTTTTTTTTCCTCCTCCCGGTTTTCACCTTTTTTCTTCGTATTAGGGGTTCTTCAGTAATCGTTGACTTCTGAGGAGTTTCCATTGTCCTCAGTCTTCTGACCGCCACTCTCGGTCGGTTTTCTTTTTTTTATGTTTTTCTTTCTTATCCCGTCCTTGAGCATCGAAAGTTTTTTTTTTTCGGTGATACTCCTGTCTGCCGGGTTCTTTCTTTTTACTCCTCCCTCCCTTTTTTAGTGGGAACGAATCTTTTCTATACGCAATCTTCCCCCTCTGATTAGTAAGTCCTTACGGGGCGGTTTCTTCTTGAGCTGGCCCCCCCCCCTTAAAAACCTGGCTCCTTTTTTTACAATTCTTCGGGCTTGAATTTTTTTTCTTTGACAGGAACCGGCTTCTTTTTTTCTTTGTCTCTTCATTTCCCCTCAACTTCCCCTCTATTTCGGGTCCGTCCCCATTTGACAAATTGAAAGGCTGCAAACTGTGCTCCTTTTTTTACGGTCACGAGGGGACTTTCTCTTCTTTGGCGTCTCCCCCTATTTTAAAAGCTTATTTCCCCTCCCCCTCTCTACACAGCCTCGTTTTAGTATCGGGTCGCTCTTTTTTCAGCCAGTGCCGACCCTTTCTATTTTATCTCCCCCCCTCCCCCCCCCGATTAGTTTCTCCTCTTGTGGGTTCTCTTTGATCCTAATCTCAATTCCCCCCTGTCTTTTTGATCCGCGTTCTCTTTTTCTTCACACACCCCCCCCCTTCTCCACCTCTGGGCATATTTGGTTCCCCTTTTCCACTGTTCCTCCCTCGACCCTCTTTGCACCCCTTTTCTTTTACGCCTGTCCCCCTCTTCTTTTTCTCCTCATTTTTTTTCAGGTTCCCCCTTTTTTCAGTTTTGGCTTTTTTTTTTGCAACGAACAAGCAAGAGTTCTATTTTCGGGGCCTGTCACCACTGTGCGTTATTCTTTGAAAACCCCTCGGTTGTTCAAAACACTTTTTCCCACTTTTTTTCCTCACTTTCATGGTACGCTCACCCATGGTTTTTTAACTCGTCCTGTTTTCCTTTCCCCCCCCCATTTGCATGTAGTGTCCTTTTTTGCGGGCTTCTTGGGTGGACCGAAGTTCCCTCTTTGGAATGATTTTACTTTCTTTCTCAGTCCAAACTCTCCTCTCGTATCTTCTAGCTAAAGAGCCCCCCCCCCGGTCCCCTATTCCCATTCTCTTTTCCTTCTGAGCTGTTTTTTCCCTGGATTTCCTCCGGTGCGAGGGCCGCTCTTGTCATTCGCAGACACATCGCAACCTGCCAGTTTCGGCTTTTCCCTTTTCCCAAATAACCCTTCCTTTTGCCTTTTTCCTTTCGGTCGCGAATCCCTGTCTTACCCTCCGCACCCTTCGGTTTTCCTTATGTTCAGCTTTGTCTCTGATTTTTTCTACATATCCTGCTCCCTTTTTTTTCCTTTTTTTTTTTTCCATGGCTGGCTTCATTTCCGGTTGGAGTTCGGGTTACAAAACCGAGCTCAGTATTTCTGAGCTCTCTTTCTGGCAGAGGCTTTCCCCGATGAGGTATGGACCCTCTCCTTCTGACTTCTTTTATCCCCCCCACCGTCCAACCTTTTCCGCTCCCTCTTCCCAACGTCCCCCCGCCGGACGAAAAAAAGGTCATCCCTTTGCCCGAGGGCCCCAGTCTGCTCCTCCCATCCGAGGATTCCTCTTTTTTCCCCTTCCCACCCTTTTCTTCATTCTCGTGCAAGTTACAGTATTTTTCATTATAAGTTTCTTTCCCTTTCCGCGATGCTCAGGACTCGCTCCCTCTACTCCTCGCCTTCTCCCCCCCTCTTCGCTCTCCCTCCCCCTTTTTCCTGGGAAGGAGTAGAGCTTTCTCTGAGCCTTTCTTTTCCCTTATCCTACTGCGTACCTATTTCTCCAGTCTCGGACTTTTTGGGCGGACGTCACCTCTCTTTCTCTAAGGTTTCTACTTCCTTTTTTCCCCCCAGGAAACAAAACCCTTCTCTCAGAAGTTCAGGGGATCTGAATCTATTTTTTAGTTCATACCAGCTTTAGAGAGTTCCTTCTCCATAATCTTTTTCCTCCTCAAGTTTTCTCTTCTCTGGATTTGCGTAGCGGACCCTTGTGTTATTCCCCTCGACCCTTCGGTTGGGAACATTCTCCCCTGCTTAGGCCTTTGCCCCATGTTTTTAGAAGTTGTTTTTTTAGTTGTCCAAAGTAGTCTCCCCTCGCGACTCCTATATTTACCCTTCCCCGTTTTATTAATCCCTTAGTCCTCTTTCCTCAGCAGTTTGAGTACTAATATCGTTCTCTGCCCTCCGCGAATAAGACTAATTTTCTTCCTCCTTACCCTTTTTATGAGAATATGTATTTCTTGCCGCTGTTATTATTATATGTCTCCTTGGCTTGTTACGTTGTTCCCGATCTTTTTCCTTCACTTGGTGGATTTGCATAAGGTCTGGGACTAATAGCGTCTCTCATTTCTTCCGTGTTACCCCTTCGGGTAAATCGTTCCTCCGACTCCTTCTTTTTTCTTCGGGCCTTCTTCCCTTCTGATATTCTTTTTTCTCCTTGTAGATTTCTTGTATCTGTTTTCGTATCCATCTTAAAGGTTTTCTTTTCCCCAGCCCTGTGCTTAGATTCTGTAGTTTCCAATCTTTCCCCTTCTTAGTGGCACTCCTTTTTCGATGCAATTTTTCGGGTCCTTCTTATGCATAACCTTTTTTATAGACCCTAATGGAAAAGGTCCCTTCTTTACTCTCTTCAAACTCCACCACCCTGTCGATCATTGTACCCTCCCCTGGGTCAGTTCCCTTGTCCTTTCCTTTTTTACGTAAACATATGATGTTTTCTGTTATTTTTTTTTTCCTCTGATTTCTCCTTTCAACCCATAATCAAAGCACCTCAGCCTTGTTTCGTGGAGTCTCCCGCAGAAACTTTTCTTTTCTGCGTATTATGTCTTCTGATATTCCCAGGAGATATCATTCGACGAATTTGCTTGTCCTAGTCTCCTTCGTTTTCTTTTTTTTTTTTTTTTAGCGTTCGTGCATTGTGCTTTTTTTTCTCCCACCGCACGAACGTTATTTCCCCTTTATCTCCCTTACCGTACCTTCCTTTCAGCCCACCCTTTTTTCTTTTTCCTGCCTTACACCAGCGCTTGTTGTGGCCAGTCCCTTGCAACACCATGTCCGCTCTAGGTGCTGAAATCTGTCCCTTCCCCCTGTTTACCGCCTCTTCTAGTTTTCTTCCTCTTAGCTTAGCATTCTTCACGTGTTTCCCACCGTTTTTGTCAGCCTCCTCCTTTCCCTTTCCGTCCCCCCCCCCCACCCCCTCGCAAACCCCCTTTTTGCCTTTTTTTAGTGCATCAATCCCCAAAAAAGTTTCCATGTGGACCCCTTCTTGCAACGACTTTATTCTTTTTCTTACCTTTTTTGGCTTGTGTGCTTTTTTCACCGGGCCCCTTCCACAGATTTTTCTAAACCCCTTTTTCCCCTCCCCACTTTTTTGGTTTCTCCCCCCGATTTTGCTAGTTTCCTTTTTTTACGTTTTCCCCGTTTAGTTTTTTCCCGTGTCCTTTCTCTACACATTAACTAGAGTCGCCTTGGAAACCCCTTTTTTCAAGTACTTCTGACTTTTCTTTCACTAGCATACAGAAGTTCCTGTTTTTCTCCTTATTCCAAATGTTCCTGTGTTCTTACCCCTTTTTCTTCACACTTGGCCGGACCCGGATATTCCAGCTTTTGGACCTTTTCTCCTTAAACTTTCTTTCGATGGACTTTTTCAACGCCAGATTACCCCCTCTCTCTTTCTCCCCCTCCTTCTATAAAGTAATATGCCCATACTCCTTCGAATTACTTTAAATATTCATTCCGGTTTTTTTTCCTTTTTTCCCTGTTTTCTCTTGATGAATCACCGGCTCACTTGAAGTTCCCCCCCCCCCCTCCGCTCCCCTTTCTCCCTTTTTTTTCCCATTCCTGAAGCCCCTCCTTTTCGCATCCTTTTTCGCAATCCAACTGCCAACGTCACCAATGACTTTCCCAACTTTCCTATGAGAGTTTTCACTTTTCTTCCACCCTTCCCTTGACTTTTTCCCCACCACTTGTCTTGTCATAATCTTTCCTTCAGCCATCTGTCTCTTCCTTTTCTGAGCTCTCTGTCTCGTTTCTTTAATTTATAATATATATTAACTGTACCTCCACCCCGAATTAACAATTGGGCCTCTTCTTTTCTTTTTCATTGTCTTTCGGCCCGCGAACCTGAACCCTTTTGCTTTCTCTTCCCTCCTTTGATTTTCACTCTGTGCTTGTTGTCCCCACGATAACTTTTTTCCTTTTTGCCTTTACGCAGAGGTCCCTCTCCTCTTCCCCTGTCGAAGATATCGCTTTCCTTCCTTGTGCTCCCCTGCACCCCCATCGCAATCATTAGGGTCGTTCTTTCTCAGCCCCGCTCCCCCCAACACTTCCTAATGGGATTCTTTCACAATCTTTCATTCTTGGGTATCCGTAGTCACCTTTTCTTGCTTCCGCCTCCTTTTTTTCAAGCTCGAACTTCTTTTTTTCCCCAGGTCGACTTTCCCAATTCAGACCTTCAAACCCTTTTTTCGTCGCTTCGCGTTTCACGGGGGTTTCCGCAGGCAACACATTTTTCATCGGATCCTCAAAAACTTTCTTCCTTCTCTCCCCCCCCTTCTTCCCTTCCCTTCCCCCCTTTTTCCTGCCCCCCCTTGACCCCCCCTCCTAATGGTCCAAAGCCAAATCATTCTCCCTGCTATGTCCCATCAAACTCACCCCTTTTCCTCCCGTAAAACAAAAAAATTAGCGGTCCTGAGCCCCTCTCTCATCTCTCGATATCCTATCCCTTTTTATTTAAAAGCACCCTCCCCGCCCCCCTTTCCATTGGCTCCCCCCCCCCTCCTGATTTCCCCCTTCTGCCTTTCCCACTAGGGTCTGTATCATTTTGGCTCCCTATTTTCCCCGTCCCTCGCCTGGTCATATTTTGTTTCCCCCGGTCCTCCCGCTGGGTCTCCTCCTCTCCACCCCATCGTCCCCCTCAACCGCGACCCCAACTTTGGCGGCTTTCTTCTTTCTAGCCCTTGCTGCCGCTTCCCTGGAGACCGCTCGGACCAAACCGCGTAACTCGGCACCTTTCGAGAAGGCAATCCCCCCTTGCCCCCTCACACTTCCTCCTTTGCCGCCTTATGGATCCCCTCCCTACTTTTTCGGCAACCCGCATTCTTTTCTTGTAGAAGGCTGTATGCTGTCTCCAACCCCTCCCCTTCTTTCTCAAGGTTTCCCCCACCCAAGCGAAACTTCTGTCTGTTCCGGAGTTTTTCCGAATTTCCCCTTTTTTGTCGAGAGTTCTCCATGAAAGGACCGTTACCTGCCTTTTTTTTTGAGGATTTCGCAATCGTCCCTCATAGTCATGACCGATTTCCCATTCTCGGCCCCTCCCTATCTTTTTTCTGATTTTTACTCGTTTCTTTTTTCCTTTTTTCTCTTTTTGGTCTTCCCTTTAAGGCGTTCCTTGAGAGCGGCTCTTTTTTTTTCTTTCTGTATTTTAATTCTATTGAGTGAGATTAATTTTCTTTTTTCCAGTCGTTCTTTCCCCCCCTGTTACTTCGCTATTAATTCATCCTTTATTCTTATCATACTTCCCCCCTAGATTTCCCCCCCCCTTAAGGCGGGAAGGTGCCCTCTCTTTGACCTGATTACTAAATTGAGCGTGGACTCTTTTAGAGTTGACGATTCCCTAGTGACCCCACCCTATCATGCCATGTAGCCCCCCCCCTCTGTTCAACTTTTCCTCCTAGATTTGTTTGTTTACCCATACTTGGGCACAAACCCCCCATCGACAGCGCGCATGCTGAGGTGGCCCCGGCTGAAAAGTATTCAGGCGGGGGTCACAGGCCGTTTTCTTCCCCCCCTCTCCATTTTTCACCCCTAAAAATCACGTACACCCCCCTTTTTACTTGGGCATCGCTTCTCTGGATTCGTTGAATTTTTTTTCCTTTTCCCAGACTCACTCTCCCCCTAAAGGCCGGGTTCTTTTCTTACCCTTGAACTCCCATTCCCTTCTCCTTTTTCCCGCCGCCCAACTCCATTATCTTTATTTTTTTAAGATGTTGAAACTCGGTCCCAGCAAACGACGTATTGGTATTCTTTGCTTTTTTTTTCCCCTGAGTACCTTTTTCACCGAATGTGTCGATCCTCTTCTCTCCCTCCGTGTTGTTTGAGTATCTCTTTCTTGAATCCCCTTTTCCTTTTTACTTTTTCACCCCCTCCCCTTTCCCCTTCTTAGTCCATCTTTTTCCCTTATATACACTCCTTTTCCCCTTTCTATAGCAAGAATGCGGTCGCTTCTTCTCTTCCTTTTTTCCATTTTTTTTTCCCCCCGCTTCTTTCGGTTCTTTCTTTTTTCTTTACCCCCCTTTTTGGCAAAAATGTCTTTCATACTTCCTTTTCGACATTCACTTTCTCTGTGTTTTTACCTTTGATGAATTATTTTTTTGGAAGAAAATCCCCTTTTTTTTATCATCTTTTTTGTGAGTTTCTTTCCTTAGGGAGGTTCTGAGCTTTGTGTTTAAGGATTATGTCCCGTATTTACACTCCGTATCCTTCGAGGTATTTTCCCAGTCTAATGGGTCATTGAGGCCTCTCTCCATGACCTTTCTTTCCTCCGTCATTTTAAGTGATAGAGCATATGCGTAGGCCCCGTTCCCTCCCTGTAGTTTATAGCTTTTTCGGGTTTTCTTGGGGACCTTCATCGTCCTTTCTCCCTCCTTTAACGTAGTCCCCCCCTTTTGGTCTCCCCTCAAATGGAGATGTTAATTCGAAAGGGCCATTTCCTGCCTCGTTTCCCACTTTTATATAGGTCTTCGCCCTTTCTCTTCTTTAGAGTGATTCCGAGATTTTTTTTTATAATCGCTGTTTAAGTGTGATTCCTCAAGTACTCCCCTGACGCGTGATAAGTGCGTTCTTTCTTTGACCTCTCGGAGATCCCCACTTGTTTACTCCGATGAACCGGAATGGAAGAAATTCTAGGTGCTTTACCTTTGACTCCTTGCTCTCTTTAGAGATCGCTGTACGGATTTCACACCCCTTCTCCTTTTGTCTTCTGCCCCTCGAAATCGTGGTTTCCTCTCCCCCGTGTGTTCTACTTGCGATTTCTTCAACAACTTTTATTTAAACTACTTTTCGTTGTGCTTTTTTTTTTTCGAAGCCTTCCCCTGACCGTCCCTCGGGGTCCCCCTTGCCCCTCCTCTGAGGTACATAGTCCGTCCCCTGAATACAAAGCTTTCGTCCCCATCAGTACCCTTCTCCATTCTCCCCTTCTTCATTTCGTTCATTGAAGTTGCCTTTCTTTGTGTTTCCTACCAAAAATGCACTATAACCGCTTTCTTTTCGATGCGAGGTGTTTTTCCCCCTTTGACCCTCTCCCCTTCTTTTTTTCTTTAGCTTTTTTTTCTTCCCTTGCCGAGTTTATTCTCTTGGCAGGGCGTGGATTCCCTCTGACTGTTTATTTTTTGAACTTTTTTCTTTCGCCTCTCCAGTTTTCGCTTAGTTCCCTACTTTGGTGGGAGGTTGCCGTTTCAGTCGGTGTTGACTTTCCCCTCCTATAGTTTGGAGTTCTTCATTGAAGCCCCCTTTGACCCCCCATAATTGTGCGTAGTCCAAACACCTCCTTTAAGGCTTTTCTCCAATTTACTGCTTCCCTCTTTCCAGCACTTCCTCCCATAGCGATCCGGTCTATTTTCCCCTGTGTGCCGGGATCCCTTCTTTCCCCTCTATTCTTTTCCCGATCGGATGGCTTGGGCCGCGTCCGCGTTTCTTCGGGCCGTGGTTTTTTTTTTTCCTCTGCTTCTTTTCTTTTCTCCAGCCCAAATTTCCCCCCACCTTCTCTTTCGTAGTCTGGGAATCGACCTTCTTGAGTTTTGTTTTCTCTTTCTGCCCCTTTCTTACCCTATTTTTCCCTGTGGGATGCGGGTTTTTTTTTCTTCCTTTATACGTCGCTTGGAATAGAAAAAGCTCGCCTGAGTCGCTTCCTTCCGCCCGTCGCCGGCTCTTTTTTAAGCTCCTAATTTCCAGTGCCCCCCCCCTTTCTTTTGTCGGGAATTCCGCCGAAGCCATCCCGTACATTTTGCTTGGCGGTGTTGATGTCGAGGTGTACCCTCGGCTCTTCTTCTCCGCGCGTGCTCTGGTCCCCCCCTGACCCAGGCAGGTTTCCCTTTTTTCTAAGAGAAAACGGCACTCCCTGATCCTTCCCCATAAATTGAGGCAGACTGCTTTCTTTTGGTTTGGGCTTTCCTTCAAACCGATGTTCCCTAACCTTCCGTCCCCCCCGAGGCTCTGATGGATTTCGTTTTTTTTGCAAGAAGTGATGTCCAAGTTTTGTCCTTTTTTAACCGCGCCGGCCCCTGCGTAGAGTGTAAGAGGTTGGCTCTGCCGTTCGCCGTGAGCCAAATATCGTCAATTTTCCTTCTCGGTTTCGTGCTTATTAACCCTCCCAGTCCCCTGTCTGACTGCGAATCTTTATACCACGGCCCACCCTTCCAAAAATTTCAAACTTTTAACAGATTTCTTTCTCAATGCCCAACGTTCCTCCGTTGACCCTCTTTCCAGACGCGTTGTCCCCCCTGCTCCTCCTCTTTTCTCCATTAAGTTGGGCAGGGTACCTTGCTTTTTTGAGTCCCTTTGGCCCCTCCCGAACCCCGTCCCCGCGTGTTTTCGCTTGTTTACGAACCTTCGCTGTAAAGGCGTGGACCCTCTGCTCCCATCTTTCTGGCGGGCAAACCGAGTCCACGTTAACAGGTTTTTAGCGATTAAGGGCCCCCTTCAGTCCTTTTCCTGGTGTGGAACTTTTGCCCAGAGGCCGCTCGCCCGTCTTTTCCCCCTTTTTTCCTTTCGTTATAAACCTTTCCCAACGCTTCGTTCTTTCAGAGCTGAAAACAGTGCCCCCCCTATAACTCTCTGCGCCCTCTCGTCCTCCCCTTTTCTTCTCCGCTGGGCATTATCCTACGTTCTCCACCGAAAGCGCGTTCGGTGGGTCTCTCCCCCCGAACTAACACAGCTTCCCTTTCCCTTTTCTGTTCCCCCCTCTCAGTCGTTTTCCTGATAATCTACCCCCCCTTCGAGTCGAAAGTTTTTCTTTCTAAAGATACTCCCGTACAGGGTTTCCTCTTGGGATTTTTCGTTCTTTCCTGTCGCGGCTAAGATATTTTTCCAGAGCTGAAGTCCTTGGCCTTCCCCTTCGTTGAGTTGCTAAATTACTTGGACCCTACCCCCGCGCCTGTGGGGCACAAATTTTCCACGTCGGGGGAGAGTTTTCTACAAGATAAGCGATGACAAAAAATACAATTGCCCGTTTTCGTAGCTTGATATTCCCTCCTTTTGTTTCCGTCCCCAGAAGTTTTCCCCGGGCTACTTTTTCTTTCAGGAAAGTTCCTTTCTGCAGGCCATCCTCGTTCCCTTTTTTCCCCCTCCTCCGTACTCTTTTCTTTTTTTCGAAGGATATACTACCCCGGCTTGCCCCCCTCCCCCTCTTTGGCCTTTTGCAGAACATTTACGAAGCCGCTGAGGGCTTCTTTTTTCTTCCTTCTTTTCCTTACCCGACTTAAGCGGGTCCGTTTGACCGCGGGCCTTTTTTACGTTTGCCCGGCTCCTTATGCCCGTGACGCATACCCCACTTGTTACGGACTGAACTCCGCCCCCTTCCTACCAAAGATTGCAAGTCCAGGGTGAAGGGGCCCCCGCCTCCCATAACGCCTGCGTCAGACCCAAGTCCCTCCCTAGCGT
>Ga0179593_1662840_pt1 | contig 10466 bp, 10 predicted proteins | sample CZODoug2_1_08_16_FD_185931 | JGI IMG/M metagenome (GOLD analysis project Ga0179593, IMG submission 185931) | Vadose zone soil fungal communities from Angelo Coast Range Reserve, California, USA - CZODoug2_1_08_16fungal (PacBio error correction) | ecosystem: Environmental > Terrestrial > Soil >... | reverse complement strand
CTTATGGTCCCCTTCGGAAATTTCCACACTCTTTCCCCATAGTTGTAGTAGAAGGAGGCCGGCTCTTTTTGTTTTTTCGATCAACACCCCCCCCCTGCTCAGAAGAATTACGCCTTTTAAATTTTTTTTAGTAGTCTCTTGTGAGCGTCCTGTACGATAGTCGACCCTGACACCCTCACAAGTCCCGCCCTGACTCCCTGACCTTTTTTTTTACACGGGTCTCCCCCAATCTTGAATCGACCATGCCCCTCATAAACATAGTTATAGGTTCTTTGTTCCCGGTGTCGGAACTCCTTAGTATAGTCAGGACCCTCGTCGGGACAACGGCGGAAGGTCCCGTCCCCTTTGAGGGCCCCTTTGGTATTGTCTCAATTATCTTATTTATTCAGAAACTGATCTCCTCTGGGTATAATAACATTTATCCTGTATCTGACCTTGCTCCCTTATCCAGAAAACTTACGCATTCTTTGGACCCTAACTTCAATCTTGTAATACTCCTCTTCCTCCTTGCACCTATAAGCAGTCTCTTACTCCGAAACTAATGGTGATCCTCAGCGTAGATTCGTCGCCCCGTCTTGGAATACGACCACCGTTCCGAGTGGACACTTTTTTTTCCCCTCCCCCCCCTCTCCACTCATGGTGTTTTATTCGCCTCTCTCTTTTGGATAGAAGAAGTTAATCACGCGCCTTTTCCAATTCTCCCTTCTTTGGGAAATATGAATTGTTTTACGGCGATTTCTTCCCAAGCTGATCACACTTTTTTAAACCTCTCCCATATCTTCTAGTGGTCTACCTTTTTTCCCTTTTGTGCCATATTGTGTACGGAGCGATCGGCTAACCCCTTTGGATTTCCTTCCAGAGCCCCGCAGTCCTCCCCCTAGCTTTTTTTTGGGGGATGCTTCAATCCTTTCTTCCCTCTCTCCGTTTCCTGTGGGCAGGTTCGGAGACATCTGCAAGTTAAGGCCCCCCCAAGTTTTCGTCGTGCTCGCCAATTTTTTTCACTCCTTTTTCCGCTGATGGTACTCCTTTTTCCCGAGCGCCCTTTCTTTTGTGCCAAGACGATATTCCCCGACCTCACTTTTTATCGGTGGAGTTCTCATCCCAGTCGGCGACCCCCTTTCCCGGCTGACCCCCTTCTAAAAAGTTACTGCTCTTACCCCCCTCCACCGGTTCCCTTGAGTCTTTCAACTCTGGTCGTGATCTTCTCCACATTGTTGATCCTGGAGACCTCTCTCCACCTTTCAAATCATTGGCCCTATTCCCCCCGGAAGAGGTCTTTTTTGTTTTCATGGAGGTTTCTTTCTCTGATGAAAGTCTTTTCCTCTACCGCTTCGACTTATGTATTTCGTGGTTCCATTGCTCATGGCTTGTGTTTTTCCCTTTCCCCTTCTCGGGCTTTTCTCTATGTGTGGCTGACTTCCCCTTCCTCTATTCATTTCCCGTGACGCCCTCGTGAGATAGAAGCGACAAGCCACCGGGAGTGTCATGCGAATCGACCTGGCTTTCTTCGCAACGTCTGATGTCATATTTTTCCTGAGCGTACTGCGTGTCTCTTCTTTTCCCCAGATAGTTATTCTCTTGGGACTTCATCGATTTCCCGATGCCCCCCCCCTATCGCCCCCTGGTCCGCTTCTCTCTCCCCTTCACCCTGGGTTTTTTTTTTCCTTTCTGGTGTGACCGCTCGACGAATTTAGTTGCGTGCTGGCGTCCTCAAGGCCCCTCTTGTGGGTTCTTCCCGACCTCTCCCTAGGACGTAGAGTCTCCAAATATAATTTGGTTCAAATATTCGGATTTTGAGTTTTGCACGGCTTTTGCGTGATCCCCCTGTCTTTTTTCCTGTGTGACGCATGACCTTAACGGTTCGTCTCACGCCCTTTTACGTCTTCGGCCTCTCCTCCCCCAACAAGTGCTTTCCCCCACAGTGAAGAGCCTTTTTGCTTTGTACATTCCCCTACCAGTTCAGCAAATCTTTGCCCCTGCAGTCGTTCAGCACCTTAGGTTTCCTTTCCCCATTCTGAGCAAACGATCACATCTTTTGAAAGTCTCATTCCGCCCCGATCCTTCCTCCCCCCCCCCTTTTTTGTGAGCCAGGAGTCCTGGAGGCGAATTATAGCCCTGTTTTTTGGGTCCTTATTTTCGTAACCACTTTCCTCTAACCGTGGGTGTGATGTCCGCCGGAACAATAGTCTCTGTTAGGGCACTTCAATCTTACGCTACCCTTTGGTCAGCGGCCGGTTTCTGGTTCTGGAGTATCTTTTTTTTACTGGCCTTACAGACCGTACCGCCACCGGGGACGTTCCAGTTCCCCCTACATACTTTTTCACGGTCTTCCTCCTTTTATTGCCCCCCCCCTTCCCATACAGACTCTGTTTTCCCCCCGCCTTTCGATTTGAGCAACCTACTTCTTCCCTTCAAGGAGTTCTATTCCAGAGGCTCTCTGAGGACTGTTCAACCTCTTTAAATGCCGGTTTTGCCTTTCTCCAGTTATTCCTGGGGACCAAAATGACCTTCCGGTCTTCTGTAACTCGTCCCTTTTTGCAGAGCCTTGGGAATCCGATGAAATTCCTTATTTTCACGTCTCCCCTCTATGTTGTCCTTTTTTTCCCCGACCCTTAAAGAACTTGGTACTCGACCCTACCCGTTGTCCCCTCGCCTCCCGCCTTTTCGTTTCTCCCAGGATCCCTTTTTTCCTTTATCTAGGATTTCGTCTATCTCCCGGAACCCCCTGGCTTCCCCCAAGTCCGCGTCTTTCGGATTCTGGCGATACACGCCCTCAGAGATTCTCCTTTCTTGCGACCCCGGCAAGACCCCCCCCCGAGTACCCTTGCCCTTTTTCAAAAGGGCCCCAAGCCCCCTTTCTTTTGCCTCACTCTCCTGGTTCTCTTCTCATGGACAATGACCACCGCGACCCGCTTCCCGTACTTCGGGCAGATTGGCTTTCCACTTCGTCTCGCCCCCCCCCCTTGATTAGGACCCTTTCTCCTTCCCATCATCGACTCAATTGCCGTCAGCCATTTAGAGCTATTCCGACAGTTGAGTGGACCCCCCCTTTACTCCCATATTGTCACAGGCCATCTTCTTTAACATTTGGCCATCCCCCTGATCCGTTGGTTGAATGCTTCCCCAGGTGTGGATTCCCCCCGATAGTTTCTTCCCCCCCCCCCAGCTTTCTGACCTAAATCCATTTCCACCAGCCCCATTGGGCTTTCTTTTGTTCTCATTGCTGTTGGGCACACGAAGCACCTTGGTAAGGGAAGTCACTGTTCAAAAAGACGATTTCGCTCGAGTTCCCCACAAATTGAGTCAAGACTCTAATATGGTGGATGCCCCTCCCCCCACCCCCTGGCTGCGTTTGTTTTTTACGTCTTTATGACCGTTCTGGAAAATGGGCGATGATCTCTCAGAATCCTCTTCATGTTCACTTTTTTTTTTTTCTTCCGCGACACTCTCTTTCTTGTTTTCTACTGCTTGGAAAACTTCCCTTTTTGAACTTTTCCTTTGGGACAGCCATGGACAATTATTGCCCAGCACCAACCTATTCCTCTTCCAGGTGAATTCTGGGTAACTTCTACTCCCCCCCCCCCTTTTGAAGTCGAGACTTCAGGAACCAAACCTTTGTTATTGTGATATTTCACACCACTCTGGCCCTTCGGACACCTTGTTTTCTGCTGTCCCACCCTTCACTCTCAGCATCGGCCCCACTGATCAGGCCCCCCCCTTCCAGAGAATCTGGGCTTGTCCTCCCTTCCTTACATAGTCTGCCCCGGAGGACTAGATCCTTTTCTTTAACGTTAGTCATACCTTTTCTTAGAACGCGTTTTCCTGAGACCCCGGGTCTTTTCCACGGATAAATGATCATGATCCCCCGGACGCCCCTTCCTCTACTGCTCCCCCCTTCTGGAAAAAGAAGTCCACCTCTTCCCGCGTGCCTCTTTTGCTTAATAGCCATCTGCTTCACCCCAGATCTCCATAGGATGACCCTCCCCTCTTCCTTCGCAAAAGCTTCCCTCCTCTCCTTCAGTGGTTTTCCTCTTACTGAATCTTGCTGTCTCGGGTAAGTCTGTTCGTAATTTTTGTTTCATTTGTCTTCATTGGGGGATAGAGGCTACCCGAAGCTAGTTTCCCTTCTAGCACCTCCCTTGAACATTTCCCGAATACTTCGTCTGTATGTCGCCCCGGTGTGGGAAGGGTTCTGGCCTCCTTCCATACGGATCTTCCCGCGAACAACCACATGTTCGTTGTGTTTCCCCTATTTGAACTGAAGTAAATCGGGTTTCCCTTCTCTCTTTTAATCCATCTTTTTTCTTCTACCTCTTTTAAGAGTTCTGACCTTTCTACCTAGTGGCCCCCCAACGTCAGGAAATCACCCCGTCAGTCACCCTGTTACTGGTTGAAGGGCTCCTTCCCCGCACCACCCGGATCATCCTCGGAATGGGTCCAGTTCTTGTCTTTCTCGAGTCTCTTCTCGATAGCTATAAAAACATGCCCCGCCCAAAAACACGGACCCCTTCAGTAGCAGGACTTACAGGTTCGTCCAAAGCCTTTTCAATTCCTTCTTTCCCAAGGACTTGCATACCATGAGTTTATAGTGGTTCCCGATTTGATTTTTTCTTTCAATACGATTATTGTTCTTCCCGTTTTTTTTTTAGAATAGGTTTAGGTTTTTCTCCGTGGAAGGTTTCCAAGCTGTATATTTTAAGTGTTTGGCCCTCTTAGGATGGTCCCGCCCCTTCACCTGTCTCCGGCGGATCTCATCGAAGTTATATTGAATGAACTCGCGACACAATTCTCAATTGATGCCCTACAGCCACGGACTCTATAGGCCGCCCTTTTTTTCAACATCTCCCCCTTTCTTTTTTTTGAACCCCGCCGTCTTTTTTCCTGCAGAGATAGGGTTTGGAGTGTATTATGAGTGGTGTCGATTGGCTCCCAGCATACTTGACCTTTTTTCACACGACCCCATATCTCTTTGTTTTGTTCCCTTATCTCTTTTTTAAAGTTTGTGGGTCCCAGCAGTTCATCTTTTTGGTTTCTTCTTAAGGTGTTTCTTAACGGTCTCGTGCGTCTACTCGGGGTTCAGTTTCCAATCCGATCCACATGCTCTAGTGGGGATACTATTTTCGATTTTCCTTTTAAGTTCCCGTTTTGTCCTTTTTATCTCTTTTCTTTCCGGTGAGTCTCCTTTCCCTTTGCCCAAAGGATAACGGAGCCCCTTCTTTTTGTTTTTTACTGCTGGCATCTATTTATCTAGGCCCTCACCCTTTGCCATCCCCATTCCGGGTCCAGTTCCTGCCCCCGGTTCTTTTCGGAGAAGAGCTCGTCTCGCGTTGGGTTTTACTCCTTCAGTCCAGTGGCGACTCTCTGTTTTTGCTCACCTTATCTTCCCCCTCCAACCCTTTTTCTCATTTGTCGGTAAATGTCCGCGCCGTCTTTTCCAGGCATGACCCCTCCTGTAGGCGCTCGACACCGCCCGTCCCGTACCTTCCTTGTCTTGTGCGGATAGCCTCCCCATCCTTTTTGCCTCTTACCATCTGCTCCCCAAGCCCGCCCCCTGGAAATCGAAGCGGGTGTCATTTGCTGATGGTCTAGAGTCCACCTTTTCCGGGTAAGCCTTCTCCTCCCCCCCTTATGGAATTTTGGCCCTTCCGGGATCTCGGCTTTTTTGCTCAGACTCGGAACGTCTCTGCTGGCTGATTCTCTTGTCCCTCCCCCCGGCGTTTCTCAACTACGGACGGACCTTGGCACAGGTTTTCGGTACTTCCTCAGCCACCTCACATGATCCACCTGGCGTTTTCCTTTGAATAGACGTTTTTTTCTGCGGTTGCACTCTGGATGCGGTAAGTGTCTTCCCTGATTGTACCCCCCCGAGACGTTTGACTGTTGAAGGCACTACCTATCCCATGGAACCCCCCCCAGGGTTCGAGTTTTCTCTCCCCTCCCTGAGGGTTGAATTTAAGTCTCGCTTCACCCGTTAGAGATTTTGGGCCGAAGACGTCTGAGTTCTTTCGTTTCCACCAGAAACTTTTCCCCCTCCTTTAATCGGCTGACCATCTTTCCCCCGATGGTGCAAATAGTCTTAGTTTTTTTGGCAACTGTTCTCCAGTGCCTGATTGTACTGGAACCCGTTCTTTTTGCCGTGGAAGTTAAATGAGCGTCTTAGTATATAAGTCAAACGGTTTAGCTCTCCGTTTAGATAAACCTGTGGAGCCACCTTCGAGTACTCTGCAACCCGCCCGAATACCTTCCTAACCCCTTTCCCGTTCATTAGTTACCACTTTGGAGAATTCAACAAGATGCCCCTGAAATGAGTCAAACCCATCTTCTTTTTCTCATCCACCCCTCCCCCCTTTGGAATAATAAGTTGTGCGGTCTCTCGGGACGTGCGATTTTGATAGCCCCGCTTAATTTTTTTTTTTCAGGTAGCCCTCTTTCCCCTTAAAGGACATGTGTTGACCGACCTCCATAGTTGCTTCGGTTGGGTGGACCATCGCTTAACGGTGGTTTCACGGGGCTGGCAGATGGCCCAATTTTCCCTTCCCGCGCTGCAGTCGGTCTAATTCCAGGACCCAAAACAAGGAAAAATGCCCCCCTTTGGGAAAAGGCCGTCGCTCCCTGCGACCGTTTTCCCATAAGTTTGAGTGTTCCCCAGTTTCGTCTTTTCTCCCTTCCTGCCCCTCTCCTTTCATTTTGAGTTCGTCTACCCCTCTCCTCCTTCTTTTAGAGCCTCATCCTTTCACACTGCAGGTTGTCTCTAAATGCCACCCCCTTTGGGTCTTCTAGGCCTCTTTAGATTTTTCTTTCTGAACCTTCTCTCCCCACAGCGAGGAACTATCGGTTTTTGCTTCCCGTCGAACCCCGCCCTTTTCCGCACGCTTTACTAGTGCTCCCATTGGCGCCCCCTTTCCCCCGAACGAAAGAACTCCGTCCTGCCGTCCCACGTCCGCACGTGATCTCGTTTTGTTCGTCCGACCTCCCCCCGTGGTAGTTCAATTTCCCTTCTCTTCCCCCCCTTTCGGACGTTTGGTCGACCCCCCCCAGAACGATAGACGTTTCCTTCTTTCTGGACACCATGCAGCACCCAACTCTCGATCAGTGCCTCAATGGCCCCCACTGTCCCAGTGCGCGCTTGGACGCACTCGCCTCTTTCTCCCTCATGACATGACACACCCTCTCGTTATTTCCCTTCCAGGGATTGCTTGGGCATTTTGGAGATGACCTGCCCCGGATCCCCCCCTTCGTTGAAGATCCCGCCCGAGTCTACTCACGGCGTTCTCCGGAATGCGTTGAGCGTCTCTGTGCGAGGTTTTTCCCTTCCCACCTTGTCCCCGTCCTTTAACAGGACATTCCTAGCCCGATTGCAATGTTCGATGAGATATATGTGCTTTCCCCTGGCCCCACCCTGAGTGTATTCCTGTTGGCTGCGGAGCCCTTCCCCCAGAACGGACCGCTACGGGCGATAGTGAATTCCTTTGGCAACTGTTAAGGGCCGGATTTCACCCCCCGCGGAAGTCTCATTTCCCCACCCACCCTTTGGAGATAGTCAGCTTTCTTCCTTGCAAGTCCCCCCCCCCCCCGAGATTTAGCGGTCTTCCCTCTTTGCATGTGCCAGGAGCCCGAAGTACGGCCACGCGTACCCGACTCCTGTCCAAATCTCTTTTTCATCGAACACGAGCTCCTCTTTTTCGCTAGAACCTTGGTCAGCGGGATTCCTTCCGATGACCTTTTCCTCCCCCTTTTATCAGGTGCTTCCTGTTTGTGTGATCACCCATCTTGAAGACGTGAAGCATTAACAACACACCCGGATGGTGCTTCTTTTCCCCCAGTCTTCCATTGCGGACAGGTATTTTGTCGGCCAAGACGGTGCCCCCGCCCGGCCAAACGATGATCGAACACCCCCTATATTTATTGTCCGGCCCGTTTCTTCTCCCCCTGGAAGACTGCATAGGCCTTTCTTAACGGTTCCTTTAACCCTGCGGTAATCTGCTCTGTACTCTACGTGCCTTTGAATCCTCCCTCTCTCTCACAGGAGCCATTTGCGTACCGATCCCTCCGCCCCAATTACCACCTACTTGCCCTTCCGCCCTTTTTGTCTTCCTCCCTTCCCTATTCAAGAATTAGGATAATCTTTTGGATTGGACGGACCCGGCCCCAATTAGGTACACAAGTTTGGTACGCGTCAGGGCCTATCATGCCCCAAAGTTTTGTTGCGTCCTCCTAAGTCGATTCCTTTCTTGGGTTGCCCGGTTCCCCAGTGGGGACGCTTTTATCCCCCTCCGCGCACACCCTAAGCAACAGAAGGTGCCACAGTGATCCATATCAGCGTCGGAAATGAGCAATGGTTTGTCTTTTCAGTTTGCCATTTTTCCGGCTCCAGCCCTCCCTCTTCCGGCTCCTGACAACCCACGCTGATGGAAACGCTGCGAACGGGAAGTTCCTTTTTGGTCCCCCCCACTCTCTCTCTTTCCAATACTTGTGTTGTTGCTAATCTGTCCTCTTCCCCTTCCTTTTAGACATCTTGGCACACACGCTCCCATCATCCTTTTTTTAGTACGTACCTGCAGTCTTTTTTGCAGCCGCCCTGCCCACTTTCTTCCTTCCGTCCACCCTTGTCCTAGAGTTTGTCCGTTTCTTTTGTTTTTTCCGATAACCAGCCGCCACCTCACACACTGGACCGCGGTCCTCTAGACTACCGTGTTTACCACAAGTTGTCACATCTGACCCTTCCTTCCCAGAGGTTCTAGGGTCTCTTTTACCTTTTGGCAATAGTATTCGTGCAGCTGTTTTTTCTTCGCACGTCGTAAAAGTAGTTTTGTAATTTGTCCCTCTTCTTTTGACGAATTCTTTTTCTCGCCACTGCCCTTGGTATCTTCCTCTGGTCAGCCCTGATCCGCACGCCTTGCCTTTTCCTAGAATATATTAACGCGGCTCCGGTGCCCCCCCTTTTTAAGACGTATTCGTGTTCCCCCAACCGCCATATCTCGTCCGGCTTGGCCTCGGTAGGCTGGTTCTTGTCCGAAAGTTCAAAAGACGTTTCACCCTTTTCCAAAGATCACCTCTCCCCCCCCCTGTTTTTTATAGCCGTCTTAAAGATGGTTTCTAAATTCCTTCTCACGCTCTTGCCCCTTCTTGGGAGAATAGACGTGGTGAGCCCCCCCCCCTGCTGTACCGCAGGTATCCTTTCAACGATCCCCACTCGCTGTCGTGTTATAGTGATCATCTTCGTGATCAGTTGGGCCCCCCCTTTCTGGAGCGATCTCGTTTTCCGTTTCCATTTTCGGTTATATGCCTTTTCCCCCCCACCAGGAGACCTGTCTTGTTTTTGCCTCACGCTCTTCGATTGCCCGGTGGTGCGGCCGACTTCCTCTGTTCCCGTTTCTTGTTTTTTCCCTTTCCAAAGTTCCGATTCCCAGCCAGCGATAGCCCTCGCGGCAGTTGGTGGTACCCTTTTTCCTTTTGACTTGAACCGGTCGATTTTCTGTTGTTTGCGCCCAATCACTCCTCTGAGACCTCAACCAGGAATTTTCTCCTTACTGTCCACCTCCTTTCTTTAAGTATGGCATTGCCTTTTTTTCACTTTAGCCAGCTCGTCTCCCCTAATGCTCCTGTCCTTTGGGAGTTTACAACTAGGGCCTCGTACTCCTTCACTCTTGCTGTTCAACCTCACAAGCACCCTGGGCCGCCTTGCCCATCAGCCGCGGTGGTATTTCCCCTTAGGTGATCTCTTCACGACTTTCGAGTTTAAAAGATTTTTTTTGAGGTGCCCCTTTTTTTTTCTTTTCTGGGGTTCTTGCATGTTTCCCTCGGAAATTCGGTTGGGTTTTATCTCGGTCCCCCCTTCCCCCCCCTTCGAGCCCACTAGCATGGATTTTTTAAGTGATTCCTCCGTCCCCAGACCGATGACCCCCCCCTTAATTGCGGTCGTTACTTTGACCCCGGACTTTCTCCCCAGTGTCCAATAGAGCACCCTCTCCCTTTCCGTGTTTTCCCTCCGGTTTCCCCCCCGATAGTTCTTGACTGTGAAGGATTTTCTCGATGCCCCAAGTTCGAATGCTTTGCTCCTCTTGCCCTTCCCTTTTCTTTTTTTTTCTTCCGGCTCGCCGCTTTTCCCCAACGCAGTTACAGATTATGATCGAGACGGGCTCTATTTGATAGTCTCGGTGTCGGAGCCGTTTTGGACCCTTCGTTAGTCTTCCCCCAATCGAACAGGTTTTTTTTACTCGGAGGATTGATTTTCAGTTTTCGTGCGATTCCGCTTTACCCTTAGGGATCGTGTCCTATGAAGACAGGTCGTATTTCCCTCCCGAACGGTTTAGCTTACTTAATACTCCAACGTGCCGTTCCGATCCTGAGATGTCCGCCCCTTTCTCTACAGAGATTTCATTTTTCAGTTTTGTCCGCCCCCCCCTTCCTAGATGTGTTGAATAACCCGAGCCCAATGATACCCCCCAATCTGATCTCATCGGACC
>Ga0179593_1645316_pt1 | contig 10466 bp, 12 predicted proteins | sample CZODoug2_1_08_16_FD_185931 | JGI IMG/M metagenome (GOLD analysis project Ga0179593, IMG submission 185931) | Vadose zone soil fungal communities from Angelo Coast Range Reserve, California, USA - CZODoug2_1_08_16fungal (PacBio error correction) | ecosystem: Environmental > Terrestrial > Soil >... | reverse complement strand
TTCTTTTTTTTGGGCGTCACGTTATAGTCCCCTCCTTTCATCTAGATCAACGTGCTGCCTTTCTAGATCCGCCTTTCTCCCCCCTTTGTACCCCCCCCCCCCTTTCCCCCTCGGTGGAGACCAAGGGCGTACTTTTCCTGGGCATGGAAGTCACCAGGAATTCTTAAACTTTCGCAGATCGATGACACTCCCGTCCCGTCTTCTCTTTCCAAACGACCTTCCCGGAGAGTCCTCTTTTTTGATATGACACTCTTCCCCTTTCTCGTCTAAATGCGCGTCTCCCCCCAACGCGCTTTCCTCTTCCCGATAGTGTTCAGCTCTCCTTCCAACGCGATCCCTCCGTGATCTCTTGTGCCGTTGGCCTTTTCGTCGGATCCTCTTCCCACCTGTTAAGAGAGAAGCTCATGAAGGCTCCCTTCTCTTTTTCCGGCAGACAACTTTTTTTTTTTTCCTCTCCATCGCAACAGGCGGTAGGATAGATCAGGCCATCTCGTTCTTCCCTTCCGTTTCTCAATCGCTCTCTTCCTCCTCAATAAGGAGGAACAGCCCCTTCTCCTCTTAATACTCAGCGTGGAGATAAAATTCCAATTCCACGGCTGATCTCTCCCTCTTTCTTCTAGGAGATCTTTTTATTGAACCAACCTCTTTCGATGAAAGGGCCCTCTCTTTTTCGGCAAGGGGATCGGTGTTCCTCGGAAAGCGCGATGTTTTTCTCCTCCTCCCGAAACAGCGTCCCCAATCTTTCCGTCTCTCTCTTGTGAGTCACGACGGCTTCAACTCCGCGATGCTCCATTCAAATTCTCTTTCTCCCTCTGCGAGACTTTTCCCCCCCGGGGGACGAGACAGCCCCTTCCTTTCCTACGTTCCGCCGATCCTCAGTTTCCGTACCTCCTGACTTGCGGCGCGGCTTGCAATCCACCCCTTTCCTCCGGAGCTGCCTTTCTTTGAATTTTTATTAAGCAAGGAATTGAACCTTTCCCCCCTTTTTTCGACCGCTTGCGCTGTTTCTTTTCTCCCCGAATATTGTAGCACACGGTTTTCTGATCATTTTCCAGATTTTGGCCTTCACCCCCCTCCCCTTGGTGGTGAGCTTCTTTAGGAAGAAGTCTTCCTGTCTTCTTTTGCCCAATACCGAGGCAAGTTTTTGCTTCTTATATTCTTTTCGCTCCATTGATCTTTCCCCCTTTTGAAGATTAGTTCTTTTTTCTTTACCTTTTTTTTTTTCTTTTATAAAAGGAAAACCTTAGTGATAGGGCTTCCTTCGTCTCTTTCTCTCTTCCCCCCCCAAATGGGAATTCTGCCGCTCTTATAGTCTCCCCTCTTTTGACGCTCTTTTCTGTTTTGCCCTCCCTTTTTTTTCGGAATTAGAATATAAGATTTATGTGCTTTTTTCTTTTTACTTCTTTGTAATATCACAGCCGTTCCCCTATTTGTTTTCCTTTTTCCCACGCAGCGATGAAGTTTAAGCGTTTTCTTTCCCTCCCCCGCTAGGATTGCCTTCTCGGGGTACTTCCCCCTGTCCAAGTCAACACTTTTTCTCCTCCCCTCAATTCAGAGTTCGGCGTCCCGGTTCCCCCTAGGGCTACTAAGGATACTTCTCCTTTTTGGTTTCTCTCTATTTCATCCTTTTTAGATCAATCTTTCTACCTTATAAGTAGTAGCCCTCCGGGTAATCGTTTTCGCCGCAATCTGATCATTTATTTTAGTTATTTTTTTTTCTCCCCGCACAACATTCTAAATCTGTTGTTTCCCTGCCCACCGTGAAAACTCATCGTTTTCCCTTTTTCCAGGTTCTCCAGACAAAGTCAATCTTCTAAGTGGAAGTAAAGCTAGTCATTTTACCTCTTCCTGTAGAAGGCCGCTTTCTGCCCCCCACTTCTTCCTTCTTCCGATCGAATAGTCTTTCTCTCCCCCTTTGCCTACTTCCCGGTTTGAGCGGCCTAGTCCAGCCTTCTTCACGGTGCGCAGTTATTCCCCGATAGGACGAGCCGTCCTTCCCGAGTACCTTATTCTAAATAAGCGTTCCCCTTTTCCCTTCATATTCAATGGATTGTCCCTCTCCTAAAGAACGATGCGCGGGCTCCTCCCCCATTCCATTTTTCGCCTCTATCTCACCAAGGCGCTCTTACTCAGAGCCGTGAAGGCCAAAACCTCCCTCCTTCCCCAACCGTGCTCAATATTCGGTTTAAGCCCCCTACTTTCACAACCGTGTCCCCGGTTCCATTTCCTTTTTTGCATCAACCCCTTCAATCCCCCTCGTAGTCGTCCGGGTTTGGATGCACGCTTTTTTTCCTTTAGTGCCTGTGCAGCACACTTCTTTCTTTTTCCTCTTTTTCGAGCCCTTCTGCTCGTCCCGTTTCCTGAGATGCCGAGCAGCTTGTTTCCTTTCGGTTTTGAGGTTGTAGGGAACGTCAATGTACCCTCCTCTTTTTCCTTTGTACTCCGCCCTGACCTTTTCCCTTTGGGTGAATCGCTCTCTTTCTTTTGAGTCGTATCTCTGGCAGAGCTTTCTTCTCCTTCAGATAAATTGCCGAACGGCTTCTCCTGATGCACGCTTGTGGTTTGCCCACCTTTCCCCACGATCTCCGAAGCCGCATTCTTTTCCCCGTTGATAAGTTTCCCTGTACTCTCTCCCTTCTTTGTATGCGCTTAGAAGCGCGGACTTTTTCTTCCGCGGATGGAACGATCTCGCCTTTAGCAAAGCCCCTCGAGAGACCTCCTAGATTTCCTTTCTCTGATTAAACCTTGCTTTTTTTTTCATATCGCTCTCTCCGTGTGGTCTGCTGATGAACTGGGTCCTCTCCTTCTTCGCATCGAGGAGAGAATTCCTACTTTCTTTCAAGTCGCGGGGATCTCTCTCTCTCTTCTTGGTCATGTTTATCGTGTATGGCTTGGACCTCTCAAGAGGAAGAGAATATTCTCCTCTTTTTCCTTATGGTAAGCAATCGATCTCTTGGAGATGATTTCCGTCAAGATGCCGGCATTGGCGGAGGGTCTCGGATCCCCCACCCTCCGCCTTCACATTTTTCTTCTTCTTCGCCGAACTCGCCCTTGTAAACCTGTTTTTTTTTTTTTTCCCAGTAGCTCGAAGGCGTGTTCCCCCTTCCCCCCTGACTTTGCCGTTGATCGTATTTTTGTCTTCTTTCCTCTCACGAGCACAGTTCACAAGCTCCCCCCCCCTCGTTGTTTTTGTTGAGATAAATTCGGGCGGAGTTTCCCCCTCCTGAAAAAAAGTGATCTCGATCCACGCTCTTGCTTTCGCATTAGAGATACATGGACCCCAATTTTCCTATTTGGAGACCAACGGGCGGTTGTCTTCTTTTTCGGAAGCGAGGTCATGGTAAAGTGGTGGCCCGCCCCTCTCCGGAATCTTGGACCCCCTCCTTTTCCCCTCATATAAACTTGATTGACTCTTTTTTCCCATTTTCTCCTCTTCGCGGCAGGTGACCTAACTCTATCTGGGAAAGGACCCCCCCCCCCCCCCAACAGGGCCCACCGATCTTCCCCCGAGTGCTCGAGCTTTTAGCCTTTTTTTTTGAGTCTGGGAGAATGCTTCGTTCGCGTCACCCAGTTTCAGCTCAGGAACACATCCCCTCTCCCTTGCGATCGGCGTCTGACGTGCTCCTTCCTTGCAATAGAAAGTTTTCCCAAAAATACTTTTTCCCTTCGATAAGGCCATCGACCTTCGTTCTCAATCGCGGGCTCTATGTCCCTGGACGCACTTTTCTTACCCTGTCCGAGATATTCTCTAAGCATGTCTCTCTTTCCAAGGGGAAAGAAGATGATCGCTTCCCTTCTGATCGGTTCGTGGAGGCTCTTTTTTGCAGGACCACCGCTTCCCCCCTGTGATCGGCCACCGTGATCTTGGGCAGACTATTCCTCCCCAGATTATCTTCGCGACGCCCTAACGAACTCTCACAACCCTCGGCCCCCCCCTCTCGATTCCCGCCCTCGCTGCTTTTTTTTCCCGAACTCCACGATTCTAACGGCGGCGACTGTCTGACTTCACTCAGAATCATTTCCTTCCTAAGGTAAGCCCGATCTTCCTCCAGCGTGATGCCCCCATGGCACTCGACCCTGCCGGCTTGTCCCCCCCCTTACGGAGCGCAGGTCGGTCGTAGGGGAGGCCCCACGACCGTGAATTGAACCTGTTTTGCTGACTCTGTAAAAAGTAGTAGTTACTCCTCCTTATTGATCACGGTTGCCGTATGATCCATTTTTAGTAATATCGCCTTTTTTCTCTCTGTTGTTGAGAAGCCTGAAATACGGCTTTATTTCTGATCTATTGCTTTCTTTGCCTCCTCATTGAATATTTTGTCATCTTCTGAGTGATAGACTATGTACTCCTTTGACGGTTGATATTCAACCCCCCCCCGTAGCGCTCTCTTCTCTTGTCAGCTATGGCAGAATAAACCCTTCCTTTTATCGCCCAGACGATTCGTCTCGCTAGTCAGCCTTCCCTCAACTTCTGGACCGGAATGCTTTTTTCCTATACTAAGTTATGTGAATCCCTCCCCTTAATCTCCCCGCAGTCCTCTTTTTTCTGGACAGAAAAGGGACCCTTTCCTCTTTCCACCGTTTTGGCCTTCTGCCGCGGGTTTTCGTGATGTGCGGTTGTGCACAATGAAGTCCCTTTTCATCTACCCCTCAGTCCCCCCTCTGATCAATGCGGAGTTACCAGGACAATTTTTTTCTCATTATTCTGTCTCTCTCTCTTTTCTTTCTTCGATCAAGCATATACCTTCCGTTTCTTCTCCATCGTTGTACTGTAACTCTGCCTGTATTATTGTCTATTCTATTCTGATCTTGTGCCGCAAACGCAACCCCCCTACTGCAATCAGAGCGTTTGCCGGCCCCTCATCGCGAGTGTCAATGTTCTGTCGACTCCCCCCCCCTAGCGACGGCTGTTGATATTTTTCCCTGGATCACATAAACTCTTCGCCGAAGTCGAGTTCAGAATTCCCTTTCTCTCTATGCCGCTCGTTTTCTTCGCTTACAAGGTTTGAGCGGGGCGACCGCAAGGCGCTCTCCCCCCCGGTGCGACATTTTGATCTCCGAGCCTTGACACGTCTTCCCCCTCCCTAAACTAAGGTCCAAAGTGGCCCCCTTTCAATGGAGGCGGCATCGGGGACCCCCCAGACCGTTTATCTTGTCTTCTTTTTCCCCAATTTTCTCCACCACCGCTAGATCACAACCCCGATCTGTCTCTTTTTCTTTGCCGAAATATGAAATGATCAGTTCCTCTTTCCCCCCACACCCCGTGATCAACCCCAATGGGTACAGCGCCAAGACTTTTCCAACCGCTGTAAACCGGTTAAATCTTTTTTCCTCACTTCAATTTCTTGACGCCCTCTTCCTCTCCGCGGGTTGGATTGAACTCCCCTCCTGCACAGTCTGCATCCACCTTGTTCTTCGGATCGGGCGGAAACTCTTTCCTAGCTTCTTCCAGGAGGCCTTGCTCCCGAGAGAGAGGATTTCCTCCCTTTCCCCTTTTTCTCGACTTTGATTTTTTGGTGTTTTTTTTTTCAGTAGATTTAAGGAGTGCCCAAAGTCCTGAATAGCGCGGGCCCTCCCATAGCGAGAGGTAGTGAGTCCCTCCCCCTTTCGCTAGTGCCGGCGTGATTGATTTTTTTCACTGACGAACGCGTGCCGATAAGCGTTTGCAACTCTGCAAGGCACCTTCTCCGACGAGAAGCCTCTCCCTTGATCCTGACTCAGCGCTTTTCCTTTTCGATCGCCGGTTGCTTCGCTTCGAAGCGCTGCTGGCCGCGTTGTGTTTCTTAGCGCGATTGAGAACCTTTCCCCCGCGATGGCTTCTCTCTCAGATTTGCCAAGGTCTTTGAACCCCTTTGCTTTGGAGCCGGACCCTCTCGCGATCGCCTCCTTTTTCGGAAATCGTCCTCTGAACTTGGTTGACGTCTTCCCCCCTTTACGTCGTAGACAGATTACGCGTCTCACCTCTGGATCACTGTTTGCTTTTTTCCGATGCGATAGGCCTTTTTCCCCCCCTTGCGCAAGAGTGCGCTCCCTGTTCACCGGGCCTCATCTTTCTCTGATCGCACTTTCCCCCTTCGATCGCCCCGTTATATGTTTTTCCAAGCGGCCGGCGGCGGGTTCCCACCCTTTTTCCCCCCGATTACATGGTGTCCCGCGCCGACATACTTTCCCACCCTGCCTCCTTCAGATGTTTTCCTGAATGAGGATCCCTCTTCAGAATGCCGTTGATGCTTTTTTTGTTTTTAGTCCGGTACGATCCTCTCCCCCCTTTCGTCAAAGATCTCTCTCGTCTCCCCGTTTTGTTGTTTTTAACGGGTCTTTTTTTTCTAAGTCGATAGTACAGCAGACCTTCCTATCGAATCACCCGAAGCTCTTGAGCTTACATGGGACCCCAACATCCTCTGTGGAGACCCGTTCTTTTTTTCTGGGGCATGGAAGTCACCAGGAGTTGAGGGTAAAGGTTTTTTTCCGATCGATGGACAGACGCCGCCCCCCTTCCCACGACATCATTCCCCCTTCCTGTGCGACGTCACTTTTGATGACCCTCCAGGCGATGCGACTCTTTCCTTTTAACACAGCGGTCAATTCACCATCTTTTTTTTTCCCCAGGACAAGCCGATTTCTCCCCGCGAAGTGATCCCCGTGCGCTCCTTAGAGGGACGACCCTTCCCCCCTCGTCACAAGTTCAGCCCTAGAGTCCATTTATCCCGGGCGATCGGCGTCATCTGACGGCGCGCGAGAAAGGGTTCTCCTTCGCAACAATCCGGTTATCTCAGGCCATTCCTCTCCCCCTTTTTTCTAAATAGCGAGTCGATCGTTTCCCTCCCTTGCATCCGAGGACCTCCTCGAAGATGACCTCTCCCCCTCTTCCCTGGAAAGCACGCTGATTCGCTTCCCCTGCGTAAACTCAGGCGCTGAGGATCGTGTTTTTCTTGCAGGACCACAAGTGTTCTTAACGCCTCGATCGTCCGCGATCTTCGGCAAGGGATCCATCCGCTCGGCCCGCCTATGGGGCGCTACGCCCCCCGCGCAGCTCTCCCCCCCCGGCCTATGGGATTCACGCCGGAAATCGATTCGGTGCCCGACAACCTCCCTCTGACCCGATAAAGGCTTATCTCGCTCGCTGCTGTCCCCGGGACGAAGCAGAAGGGCTTCTTTCCCTACGTTCGCCCTGATAAGAGTTCTTGCTTTTGGCACTCGAAGTGCATGAGCTTCTTCTGCCTTTCCGCCGACTTTCGACTTGAATTGGAAGGTTTTTCCCCAAAGCCTTTCCTTGGTAAACGGTTTTGCAGACTTCAAAGTAGTTGAGCTTTCCGCTTGTTTTCCTGATCAGTTAAGATTTTGGCCCTTTTTCCTTCTTTTTCTTGTGATGCTTCTTTTAGAGAGAGCGCGAAAATTTTCTCTCCCGAGACGTTCTTCTCCCGATCTCCTTAGTGCCGCTACATTTTCCACTTTGGGACCTTCTGAGTGGTGATAGCCTATTTTTTTTTCTTACGGCTCGGTCCCAAGATCCCCCCTTTTTTTATCGCGCGGCTCTTTTTTTCCTGTCGCATGGTCCGCTCATCCGCTCGTATCGCCCCTCCCCGAGAGGCGATGAGAGCCGTTCTCCTTTCTTCCCGGACTGCTCCTCTTCCCCCCCCCCCCCCCCCTCCCTTTCCCATTGCTTAGCTTACGTCCTGTACTCCCCCCGCCTGAACGAACATTCCCCTCGAGATGAGTTCAAAATTTTCGTGCCAGCGATCGGTCTTGCGCTGGTCTTTTTTTCTTTTTGGGCGGCACAAATGTGAAAGCCCCTTCTCCCCCCCATCTCATATAGCATCTTCCCAGATCACTTTTTTTTTTCTTTTTCTTTTTAAAGGAACAACGAGGGTTTCTCCTGCTCTCTATCTTTTCTCTCCTCCGTTGTTTGTATCCCCTCTACGTAGTTCATCCCCCTTTTTACAGTGTTGATCGCCTCTATGATTTTTTGAGTTGCTAGTCTTTTTAGATTTCATGTGCCCGCCCCCCCGGCAAACTCCCCCTCCCTTCGTCAAGTCTTTTTTGCTGGACGGCCACTTCCCCCCCTTCATAGCGCCCCCAAAAGCAAAAAATAGCGGCAGTTTTTTTCCGATGACGTAAAGATAACGGCCCCACTTCTTGCTTCCGCAGTTCCGGTCAGACTCCCCGGCACTTTTTTTATCGTCTGGGCGATACGCGCCGGTCTCCCTTTTTTGAGCGGCCCATAGTTTCTCCCTAAGACGCGGCGCGATCCTTCGTTGATGCCGTTTGATCTGTTCCCCCGCGAGGAAAACCGCTACCCCTTCCCTTTGCCCATCAATATCAATGGAGGCGGCCACCTTTGCGAGAATAGAGCCTTTCCCCTCGTGAAAATTCCAATTCGCTCTCTTAAAAACCGCTAGACTCCCTTTTCCTCCCCTTCAGCGCCGTTAAGGCCAAATCTGACCTTCCCTTTTATCAATATTAGGGATAAAAAGCTCCCGGGTACACTCCCCAAGCGGCTTCCACGGTTTCAATTCCGGGCTTTTCAATTAGCGCGACAGCGGAAGCTTCCCTTTCCTTTTTTATTGCACGCCGCGCCTCGTCGCCTTTCTCATGTTTCCTTTCTTCCGGATCGGGGAACGTGTGTTTTTTTTTTTTTTTCTTTTTTTTTTTTTTTTTCTTTTTCGCACTTGTCGTCCCCGGAGCCTCACGCCGCAGAGAGGATTCCGTCTCTCCTTTGAGGTGTCGGGCCGGTTTCACGCTCTCCTCCCAGCGCATGAACTCTCCGAGGGGGAAATATCGTAGTGAGGCGATATCTCGATCGGCCGAGAGGGATCTCGTTCTGCACCCCGATCCTGCCTTTCACCTCTCCCCCTCTCAGCGTTGCACGCCTTTTCCGCCCAGGAACCCCTTCGCCCAGGAAGCCGACCCTTTTATCAGGACGATAAAGGCTTTCCCTCTTCCCGGCTGCTCTTTCTGTTACCCTCCTCTTGGATGGTTCTGATGGAACCGATCTCGCCGCCTTGGAGACCGCGATGGCCTTCAGACCGCCCGGTTGTTCTTATTTCTCTTCCTTTCTCTTGGCGCCGGTTCCTGATAGCTTCTCAGGTGGTCTGCTCGTTCCCTCCGAGGATGTATCCGACGTTTCTTTTCTTCTCGAGCACCTCGCTGCCCTCTTCTCGAGAGACGATCTGTTTTTTTTTCTTTCGCACTTTCTGACCGCGGTTGGGACGCGCATTTCTTGTCTTTTTTTTTTTCCCTTCGATCGACTCCGGTGTTCTGGAGCTGAGTCGTTGGCCCTTTTTTTGGGGCTTTTTCATCGATAGGTCCTTGCCCAGCCGCCCCTTTTTCGCGAACTCGCCCTTGCATTCTCTAGTAGCTCGCATTTTCCTGCCCGGCTCATCCTTTCTCCTATGATTTCGTGCTTTTTTTTTTCCTTTTTCTCGACGTAGCTCGCAGCACCTAAAGATCTTCTCTTTTCGTGGTTGTTGTGAGAGAGATTCTTACGGGTGCGGTGCGAGATAAGTCGCTCCCCTCTGCTATGCTCATCGCAAGTCCTTCGGTCCTTTTTCCGAATTCGAGCTACATGTTCCCCAGCCGCGACATGAAGGTGTTTTTTGCGGCGCTGGTCCTCCTTTCACATGGAAGGCGGGGCTTCTTTGGTTTCGAAGACCCCAGCCGCCAAGGCCCCCTTTTTTCTTGGGCCAACGACCCTGCGAGTCGATCGCCCTTTCCCAATAGGACAGGTTCTTTTGCGCCGTCCGCGGCAAGCCTTTTGTAGCTCACCGATCTTGCTTGGCCAGGACAAGAAGATCTCCCCGCGACCTCTAGCTTCTCGCGCGAGGGCGACTAGTCGGATACATCTGAGCAGACCCCTTCTGCAGAGAAGGAGTCTCCCCTGCGCGTACTGCTTCCCAGCCACATTTTTCCCTCGAAACCTCCGGTCTGATCGTTTTTGGTCCCAAATGCCTTTTCCTCGCGGCGCGATCGTGGCCCCCTTTGCAATCTTTTATCTCTTCGAAACGAAGACTCTCTTTTTTACCAAGGGCTCTTTCCTGATCCCTTGTTCTGCTTCGTTCGTCGGATTTTTTGCAGGACACAAGTTCAAGCTTCTCTTCACGCTCTCCTTCAAGGGATCGGTTCCTCCCGCCCGGCGATCTTCCCTTCCTTTTCCCTCACGAACGAGCTTTCTCCTCGGGCGGCTCGACTGCAGTTTTTTTTTTCTGTCACGACTTATCTAGTCTTCTTGCCCGACAACCCAAAGGCTTCCTCCCCTATAACGGCTTTGGCATCTCAAAGGCATCTGTTTCTCAGGAAGGGCTAGCAGGCTTTCCTCCGCCGACCTCTTCTGACTGGTTCCTTCCTGCGCGGCGTGGCAATCCCCCCTCCTACGATGCCGTCCTTTTGGTGGAGGCCAAGCCGGACTTACCGGGGTACACGGGTTTGCATTCCCCTTATTAGCTTTATTCCAGTCGATCCGGTGTTTTCCT
>Ga0179593_1429763_pt1 | contig 10466 bp, 14 predicted proteins | sample CZODoug2_1_08_16_FD_185931 | JGI IMG/M metagenome (GOLD analysis project Ga0179593, IMG submission 185931) | Vadose zone soil fungal communities from Angelo Coast Range Reserve, California, USA - CZODoug2_1_08_16fungal (PacBio error correction) | ecosystem: Environmental > Terrestrial > Soil >... | reverse complement strand
TTTCTGCTTCTTCCCATGGCCACGCCGGTTTTAGACGCTCTCTCACCCTTTTCTGCTCGTGTCCGCTTCGGATTTTCTTTTAGTTCAAAGTGCACAAGGTTTTTCAGTAATTGGCACGACGGCATGGATGCGGGGCGTTTGCCCGGTTTCTTTTCCCTTTTTTTTTCCTCCCAACAGTCATGCACGGGATTGCCCATTTTTTCTCCCCCTCCTCCCCATTCGTCGGTTTCCGACAAGAAAAACTAGGACGCGTCCCTGTCTCATTAATCCCGGGCTGACCCCAACTAGCTTATTTTTTTTTCGTCCTCCCTTCGGTTCCTTTCATTGCAAGTGAATAGTCAACCTCGGCTGCCGAGCGCAGAAGCGGCCAGAATCATGGACATGCCCAAACGTCTCTCGGTGCCCCTTCTTCATAGCTCGCAGATATTGTGCGCCTGGGGTTTGCTGCACAGTCCGCCTTGCCCTCTTTTCTGTTCTTTCCTGCTGTATTCTTGTTACCTTTGGTCCTTCCCTCCCCGCTTTTTTCGTTCTTGTTTTTTTATGATTGCAAGAATGAACGACAATCGGCCCCTTTCTTCCTTCTTTTGGCTTCGTCGTGCTTCTGGAGGGGTATTGACAATAGTAGAATCCTTCTCGGATGTTTATCCTCTTCATTGGTCCCTAATTTGAGCGCGACCCCGCCGGAACCCGCTTGACCTTTTTTTTTCTGCACGGACCTTTGCTTGTGTTTCGGACTTTTCCATTGAAAGCGCCTATGGCTCATGACATGGCTTCCCTTCCGACATTATTTCCGCGGGCAGGATCTTTTTTGTCATCTTCCCCTCTCCTTTTTGACGAACAAGGTCAATACCAGTTTGGAACTTGTCCCCTTCGTCCCTTGCGCCTCTCCGTTTTGACCGCTAACTCGACTTTCCGTCTTCCCTTCTCCTGAAATTGCTCCCTGACGACTCAGTTTGTCTAATAGTTGCGGAGAGGACCCATGACTTTGTTCTTTTTTAATTTTCCTCCCAGCTTAGACGATTTCTACCTAACAACCGGACTCCCTCTCCGCGTTTCTTATTCTACCCCGCTGCTCCCTTCTCTATACGCGTACAGGGGCTTGCCACCTCCTCTTTCCGGCACCCTTTCTATTTCCCCCCGTCGCGGAAGGATGGCCGCCTCATCCTTCAGACTGACTTTCCTTTACTTGTCCCGCTGATTCTCCAGATTGTGAGAAGAAATTCACCCATCTTTTCCGCAAACCGGTCGCTTTCCTTTCCACTTTTTGTCCCCCCTGCAACCTTCCCCCCTGTCTTTCGGACCGTAAAGGTGACCATTTCATCAAATCTGTCTCCCCACCATTCCTTGCGATATAGCTTCCTTTCACCCTTTTCCGAAGCTTTTCGGTGATATCTAGATCTTGCTTTTAGCCGGCCTTCCGTCAGGACAGACTTTCCTTCTCGGGGTCTTGGTTTTTTCCGTCAAGTCACGCCTTCCTTGCCAGTTGTTGTTGTCTTTTTTTTTTTTGTTTCATCCTCAACGGAGGAGACGAGTTTCTCTTCTTTTTAGTCGCTTTCTTCACTAGTGATAACACTGAAATCCTCCGAATTCCCCCCCACCCTTTATTTGCTTGAATTTACTTAGCCCTGAGCTCTCGTGGATGTGCGAGATTGTCTCGTCTTCGCAGCTTCATGTTGCCCTCCCTTTGATCCGTTTCTTTCCCCCCCCCCCCGCCCTTACCGTCATGATTCTAGTGTCTCTGCCCCTCCCGACATGGAAAAGGGCTCCCTCCTAGTGACCGAGAATATTTGGTAGTGATGAGTATTTGGGCGCAAATGTGTCCTCTTTCTTCTATTTCTCCCTTCCCTTTCGAGCCTGCGCCAGCATGGATAACCTTCTGTTTATTAGATTTTTTTTGCCGCCTTCCCGATCTTCAGTTTACCCTTCCGATTAGCTTATATTCCCAGACGATGCCCCGGAATCTTCTCCATGACTTTTCGTCATTTAAGTCGCCCTCCTAGTCTATTCCGGATTCCCTAGTTTTGACATTGAAGTTTTTTTAGGCCCGTCCTCCCCCGTTAGAGGGAGAAAACGAGGGCTTGATTCACCAGCCTCCTCTGTTTTCGTGATGCAGGTGTCTTTCCGTTTGCCAATGAGGCCGACCAAACGATGGTCTCGGTCGATGACTCCCATTCCTTTGTACCAGCTGGCTTGGCCGCTTTCCCGTCTTTTTTTATCCCCTTTTTATGTCGTTCCATGTTCTTCTTTGATTTTATTCGCCTACTGCTTTCTCAAAAAAAGCACGGCAAATTGGGCCGCCGCGATCTTTGTTTTTTTCTTTCCTTTTCTCCTGTTCGCCGCGCCCACGTCGGGCGCCGGAACCCTCTCTCGTGCTTGCTCCATCTCCACCACTGCCTATTTTGTCAGCGCCGCGACCTTTTGGTTTTGATTTTGAAGTTTGCGATAAACGCTGTGGCTCCTATCCTTTCCTTTTTATCTCCCTCTTTTTCTGGCGCAGCGGCATCGAGGTTACACCTTTTTATTGCAATGGGACACCCCTCGATTTCCTGTCAATTCTTTGCTTTTGTGGGAAAAGCCTAGAAAGGGCCGCCAAGCTTTTCTCCATGCCCTCTTCCTTGTAACACTCGTGAGAATTGAGTTTTCCCCGGCCGGATTCGTCTTTGTTTGGCTGTGACCATTCCTTTTCGTTCTTCGGGTTTTGAATTGTCCGTACGAGAACCATACTACGCAGTACAGGATTCTTTTCTGACCTTTTTTCCTTCATCTCCTTTCGCCTGGTCGGTCTTTTGCCGCGTCAGTTTTCACCGTATCATTTGTCGCCGAAGCTTTCTTTTTTGTTTTTCTCTTTCCCTCTTTTCTCACGGCAAGTTTTTTCCCTGTATGACAGCGGTAATGGACCGATAGGAGCCTTCGCGAGTGGGTAGCAGAATACTTCTCTTCCTTCGCTTTCCTTCTTCTTTTCTCTATGTTCTTAATTAAGTGGTTTTTTTTTGGAGACAGAGGAAAGACCGTCACCTTTCGCGTGGTTTTTTCCGTACTGTTTCACTCCACGTCTAAGGCTCCCGATCGCTTGACCCGCCTTCGTCGCAGTCCCACTTTCACTGTTAACGCAGGCTGCTGACTGGCACACCAGCAGTTCTTCCCCCTTTTTTAATTGCCGTCCCCCCCCGTTTTTTTTCCCTTCCTCCGCAAGCCGACCGGCTCCAGCTATGCACCTAAAGGGTCAGATCTTTTCTGCCCACTTCCGTGACGGACTGGTCTCGTTTCCCGACAATCCTATCCGCCGGAAAGGAACTTTTGGCAACCAAGACCAGCGACGACCGGAATAACTTCGCCCCTCACGTTTCTTTTTTTTCCCCTTCATAGATGGGTGCGATTAAGCTGTTCGGTTTTTTGTGTTTGTTCGGTGTGGTGGGGGGGGGGGTGGGGTTGTTTTTTTGGTTTGGATGGGGCCGTGCGGCTTCCTCACCCTCTCTTTTGCCCAGACGTCGTCTTTTTCCTTGCCAGTTGCTCACTGGTGTTCTTTGCGCTGCGCTGAGAGCCGGCACAGCACAAACCCGTCACTTTTATCCTTTTCTTTTTCCCTTTTATAGTCAAAATTCCCCTTCCAACTTCCCGTTTTTTTTCGGCGGTTCTGGACCATCCTTTTGTGGTGGTGGAGCTGTTTTTGGCGTCCGATAAGATTTCGGACGCGAATGTGCGCGATGGAGAGACCCTTTCCACCTCTTTCTTCTTTCCCGTCGTTTTGCGCAAGGACTCTCGGCGTCCCCAACCTCTCTTTTCGTTCTTCATTTTAGTGTGCCCTGCTGTTTTTTTGTTGAACCATTTTTTCGAAGGGCAGATTGCCACGCCAGCTGTTCCCCGCGCTTTATCCTCCCCTCGCTTTATTTTTCCTCTTTTTCGCCGCCGGACAACCAGGCCCGACCCCTTTGATTTGTGCAGTCCGGACTTGTAACCGCTGACGACCTCTGTCTGCCCGCCAAAGCAAAGAGGAAGCGGAATCCGGCGCGACGAGGCGTTTCGACTTTTCCGGACTCTTTTTTCTTTCTTTTTGAGAAGGAGTTCCGGGGCCGCGTTCGATTCTCCCCTCCCTGTGACCCCTTTCAGCCTTCGTGGGATATGGTGCGTTTGTTATCCCCTCGATGTATGATGTCTTGACAGTCCTGCGCGCCAGTTTTCCTTCCTGTCCTCTTTCCCCTTCGCCACACCGGCAATCCCAAATATATATCGGCGCCTGTTTGCCGCTCCTTCCCGATGTTTTTTTTCCTGGGCAGCTACCCTGTACCTCATGTGTCTGAAGTTGCAAGTAGCGGCAGGCGTTATCGTAACGTTCGCTTCTTTCCCTTCTTGATTTTGACCCTTTTCCTGCCCCCTTCGACGATCGCCGGGCAGACCACCATCCTTCTGCCAAAGGTTTGTCCCTTGTTGTCCTCTTGGAATAATTCGTTTATCACCTGCTTTTTTGCGGTTTTTCTCCTGCAAAAATCGTGAGCCCCTTGAGGAGGAACGCTTCATCGCACTCAACTTTCCTTTTTTTTGCCCTTCAACCCGCTCCCTTTCCCCGAGCGCGCTCTTTCCCTTTGTCCCTCATGCCGTTTCCTTTTCCAACGCCGAGCTATATATAACGTGGGAGTTGATAGTTTCCCGCTCCCAAGTTTTTTTTTTACCCTTTCTCTTTTTTTCCACGGAAGGGTGGGACCGCGCTTGAGTTTCATTTTTTTCGCTTACGTTACGGTGCCGGGGGTTTTCTTTCACTAGCTTCATCGGGCGAAGTGTTGAGGCAAAGATATTCATTCGCCCCCCCCCCCCCCCCCCCCCCCCCCCCCCCCCCCCCTCGCCCCCCTCCCCCCCCTCCCACCCCCAATATGAACATATGGCGGAATGCCGCTCCCTTTTCCGTCATTTTCTACTCTCCGCTTCATCCTTTCCATAACGTTATAGGCGTATTTGTGTTTCTCTGCGTTGGCCGGCACCGTCTATTTATCGGGGTCGAAAAGTCGCGTCATACGACAACCCCGCCTCTGGCTTCACGTGGGAGGGATACGGACTCTTTTTTTTCCCTCTAGTCATTCTTCTTCTCTCTCCCTATGGTCAACCCTGGAGTCTTACCCGTCTCAATTTTTCCCTTTGCCTCTCGTTTCAGGGAGGATATTGGTTTTTAACACGTTTCTGATCGTCTTCCCGGGTCCAATGTCTGTGAAAATGGAGTTGCCTTGTTTTCTTTGTACGCTTATTCTTTTCTCCCTTTTGCCGCGCATGCGCGTGCGTTAGCCTTTCATTCTGCCCAGATCTTTTTTTCATTGGCCGCATTCTTGTTCCCCCTCCCCACGAAACGTCATGCCGTTAAAAATTGTTCTTCCGTCGGTGGTTTCAATTTCTTTTCTTTTTTCGCTATGCATCGTCGAATTCTCCTCTGTTTTTCATACCCTGCTCCCCCCCTCTCCGTTTCGTCTCTCGCTCGATGTCGTGCATTTCTCAAACCCCGCCGACAGCGCGTTGCAATTCCACTCCCTTATCTGGTCCCCGAGTACCAGGCCTGCGAGACATTTTATGGACGGCGGTGTAACGGCGGCCCACGTTGTCCTTCAATTTCTCAATCTCCTTTTTTTCTCTCCGCTCCTCCGCCTATGATAGCCCGACGGGGTACGATCGTTGCCTGTTTTTCTTTTCCGACTTTGTTCGTTTCGCAGTACTGCCTTCCCCGTTTCGTTAGATTGTCCCTCTCCGACGCCGGAAGGATCGAGCGAGAAAAAAACATCCCCCAAACGTATGGTAATGCACCGGGTTGACTCTTTTTCGATTTTTTTTTTTTTTTTTTTGTTTTTGTGTGGTCGACAAAACCTCTACCTGCTTTTTCGTTTCAGGTCTTTCCTTTTTCCTTTTTCAGTGCTGTTTGCTCCCCACCGTTTTTCACAGGACCGAGGTCCCTCCACGCCAGCATCCTTTCCGTCGTGCAAACGTACCGTCCCTTGTGCAGCTTGCTGACCTCCCTTCCCAATAACGAGCATTTCACGAGCTGATCTCTTTTTATATGTCTCCCTCCCGGGTTCCGATGGTCCAATATAGTCTTCCCCCTCAATGACTTATTAGATTCGTCTGCCCCGGAGAAGGGCCGATGAGATCGTTCACCCTTTCTCCCCCCCTCCTTGCAAATTCTCTATTTTGTTCTGGGCACGGCTGTATATCTGCTGCGCCTTCTGTAACTTTTCCCTTTGCCAGTTGACTTCACCAGCCTTTGCCGCCCCTGTTCTCTTTCCTCTTGCCTTAGTGTAGCTTTTAACCTCTTCGATTTGAAGCGCAACGGTGGCTTAGATTCTCGTTTGCTGTTTTTTCCTCACCTTTACCAATTCGCTCGCCATCTTTAGTTGGTGTTGCTCTTATTGCGCGTTTGTGTTTTTCCCTTCAACCCCCCCCCCGTCAACTGCAAAAAAAAATGAAAAAAATCTCGCTCTCTTTCTCCCTTTTTTTGTTGCTTTGGTCGATCTTTTTCCTTACTGAAACCCAAATCGCTTGTTTAGATCCCCCCCCCCCGCGGCGAGGTAACTTTAGGTCGGGTAGGTCCCACACTTTTTCGTTTTTGCGCCAGCTAACACCGTCAAATCGCGAATCCTAGACCCTTTTCCGCTTTCCCCTCCGAGTTGACCCTTTTTTTCTATTGGACGCTGAAACCTCTCATTTAGATGGCCTGCCGGCTGGAGGCACACTCTGAAACTAGGGTCCCCCATTCTTCCTCAGATATTTGCTGACAGATTATGACACCGCCCGGACCCTTGCGTCGATGCCCTTCTGTCCTTTGACCTCATCGAAAATTCGGCCTTCTTCTCACTATGGCTCGCCATGTAGTTGTAGGAAGTATTATTGTTTTCACTCGTTTCCTCGGAACAGGATATTCAGCTAGGGTTTTCTGGAACAGTCTTTGCTTTTTTTGATTTTTCTTATCCCACAGATGCCACTCTGCTCGGTAGTCCCATGAGTACCCTGCACTAGACGGCAGGGCTTCGTTTTTTGCTTTTTCCGTTTTCTGTACATCTTCCAGCAAACGCCCTGAACTCGTGGAATTTCCAGCTTTTTCTCTCTACTTAACCAACTTCAGTTCGACTTTTTTTTCTCACCAGCAGACACTGCTTTTTGAGCTTGGGTCGTCAAAGTCCTCCATGAGATGCAAGTGTACCCCCCCCTCGATGTGTCTGGAGTGTTTTTCACCCCCTTGCCCTTCGTAAAAGGAGACATCACTATGAAATTCAAGTCAGCAATTGATATGTAATGATGTAGGGTAGGGCTAGGGACAGGAGCAGACGGAAATAACGAGGGATAAAGTAGGTAAGAGAGAGAAGCGTAGAAATTCCCTCCCACGCGATCAAGTATAACACCCCTCTACATGCGTTACTCACTGACAAAGCAGCCGCACCGCCTCGCATCTCCTACTCTTCGCCCAATATTGTGCCGGGCAGCATTTTCCTGCCGCCAAGGAACCTACACCGGTATCTCCCCTCAAAAAGAAGCTTCCATACTTAATCCTTTTCCTCACTTTCGTCTGTATTAGATAAACTCTATAACACTTCGTCTACCTTACCCCTCCCCCTTTAAAACCGTCTCCCTCTCTTTGCATCATCCCCCTCTACTCTCGCCCTTATTGTCCCCTACCTCTTCGCTCCCCGATACTCTCTCCTTTCTTCTCACCCCTATTACTTCTCCACCCCACCCTACCCGCTCTATCTTTTACCCTATGCTCCCCGTTCCCCCGCCAGCCTAACTCTCCCTCAGGCATTACACACTCTTTCATCCTTTCCCGGTCTTTTTCCTCCCGACAACGGAGAATCGAAGAAAGAGGCGACACGGTTGCGCCCCGCTTTTTTTCTCCGCCCCGGAAGTCATGCGGCCTTGATGTCCCCTTCCTCTTCCTGGCTATGTCTGCGGTGCTTTCTCTGCTTGCCGGAGCTTGTTTCGGTGTTTTTCACCGGCCGGCCGTTGCAGCGCCAGCATGTCGCCCGCCGGCTTGTACGTTTTGCCCGTACGGCGTTCACCTTTCTTCTGTTTTTTCTGCTTGTGAGCAGAACGACAAGGTCCCTTTCTGCTTTTTGTTTTCCGTTCTTCTCTTTGTCTAAACCCCCGGAGCTTCTCTTCTTGTTCGATTAACTTTTTCAAGGCCAAGTGAGCCGACCCGCCGGAAAAGCAACAATTTTCCCCTTTGACTTTAGTTTTTCTCCTTCCCCTTATCGCCATGTTCCCCCCCGCTCCTGTTTTTGGCCCCCTTTCCTTTTCTTCACCTCCTTCCTTCCGCTTGCAGAATCCAGTGGAATACGCGTACCGCTCTTCCTAAATTCCCTCCTTTTTTTGAGAAACTGTCCGGCTGTGAACGCCGTTATTCATCTCCGGTGTTTCTTCATATCCTTTTGATGCTCTTTGTACTGAATGGCGACGTTCCCACCTCGTGGACATAGGTCGGAGCGGGCCATGTGGTAAATTTCGAGGTCTTCTTCCTCCGAGCCCCCTCCCCTCTCTCCCTCTTATCCTCCCCCACATGAAGGCAGAGCCTGCTTTTTTTTTATAAGTCGAACGTCCCGACCTCCCCGCTCGCGTACCGGTTTCACTGCCACTCAGACGAGGCAGCCACATAGCCGATCCGTCTTTTCCCTTCTTGCTCTCCTCTTATCAGCAGACGGGAAATACGCCGACGAGGCATGCTGTCGTTCGTTGTGCTATACCTTTAACTGAAATCTTGGACCCAGAACCCTTTTGCCCGAGAACTTCCTTCTCCTCTTTTTCTCCTCTATTCAGGAACTGCCTCAATAGCGGGTCCCCCCCCATTCCTTGCGATATCTTTTTTCGTCTTTGGGACTTAACCTCCTGACCAGTGATCGCATAGTCGGGCCCGGTGGGAGACCGGCTGATTAGGCAGGACAGGACCGTTTTTGTGGTACCTTTTTTCTTCGGGTTGTCGAGCCTCACGCCTCCCTTGCATTTTTTTTTCTGAGAGTTTCTCGTTCTCTCACGCGGCGCCTGAGTTTGCTGTTCGATGAGAAGAACGCGGAGGACCAGACTCGTGATACAATGAATTTCCTTCCCCCTGACCGTTCCCCTCTCTCTTTTTTTAGCCATCGATCTTATCTGGGCTGCCTCGTGGTTTTTCGTCTCTTTCAGCTCTTAAGTCCGATCAAAGACTGCGCACACACCTTGACCTTTTTCCACGCCCGAATTGATTTGCAGTTTCTTTTCCCTCTCTTTGGTCCTTCTTCTTGCGGCCCGGCTCGACTCTATATCTTTTTCGGACCGGTTTGCGACCTTTTCTTTTAGCATCACGGTTTTCCCTGTTGCACGCCCGAGCTAATAACATCGAGGGGGAAGTAACGATTTCCCCCATCGTTCTGTTTTTACCCTGCCGTCCGACTTACAACCGATATTTACCTCGTCCTCCCTTTCTCCCCCTCCCCCTCTCCACGCTGCGCACGTAGACTTTTCGGTTCCGTTTAGCCTCATCAGTTTCTCCCATCCCTCTCCTCGGGCCAGATTGAGTTTTTTCCCCTTCCCCCATCCTGATTTTTTCTCCCGGGTTTTCGACAATAGATTTTCCTGCCGCTCCCACAGTCATCATTCCGTCTTTTTTTCTCCTTTGCTTGTCCGGCCTTGTCACCATATGATGAGGCACTAGAGCGGTATCGGTGAGATCAAGCGCGTTTGGATCCTCAGTCCTTTCCCTCTCTTTGAACGTCCAGGTTCAGCTTCCTTTTCTTTCTTTTTCATGCCGACGATTTATTATTTTTCTCAGAAAGATTTTTGCCCCGCCGGCAGATCGACCAGACCGCCTCTGTCAGTTTCGAATTTTTCTTAGTCGTACTTTGCGTCTCGCGTCCTCTCGCACCAAGAGTGCAGATCGCGCAGCTTCCCCCCATCCCCCCATCTCGTCTCTCCTCTCCTACGCCGGTGATTTTCCGTATATGTTGCGAACATCCAAATAGACAGAATTGTGGCTCCCTATTTCCTTCCGACAGGTTTTTTCTTTTTTGCTTTCCGTAGGCGCAGCGCATAGCAGGACACCTTTGAGGTTTTAATGTGCCCCTCGCTTCTGCTCCCTTTTGGCTTTTGCTGGAAATCCAGTGCGGCCTCCCGATTATACCCTCACTTTTCTTTTCCCTTCGTCGAAATCATTCGGGTTCGCCGTGATGCCGTCGTCCCGCTGGTTTTTCAGTTTTTTCCTTCCTTTTCCCTGTCATGATATCGTGTTTTTTGACGCGACCCCTACCTAAGGATGCCGACGATGATCCGCTTGATCTCCCCTTCTTCAGCTTTTTCTTTTCGCGTCAGTTTCAGCCGTTGGACGGCAATTTTTTTGAATTTTTCCGTGTGCTTTTTCGCCATGTGCTTTTCACTGCACCGGTGACGACGACCTGATGGTCCTTGCGATAGGGCCTTGCGCTGTTTTAGCAGTCGTCCCGTTTAGCAAGCCGCAGGTTACGTTTGGCCCTTAT
>Ga0179593_1414723_pt1 | contig 10466 bp, 14 predicted proteins | sample CZODoug2_1_08_16_FD_185931 | JGI IMG/M metagenome (GOLD analysis project Ga0179593, IMG submission 185931) | Vadose zone soil fungal communities from Angelo Coast Range Reserve, California, USA - CZODoug2_1_08_16fungal (PacBio error correction) | ecosystem: Environmental > Terrestrial > Soil >... | reverse complement strand
GCGCGACGCGGTTAGCCCCTTGCGCTCCTGGTTTGGTCGCGATTCCCTTCCCTGGCGCAGCTTTGCAGTGACCATCGCGACTGCCTGCTTAGCGCGTGTTTCCGCACGATCTCGCTAAATGTCTGGTCTCTTGCTTTTTTTTTTCATAGAGGCGTTGGTCCCTTCAGGAAACCCCCACGTACGCGATCTTTTTTGGTGCACCCGGACGCCTGCTGTTCCCCGCATAACGGGTACGCTTTTCCCTCGTGCTGCGTTCAACGCTAAATGTTTTTCGCTTCTCCCGCTGGTCTCCTGGGTGCCCGGCTAAGCGCCTTTCCGTCACCTTCTGTCCTGGGAACGGCAAAATGGACCCCCTTAATTCCACATCGTTGAGTTTGACAGGACCCATCACCCCCCCAACATGTCGAGGTTCCGACTTTCGCCAGTCCAGAATTTAAGAACTCCTTCCCTGTCAGGCCGTGTTGTGTCCATGCCAACCCTTCGTTGTTTGTATCCCCACTGGAAACCCCTCCTCCGCCTGGATCAACAGTCCGAGTGATTCATCCACGAACAACCCAAACCGGGCTGTCTCTTCAAATCACGGCCTTATGCATTCAGTCCAATCTGATACCGGCGAGTAGTTGCATTTGTCGCTTTTCCTGTATGGATATGTTTTTTTCTTTCCCGGGGTCCTGGTGAAGGGCGTCAACTCAATTTCCTGGTGCTTTTCATGCTCTGGTAGGGCGGAATTCTGCCTTTCGGTGATTTTTTTACAGTCCTCCTCTTCACGCAGGCAGTGACTAGGCTTTTTATACCGATCCTGCCTACTCTGACTGTCCCATAGGCTATGTGGACTTATACTATTTCCGCCCTTGTCCTGGCCCCTGATTCGAAGTCACTGTCTCCCGTTACCCCCTGAACACGATCATTCCCTGGGTGTACGTAGAGCTCCCAGTACTTGTAATCGTGGAAGTCTGAGCAGTGCGCCTATTCTCTTTCTACGGTAGGCGTGCCTTCGTTTGGTGTCGTGTCCCTGTTTTCGGGTTTTAGCCTCTCAACTTGTTTTGAGACCGATGATATGGGCACGCGCGCGCCCAGTGGCCCCACCAGGCCGCGCCGGTCTGTCTTCTTTTTGCGCCCTTTTCGTCGCACAGATGACATAGAAAAGACTCACGATTTTCTTTTTGCTGTGTTGTTCAGCAGGCGCACCGATCTCCCCAGTATGGACTCCTCCTTCGCTCCTTTTATCTTCCCCTCTCGATCCGGACAAGAGCCTTTGCCCTCAGGGATTAATCTCTTCATCGTTTTCTCCCTTGACTTTCGTTTTTCTCCACTTTCCCGCCAGGCGATCGGCCCAGTCATGACCAACACTCTGCTCAGCTCCACCGTTCTGGAGTGTTTTTTTTTCAATTTCACCCTTTTTTCTCCTTCGATTTTTTTAGTTTCTGCTTTCGAACCTTTCGCCGTAAGTGATCTTACTTTTCGAGATCCTTTCGTTGGATAGACTCCGGATGCTTGCTCGATCGCATTCTCCCGTCCCTCTCTGCAGGTCCGTTCCGCTGCCCCCGATACGAAGGATATGCCTGGTTCCGACCCTTCAACTCGCGCTTCGCGGTCTGGAAAGGGTTTGTTCCCCTCTCGCCTCTTTTCTAATTTCTGGAGAGAGAGAGTTTCACTTCCTTGTTTGGTTATATCGTCCCGGTTTCCGGCGCCTTTGATTGTGATGGCCCATATGACTTTACATCCCAGTCTCTGACTTCGGTCGGTCTCCATCATTAAAGACGTTCAGCATTGTTACGTTCATGCGCACGGTGTAGATCTGTTGTTCGGCACTCCCCAGACTGGCTCTGAGTGCGAGTTTTAGGAGCGAGCGTCGTTCCTGTCGTCCCGAGACCGCCCACGCGAAGTTTACCCCCACCACAACACACACAACACCAAAACCACAAAAAACCCAAAACACCACATACGCAGTATTCCACCTTTTTCGTGCGACGGTCTATCCTCTGAGATTCCTGTCAAGTCAGGCGGACGGTTCACTTGAGAACTAAGCGTTTTATTTCGCTTTTGTACGGTTTTACTTGGGAGAGTCTTCACGACTAGCCCCACTTAAAGGGCCGAGTGGTAGTCCACCCTATCAGGCGATGTTTTAAGTCAATTATTGTGCCCGGCGACGCCGGCTGGACCCCCCCTTTCGTCTTAAAAGCGCGCTGGATGTGTCGTGCTTTTTTGCGTTCTTTTTCCGCCCCCTCGTACAACCTCCAAAATGGAAATTCAGTTCGGTTGCTTTCTCTGTCTCTTCGAGACTTTAATTGCGCTAGAGACGGCCAGTCGGTCCCTGGGGCCCGTGCAGAATTCCGTGCGGTTCCAAGTTAGCGACGCTTGACGCCAACAGTTCCGATTCCCTCCCCCTCCATTGTTTTCCCACCAACTCTCTCAAAAGTAGAGGTGCCGCCCCCAGGAGCTAAGCTCTGAGAGACTTTTTTACTCGTCATTACCTGCCTTGCAGCGATCCTCATAGTAAGGCTTTTCTTTTTTTGTTTTACCCCCACCCGACTTCCGTCTTACGGTGGTAGAGCGCTGTACTTAGTAAACGGTTTTGTTCCTCGGCTCCGCCTCTAGGCGTAGTTTATTCTCGGTCCCCTTCTTTCTTATGGTTTCCTTTTGCAGCTTTCTTCTTCTGTGGCATTTTCTTCCCTCCCTTTCTAGCTCCATTACTTCGGGAATCGGTCTTCTGTAAGGAAGTAGAAGGCCCCCTCTGGTTCCTTCCTCTCCAAGGCCATTTCGTGACGCCCGAGCCCCCTTCACCTGCTTGCCAGGAAACCCCACAGTCTGATCACCATACGACATGGCCTCCAGCCCCGGGCAGCGGACTCTCATCTCTGAATGCATTTTTCGCGATGTTAAACGTCGTTGCTTTAAGACCGTCGTCTCCCCTGGTTTTTCGGTCAGTGGACATAGTATCCCTCCCCATTTAGGTTTTTGGGGGTCCTTGTTGATTCTCCCCGCCTGCGATCCTGCCCCAACTTCTGCAGCGTGACACTCTGGGTTTGGGAAACCTTTCTCCGTAATAGACCAAAGTGGGGGTTTTGAGGGTCCTCCCTCTAAGTTTGGCATTCTTCACGTGGCAGGTGCCTTTTCCCCCACTTCCCTCTGTCGACTGAGTTGACACACGATGCGAAAACCCTGGCTCCCCTCCAGCGGCTCTCGCCTTGAGCCGACAAGTCAGAGGTACCCGGGATGGGCACGTCGCCCCCGCCACGGCGGGTAGCGTCTGTTTGCACCCTGACTCGGCGCTTTCCGATGTTTCCTTTTTGTAACGCCCCGCTCCCGCCATTCTCCCAGCGCCTGTGAAGCCAGTCTCTCCCATACTAGTGGTCCCTTCCGAAGGAGCTCGGTTTCTGGCAATTTTTTCCGCTGTGACTTTTTTTGAACTCCCTCTAGAGCTACCCTTTGGCGGCCCCTTTAGTTGTGTTTTAGCTCCCCCAATCCTATATTTCCCCTTCCTAGTGTGTGGGTGTTGCTCGATTGGTTCTTTTTTTTACACGTACTCTGCCCTCCATAGCCGCGACTGTTGCTTCGATCGGGCTTTCTGACGCATCGGTGCCCTCTCCGCCTGTCTTTTTTTCCAGTGTACCCCTCTTTGACATGCGGACTTTCTTGACATTTGTCAGAGTTTGGGTTCTGCGTTTGTCCTCTCTTGCCTGGACTGACACTAAACTCATTTTTTTTCATAGCGTTCGATGCTGTTTCATACGAGCGAAAATGTCCTTTCTACCCGAATACCCAGGTTTACGAACTACGATACTGGCGGAGCTGCCGCGTTTGCGGTTTCTACTGGTTTGCTTGGATATCATCTATCTACTTGTTTTCACTTTGAGTCGTGAAAGTGCACCCATTACAACGTGACGATGTCCCCCCCATCGTCTGAGGACTTTCCCTACCCCCCCCCCACGGTTCTCGGTACGAAGCTTTCTAATGGATCCCTTTTAATACCTTCCCATGATATCTTACGGTGGGACGGTTACCTCACGCACGGTTTTGCTTCCACACCCCCTGGCACCCCTACTCCGTACTATACAACCTTGTCGTACCGCGCTAGACAGACCGCAACCCCCCCTGGCTTTCTCACCCTCTTTTCCCTTTTATCCGTCCCACTGTCTTCATTCTCGACACTCTTCGCTTACGCCCCTTCCCTTTTGGCTGTCGCTTTTTTCTTTCCGTTTTTTTTCCTTCCAGTTCCTTCTGTCGCTGGAGCGGGAGTACCCACTAATTTCTTTTGGGCGTTATGCGCAGTCCCCAACACCCCCCAAACAGCCACCCGGAGTCTTGACGGGCATCTCCCGAGGTGTTTTAGGCCTGCCTATTCCGCAAGGGAAGGAGGCGCTGACTCCTTTCCCTCTGAAAGACCGAGAGTATAATAGAGAAGGCTTCCCGGGAATGCCAACTTTGTGGTATTCCCAAAAAAATGTCGATTCCTTAACAAACAGGCACAACAACTTCTCAAATTGCCGATTCCCGCGTTTCCGAGATGGTACTTTCGTCCATCCCCAGTCATCTTCCCAGAACTGCACCCTGATCATTCTTGTGTCCCCCCTTAGACGGCCGCGTACGAGTCTCATCGATTCCGTCAGTACCTGTGCATTTTGATGAGGGCTCGCCTTTTAGGCGTGCCGTTTTGAGTTTTTTGGACGTGGTGTCACACGTTTTGGTGGGTAGCTCTTTCCCATGCACCAGCTGCTACCGGGCGCGCTTCAGTCCCCGGCCACGTTTGACCCAGCCAGTGTCTGCGCTTGAGCGTCTTCGAAACCATGTCTCCTCTTCCCCCTCATAACCTCCTGAACCTAGTTCAAGTTGTTTACTCTTTTCCGACCCCGAGCTTATGAGACAGCTGCTGGGAGAGGCCGCCTCTCTTTCCGGTCCATAGTTAGCGGTCCCCATGGTCCTTCACCCATTGAGACTGTAGTGAAGCCCTGTCCCCCCCTTCCGTTGAATTTGCGCGGAAATTCCCGCGATATTCCCCCAGTCCGACAAAAGTGACTAAGCAGACCGCTTATACTTTAACCCTGTCATCTCTCTTTGCGACGTCTATGCTTCTCCTCCCTTCGCACGCTGAGATGGACCTGGCGCTATCTTCTTTCGTTCACGCATCTTGATTTCAACGTCGCAGCTGCTCTGCCTATGCTGGGCAGAGCTCCCCCCTTGGCGTGTGTACCCCGTTCTCTTCCTTTTCATTGTCTTAAGAACCTGACCGTTCGACCCTTCGCATTGTGTAAATTCTTGTTCCCATCACCCCCCCTCCGCGACCCGTCTGCTATTTTCTTCTTCTTCCTCCTCGTGTGTGGTGGAGATCCCCTTTTTAAAGGGCCAGAGAATGGCGCCTTTGCGGTAGCCGACTGTTTCCACCGACAACCTCGTCGTCTCCCCGGTCTTCTTCGGTCCCTGTTCATCTCCTTCTTAAGGGGGACATCAGGTAGGGTCTTCTCTGCCCCTGCTCCCATTGCGCTCCTTGCGAGCGAAGCGAGGTTTTCCTTGAGTCGATCCCCTGCCTTTCCCTTAGCCCGATGCAAAAGCGACGTCGTTTGTGAATCGTATGCCTCTCTCTTATGTCCAGGTTCCCTTTCGAAAATCCCCTTTCAGCACGCGCCGCTTTTTTCAGGAACTCTTGCTATCGCCTTCCTGGAATTCTCGGCCGCCCAGTCCCTTGCCGAGGGCTCCACGACAGTTGATGTTCCTCCCTTGCTCGGATGGCGGCTCGGCCCCAAGCGCGCGGATGCCCTTTTGCTCTCTTTTTCTGCCGCGTACCCGCCAAAAGGAAACGTTTTTGTCGGTTGTCCTCGTCGACGACTACTAACTTCCGAGATACGCTCCGGCCGGCCCTGGCCTGTAAACGTGGACTCCCCCCTACGCGCTGCCCAGTTTAGCGATGCTTGCCCCCCCACGTTTAAATAGTCCAAAACAGTGACACCATGATCCCATGCTGCACTCATGCAGCTCTCTCGCAATTCGGCCAGGCTCAGGTCTGGCCTACCGCGATTGCGCCATAGTAAGGGTCCGTGGGTACACCAGTAATATAGGTTTCTCTGTGTTCCCGAAATTGTTTCCTTCTCCATTCTCCTCTCCTCCGCGTCTATGCTAAGTATGCTTTCCCCACTCTCCTGACTTTCCTTAGAGCTTATGTCGTGTCTCTCCATCATTCGATGCAGATCTCTGCTCTGGACTCGTGAAGGCCGTTAAACCCCCGTTCCTTCCTTCCCGCGAATACTCCACCGGTCCCCCCTTGGACCCTTCGTTTTCTGGTGACCAGAGGTAGCTGTCCCTGAAACACTCTGTTCATACCACGTCGACAGCTGGGTCCGGAAGAGACATAGCTTTCTCGAAAGCTTTTCTCGTGAGGCCTTTAGTACCATGGAGATGCCATCCGTGTGGTTGCGGTTGGATCATTCACGTGGTACGTACCAGTTTCTCCCCCAGTCCTCGTCTGTGTCCTTGAGTGATGACGCCAAAATAACGTGCCGAGGGTAAGCCCACAGTTACGATTAGAGCCAGTGAGGGGTCTTAAACTTTTTCCCAGGTATGAAGTCTTAGACTTGTTTTTGTCCTTTGTCCGTACCTCGACGATCTCTGTCCCTAACGGTGCCATGTTTCCCCTTTCCACTCGTCCATCGGGACCTGACAGGCGATTATCCGATGGTCCAACCACCCTCAAGAAGTTTGTTTGACCTTATTCTCTTTTCTGGCCACAGCCTCCCGGTACCTGACCCTTTCTATGCGGTCTAACCAGTCCAGGCTGTTGCGCCTCGGCTCCCAAAGAATTGATTCCTCTTTTTCCCTTACATCCCCTCACATAGATGACTTAGCTCCAAACGCGTCCCCGACATGTCCCATAGCTCCGGGATTTTTCCGTGATAAGACTTTTTCTTCTCGGGGCCCTACGATGCCCGTCCTGTATTTCCTCGATCTCCCCCAAGGAGGGATCTTGAGTCGCGTCGACTTTCCCCGTCCCTCTCCCTCTTGTGTTGTGAGATTGATGTGGAGTTTTCCCTCCGGCCCCGTCTTGCATGGTGTCCTATTTTTCGACGCAAGAGCAGAGGATTTTGCCCCCGAGCCTGGCCTTGGTTCACGCGGTTCCTAAGTAGGACAGGAGAGAATGGGCCTTCTTGTGTTTGATAGCTGGGTCCGGGGCTTTTTGACTTTCCTGGCCCCGCCTCGACTATATTTTTTTTCCACGACAGGTTCCTTGCACGTGCTGTTCTACCTGGCCCTGGTTACCGGCAGTTGACCGGTAAACGTCAAGGCGAGCGTTCCCCTCGCTGGCGGTCTGTTTTCAATTTTGTATAAGCGCCTTCCGGATGGCAGAGTGGAAACTTCACATGGCCCCGTTCCGCCGATATTCCAACATCTCGAGGAAGGTCCCTCACCCCCCTGTCCGATTTCGACCGTCCTTCGACTGTCTCCTTTTTAAGACCCTCACTGCTACCTAGCTCCCTTGTTTTGCGTTCACGCTTCCTTTGTTGGCTTCCCCCCCAAAGGACCCCGACGGGTCCCCCTGTTTGGTCCTCCCGCCGATCAACACACCGGGTCAATCTCCACCTGGTACTCCCCCGGCCGCCATTCATCCTCACAAATCTTTAGAACAGGCTTCTCCCTCTGCCTCTGTTCTGCAGTGTTTCGTCCTGTTTGTTTCTATTCCGCTGCCTCCTCGATGTCTCTTTTCAACTACTTTTCTGGTGGGCGGCCTGAGAGTGTTCGTGCTTTTTCGGATTGAATCGAGGGTCGTTTACAGGCTGCCTGATTTCCCCCGTGGCCCTTCCTTGATACTTATTGAGCCCTACGAGAAGAATCTCTACTCTCCCCTGTCGATTGTACAGGATATCAGACTCTGCCTTAGAGCAGAGGACTCCGTGGACAGCATATAGCTACCCCCCCTTTACCTAAAAATTCTTTTTGTTGTAAAGCGCGCCGAAGAGGTAGACGCGCTCCTTTTTCAGTACGCGTCCCGTGCGAATCTGAGGCGCCCTGATCTTCGGAATGGTAGGAGGCCCAGTTGTCTGTCGTCTTCGTGTCACTTAGTGTGTCGTTGTTCACTCTTTGTTGGCTATAAAGACGCTATACCTTGGTCCCCTCTCTTTTTCCCTGATGTTTCAAGCCAGTGTCTTCGCCTTATGCTTACTGTAAAGTCCTAGTATTCGACCTCGGAATGAAATATGACCCGGCGTAAGTGGTTTGGTTTCCGCGCGCCGACCCCCGCTGCTCCGCGTGTCATCATCCCACGCCCGATTGTGAGGGGCTCTCTATCCCGGCAGTATAAGGGCCCCCGCTAAAACAGTTTGATCGTGGTCGCCACTCGGAAGGTGGAATGGCCCCTCGTAGTGCAGTAAAGCCGGCTCCTTCAGTTCCCCAAAAACCTCTTCTCACGCTCTCCCGTGTGCGAGCTGGTCAAGTTACCTGTCAATCATTAGGCTTCCTCAGTTGATTCTCGCCTCTTATCTTACATCTCACGCGGGCGATTTTTCCCCTCCGGAGGCTCGATTTTCTTTTTTTTTTTTAGGATTTTCCACCGCCGTAGCACCTGTCGCCGCGCTCGCCCTTTTCTTGCCTTTCCGGGCAGCGATCACCTGGCCTGCTTCCCCAGTGAATACGTTCTCTGTTTCGACTACCTCACTTCTTTCCCTCCCCTTATGTTTATTTGAACGTGACCACACGCGCTCGAAATTTAGAGCCCTGATGCGATCTCCCTTCCCCCCTCATCCGTGTTTTTTTTTTGAGATGCTCTCCTCAGCCCGGGCGAGCACGTTTGATCGTTTCTTCACCCAGCCTACTTCCAAATCCGTCGCCGCTCGTGTTTCCGAAAGGCCTCTAGTATTTTCCGTGTGTCCATCAGCTTTACATGTGTATCCCTTGAAAGTTGACTCCCCCTACGGTCCCCTAGGCATTGCGATGTGCTGATGAGCGTCGTTTCATCTGAGGCGATCCCCCCCCCCCCGCCGATTCTTATGCCGCTTTACAACTCTAAGCAGTGCCTGAGGTTAGATTCTCCAAGCTCTTCTTACCGTTTCAATCCAGCGGTCGAGCGTTTTGCCGCTTTGTTCAGGAATTGCCCCTATCTCATCGGTAATTTCTAGCGACATTCACACTTACGAGTGAAACCTCTAAGGGGAGTCACGACTTTGCCCCCTTTTAGCTGAGGATTCTTATCACGCTCCCGCGCTCTGGATGAGAAATTCTTCTGCTGATTGGTTAGGCTCTCGTACCCACCCCTCCCCATTACCCTCGTCTTTGGTGACGCGTTCTCCAGAAGCACACGGTAATGCGTCCGAGATACTTTTTGTCCTGCGCGGCAAGGGGCTGGCACGTGTTCCTTCTGACGCGGTTCCCAGGGTAGCTCGTCGATTTTCCCCCCACCACTGTTTTGAAGAGACTCCCCCACCCCCCCGGTACCCCCGCGAAGAATACGCCTCCCCTTCGCAGCTCTTCTGTTCCGTCTCACTGCTTGGACTGTCCTTGAGCGATTCCTCCTTCGTTTCCGGCGGCCCTTTTTTGGGACCCCCCCAGAATGATGGCGTTACGTTCTATTAGAAAGTGCCCCTGTCCTCTTCACGCCCTGCTCTATCCGCGTTTCTTAGTATCCCGGTCAACTCTCAGAAAGCTGATCTTTTTTTCGCAGAAGCAAAGCTCGCTCGCTTCCTCGCCCGTGATTTTCATCCTGCAGGCAGGTTACCCGCCCTCGCTGCCGTCGCCATGACCGCGCCTCCCCCCAAAGCGTCCCCGGGCCATAAGAGTCCTGGCAAGGGACCCCCCCTGCTGATCCCCCCCCCGTCCCACGGCGAAATTCTTCCCCCCCTCGCCTCTCCCCTTTAAGGTTGTCGCGCTGAATCTTACGTGATATGTTAAAAGAACGGTTTGTGGTTGCGGTTTTTGGATCATCCCGCTTTACGACCTGTTGGATCCGTCCTTGAGTACTTGCTGGTGATGACTGCCACAAGTTGCCCGAGGTTCTCCCCAGTCCTGCTCTTTTCTTGTGTGCGGACAACAGTCTCCATTTCCTCTTCGGTCGTCCTCGAACAAGTGGGGTTGGTCCTCCCTTTCCCCCTCTTCGGAATACCAATTTTTTTTTTCCCACTTTTCCATCCTTGAATTGCTGATACTAAAACCCCATCTCACGCAAGGCTGTCCTTCGTCCCCTTGCGCTTTTTCCCCCCGCCCCGCTTTAAATGGGGGTCCCCGTCTTTTTGTCGAACCTGTTTGAGCCGTCTGTATGACACCCCTTGCCAGTATCGGCGATTTATGGTTTTCCTGCCAGTCAACTCAAATTTTTCGATGTACCGATGCTCGAACCACGGTCCGTCCCCCTTTCCTCAGTAGCAGCATGTGTTCTTTTTCCCCCATTCTACTCGGCGTTGGGCCTACGACTGCGCTCCTTAGAACGAAGACCTCTCGGAGAACAGGATCCCTTGCTCCTTTGTCTCCTCCCCCGTCCTCGTACCCTC
>Ga0179593_1765974_pt1 | contig 10467 bp, 9 predicted proteins | sample CZODoug2_1_08_16_FD_185931 | JGI IMG/M metagenome (GOLD analysis project Ga0179593, IMG submission 185931) | Vadose zone soil fungal communities from Angelo Coast Range Reserve, California, USA - CZODoug2_1_08_16fungal (PacBio error correction) | ecosystem: Environmental > Terrestrial > Soil >... | reverse complement strand
GTTCAGATGGTAAGCCCCATAGGCAACTGGCCCGCCGCCGTTTATTTTCTTTTCGGCACGGTGTGATCCCCAGCCCCACGCCGAGGCTGCCGGAGTTTTGCGCCCCCATATTTTTAGATCCCATTCGGAAACATAAAAAATTTCGTTTGTCCAGCGTCGGTTTTTCCAGGATTTTCCGGGCGGACGGCCCCACCACACACCACCGCGGCGCAGATTTTTCTCGGGTCCGGCACGGGCGGAACGTCTTCGGAACCGTCGCCGAGGCACAGGCCATGGTACGGCTGGCCTCACCGAGGTCGAAAGTTTTAAGTTTTCAGGCCAGGGCAGCCGGTTCTGCAATGTTTTGTGCGACCATTTGCCGGGGGGGACCCCAATGGGGCCCGGACCGGGAAGCCCGGCCCGCCAAAGGTAAAAACCCGGCTGATTCCTTGGGTCTACTCCTCCAACAAAAGGTCGATGGGAGGAAGGGAAAATAAAGGGACAGGAAAATACCAATGGCAGTCGAAACCCCCGAATTGCTGGGAGGAAAGAACTAAAGAAAAAAAAAAAAGGGAAAAAACAGGCCCCGGGGCTCGGGCGGATCTGGGGTCGGGCGGCGTTGCTTTGAAGGAAAAAAAAGCCGGCGGCATCGAAATTACCCGTTGTTCGGGCCCATTTTCGGGGGGGGCCACACCCGGCCCGCATTTCGTCTCTGGGCTGAGCAAAAGTATCCAGAACCTTCCGCTTACGCCCATTGGGTTTGGCTGGTGGTTTTTTTGCGCGAGGAGTCGGATCGCAGGCGCGTGATGGCCGAGGCGAGGTGTACGGGGGAGGATAGGAAAACGCGGGCCGCGGGGCGTGGGGCGTCGTTTTGAGTGATGATTGGGCACAGGGGTCACCCTGGGGTGCTGGGCACAAAATTGGGCTATGTCGGACCCACGCGATGGGAAGGGAGTACTCTGTGTCCAAGGCTTTTCCGCCGATTTGGAGGCTTGCTGAAACCGGGAATTGTTCTGATTTCCGGAACCCCCCACCGCCAATTTTTTCCCATTTTATTTGCATGCCAAACCACGTATCCAGGCAAAGGGGGGCGGGACCGGGGGAAACTACCGGAAGCTGGGGGATGCACCGGAGCGCGCGGCGGTCAGCGGGTTGACCCAAAGCAAGGTGGTTTTTGGCCAGGCGGGCTGACCGCCAATCACCGCGGGCTGGTTTAGGTTCGTACCAGGGGGGGGGGAACGCAGCTTGCCATTTAAAAAGGCATTGACCCGCGGGTCGGGCCCCCAGTTTTGCGGTCCGGGTCCCCGCTTGTGATGTTTGCCATTTGGGGATCGCTGGTTTCGGGGCCCCCCACCGTTGAAAGCGGAGATTTTCACCTCCAAACAAGCCGGCAGATGGTTGGGACCCCCAAACAACGCGCCAACAAAACCACACACAAAATTGTTTTAATCACGCGCCGCACCACACAGCCCCAGCCGGATTGTTTTTTGTGCGGGCCGCAGCGTCACCGCTGGCCCGACGGACGAAGGACCCCGATGATGGGGCGGAGGAGGCCCGTGGTAATTGCCGGGCAAGGCGGCGGGGGTGGGCGGGATTGCGGCACTAGGGCATTTTGTTTTTTGACGATTTTGCCCGCTGGTCCCTCCGCGCTCGCCGAGGGACGGGCTTTGGATTTGGCCGGGCGGTGGGACGGACCCCACCCCGCCGCCGGGCAAGGGGCTTTGCCTTCGCGGAAAAAAACCCATAAAGCCTTGGCGCTGGCGGTGGTTCGGACAACAACATTCGGGCACGGGAGGCGGGCGAAAAAACCGCCGGCCTTGGGCCGAGGGCCGGAACTTAGTTGCTGGGCGAATCGGCACAACAAGCTCGGGGAACCGAGTGAACACGGGCCTGGCGAGAAAACACGGCCGATTCTGTGGATCCCGACAGCCGGCAGGGCCAGGGCGGGGGGACCATGCATCCCAGATTCACGATATTGTTTATCGAACCGCGCAATTTTTGGCGTCCATGGGGACAAAATTTTCCCTCGGGGGACCAGCACCGTGGCTGCGGGGCGATTGTTGCTTGGCGCACGGTTGATGCGGCAGCTGCCACGGACCCAGAGGCGGGTGGCGCACCGCATTGCCACCGCGGGTCGGGCCGCGGCCAATTCAGGAGGAAAGCCGCGTTGTCGCGGAAAAAAGTGGGCGGCGGGAAAAAAAAAGGCTATTTCCGACATTGCCGGGTTATTTTCGCCGACCGCGATTGGACGCCGATTCCGTGCCACGCAAGCGTTTGGGCGATCGGCGAAGCGCGGACGAAGAGGCTTGATTGGGGCGCCAAAAAACTTTTGCCCGACGATTGCGATTTTTCGTCCCCCCACCTTGCGGGGGGGGAACACGCCGGCCGACGGAACCGGATCCCAAAATTTGGATTTGACCCCCCCAACATTCCTACCAGAACCGAAAACAGGCGCAGCCAGGGGCTTCCTGGCAAGGGGCGGCGGGTCTTTTTCCCCGGGGCGCACGAGGGATTTGCCCATTCCCGGCAGGCGTGTTTGGCAGCGGGAAAGCTGGTGCATCCCGGGACCGGCCTTGTCGTGGCCGGGTCTGCGGCGATGGAGGCTTTTTCGCACTGACGATTTGAAAATTGGAAAACGGGACCTGATTGAAAAAAAACCCCGGCACCCATCGAAAACAGGGGGGGGGGGGACATTCCCGAATATTCCCACCGTCGTGTTCAAACAACAAAGGCGCGGGTTTGGGTTTTGTTTTGTATCACCGGCGGGGGGCGGGAACCCGTTCCGCGGGCGGAGTTTTCGACGACTTCGGGGGGACCATTGCGGCGATTTCCCGCCGCCGCGCGCGATGGGGGGCTGCCAAAACGGCGTGCGCGTACCCCACCGAACCAGGCACCGCACGCTCGGGACAACCCAAGTCGCTGCGCGAAAGGGCTGAAGTTATGCCCAGCGTTTTTGTTTGTGTTGGTTTGTTTTTTGCGCCGACGGTTTGATTCGGACGTCCGCCACGTTTCCCCCAAAAAAATGGGCCAGCCAGTCGTTCGGCCGACATTGTTCCACGTCGCCGCTGGACGGTACGCAGACATATCGCCCACCAGGCACGGGCCCCTGAGGTTGGGTTTTTTTTTTTAGGCGTCAGTGTTTTCCTTCTTTGCAACACCGCGTCGGGATGCCGGTCTTTGCGTCAAGGGCGCCCACCGCCATCGGCTGACGGAAAAATAAAAAAAAAAAAAAAAAGGCCCCGCGCCAGGTGACCGTTTTACGATTGCGAGGTTCGGGAACCGCCATAGGGAAAACAGCAACGACGGCGGGCCATTATTCCTTCGGGCTGCCCCAGGCGGGGCCCCCATGGGGGATGGCGGCGCCGCGTCGCCTCGGCCGAAAGCCGGGAATTTGCCCGAGAGGAAGCGGGGAGAAAGGGAGGGAAAAACGCCTTTTGCCCAAGCAAAATGGGGCGTGTCGATCGGCTCGGGGCAAGGGACATTGCAGGTTGCCAGCGGGAATTTTTGATTGCCAGAGGGTGCGTACTGTAGCGGAAGCGCCGGTTGCCGCGCGTCAGGTTGGCCCACCGCCCGGCCCTGTCATCTTCCCCACCGTGTACGAAAACGAAGGGATTGCACGAGCGAAAAAGTCGGGCGAATTAGCCGGAAGAATTTTCGACGCCGACACGTTGTTTGAAAGTTGGACGGCCCCGCACAGGCCATGCACCGTCGCATGATCGGCCCAAGGCGCGGACTGCGCGGGTCCACGCATGCATTTCACGGCCGGTTGTGAGGGGCAAACCTGAAAATGGTTGTAGTGTCCATACCGCCTGGTCGGTATCGCCCAAACCCGCGCCGGCCATCTCCCGCTTTTACCCGCCCACCGCAACTTCGGGAGGCCACCGCCGAATTGCGTTTGTTGTGGGCAGGGGGACCGTTCCCCGCCGGGGGGCCAGAGGCCGCGGAACCCCCGCAGGCTTCCCGCAGATTTTTCATTCGCCCTTCGTATGGTTTTTTTCAAGCGGCTTTCTTAGCCATTCGGCGGGACATTAGGCGGGGTGGGTTGTGTCAACTACGGCACGCCAAAAAACGATCTCGGGCGGTTGACCCGCCTTCCGACCGGGCCCCGCCGGTTCCAACGTCCGAGGGACCAGCCCCCCCCACCCCTTTCTTGCCGCCACCCCCCCACGCTGGGGCGGAAAAAAAGACCAAAGGGGGGCGGTGGCGGCGGGCCCGAGCCTGACGCCTTGTGCCGGCCCCGGTCACGAAGACCAAGGGACCTGCCGTCGAAAAAAGGCGCATTTTCCTTGGACCGTTCCCCTGGTTTGTAACCGAGGCTTTATGGTTCGGGATTTGCTTTCTGGATGAGTTCGGAAAGCCCTCGAAAAAATTTTCGGGAGGGCCCCCAGATTAGATTATTAAAAAGGCTTTCCGAGCTTGCCCCGGGCCGGGCGCCCCACTTGTTGCGCGCGGCGGCGGAAAAAAACGCTTTCGGAACCGGGGTCCAGGCCTCGAAAAAGTCGTTTTCCGCGGGGGCTGTGCCAGATTCGTGTTGGCCGACGGAAGTACCAGCACCATGGTTCGTAGTTTGCGTTCGGGGCCGCCGGGCCAAGCAAGGTGGAAAACAAACAAAAACGTTCACGAAAGCCGGGCCCACACCCAACCCGGGGGGACCCCACAGATGGGCTGTCGCGTGAGGTACCATTACCGTTCTCGAAGTCGGCCTCCGGAGCCCGGTTTTGGCGACACTTTGGAAAAGGCGATTATGTTTTTTATTCTTTTCATCCGCGATGAAACCATTTTTTTGCGGTGTCCCCCACCTCCGTCCATTCTCTTTTCCCTGGGGGACGGGCGGGGGCGGGAAAGGGGACGTCCAATGGTGGCCCCACGTTTCCGGTGATGGGTTCGAGGGGCGCATGGGGCCACAAAATTTCAGTTTCGTCAAACTGATTAAGACTTTTCGCGGCCGAAGTCGGAGGGGATTAGAATGCCGGACAGCCGCTGGACCGCATTGAGGGGTTCACGCACGGGCGATTTTCCCGAGGCGGGGGGACACATGGGAAACCCGGCTCATTGCGGTTGCTCGTGTTTCCGCCGAATCCAGGGGGGAACACCGGACGGAAAACAAGGCCCACTTCGGCGTTTCACCCGGCCCAGTGCGGGTTGATCTGGGAGGAAACTATGCGGGCCGGCGGCCAATATTTAAAGGAAAAAAAAGCGCTCGGGAACAAAGCCGGCTGGGGGCGGGATCGCCGACTTCTCCAAAACCCTGGGGGGACCCAAGGAGGGGCCCGGGACTTTTTTTCATGGTGGCGGCGAAAGGGGACCCCCGAAGTGGTTGGTTTCCTTCCAAAGGGCTGGGTGGAACAGCGGGGAATGTGACTTCCAGGGGGGACAAAGCATTGGAGGGGGCGAGAAAGAGCGAGTAAGGGGAAGGGACGCCCGCCGGCGTTCGTCCGCCTCCATGTCGTTGTTGTTGTGAGAAGGAGGATGCCGGAAAAAAACGGAAGATGTCGAATGCCCAACAGGCGAGGTTCCCACCCACGCTTGGAAGAAAAACCACACCCACCCCCCAACCGCGGGTTTCCTCGCCCGGACATGAATCCGGCCCATCCTTGTCCAGGTTGGAGAAGTGGCGGATCCTGGCCCCCCAGCCGGCTGTCCCGAGCGCTTTCTGATTATTTTTTGGGCCGGCCGGGCCCGCATTAAAGTTCTCTCCCAGATCCCAACCGGAAATGCCGGGTGGGAACGCTGAAGGGCTGCTGTGTTCGTCCGGTAAAGGTTCCTGATTCGCGGAAAAAAAAAAACACGAGCCACCCGCATAGCGGGCCCATGCCCGCCTCGGATCGCCGCCGAAACTCATCGCCAGGTCAGGCGCTGTCCCGGGGCAAGGTTCGATGCCCTCAGGAACTTTTCGGAGACGGCGACAAGGGCTGATGTGTTGCAGTTTGGACGAAAACACGGAATTTTTTTGGCCCATTGCCCTCGACCCATCCCCCCCACGGGAACGTTGGCCCCCCACCCATTGAAGTCCTTCCCGCCCCCCCCGCCGTCACAGGGTAAAAAGGGGAATGACGGGAGGTGGGACCCGCCATGTTCATCCCCCGCGATGAATCGCTTCCCCCCAAAGGTACGCACCCGGGCTTCCGAGGCCGAAACTTTAGAAGGGGGGGGGGGGACGGTATTTGGACCTCCCCCCCACGCGAACCAGCCAATCTGGTCGGGTGTTGGCCCCGGCTTCGTTGGGGGGACGTTACACCTGCTTGCGGGCGGCCCCGACCGCACCAACAGACCGACCAATGTTTGCTGTTAACTCGTCCGCCCCAACACGGAATCTGGCAACAAGTCCCCGCGGGGGTACGACTTTCGAGGGGCTGGGGACAGCGGTTTTTCCGAAAGCGTTTTTTCCCGCCCACGCCGCGCCAACCAGTGGCGCCAGGGCGGGGCAAATCGGCGCCTTTAATGGGGCCAAAATCCCCGGGAAATTCCGAGGGGCGTCGGAAGTCAATCCAGAACCCCCCAATCCGGAACCATTTAAAAGGCCGCGGTAAAAAACCCCAGGACGTTCCAGGATTGCCGCTTCGGGGACGGGGGGCCCAAGGTACGTCCCTCGTGGGGAAAACGGCCCCCGGCCAGCGTTTCCAGGGCATGCCGGCCGCGCCCCACAACCCCCGTGGCTCGCCCCAAAAAAGCAGTGGCGGGGCCCCCAAAGGTGTATGGGGATTAGGGGGACGTGAAACAACGGCGCCCGGTGCGGGAGGGGCCCGGGGCACCGCCGAGATCGGTTGGCGGGCCGGGGGGACAGCCCCCAACGCAATGGTCGCCGACATGGGTAAAAAGCCGGGCTTTGACCATCGAGGGCGATGATCCGCGAAAGCGCGGTTTCCGCCGACCTATGGGGCCGGCTGGGGGGGGAAGTCCTGACCCCCCCACAAAACCCAAAAAAAAAAAGGGCATTCGGACGTTTGCCGGCACGAGATTGCGCGAAAAAGGCGGGATGGCGGGGTTGCCGATACCCGACCCAGGCAGGTAATTGGGGGGGATCTAAACCCACCCACCATTCAGGGTTGGGGGCATCCCAACCCCCGCCGTGAATCGGGCAGGGGCGGGAAAACGCGCGCCCGCGCTTGCCGCGATCCACATTGCGCGGGCAAGGGCCGGCGGGGCGCACATCGTTTTCAAACCACGGCCCGTTCGAATTCTCCCCGGGCTATTCGCCGGACTTCTCGGAATCTTCGTCGTTTTACCTAAAACCCCGGGATGGAAGGCCGGCGTGGTCCCAAAAAACCTGAAAGCGAGGGCGACCCGCGATCCGAGTGTGTAACGCCCCACCCTAGGGGCATCCGCTGCAAACTGACACTGCACCGGGAAGCGGATCGGAAACACGCCAATTTTGCTGACAAGCGTTTCTCCGGCATTTTCCGGGGCTTTAGCAGAGGGCGGACGCCCCGCCCGCCCGCCCATACACCATGGGCCGCATGGGGCCAGCCGAGGGAGCTGGCCCCAAAAAAAAAAAAGTCACAGTTTGCATGTTTTATGGAGTAAGCCTCAGCAGAAGTAACCGTCCCAAACGGCCGAGGGAAGTTTAGTTTCCCGGCAGATTTGGCGGCCGCCCCTTTTGGGGACGGGCCAAAACAAGGGAACCGGCCAATCCCGACTGGCGGTTCAGAGACTGGGGGGGGGGACGCTACCCGGCCGCCGTTGGAGAAGGCGGGCAGGGAACGCACAGACGGGCGAACCCGTACGTTTGATGTCGGCGAAAAACGGGACCTGCACGGAAACAGTTGGACGTGAGGACGTAGATTTTCCCCCAACGTCGGCCCCACACACAAACGGGGACGCCATTAAGCGGGGAACTCCCGCGCAGCGCGTTTGTTCCGAGCCGGCGGCCGGTTCGGTGGGAAGCGGACCCCCCCCACGCCTTGGCAACGCCCACTCGGCGACGCGGAGGAATTCGCCGCCATGGTCCAGAAAGTCGGACGAAACCCTCCAGCCGGGAAAACGGCCGCCGCCGTCTGTGATGTGACACCACACAAACCAGCGGGCCTGGTTGTTGAAAAACGGGACGTGATTGTGAATCGGAATGTTTTTTTTCCTGTTTTTCGATTGCCGGTCATTTTCCAGTTGTCCGTTTCCATCGTCATTGCGAAGGCCGGCCCACTTTCCCGCCGCCCAGGAACCGCCACCCCCCACGGACAGGGCCCGGTTTGCCCGGATGCCAACACAGCTTCGATGCCAAAAAAAAAAAACAGTGTGCCGGAATGGCAAAATCCCATCGGCCCGGGAACAAAAAAAAAAACCCCCCGTCCGCCCTTGAGGAAAAGCCTCCCTTTTCGGCAGCTTCGTTTTCTGGTAGGGAAAGTGTGGTCATCCTGATCCGGTTCTCGGCCGGCGGCCGTTTCGCAGGTGACCGATAGGCATCCGTCAGGACAAGGTTGAGCCCATTTTTTCAACGATCGCCGATTCCGCCCAAGGATTGCGGCCCCCCCAGGATTCGCGTATATCGTCGGGCGAAAATAAACCACGGGCCATGGTTTCGGAAAATAGGGCCTTTTTTTCCCCGCCGCACCACCTTCGCGAACACGCCGTCTTTCTTCCCCTGGATGGCGCGCCCGACCCAGCGGCATTTGGCGGCGACCCACCACCGCGTCGTTTTGCCAGCGGCCCGCAGCCCCCAACCTTGCGCAGCCATACGCCCAAAGCAAAGCACGTTTTGCTCGGCAGGGAAATGTCCATTTGACGCCCATTGCGCGGTTCGATATCGATGATGCGAGAAGGTCTGCCGCGTGGATCCAGCAGATCGCGGTTCTCCCAAGGGCGTGTCCCCAACTCGGTTCCGAGGCTTGGTGGGCCGATCCGCCAGGCAACCCGATGGTCCCGCTTCGGCCAGGGCCAAGGGGTTCGCCAGGCCTCCGTTTGCCGAATTGTTCCAGAACACACGCCCCTCCAAAGCGCCAGGGCTATGGGTTTCCCGCGAAAAAAAAGCAGCCCTTGCCGGCGGCGGTTTTCGTTTCCGGTCACCGGGCCACAAATCCAGCCGTCTCGGCGAAGCGCGGGAACCAGCCGCAGCGTAAAGCCCTTGCGCAAAAATCCCCGCACCCCGTTGCGGCCAATGACCCCTACCGGGACGCTCCGCCCGTAGTCACAGGGCAAGCCGCTGGGGCGCCAGCGGGCAGCGAACGCGCCGGCCGCATCGGCTGGGGCGGTGGGCGGCAGGCCGGTTTAACAATTTAGTGGCGCGTGTCTGGTACCCAACAAGGGAGCCGGCTCGGGGAAAAAATTGCACGGCTTCACACGGTGACCCGACAAAAAAAAGCGGAGATCTTCATCCGTGGCGACAAAAAAAAAAGCACAGGACCCGGACCGCCCCACTGGGCCCGGACAAAGCGATGGCTTTGGATGGGCCAAGATGCGTCCCCCTGTAAACCCCGCCAGCGATTGTGGGCGTCACAGCGCCTGCAACCCCACTGCTTGGGTCCCCCACAACCGTTTGGGAAAAAAACGGGCCCCGGCGCCTTTGCATTCCCCCCAAGCTTTGACGTAGTTTCCCCGGTCACGCTTCTGCTGGATTGTACCGGGGCATGCACGATGGGAATTTGGCGTTTCGAATCAGAAAAACAGAAATCCCGTCCCCCCAAAAAAAGCAAAGAATCGGCGAGCTGGGGGAAACAGATGTACGCCCTCCATCCGGTGCCGAATTCCAAGACCCATTGCCCAGCCACCCAGGGGGGAACCCTTGGCCCCAATCATCACGCCCGGGCCGCCCGCGTCCAGCCTTCCCCCGTTGTACCCAACCCTCGGGCCCCATCACCGCCCCGCGAAGGAGATCTCTTTCGCGCCCCACCCAGCCACCCCTGCGGAGCAGTTCTGATTACTTGCTCAGGCCCGGAGCCGATTGCGGCCCGGTGTGGGCCCCCGAAAAATGCCCGAAAAACACGTATTCGGATGCAGGCCTTTCCTGCAGCGCAAGCCGCCCGAACACAGAATTCGGCCGGGCCGGCTGTTTCTTCCCGTTCCAGGCATGCGTTTCGGCCTGGCCATTGGGTATTTTTTTCATTCCCCATTAGAACATTGGGAGGATTAAGAACAGGGATCGAGCGTGGTTTTCTCCCCCCCCATATTGGCGGGCCGGCTTTTTCCGGTCGGCCATTGTTCCCGGCATGGGCGACATTTGCCAGGAAAAACCGGATTTGCCTGGCATGAAACTTTCGACCTCCGGGTGAGGCAGCCCGGGGGAAAACAAATGCTTTCACGCCCGCGAGCGGACGAGGGGACCGTTTCCACCCGCGGGCCCGGACGAGATCGCGCCGCGTTTGCCGGCCGGCGATCGGACCCAGCGACAAAAAAAACGATTTTCCGATGATTCTATGGCGCCCAAACTTCGGCAAGGCTCGGGCGTGCTGGGGGATCCCCCCCCACCCGTCGAAAGAGGAATACGGCCGGCCCACCCCGGCAGGGGCCAATGGGGCTTTTTTTTAACCTCGAAAAACCCCAACGTCGTTCGCATTG
>Ga0179593_1648438_pt1 | contig 10467 bp, 17 predicted proteins | sample CZODoug2_1_08_16_FD_185931 | JGI IMG/M metagenome (GOLD analysis project Ga0179593, IMG submission 185931) | Vadose zone soil fungal communities from Angelo Coast Range Reserve, California, USA - CZODoug2_1_08_16fungal (PacBio error correction) | ecosystem: Environmental > Terrestrial > Soil >... | reverse complement strand
ACATTGATGCCTCCTTCCTCAAAGGCTCCCCCCCCGCAGCACCGCTCGTTGGGAGGAGGAATGTGCCTTTTTCCCCCATTTTTCCTTTATCTCCCTCCAGAGATTTTCCGTCCAAGCACCCAATGGGGACGATAGTGTCTCTCTTCCACTCCCGACCCCAGTATTCTTTCTTTTTAAGACCCCGTCGCGGAATGTCGGCCTTTCCCAAAAGAACTTTCTGTGATGTTAAGGGCGTATCCTGCCGCGGCGTCCCGTCGGTTCTGTTTTCGACTTTCTTCCATTTTTGAAATTTTGTTGTTGGTTGTGGCGATACTGTTTGGCCTCTTGTCACCAGAAAAAGGCGTGTCGCTGTTTCTTTTTTCCTAAGCTTTCTGTATTCTCCTTCTATTGCCTGGAAATGCTTGAGCGACGATAGGTCTTTTCTTCCCACCGCTCCCTTCGCTATGATCATATGATCCCCAGACGAGTCCGCCCCTTCTCATATAGGTTTCTTTATTTCGACACTGAGCACCACTCTCGGATGGACTCTCCCCCTGCCCCGTTCCCTTTCTAGTTAGATTGCATGCTAGGGTTTACCGTCGTCTTCTTTTCAAACGGGAAAGGGCTTAACTTTTTTCCCACCCGTCCTTTCAGTCGACGTAACCTGGTGACCAGAGCCCGGCTCTTAGCGCGCCCGTGAAACAAATTAACGATGGCCTCATTGTTTCCCCTCCCCTCCTGAGCACCCTTTTTTTGGGTGGGAAGAGTCCGGAGACCAAGTGATCCCCCCGTCATTCTGTGAGCCCTTTCCCCCAGACCCCAAGAACATCAGGCTTTACCTCTTCCAATGACTCCCTCCTTTCTAAGAGATTGAGTCCCCTGATAGGATCACGAGATACTTGGGAACATTCCCCCTTTTCCGAGATCCGTCAGGGACCAGGCGAGTCTCGCTCGAACGATTTGTCCGAGGCCTTCCTTTTCCAGCCGAGGACGCGAACGAAAATCGGCCCCCCTCCCACCTTTCCCGGCCTACATGACCTTTTTTCACCCCTCCCACAGAGTCGGGATTGGTTTGCTGGTAGGCCCTCCAGTCTTTCTTTTTTCTCCCCTCCCTTTCTAAGAAAAAAAGGGAATTAAACCCTCCCCACTACCATGTCCCTCCTTTTTCCCAAGTAAATCACAATGTCACAGGAAGAATGAGCTGGCCATGACTCCTCCTTCCCCCGTCAACCTTAAAGGACGGAAGGGGAACCTTTAAGAGTTTGCCTCTCCCTAAGACATACGTCTATAGGTGTCTTTTCTCTCACATTTAGCCGTGAAGAATAGCGTATGTCTTCCTCGTATATTTCCCCTATCCTCCCTTTAGTGTCCGGATTTTCTTTTTCCCGCAAGTGCACCATAATGCCGCGATACAGACTCTTTTTCCCCGATACTTCTTCCCTTCTATGAGCACGATCCAACGCGGCCTCTTACAGGTTTTTTCTGTGGAATCCGCTGCGAGACTGTGTGGTTGTAGGATCTCTCTTCTTCTTCGTCCACAATCCATCTTACCCCCTCCCCCCCTCCAACCCATGGTTAAAGGACTAGCTAGCCCTTTCTTTCTTGAAGGATTTTCCCTTCCCTCTTCTGTCAAGTTCTGAGGAACACGGGCCCCCCTCCCGCTCCAAACCCCAAGACCCCCCCTCTCTCTTCTTCAATGCATTGCTCAACGCGGGAGGATTTCACAATCCTCCTCTCTTTTTCTCCCCCAGCCGGTGACATCTTGCTGGCGCTAATTCATTCTTTCTTCCCCTTGTTTTCAGCAGCTCCCTCCCCCCGATACCTCTTTTTAAAGAAGAGATCCACGTATGCGAATTTTCCATGCATTTTTCTCCCCTTGTCTTGGGTCGCATTGGTCTGAGTTCGGCTTTTCAAGCCCCCTCCCATCCGATTTCCTCCTCCAATGTCAATCCGGCCCGGGATCAGTTGCACGGCTCATGGCTACTAGTTGTCCCTTCTTGGAGGTGGCGAGTGCTGGTTGTAGCCCCACCAGCTGCACCCCTCTCAGGATCCAGAGAATCCCGTTGCGCCTTGTCCCTTTCCTTGGCAGAGCGTGTTGATCTTGGCTAATTCCTGAATTGAATTTCACTCCCGCTAGCTTTTTCTTCAATTCACGGTGCATGCCTCCCCCCCTTTTTCACGTCGCCCCACGAAACGCCCCCTATTTGATCTTCTGTAATTATTGATGCATAAGACGAGGGCGGCACGTTCATGAGTCCCTTCCCCCCCCCTCGTCCCTTTTTTCTTTAACACTAGTGGTCTCTGCAAATCTTCGGGTTTAAAATCCTGTGGGTGCTTTTTTTCCTTTTTGAAAGAATTCAGAGGGTAGTCATTTCCTTTGTGACCCCTTTTACGTGAAGTGACTGTAGCTGACCTTTTTCCCCGCGTTCAAATCCCCCCTTTTTTCCTTTCAAAGGAGTAAGTAAAAAAGTCGGCGGGGTTCCCTCCCCCCCAATAACTCCCTCCTTTCTGTTTAGACCCCTGATCAGGTCTTTCTTGCTTTTCCTTTTTCCGGAACATGCTTTTCGTAGGCTTCGCTGATTGCTTCTGCGCGAGAATGATCGACGGGCGGACATCTTAAACCCATTCCTGCGCCCCTCTCAAGCTCGGTACCCCTTTTCCCCTTAGCCTATAAGGGCCTATGTATTCCCTTTTTTCCCCCCACTTGCAGGACAGGGTCCATTTTGCCCCTGAGGCGGCGGCTTCCCCTCCGTCTTTTTTTTAAAAACTTTGGAGGTGATGCGTTTCTCCCCTCGTTAAACCCTCCCCTTTTCTCTTTGGTGAAAGAAAAACAGAACTTCCCCTTTACCCCTCTTTTTTCGTCGGTTAGAAAATCGAAGTCCTTTTTAACCCCCTTCTCCGTCGACAGGTAAGCCCCCCGCGCCAACCTTTTGACGTGTTTTAGATCCTTTTTCACGACCCCTTTCTTCTTTCCCCTCGTCAGGCAATCGACCTATAAACTTCGAGGGAATGGTGTTGCCCCCTTTCCCCCCTCCCCTCTTATCAGCCGCGGCAGCCCCCTCCAGTAGTTTCATGTTCTTCATAGAGTTGGCTATGATCCTATTCGACTTAGAGGGTCGACCCTGTCCAGACTTTCCCCCCTCCAAGCCAGTGGGCCATATAACCCCTAATGTCAGATCTCCCCTCCAAAGCTCTTTGTTCGGCCGTGCCAAAATCAGCAGACTTGCCCCCCCCCGATAGCGGCCTCCTCTCCAATCTTCTCCTAAACAAAGTCGATTCAGCGCGACGACGCAACCCCATTCTAGTCTTTCCCTTTCTCCTCCCGACATTTCCCGACCGTGGAAACTCGCACCTTATGAGTTTGATTTTCCTTCTCCGAACCTGGAATAATTTCGCTGGTTTATTCTTTCCCTCTTTTGTCGCCCCTCTCACGGTTTCCCTTCTTCGGACCCCCCCAAAGAAACCGGGTTTCAATTCCTGCTGCTGATTTTTCCTTGAATTTTGAGAGTCTATCCGGTAATAAGATTCCTCTTCTTTATCCATCTTTTTAATACCCCCGTTCTTCTCGATCTCCCCTCCTCCGCCAGGATGATTAAGAAGGCATTGCGATCCTTCGGACCCCCTCCCCTACCCATCTCTAGATTTGAATTTTTTTCTTTTTTTCTTTTAAGACTGACCGGTCGGATCGCCCTCTAGGGTCCAATTCGCTCCCCCCTTCTTCCTATATGTTTTCCAGAAAGGCTCGCAAATGTCCTCCTTGTACCTTTCTCTTAGTGAGATTACCCAAAGCCCGGGACTGGTGATTAAGGGAGTCTCGCGATGTAGGGTTCCCCCTGCGGATCTTCTCTGCAGAGGCAGCTATTTGTGGCAGCATGTACTAGCTTTCCCTGCTCCCTTCCCCCGGTTTTTCCCGATTTTCTTTGGTCCTTGGTCGTCTCTGATATTGGCCCTTGAGGATATCCTTTTTTTTTTTTTGGGCGCCCTCCCCTCCCCTTCATGCAGAATAGGAGAATATCCAAAGATCGCGCTTCCAAATGTCTCTACCCTTGTCGGGTTTTTTTCTGCCTTCCTCTTTTCCATTAGACAGCTGATATCGGCGCGGGAAAACTACGAGACCGCCCTCCAGCTCCCTGGTTCCATGATTTCCTTTTTCCTTTTGGTTAAAGCCGCCCAACGCGCGTTCACTTTCTACGTCTAGACCCCCCTGTTGCGCTTTCCAAAGTTAATTGGCCTACAAATAAAAAACCTAGTCCTTCTGGTTCGACCGAAGTGCCAACCCGCTGACGTCTCCTTTCCGTTCACCTCGAGCACAGTTTCGGTGTTTGGACGGAGACCTCATAACTTTCGAATTTCCCCCAGACTCGCCGCCCCTAAGGGTCTGAACCCACCGGCCTTTTTTTTCCCCCCTCCCGAAGTCCTCTTCCCTGGCCGATATTTTTTTTTCTTTTCTTTTTTGGCTCTCCGCTTTCCTGAATAGGCCTGAAAGAGGCAACGGTTGCGCGGTCGTTGGCCTCTTTCCCCCGCAGTCTTCTCTGCGATGGCGACCGCGGAGAAGCCCCCGCACCCTCCCTCCTTTGATTTCCCCCACGCCCCTCGACATGATGCCCGCGGCGAACTCCAAGGGTGGGTTTTTTCTCGAGGCTCCCTTTTCCGGACATTCCCTTTATAAAGACAAGGGAACCGTCCTTCCCCTTGAAAATTCCCCCCCTTCCCGTACCAATGTAACATGAAGACTGAGCTGACGACCCTCCACAGGCTTCAACCCCGTCACCTGATCTGTGAAAGGACTGACTTTTCCCCCCCCCCCCCCCAGATGGCTCTTTCGACCTTTTTATTCTAGGTGTCGGAAGAGAACGAGCCGTTCCCGACTAGCTTCTTCTTATTTCTACCTCCCTCCCCCTTTCCGTTTCGGGACGACAGTCGAAACTCGGGCCCCTTCCTAACATGTGCGCCTTCGACGCAAGCCCCCCCCTATACGTGCCACCTGTTGGACCTCCCCCTGGCCTCTTTACCAGCTAATGTTAGCCCGTTCCGTTCTGCCTTTTCCGTCCGATTGTTCCTTCTCCGTGATATAGTAGACAACCCCCCCCGCTAATTCCCCCCTTTCTCTTGAATGTCCCCCCAGGCACTTCCCGGGCGCATGCAGGCGGAGAGAATATTTTCCGATGCTGCGTTCCCTCGACCCCCGCGGCCCTCCCTCCTCTAGGAAATTCATGTGCTCAATTCGCGGGTGAAAATCCCGACTCTCTTTTTGGTACTCCTTTAGCAATTTCCTGCGCTCCATCTCTATCTTTCACCTCAGTTTCTTTTGTCCCCAATTGCTACCCCTTTCCGCCTTTTATCAATATGAGGCTTTGCGACCCTCTAGTGAGTCTCTTCTTCTTCCCATTGGTATGTTTCCCTTCTTCGTTTTGGACACTTTTTACAGAGACCCTCGTGACCAAAGTCCCCTCCTCTTCGTTTTCGGATTCTCGGGAATGGATAATGGAGAGCCGTGCTTCCCCCGTTGTGGCTTGATTGTTTCCTCCGATTACCCGCCTCGATCCGTCCAATATGCGAAAATTTTTAGCCCAGCGCCTTCCCCCCAGACAGTGAAGCTCCAGTTTGTTGATATTGCTCATCCAGGAATTCATCTCTCTTCGACGCTCCGAGCTTTTTTCAATTTTCCCCTCCGTTGTGTCGACTTGCAATCCCACAGAAACGTCCCCCTCTCATCGGAGCTACCTAATCCTTCCCTTCTAGTTTTTCCTCCTCGGCGAGGCTCGTTCGAGTAAATCCCTACTTTAGCCCTCTTTTTTCCCTTTCATTTTCTGATCTTTCCTTCTGCATCCGTTCCCAGATCAGGTGAGGTCTGTGAGAATTCCCTTTTGGGCTTTTTGATTCCTTCCCTTGTGACGGAAGTGAATGTAGTGAAATTGTCTTCCAATGGGTTCCCCTTTTTTCTTTACCCTTTCCTTTCCCCGTCCAAGCGGAACTCCTTGGCCGGGGATCCTCCCCCCCCCTCACTTCACAGATGGAGGTTGCAGCCGCTTTTTGATTTTTCGTTTTAGTACATGCTTTCGTTCAGGGAGCCGGTCGCCATCGTCCCGGCCCCCCTGAAGATTCTCTCCCTAAAGACCCTTTTTACGTGCCATGTCCACGGCGCGAAAATTCCGATTCTCTCCCCTAGCCCTTTTCTCTGTAATCGCCGGGAAAATTCTTGGCCGTTGGCCATTTTTCATCCCCCCTCCGGGGTGACTTGGCCTCGTCGCTGATACCACCTCATCTGGTTTCGCACTTCCCTTTTTCACAAGCCCCCCCCTTTCAGTTCAACCATGGCCTCCAGGCTTTTCCTTTCTCATGGAGAACCCCCTCCCCGCACCTTGAAAGATAGGGGTCCCCCCCCATTACTCGTTTGCTTCGATTTTTTTTTCGAAGGGCTTGCCTTCTAGCGCTACTTCACCCTGAGCGGCTAAAACGCGGAAGGCACTTCACCCTTTATCCCCAACCCTTTCCCCCCTCCGTCCTCCTTTTCATTTATAGTCTTTCCCCACCCCAAACGACCCTATCCGAGCTCATCCCTCATGGACGTCTTCGAAATTTTTTTCCCCCGACAACCACGATAGGAAAGTCCACAATCCAAGCCTCCCCCCTTCACAATCCCTTCTCTTCCCCAACCTCCCCCGAGCTCAATAGAAAAGCCCGTTGTTTGTAAGCCCCCCCCTCTCCCGTTTTGCCACACAGTCTTTCTTTTGACCCCATAAGTTGACTTGCTGCCGCCTGGCGGAGCCTCCCCCAAAGACGATCCGCTCCGAAACCCCCCTTTCCCGGGCTTTTAAGAGCCGACATTTACGCGTTCCCAGATCCCTTTAGTCGTTTTTCCTTCTGTCCCTCCTCCGATCGCCTCTTGTGCTGCGCTGGACGCTTTGCCTTCGTTCTCTCGAGTGTCTTGAGGAACATCAAAGAAACAGGGGGCAAAATTACTCCGTTTTGCTCGAGTGCTTGCCCCTTTTAGCGCCCCCCCCCTTCCCCTTCTCCATCAGTTACTGGCGGTTTAGATCTACTCTTTTCCTTATCTCACTTTTTTTTTTTTCATGAGCCCGCCAAGGCTTCTTTCCCTCCTTCAATTGAGCTAAAGCGGCTACGTCACCCAGAAGGAAAGCCGGGCGATGAATTCCCCCTTGTTTTTTCTTTCTCCGTGAACGGGTCGGATCGAAAGAGATCAAAGCATGACCTGCCCATCGAACTTTCCCGATAAGCCACCGCGCGCAAAGTCGAAGGGTATCGGTCCCCGTGATGTCGTTTTCCTCGGGCCTTTCTGATTAAGGGATTCGCGCGCGGCGAAAATTTTTTTTTGGGTCTTTCTACTCCCTTTTTCACTTTCAGGGAATCCCCTTTTCGCGCGTCCCCCGATTGGAACAGGGCCGCCAAAATGGCGTTTTTTATTTGCCTCTGGAGGATCCGGCGTTGAAAAAGTGTCACTTCTTGAATCCTTTTCTTTTTGGTGGTTTTTTTTTTTTTCGACCGAGAAAGTAGAATTAGACACGAGATCTTCATCACATCTCTCTCTCTACCCGGTAGGGTTTTTCTTACGATACCTTCGCCAAGAATGATATGCTGGAATTTTTTCCTACCTGCCCTCCCTTTTCTGTGTTCTTTGCCTGACCCGGGGGTACCAGTCAACTGATTCATTTCTCTTTTTTCTTCCACATTTTGGAAAAGTTGGCGCGGATACAACCCTGGCGATCCCTGAGCCTCAGCTCTTTCCCTTACCTGGTCGAAACCCTTGCAACAACCTCCTTCTTCCCGGAACTTCCTTTTTCTAACGAGCATGAAAAGTGGTGGACCGCTTCGTCAACCCCCCCCCTCTTGAGTCCCCGCGAATAGGCCCCTGAGTCCCCCTTCTCTGGCCCCAAAGGCTTTCAAGAAGGCATCCTGAGATTACCTCTATGCCGTTTTTAAGACGGCGAGGCACGGTCATCCCGAGTTTTTCTGCCCCCCCCCCCCTTTTCATTAGAAGATATGTACGGCGATGTCCCGCTGATTCGAATCCCCTTCCCGACTTGGCCGAAAATTCAACTCCGAGAACAATGACCCCCTCCCCGCCCAGCGGTACTTTCTTCTGGCTGGTCCAGGAACTACGCGGAGTGATCCCTTGTGGTAATCCCTCACTTGGAAACTCGTCACAATGTAACAGCCGCAACGTCATCCAGTCCCTTAAAAAGTAAATTTCCTGCATGTAGCATGGCACCTCCCCTCCCCCCCCTGTAAAAACGTTATGTGACCGGATGAGGAATGTTCCTCTTCATCTTTGTCCCCCTCGTTGACTCCTAAGGACGGATTTATAGGTGGATGGCTCTCACTATCCGTTCCCCCTTCGAGAGCCTCTGTCTCTTAGTTATACTACGATTCCCATGAGTTTTTCCTGCGACATCTTCCCACGCTGGAGCAGTGCAACCGAATTTCCGCATAGTTTCTCCCTGTACTTTTCGATGAAATCGATGTAGATCAACCAACCTCCTTTCTTTGACTTCCCTTTCGCCGTGCCGTCGTATGGCGCTGTGATGAAGACTTGTTGTCGATCTATCAATTCCTCCCCCCCAAAAACGCGCAACATAACATCCTAGCTGAAAATTTCCCCTCTCCCGTCTTCCTCTCTTAGACTAACATCGCTGTTCACGATTTCTCTTGCCCCTTTTGACCTCCCTCCAAATTCCCCCCACCTGATTTTCTCATGGGCTCCCCTCGCGGGAGAGGGCACAAATACGCATCTTCTCGCTCCGGTCGCAATTTATGATCATATCCCTTTCCTCCTCAGCCGTTTTTCTGTTTTTCTCTTAGAGTTTGCTAACTTTTTCTCCCGATCAGAGGTATGTGGCCCGCATCCCGTCTTGACAGCATTCCATCCCTTCTTTTTCATTGGTATGCGTTCTTCACGTGGTTCCCGCCCCCCTCATAGTGACAACGCTCTCTTTCCGCCGGGATAGTTCTTTCTAAGCCGTTGCAAACTGTCCGGTGGTTTTCCTGTGGAGTTTGTCGAGATATCCGCCTCGATCCAAAATCTGCATCCCTTCGCCATCTTGGTTCGAACAGTAGCCTGTCCCCGTACTGACGCCCTTGGTTTCTCCTTCTCTGTCCCCTTCATCCCGACCTTAGACGCGCTGCGTCCCCCCCACTGTTCTCCTGAGGCTGATTCGATTTCCACGGAACCGATTTTATTCTCCCCACAGAGAAATTCGCGCGCGCCACGCTAAGGCCCTCCACCTCCCTCCTCTGTCGCATTCTGCCACCACTTCTTTCCTTCCTGCCTTACAGATCAGGGGGTGAAGGTTTTGTCGAATTCACCTCTCTGCTTTTCTTTCCTGTGATTTTTCCTCGACATTTCTTTGACATTGTACTGGAACTGTGACGTGAACCTTTTCTCTAAATTTTCCGTCAACGACAGTTTTTTCCCCATATCGTACTGGGGATAATTCCCATACCTTTCCCGAGTGTGGCTCGCGAAAGGGTACTTCTTTGCGATTCATGGCACCCTATGTTCTTTAGTTATCCTCGCGGTCCCCCATTATCGCTTCTTAAATACTTGGAGGCAATGAAGTACCACCGATATTGTGACGTTCACGATCTTCCGCCTTGACCTACTCTATTTACCCCTCCTAGCTCCTTTCTATCTTTTTGGCCCGCTTTCCTTTTAACAGAGGTCCTTGTGCCCTTTTGGCTCTTCCAACACTTTACCTTTTGATTGGGCAGACAGTTACACCTCTCTGACTGCCCGAACGAAAAACGAGTCGGTTGTGAATTTTCTTGGGCTTTTCCTCTCAGCGTGAAAGCTGTCACAAATACGTCGATGTCCCGGGACCGTTGGATCCGCCCCCTCCAACCTTTCCTTTTTCTACGGAAACCCCTCTTTTCGGCTTTTCCCGCGTAGGCAGAAAACCCCTTCCTTCTTCGTTCCAACCGTTAACCGCCTCTCTTTGAGAGATCGTCTCCCCCCCCCCCGCCATATCCCTAATGTTCTTTTACTCGAGTTTTTTTATTCTTCATATTATCCTTTAGAGGGGTCGATTCCCACAACTCTCTTCCTTTCCATCCACTTTCCACGTGGGACAATACTCCTTTGAAGGCCACTCTTGATCAATAGTCCCTCCTCCTTTGGTCCCCGGTAGCAGTTCCAATCTCTTCCCCGTTCACTTCTGCCTCTCACACTTGAAGCCTTTCCAAGACCTGGCTCTTTCCACCCCCCCGCCGCTCCCCCCCAGACTCCAGCCAGTACGGGCTTTATTTAGACATTTCCCTTTCTCCTTCTGTTCTCCTATAGCCCTTTCCGTAAGTTTTGCGCGCGGCTTTCCTGCATCCTTTTACCCCCTTTTTGCTGCGCTCTCCCTTTTTGACCTCTTTTAGATAAAGAGACGGTCAACGTGATAACCCCGCCCCTTTTTTCCCCCCCATCATCCTCCCCCTCGAGCGCGCTCCTTGTTCCGTATCCGCCTTTCTCAGGCCTGGCGGCTT
>Ga0179593_1603437_pt1 | contig 10467 bp, 18 predicted proteins | sample CZODoug2_1_08_16_FD_185931 | JGI IMG/M metagenome (GOLD analysis project Ga0179593, IMG submission 185931) | Vadose zone soil fungal communities from Angelo Coast Range Reserve, California, USA - CZODoug2_1_08_16fungal (PacBio error correction) | ecosystem: Environmental > Terrestrial > Soil >... | reverse complement strand
TCGGCCAATTGGGCCCCTTGGCGTCCCCCCGTAGCTTTGTTTTCCGGACCCTTCCCCAGGCGGGGTCTTCTCTTCCCTCTTCAAATTCTTCGCTCCAAGGAAAACGCTTCGCCCGAGCCCGTCTTCCACGTTCCCTCTCCAATTTTCCCCCCTCCTTTTTTTTTTTTTTTGCCCCCTTTTTTTTCCCGCCCAGCGTTCTTGCCGCAAAAGATGTTGTATCACCTTGGGCAACGTGACCTCTTTTTTTTCCCCCTCTCAATCTTTCCCTTGTTTTCCCAGATGTCGAAGGTCTTCCCCACACCAGGTTGAGATTGCCCCTTTCTTGATTACCACTTCACAAGCATTTTTTTTATGAATGAAGTTCCCCTCCCTTTGAACGTCTCCTTCCTTTTTCTCCTCCCTCCTCCGACTTTCGCATCTTTCGACTTCGAGCGTCATTCTGCATGCCTTGAAACCTCTCCATGGCTCCAATGTGGAGTTCTTCTTCCTTTTGCAACCCCCCTCTCCCCTAGGCTACCCTCAGTAGTAGAGCTACTTGGCCGCGCATCTTTCCGGAGCCAACCCTTCGTTCCTTCTCGGATCTTTATTTTTTTTTTTTAAACAGCCATCTTCCTTGCAGGCCTCAACCCGTGAAAGAAGCTCCGCTCTGAGAAACCTATCCCTCATTGCTATTTTGTGTTGTTCCCTTTCTTCTCTCCCTTTTTCTTCGATTTTTTTTTCTTTTCTTTTCCTTTGAGCGTCCTTTCCCCTTTTGTCCTCACTTTCCAGATGGAGGTTCTCTGGCAGATTCCAAATGAGTTTTATTGTTGTGGGGATTTTCTAAATTTCCCCCCGTTTTTTCATCCCCCCCCCTTTCTAGCTTGTCGCGCGGGGTTATTCCCCGGTTCGGACGACCATTTTCCCCAAAAGGTTTTTCCTGGCTATTTCCCGTTTAACTTCTTTTTCCCCTGAAGTCTCTTGAATTCCAATTTGGGACCAGTAGTTATATGGGATTCTTCCCCCCAGCTGCGGTACTTTCCGCTCTCCTGACCTTCCTCCCTCTCTCTTTAAAACTCTCTTTTGATTGAGCAATGACAATGTGTGTAGGGTTCCCCCCCTACCCCCTCACGGGTTTTTTTTCTCCTTTGAAATAGTTTGCCGATATTATTCCGGTCAGGGGAAGCCCTAATGCCCCACTTTTTTCCTTTCATCTACCCCTTCGACTTTTTTTCCGAGCTTCCCTCATCCTAACCCCTGGGAAAGACGCAGCATTTAACATTTTCCTTTGCAACACGGCTTCCATTAATTGGTGATTCCCCCTATCGAAACCCCCCTTCCAGCCTCCCCTCCCCCTTTTCAATATCCCGCCCTCCACGAACATTCCCTGATCCTTCAAGCTTCCTAAGCCCCCTTTTTCTCAAACTTCCTTCCTAATTGATGCCTCCTGGAACTCACCTGCACCCCTTCTTCAAAATCGCTCAGCCCCGGCGTTTCTTGCACGCCGCTTTTCTTTTTTCTGGAAATCCCCCCTTGGACAAACTTCCTTTTGATGCAATGTTCCCCCTTTTCTTTTAGAGCTTTCCCCTCCCTTGTCCCCCTTTTCTTGGACGAGGTTCCCCTCCCTGTCTTAAAGAGTGATGGAGGCTCTTTCTCTTTGACCCTCCGGCCATTCTTGGCATAGTTTCCACTCTTCCCCACCCTTTTCGCGTCTTTGAGGTTCGCCACCAAGGGTTTTTCCTTTGCCGCCTCCTTCCTTTCAAATGGCTTTTTCCTTACGACACTCCTTCCCCTTTTCAGTATGTCTTCCAGCAAAAGCGGCTCCTCATTGACGCACTCTCTCCTCTCTCGCTTTTTATTCTGCGATCTTTTCTTCTGCGGACCACCTCACTCTCCTAACTTTTCTCTTGGGAAGCTCAGTACTCATCGCGTCGCAGCTCGAAGCGAAGGTCCCTTCAGCGGGCTTTGCGGGACTCGGGACATTCCCCTCCAGTTCCCCCCTCCCCCCTTTGGACTCTTTTTCTTTTTCTTTGGAAACTTGTTTCGGTTTTTTGAGAAGAGGAGACTTGTCACCAGTGGTTGTTAGATTCTCCTCCCCCCTTTTTGGGGAGACTATCCAGCTCTTTATTTCTTTCTTTTGAACCATCTCTTTATGTAATGCGCATGGTCCCCAGTTTCTGATCTGTCACACCCCCTCTTGATACCTCCCTTCTTTGAAACTTTCTTTTTTCCCCCTCCGTCTTTTCTGAAAAGGACCTGTAGGACGCGATCTCGTGGGAACCTCTTCTTTTTCTTCTCTCCACAATCCCCTCCCCGGTTCTCCCCTTGCATTCCCCCCTATGAATCAACTCCTTGTTTTCGAATGGTTGACCTGCCTTCTCACCAGACCCCTATTTCCTCTTCTTTTGACGCATTTTTCTTGCAAGCCCCCCTGATAAACCCTCCTCATCTCAGAGACCTCTTTTGTCTCACGCGACAACGTTTCGCGATCCGCAACATGACCCTCAGTATTCCCGTGATTCCCCTTTTTTCTCATGAAAAGTTCTCGCGCTTTTTGGAGCTCGTCCGCAGCGCTTCCGTTCTAGATCGATTTCTCTTTTTTCGTGCATCCCCCCCCCCCTTTTAAACCTGACTCTCCTTCTTTTTTTCGAAGACTCCTCTTTTATTCCCTTCCCCTTCTATCGCGCTCTTTCTTCTTTTTTCCTTTTTTTTCCGGCCTTGGCTTCGCGTTCCCCCTGTTCCAAATCGTGATCCCCGAGACCCGAGGACTCATTCAAAAAAAAAGATCTCTCCTCCCCCTTTTTTTGTTGTGAGATCTGCCTCACACTCTTCCCCCCCCCAGAAAATCCTCGCCGGCCGTTATGCTCCCTATGACCCCCCTCTTTCTTTTGAAGAAAATTCTTCGCAATTGGTCTTGAAGCCCATCTCCCCCAAACCCCACCTGATCTCTTTTTTTTGTCGAGCTCTTTTCCAAGGGTCCTCTCTTAGATCAAGAGTTTTTATGATGTGGGAGGAATTTCGCTACTGGGCTCTTCCTTCCGATGGCTCTTTTCTGCCCTCTTCCCCTGGAGTTTCCTTTTTTTTTTTTTCTGATAGACCCCCTCTCAAGAACCTGTCCATACTAGAAGAGGGATTTTTTCCCTTAGCTTGCCTTTTTCAACCCTTCGACTTTTTCTTTATGCTTTCCCCATTTTGATTGTTTAGGGGTTATTTTTCCCGATCTCCTGTCCTAATCAGAGCATGCTCCCTTGAGCGACCCAGTCCATTGATTTCTTTTATCCCTGGCGTCTTTTTTTTTCCTCCAAGTTGTTCCTTTCTTTACTCCCTCTTCGATCCCCTTCCGGTTTCTTTTGGCGAAGAAGCTTTGGCCTCGTATTCCAATTCCTCCGATATGTCCCCCGGCTGGGAGTTTCCCATTCTTTCCCCTCCACCCCGTTTTTTTCCAGTATGTAAGCTGAGACACTCACCCTACACCTTACTGCAATCAACGTCCTACCACGAATCTTTTCCCATAGAAGTTTCCTCCCTTCGGATTCCCCCCCCCTGCGCGGCCCTGTTTTCGATTTCTTCCCTTCGATTCTTGAGCGAGTAAGACCCGTGATTGAGGACTTTCTCCCCTTTCGCACAGACTGTTGGGCCTTTTTTTTTGGCTTTTGGGGGGGGGGGTTTGTAAAGTAAGCCCCTCGAGCGAACTCCCTTTTTTACGTTCTTCTTCTTTCGAAGCTTCTGACATACGTTTTTCGGTCAATGGCTTTTCTGCGAATCGCTCCCTGTTCGCCCCTCTTCTGGACTTCCCTTTTCATATAGAACTTCGTGACCCCCGACTTCAACTTCCTTCTTTTCTTTAAGCAAGCGTTCCCGACACTCTCTTCCCCTCTCGACTGATAGAATATTTTCTTCTTTTTTCTTGGAGGGGCCCCCCCCCCCCCAGCCCCTCTTCGACCTTCTTCCCCAGGCCCGGCCCCAAATTTGTAACATTTCGGATGGCAGAGGGAGTGTTCCGGTTTCTCTATACCGAACCTTACTTGTATAGGACCTTTCTTCACACTTTGGGTCTGATCCTCTTCCTTTTTAGTGCGGTTTCCATGTCTTTCATCACTTTTTTTTTTCCCAGGACGGAAGTTGCTCGGCATGTTTACTTTTGCTTCCGGAATTGGTCTTTCTCTTTCTTAGGTCCCTTCTTTTGCCTTTTCTTTCCCCTTCCAACAGGAACCCTCCTCTCGATTGTCGATAGATAACAAGGATTTCCTCCGGAAGTTCCTTCAGCGCGTCCCTTTTTTTCGGCCTTTTCCTTCGGATTCCTTCCCTTTCGTCGATTAAAGAAACTTTTTTTTTTTGGGCGGCCCTCTTCCCTCCTGCTCGCCCTTTTCCTTCCCTCCACTCTTTTTTTTTATAATTTTAAGAATTAATTTTTATTGCAAAGATAATAACCAGTGCTCCACGGCGCCTTCCCCCGCGTGAAGCTTTCCCCTGGAAGACCCTCCCTGGACTTCCTCTTCTTTTCCTTGAGAAGAAACCCTCCTTGGACGAATAACATTTCCCCCCCATTAGAGAGGCATGTCTCCCGTCATGCGCATCCCAACTCTCCCTTCCTGGAAGGCGGCCCCTCTCCCCCCCCAGATTTTTCTTCCCGCCTGTCTTTTTTTTTCTCCTGAGGCCCCCAAGAGGCAGGTACCCTGACCCCCGAGTGACTCTTATTCAATAGCCCTTTTACCCGAACCCTACTCCTCGCCATTTCAACGTTTTTGATAGTCATTTCCCCTCTTCCAAGTGCGGAATTTTAGGGCCCTTCCTCCCTTTTCGAGCTTTTCTCCCCTTTCCCCCCCCAACCGATACATTTCATCCCTCCGTTGTTGTTCGAGAGTAACTTGATTTTCTTGTGAATCCCCCTCCCGTCGAGTCTTTGTTTTTCTCTTCCTTCCGTTCTTGCTAATGATTCGTTTCTCCCAGCCGTTTCCAACCTTTCTCTTTTCTCGTGAGTCTTCATCGCCCCCTTCTCTGATTCCCTCTCTCTCGGATCGTATAATGACGCGTGGCCAATATCTAACTTCTCCGTACAATCCCCTGGGCTCTTTCCATGGTCTCGTTTGTCTTTCCCTCCAGAACGGCTGACAAGCCATTTCCAGAGTTTGAATTGTCTCCCGTCGTTACCTTTTATATTCCCTTCTTCCGCTTCCCCCCCCTCGAAAGGGGACCTTCCCCTCCCAAAGAGAATGGCCCCTTCTCAGTGTTTTCCCCCTCACGGTGTCTTTCTTTAATACAAACCCCTGATCCCTCTGGTGGATTCCTCCTCCTCTTCCCGGACATTGATATTTGCCGATAACCCATTTTTCCCTGCCTCCCTTTCCCCTCTTGGAGATCTGGAACTCCCCCCCCTTTTTCCCTTAAACCTTCCCTTTCTTCTTGAAAAGTTGAACTCCTTGTTTGTTCAACATTTCAGTCTTTTCCTTTTTTTGAGACACCCCCTTTTGAATCCTCCGACCTTTTCCAATTCCCCCTGTCCCTCCAAAAACGCGTCGGCTCAGTAAAAAGCCAGCCCAAGCGCCACTCTTCCTTTTTGATTTCCACTTTTCTTGAAATTTTTTTCCCCCCCCACATTCCCCCCCTCCCCTCTCCCCTCCTCCAAGGCGCTGATTCCTAGTGCACCTCGTTTCTGTCCCCAAAGTTTTTCCTTTTCTTTACTTCTTAGACATTCCCCACCCTTTCCCTAGGACTTTGTCCCTTGCTTTTTGCATAGGCATTCACTCCTGATTGGTGAGACGGATTTTCCTGAAGCCCGGCGCCCTCCCTCGTCTTCAGGAGCGATGTTAATGAGTTTTTTTTCCCTTTGGTCCCTTTTTGAACTTCCTTTGACCCCCTCCTTCGCGTCTCGCCGTTTCGAAAGCACTTTTAACTTTTGTAGCCTCTCCCTTCTTTTCTGCCTCCCCCCTTGACCCTGGCTCCCTTAGACTTCATTTCGGCAGCGTCCCAACAGCGGAAAGCCTGACGACCCCCCTTCAGAATAGGACCCCTTTTCCTTTGTTGATCGCCTTTCCTTGAACCTTCCCCGTTTGATGCAGGAATAGATTCTCATCAGTAACATGGTCTCCTCCGTGAAGTCTTAAGTCCAAGGCCCTTCCTGGGAACTTCTTCTTCCTCAGGAACCCCTCCTTCTTTTCATGTCTAGTCCCGTGGTCGATTGCGCTTTCTCCGCTGAAACTTTGTTGAGAATTGATCAAAGCCGCCCTTCCCCCCTTTCTCTTTTTCCCTCCCCGCAACTCCTTTATGAGAAAAATCTTTCTTTAATTAAGGCCTTCCCCTTTTTCATGAGACCCCCAATAAACTTTTTCTACTCTTCCCCCCCCTTAACCTTGAGTCTGTCCCTATGAAACCCAGTTTTTTTTTAAAATTACCTTTTGTTCTCTCAGACCTCTTTCTTATTGATCCTCCTCAAGACCTTTTCTTATGTTTACCCCCGAAAGTAGGCAATCACTTCGGTCCTCATTTTTACTTCCTCTGCCCCAGCTCTTCCTCTTCCCCCTAGGCGATTTCTTTCCTTGTAGGAGCCTTTTTCTCCCCGCACGCCAATCAACCCCCCAGGAAGATATTAACGACTTTCTCACCCACTTTGCTCGATCCCATTTCCCCTCCCTAATCTTCTTCCTCGAGTCCCTTTCCTTTTCCGCGAATCCTTTCCTCGAGAAGTTGTTCCCGAGCCAAGTAGAAAGAAGCGACCTTTCGAGTCGGTTTCTTTTTTTCCTGCACTTTCAAAAATGAGCCGATTCCCCCTTCATTGTCCCCCTCCCCTCCTTGTCTTCCTAAGCACGAGAATACCGGTTTCCCAGAAGCGAGATGGGCCGGGAGGACCCTTTTTCCCGGAGGGGAGGAGATACGTCTTAGCACACTGTTCCACTCCCACCCCGCCTCCTCCGAACGAACAGGCGCTGCTCCCTTTGTTAGACGTTCCCCCCTGGGAAGAGGTTCGCAGCACCTTGTAACTTTCCCGATTTAGACACCTGACCCCCTACTCAATATCCTTTTTTTTTCTTCTTTCGTTTTTTCGAGCTCATCCCCTTTCTCCTTTTAATCCCAGAAAGAGTCCGTTCTCGGCTTTATGCTCTCTTCAATACGTATATGAGCGAGCCTTTTATCTGGGTTTCAGCCCGGTATCCCCCCCGATTTCCCTCAATCCCCTCTGAGTTGATTTTTTCTTTTCGCGCCGATTCTCGGCGGAGACGTTCAATTGTATAGAGGAACGGTCCTGACTGTTTGAGTCTGCTTCCCTTTCTCGACGTGGGCCCCCACCTCCTTTCGAGGCAGTTTTTCCCCCCTTCTAAATGGAGGTTTGCTTCTTTTGTCGACCCCGCGTCTAACCTAGAAAGATCAATAGCTTTTCTTTTGTTATAGCTGCTTCATTCCCCCGCGATCCGGAGTTTTTTTCTTCCTCAAACCCCCCCCTTTCCCCCACGCGGGCGTCTTTCTTTGAAGTCCACTTCTTGGAGCCGCGGGTATTAGACGCCTTGATCGGACCTTTTTTTTCTTCCATAATTCCCCCTGACAGAAGCCCCCTTCTTTCTCCAGCCTTCCCTTTATCCAGAAGCTTGTCCTTTTCCGAGAATATCCCCTAAATATTTTGCTCTTCTGATTTAGCTTCTCTCGTTTTCCCTGAAAAGTTTGGTCTTTGATAAATTCCCCCCTGAATCCCCCCGACACCTCCTTCTCTTCCTTTGCTTTAACCGTCATCAATGTTGTTCTGCAATATTAAACAATTCCTTTGTTTGATTGTGTCCTCACTTCCGAAAGAGGACTCTTTCTTAAGTCTTCTTTTTCCTCCCGCCTTTCCTCCTTTTTTTCCAGCCTTTCTCCCTCAAAAGACGAGCTCCGAGTTTTAAGCTCCTTGTCGTAGTCTCGTTCCCCTTCTCGCTCCTTTTTTTTTCCTTCTTGTGACAGCCATTTGTAGTCAGTCTATTCGACTCCTTCCCCTCTTGATGTTTCTCAGCCGGCTTCCCTCTTTGTCTTCCAATTTCCCTCATCTAAATTTCTATGTCCCTTCGAAGACGACTTAACCCTCTCTTGGATGACAAATACCCCCGTCTGTCACTGATCCCCCGGCCAACCCCGTGAATTCCGGCTGGGCCTTTTTTTTGATCCCCCCTTAGCTATTCAAGTAACAGGCGTATCGACCCCATACGTTTGGCTGATAGTTTTCCGGTCTCCCCTTTTGTAATTCACTTTCCACTTTTCCCCTTTGCTTTCTGGCAGGTTACTCCCGAAGAGTTTGTATTTCTAACAACCCCTTTTCCTTCTGATTTATTTCTGAGGAACAGAGTGTGATTTTCCCAGTCCCCCTCCGTCTTGTAGATCTCTTTTTAACCCTCCGTTGGCTTTACATCCCCACGTTTTTCCTTTTCTCTCGCCCTCTTCTCTTCTCTGTAGAGGAAACCAAAATGGGGCAAACGTTTTATCTGCAAATACTCCTTCATAACGCGGCCCCTCATCCTTTCTCAGTCTTTCATGGTTCCCTCTTTCCCCCCAGACTTATGCGAACCCCTTCTCCATTCTCCCGAGCCTTGAATGGAAGTCCCCTTTGAGTTTCAAGCGGCTCTTTTCCCCTTTTAGAAGAAAAAAGATAAAGACCCCGTCCCCCCAAGTAATTCGCCGGTTCCTTCTTCCTCGTTTCCCTTTCCCTAGCCCCCCTTTTTCCGAACCATTTATTTAGATGGTAGTCTCCCCCTGTGATCGCCCCATTGGCTCCCTACTTTTCGGCGATCGAGTGCACCCTCTTCTTATCCCTGGGGACGTTGCTCGTCCCCCCGCCCTCTCTGCTCCGAGCGATCGCGAGCCCTCACCTCCCCATCTTCCCCCTTGTGCTCTCCCAACCCATTCCCTCGCTTCTCCTGCTTTTCACAAGAAAAGCGACAAGGCTCGGGCCCCCTCTCTTTCTAGAGAGAATTTTCGGAGGTTTCTCTACAGCGCTTTGCTTCTTTCCCGTTGGTTCTTTCAACGTCCGTCTCTGGTGCGACTTCTTCGATCTCCACATGCCCTTTTTTTCTTCTCGCCCCCTCGCTGATTCCACTCGGCACTGGCTTTCTGCTTTCGTATCCACGATGGTTTACCCACTGAACCCTCCATAATCCCCTGGGTTCCAGTCCTTTTCCATGGCTCGTTGTTTGCAGAACGGCGTTGCCCCCTCAGTTATCAGGGTCTTTCTTAGACCCCTGGTCTTCCATGTGACTCTCCTCTTTATAGCTCGCAATGACTTAAGGTAAGAAACGCTCCTTGTGCTTCACCCCTTTTGTTCCTACTTGATTATTCGGTTACCCAAACTCTTCCTTGTTTCTCCCCGCAATCTTCATGCCTCTCTCCTTTTTCTGATCTTGCCGCCCGGACTGCAAAATTTTGACGTCGACCATGCCCCCCTTTGCGAGCCTCCCCAGCCCACCCCCTTCAGCATTTTCACATTGAGATTTCCACGTTTTTGTTTGAGTCGGCCCCAAAATCTCAGCCGGCCAGTTTTGGGCTCTTCTGCCGCCGCCCCTCAATGAGAAGTCCCTTTCGGCTTCATACAAACGCGTCGAGTATTCCCCCCCCCCAGAACCTTTTTTCTTATTCAATTTTTCTGGTCCCCCCACCCCTGCAACATGCGACCGAGATCCGCCCCCTTCATAGGCTATTTCACGAAGTCCAGCAATGTTCTTGTAAACCCCTGTTCAAATAAACCCTCCTTCCTCTCTGGACCATTTTTGCCCCCCCTTCTTGGCCTCATAGGAGATGAACTCTCAAGTATTGGATTTTTTCATGGTTTCCCCCCCTTCTCAATTTTATCCTCCCCTCGGTCTCTTTTGTAATATCTGTGTAGCATTGTGAAACGTTTAATGGAAAAGAAGGATTTTTTTGAGGTATTGAAATCTTCTTCCTATTGACTTCCCCCCCCACTCTTACTACCATTATGGAAGATCCGAAAGCCAGTGAACGCTACAGTCCTTCGTCCCATAGCCACTGCTCCTCCTCCCTCCTTCCCCACGGAACTTTCTCTTTTGATCGCTTTTTCTCGCGACAAGCTCCGGTCCCCGTCTTCCAAGATGGAAGAACGAAGGGGGGAATCTCTTTATACTTCGGTCATTTCCTTTTCCCTTCAGTCCTCCCCCTTTAGCTTTATTTATTGGCCACCCTTTCTCTTAGATTCCATTCCTTCCGGTTTGTCGATTCGGTTCCAGAGAGGGGAAATTATCCCCTGTTTTCTTTCCCCTCATCCCCCCACTGGTTTTCTTTTCATCATTTTTCTTTTTTAGTTTCCAGTGCCCGCCTCTTCATTTAGCCCCCCCCGCGTTATTTCTCCCCCCTCACCCTCCTTCCCTCTTCTGCGCCTGCTTCCCCAATAAACAGCTCCTGGAGAGCATATTGAACGTATTTCTTGGTTACTTTGATGACTTCCCCTCCAGGCGCCTTTTCCTCTCCTGAGCTCTCCCCCTCTTGGCCCCTTCTGATTGAGTGAGCGGCCCCCCCGCTGCA
>Ga0179593_1450882_pt1 | contig 10467 bp, 16 predicted proteins | sample CZODoug2_1_08_16_FD_185931 | JGI IMG/M metagenome (GOLD analysis project Ga0179593, IMG submission 185931) | Vadose zone soil fungal communities from Angelo Coast Range Reserve, California, USA - CZODoug2_1_08_16fungal (PacBio error correction) | ecosystem: Environmental > Terrestrial > Soil >... | reverse complement strand
TCTGTCTTTTTTTTTTTTTTTTTCCTCCTCTTTCGTCATTTACCCTTCCCCAACCGACTTTACACCACTAACGACCCATTTGTGGCCTCCCAGCTTACCAACCGTTCCTCGAATTCAGTCTGACTTGCATCTCGGCCGACCCGTCTCGATTCATAAATTTTTCTTGGGTGAGGTCTGGACAGAATAGGCCCAATACATCCCCTCCTTCGTATGATACTTTTTTATTTATTCCTCGTACTTTCCGGATGCCCACTTCCCCCACTAAATCTCCGCGGGATAACGGTTCTGGCGCTGCCAGCCGTTCCCTCCACATTAAGATTCTCCCGTTCCTGCCGTCATCGGACCGGATGCTATATAGTCGCACCGATCCCCCTCCTTTGCTTGGTCTGTTTCGGATTTTTCCATCGACCCGCTTATCTTCGTCGGTCTCGTTCGTATTTTTCGAACTGAACAAATATTGTCTGCGTTTTCTCCTTCCCTTATTGGAAATCGCGCTTTCGTTGGTCGATATATGGTAATGCAATATATCCCCTGGTTAAACGATGGAACTTCCTTACTGTTTCTTTCCCCCCCCGCCCAAGTTCCGTCTTCTCCTCCGAGCCTGCTGCCTCCATAATATACACTCCATCGTGGCACCCTGTTTTTCCGACTCTTCCTCTTTCTGTCCACCCCCAAGAAGAAACGTTCTTCATTCCCTTCGGGCGTTGGTTTTAATCCCCTTTTCTCTTTGTCCGCCACGACCGGACTTTCTGAAACGATTTTTCTTCGAGCGATCTTGCCAATACACTTTTTGTATGGACCCTAGGCGTCTCTTTCTTCCCGGTCGTCCCCCCCCTGTCTTTGTCTCCACCCTTATTCTTTTTTCTCCGCAGACCCACTGGATTCTTGATTTTTTTCGATTCTCGGCCCTCCCTGTCTTCCTGCCATCCACTTTCACTCCCTCTCCCCCATTCCCCCCTCCCTCGTGGGAGAGTCGATCTTGGCCACATGAACTGTTGGCCCCCTAATTCTCTAGAGCTTGAGTGAAAAGGCGAGCCGCTCCAGGATTTTTTCCAACAGCATTGCTGACGAAGATGCCCAACATTTTTCTTCCCGAATTTACTTCCTAAATTATCTTGCCGCGGTATTCAGGCGTAATCTTCTCCCGTTCCTGTACCCCTCCTTTTCCTCCCCTTGGGAATTCCTTCTAGCATCACCAATATTTTTCTTGCAGACGAGAATTTATATTTTGCACAGGCAGCGCTTTTTAGTCCCCCCCTTCGGTTGTCATATATCCAATTGATCTCCGTTTTTTTTTGACCCTAACCTCCTCTTATTCCAAGGTTTTCCCTCCCTTCTTTCCCTGATTTAGGAGATAACCCTGTTCAGTTATTATTTGCTTCAGGATTCCCTCTTCCTTCCCTACTCCCCAGGCCGTCTTTTGGTAACCACTCTCCCCTTTGAGTCATAGACCCGATCGAACCACACAGCCCTTAGGTAATTAGCCCCCTCTCTTTACGGCTTCAATTTCCCCCTTCTCCTAAATTAGACGTCGGATCGCCTTTTTTTTGTCGCGCTAGGAATATTGTCATTCCCCCTTCCTCCCCCATCCCGTTTCTTCGCGTCATTAGTTATCGGGCTCTTTCCACCCACGGTTCTCTTCTGCCCTTGCTAGTATTAGTATAAAATTAAGGAGCTCTTTCCGGTTTCACCTTTCCGTTTCGTAGCGTCTTTCCCATCTATTATTCGTTCTATAACCTCATCGATATCGATTTCTTCAGCTCCCTACCGACTACACCTTGTTGTATTTTTCTGTCTTTCCGTTTTGTTCCAACGCCGGATTTCCGTCCCAATAGGATGTTGGGAACTTTCTTAATCTTAATTCGCGCTTTTCATCCAACACGTCTTTCCGATCGTAGGAGAAAGCGGACTTTCTTACACGTACGCGGAGGGTTGTCGACCCTTCGTTACGCGGCCTTCTTCAATATTCTCATGATTAGGTACTTTTTCAAGGCGATACCTTCTGGCTGATTCCTCTTAGACTTTTTCCAGGAAGGCACTATCCTACCCTTAGAAATGGTGCGTCCTCCCTTCCCTTTTCTTCGGCGCCTTCCTAACCCTCCACCATGCTCCTAAGCCGATATGCATTCTTCCGAAGTTTTCCCCCCCTGTGACTTTCCGTGGCTGTTCCGATTAACCCCAGATTTTCGAATCCCTCTCAGTCATTGATTTCCCGCGAATCCGAGCGTCTCTTTTCTTCCCCACCCATCCCCCAGTCAACTGCCCCCTACTTGCTGTATGTCTTTCTCGGGAACTCTGTGCAGTGCAGATCATCCCCAATATGACCGCGACCACCACGAGCCATTGTTTTTCCTTTTTTCCTTTTTATTTTTACAGGTCCCCTCTGCCTCGGGACAAAGATTTGTTTTTCTCGCGTCGATGCTGTTTTTGGCCGCTTTTTTATCCCAAACCCGCCCCAAGTCCCTCCGGTAAACCCTCCCCAGTCCCCTAGACGCTTGCCGCTCCCCTCAACCATACGTCCGTTCCGCCATCTCCTCCCCCCCCACGAACTTTCTTCATTTGTGCCCACTACCTGTTCTTTTCTCCTTTTATGCCTTCAGACACGGTCCCCCTATGTTAGAGGACTTTTGTAATCAATTTCAATGTTAATTTTCCCCGCCCCCTCTCCCCCCACCTCCCCCCCGCCACCCTTTCATATCATTGGTGCTATTTGTGGTCAATAATCTGCTCCGGGTTACTACTTTTCAGAATATTTCTCCCTCACCTTCCATTTCTGCTTCGTCCATATCTACAATCTTTCCCGACGCCAAAGAAATGGACAATCAACCCCCCCCCTCTCCTGTCCAAGTCTGTCTTCCTGTTGTGACTTCGTCCCAGTAAATCGTTCTCCCACCCCCGCGTACTTGCAGCTCCCCTTCCTGCTCTTCCTCAATGATCACTTGGAACCTTTCACTAGATTCTCGAAAGCTTCACCCACAATATTCAACAACTTTTGTTTTATGCCTCTTTGACCTGCGGCTAGTTTCATTGTTAGAATTATCAGAGTTCGACGACTCTCATCGACCTGTGCCGACGATAGAATCCCTTCCCTTAAGGATCTTTCTTTCCGGTCGTGAACCGCGAGCCCGGGCCAATTTCCCCTTTTTTCTTTCGCCCCCAGTAATCCCGTGCATCATTATCAGATAACACGGACCCCCCCAAATTCCCCGGCTTGCTGCCAGTAGTTCCAACCCGTTTTTCCTGCTCCTTTCAAATTGATTATGACACTATTCTTTTCGACTCGCTTCATTGACTTCAGGACTCGTACAGACACCTTCTCATCCGTTACTTTACGTTCTTTTGATTCTTCCCTAACCTCCTTCTTTTCGCCCCTTTTTTCGTCTCTTTCCCTGAGTTTGCTCGTTCGAACCAAACCCCTCTGGTTTCTACTTTCCTTCACCCCCCTGAACTCCTCCCTCCCCTTAAGATTGGCGGGACCGCCTTCCGTTTGGTCCACTAAAATCTATCTTACTTAATCTCTTTTGTTGTTGAGGGCGATTTAGTTTCCTCCTCCTCCCCCAAACTTCGCGTTGCCCTTCTTTTTTCTGCCTTGTGGATATGATGCCCGTACATCACATTTTCTTCCCTGCCGCCGCCAATCGCGTAATGCCCCGTCAACAATTTCCCCAGACTTCTTTCCTTTCCTCTTTTCCCCACCCTCCCCTTCTCGATGAGCGTTTGCGTATGCGTTTGCTTTTCACTGAACGGCCTCGCGAAGTTTATGCGTATAAATTGGCTCAGTTTTTCCTCTTTGACGGTTTTATACTTTCCCTCCTTCCCTTTTTTTTTCTTGTTTCTATAACCTTCCCCCGGGCTTAATATGTTTTGTCGGTTCCAAATGCCTCTTAACTCCTTTTCCCCGATCTTTCCAGCGTCGGACTAGTGTTCTTCTCTATCGGTCGCCGTGATTTTCCCCTTTCGCTCGAGTCTGAAACTTTTATCACTTTTTTCCTGCTGCCCCCCCTCCTAGCGTACATTTCCCCTTCGCCACTCCCAACCGAGTTTCGCTTCTGTGATGCAATCTTTTTTAATTCTTTATTCAGCCTGTCCGTCCTTCCCTTCGTTCGAGGTATTCTTTCTGGCAGTCTTTTTCCTGCCATCTTTTCTTGAAAACCCCTTCAACAGCATTAGACGCAGAGCTTACGCTAGGGGTCTTCTTTTTCCCACAACTTTAGGTTGCGCCCGCCCTATTTTTCCCCGCGATCGCTCGACTAACCCAGAATTTCTTGTACTTATTCTCCTTATTCACGTCGTAATCTTTGGATGTTGACCTCTCCTATCACACAATTCTCTGACCCGGGCGGTTGTTATCTGTGCGCAATTTAATTGACGATTTTTGATCACCCCTGGGTCACTCCCCCCCCGCACCATAGTCCTTGTTTCCTTTCCTTCTGCTATAGTGTCTTTCAGTTTTCATGCCTTTCGCCTTTTTTTGTATTTGAGTTCCTTATTCTGAGGGTCTTCGTTCAACTTTCCTTATTTTTTTTTCTGAAGTTTTACCTTTTTTGGCGTGGATTGATTCCCAAACAAGCGACCCCCTCTTTTGTCTACCTTTTCGAAAAATCTTTGCCCCTCTTGCTTTTTGTGACGCTTTTAAATTCTCCTTCCATTCCCCCCCCCCCCCCCCCCCTTATTGGTTCTTCTTGCAGATTGCGTTTCTTCTTAGTTTCTCAAGTCCCCTACGTCCTCCCGGTGTCGCTGGGTTTTTGTCCCCTGTACCGAGCGCGGATAGATTCAACCACATGTGTACTAAGCGTGGTATTCTCACCCCTCGTTCTCCCGTGCCACGGCAATTTTCCCCCACCTTTTTTTTTCGCATATCGTCATGTAGTGGAATTCATGGGCCCGAGGCACAATGTTTTTTTCCTCCTCAAGCACCCTACGGAGCCCACATTTTCGCCTTGTTTTCTTTGATTTCCTGCCATATCGCCTCTCCGACTTATCCTATTGCTCCCAAAATATTTTTTGTCCTTGATTCTGCTAGTTTCCTGTCACTCTGCGAAGTTCGTAAAACAACCCTCCGCTGATGATCCGTCCTCCGCTCCTGTGAGCGGCATTGGACTACTTTGGTCTTTTCATTCTTCTTTTCGTTCCTTAATTCCGAATTTCCCAAATTTCATAGTTCGGATCCTTCTATCCCCTTTTGTCCCATCCCCTCCCCCCCCCCAGGGTCGTGGATTCTCTTTTTTTTACCGAAGCATCGATAGCCCCTTCGTGCTCCCCTCATTTCCTTTTTTGACATTGAACCTAGCTCCGAACTACATTTGAACGGCCCTGACCCTTTGATCCATCCGTTGCTCCATCCAGATATAAGCCGTGGTTGTTCCATCCGATCTGCTAATGTTTGAAGTGTCTTGGTCTTGCTTTTCCTCCTTGCTCTTCTCGTGCCCAAGTTATCCTCGCACGGCTACTATTCGGGTCAACATTTTTCCCCTAACATGCCTTTCCATCACGCCTTCCCCCCTGAAGCTTTATGTTGTTTTCGTAGCTGGCTTTCTCGGTGGGCCCCACATTCCCCGAGTTATCCCAAAATCGCCTGTAGGCCTCCAGCTTGACATCATGTTTAAACGGCAAATGACTGTCCTTTCCAGTCTATCTCCCTCCCAGACTGTGATCCGAAGTCCACGCAACCCTCCCCTTATTGTATGTTTCCGTAACCTGCATTGAGATAGATCCCTCCTCCTTGCGTTCCACCAAGCCCCTCTTAATTTCCCAAGCTTTACCTCTCTAGTCGCCCGCTAAGAGAAGTCTGTATTTATATTCGTTAGCTCCACTGCTGCCCCCCTCGCCGAAATGACTCGCGCATTGCAGTTCATCTGAGATGATGAAGTTCTGCACGACAGTTATCCTTCACCTTCGGTCTAAACCGAGTGCCATCAGCAGGTAGTTTACCCCTAAAAGTAGACCCCCCAGATCAGTGCCCTTTTTTCTTTTCTTTCACGTCTTTTCCTTTCGGCGCCGAGACCACCCCTCCACGGCAGGTTCTGTATTTCTTTTACTTTCAGTCTTGCACTTGATGCTGCGCATCAGTTCGGCTTTAAGTGAAAGTCTTGTTACTAAATCTCCCAAGTGCGGTTCTTGCCCTTTGTATCCCTATCTCAACTTGCCCATGCTTCCCTTGCTGCGACTCTAATCCCGACTCTTTATTCCTTTCGGTGTACACTTTTCGGATGAGTTTCTTTTCCCTTCACAAATTGTGCCTCCCGTGAAGTTTGTGATGAATGCTTTTCCCTGGTCGTCCTCCCCTCGCCGACTTGCGTTTACTGCCTCTCCGGCCTAGTAGTGACGGTAGAACTTTTTTCCACGTTTTTGGCTTTACGATTCTAGGAAAGTCTCGCGAGAAAAGTACTTCCTTTGCTGGGACCCTTTCTCGTCTATGAATTTCCTTTTTAGACCATTTATTATGATTTCCCTAGTCAAAGACATATCGTTTTCCATATAAGCTCCATCTATGCCGGGCAAGAAATTTTTTTTCATTTCCTGACTCCCCTAAGCCGAAGATCGTCTTGTGTGCGGAGTTAGATGGTACCTGAACGGCACTCCCTAGACCGGCCTTGGTTCACCGCCTCCTTTACAGACAAGATTCCCGTTGTTATCTTCTAATCGCTTGCCCGCTGGTCAGAAGCCCTCCCTCTTACTTTTCTTTCCCACCCCTTCTTTTGGGTTTCCTCCCGTGTGATGTGAAACTACCCCCAGGAATCATGAGCGGATGTTCCCGGGTTTCATCTTCATTGGTAAATCCCCTCTCCACGTCAATGAAGTTATCTCGATAAGTCGTGCCCCGCTTGACTGCGTCATGGTAGTTGATGTGCTGTCGTTGGATGCCCTGCTTTTCTTGTCCTCCTTCGATTCGTTCCCCTTTTCTTTGTTTTCCAACCTTTATCAGCTAGCAAACCCCATGCCCTAAAGTGACCTTCTCTCTTCTTGTCTCCACGTTTTGTTGTTGCTTTTATCTCGATTGGTTTGTTTTTGGTTTCTAATCCCGCTTTCGAATTTTACCCTGCTTTTTTGCTCCTCTTTCCCCTTTACCGACCATTCCGTGCTTTCATCCCACCTCGTTTGCAAAGAACGTCTGACATGTCCCTTCCGTCCTATCTTTTATCTAACTGCTGCCCGGTATTTGGGGAAAACCTTTAGAACACTAAACATTCCATCCTCGCCTTTTCTTCTGGTGGTGTAGTTCCCCGACCGTAATATGAACCTCCCCACTCATATGTCTCGCCATTCTACCTTTCTGCTTTTTCTTCTTCACGCGCTCCAGATAGCCGCCGGCTTATTCGTGACCCTGGGAGTGTCTCGCGCTGCCCCCTCTCTCAGTTTTGGAGTCAGGATTTAGAACTCGCTCCCGCTCTTTCGTTTTCGCCTTTTTCCCCGCCACCAACCCCTTTCTTTCGGCCAATAGCTGTCCTCGGCCTTTCGTTTCTCGTCCTGTCCTCTTACCTCGAACTTTCCTCCCCCTATGACATTCCTTTTCTCTCTCCTCTAAACCGGTCACTATTCCTCTTTTCCTTGCCTTCCGGCAGTAATAGTAAAATCTTTGACAAAAACTTTTCTACCAGTAACGACCACTTCTGCTTCGGAGGTCTGGAACCTGCCTATACTCCCGTCTGTTTCCTCACTGAGGGACTTCATCAGTTCCCAAGACCTCACTTGCTTCACTATTTTGTGCAGTCGCCTCAAATGAAACTCTTTTCCCTTCAAGCCTCTCAGGACATTTATGATTGATAGGCAATCTGCACCTCCTACTACCATTATTACTTGTTCGAACCCTGCCTGAAGCCATGGCTCTATCCGATCCATGCCCCCGCACCGTTTTCCTGCCTGTCAATTTCCAGGAACCCTCCAAGTCAGAATCCCTTGTTTCTTTCGATTTCTTGGCCCCTCCTTATGCCCCATCAGTAGAGAGGAACAAGGCTCTCCATTACCATGCCTCCTTTTTTATTTTTGTTAAAGAAGGCGCCTCTTTCCCACCCTGTGACGCGTACGTTCCGGGACACTATTTCTGACCCGTTTCCTTACCTTCTCCTCTTTACACTGTACTTTCTTCGAATTTTAGATTTGAGAGCCCTATATTTAGCCTCCTCTACTACCCCGTCCTCCTCTCCTTTCCCGATATGATCGTTCACTGACAATTGAAACGACTTGTTTTTTTCCGAGTGTCAGGTGTCCTTCTCCTTTAGACTCTTCTTGACCCCATAAACCCCCAATCCTCTCTTCCTTTGTGATCCTATCCATCTTCTGTTTTTGAAACCATGGATAGAAGCTTGCCGTTCCTGGCAGCGAGCTTCTGCAAGTCCACGGTTCATTTTTTGGCACGCTTTTTTATTGCTTTTTTTGACGCCATCCGTCTCCCTCCCCCATTCCCCGCCCTCTAATGCGACTGATTATGACTTCTGAACTTCTGGCGGCACTTTTCCGAAACTTCTTCTGACTCTGCCTTGCTCTCTTTAATAGTTTTCGCCCCATTAAGCAATTTAAGCTCGCGGATATTAGATATTTTTTATGACCCCCCCACGGTGAGTCTGTTTGTAAGTCTCTAACCAAGTCCTCACGATTTTCCTTGTTCACTTTTTCTTCCTTCTACTTCTTTTTTCCCATAGGCCGACTCTTCACCTTTCTCATCGAATCCCCTCTTATTCAGAACCCCTACTATTACCGCCCCCCTTTTTTTGTTTTGGAGCTCAGGTTTTAATCGTCCGTGTCGGACCCGTGACCTTTTAATTTGGGACAACTTAATGAGGTTTACGAATCCTACGCAGGACCACCTTTTCTTACTATCGGAGTACGATCTGCAGCTGGACTCAGAGAGTCGTGTTGGTTGGTAGACCTTTTTTCGAGATTCTCCGTTCCTCTCACAATTCGAGCAAATTTACTGATCAATTCGGTTTCTCTTCTCGGCGATTTCCGGTCGGCTTTAACGACAAGAAGGGATCCTCCCCTGTTCCAGAACGTCATTTTTCTTTTTCCGTCCTCCGCCTTTGAGAATCCCTCTTCCCCACTAAACCCCCCCTGCCGGCATGTCTTCCCCTACTTGAGAATTCCTTTTCCGTGTCCCTGTACGGGAAACCTAGTTTTCGTTAATACCGCTTCCCGGCCCATTTACCTCGTATCAGTCTTCCTCCGGTTAAACCACACCCCGAGACACTGCTCCCCCCGTTATGCTATTTTGCGGGATGATGACTCGAAGAGTTCCGAGTCCGATCATCCTTTTCCTATCTGCCCTCCCCAAGCCCACACGAAATTTGATTGGAATTTTATAATTTTCCTTTTTTAGTACCCCTCGGTCATTTTTTAGCCCCCCCCTAGTTTCTGAATCTTTCGCACCAGATTGCGTTTTTTCAGTTTTTTACCCATTCCACCCCAAAAGGACGCTGGGGTACAAAATAGAACTTCACACACCGAGTCTGACCGCCCCCCACTTTTTCCCTGACTTTTTTCCCCCGTTCCTCAATTACTCCTCCCACTTCGCCCTTTTTCTTCCCGTGACCCTACCACTGATCTCTCTTCCTTTACGACCCCCTTCCACGCTTCTGGCTGTTTTCCCCCCCTCGGACCCGTTAGATCAATCCGAATGAAATTGCTACAGACGAGTCACCACCCCTCGCTCCGTCAACGTGATCATAATTGGTGTCTTTGATCAACTCATTCAATCTACGCTACGTGATCTTGTCAGAAATTACCTATTCCAATCAATCACCTTTCTTTGAGGGCTCTCACTGCACATATGCTCACTCCCTCCCCCTTTAATTGGACAATCCGACCCTAGCTCCCCCCGTGGTAATCGCTGGTGATGCCTTCGTTTTTTTTCCCCCCTCCCTCCCCTTTTAGCCCCCAGACTCCCTTTTAAGAAGGCATCCCCTTTGTTTTTGACATCTTGCTCACTAGAATTCTAGGCCTTCACCAGTCAAGAGTCACCAATCCACTAGCAAACCAATCTCTTTTTTTTAGTTCGTCTTTTCTGGATAGTCATTTGCCGTTTTTCACCATCTTTTTTCCTTTTGTCTTAAGGAACCACAGACCTGGGTCTTCACTCTCCCTATTCGTACTCCTCATCTTTCCTCATAGCGGAGTTCAATGAGCGCTCTTGGTACCCCCCCGGCACTTTAGCCCTCCACCCAGATTCTTTGAATCGGATTATTCTTATTCACCCACGTAAACCATTTCCACTTTTTCCCTTATGCCAAGGAAATCGGCCTTTTTCCAGATTATCGACAGCCGCCTCCCGCTCTTTATTGCCTCTCTCGGATCTTAATCCCCCCTGCTCGCCCTCTTTTTTCTTTTGTTGTACGCTCTTGTACCCTCATGCATTTTCTTTAGCGCCTGCTTATTGGTCCCGGCCCGTTCCCAAGCAAAACACCCCGTGTTCTTCTTCATCCCCGGCCATTCCTCATTGTTCCGCTTCCGATTGGTTGCTGATACCCCCCATTT
>Ga0179593_1409039_pt1 | contig 10467 bp, 15 predicted proteins | sample CZODoug2_1_08_16_FD_185931 | JGI IMG/M metagenome (GOLD analysis project Ga0179593, IMG submission 185931) | Vadose zone soil fungal communities from Angelo Coast Range Reserve, California, USA - CZODoug2_1_08_16fungal (PacBio error correction) | ecosystem: Environmental > Terrestrial > Soil >... | reverse complement strand
GTCGATGAAGCCCCGTTGAACGTAAAGTCCTTTTCGTCTCTTCCTGGTTCTTGAGTCCTTTTTTTTTGCCTGCTTATTTTCTCTCTTTTTTACTCCTTTTTTTTTTTTCTGAGTGCGAAGATTTTCGAGCACTGACAAGAAAAACATCCTTCTCATCTTCAGAGGAAATTGACGCCGTGGAAGTTGCTCGGCGTGTTCCCCTTCCTTTGACCTCTTTCTTATTGACACTTCCTTTGCTTCCGCTTAGAAGCCTCAGTTATTGATTTCTCCCCCATATTTGACTTCTCAAGATAAAGCAGATTGTTTTTGCCCCGTTCTCTTTGAGGCCTTTGTCGTGCCGTCCTTATGTTAGCTGAAGTAGGAAATTCTTTTCCTTCGTTAAACAACTTCGTCCATATTACATCTGCTCTGATGTCTTAGTCTTTCCCACCGTGTCGGCGAAATGGCAACTGGAATACTTCCCTTTTTGGACCATCCCCGGACGAACACCCCCGGACCATCCGTACGGACTTGAAGTGGCCTAAATTTTGGTGTTTCAATTCACTGTTTTCTCCGACTTGAATTTCTCTCCCTGAACCCGTAGTCCCAAGAGGGAGGGAGCTCTGTTTAAAATGCTGCCTCAGTGCCTTTGAAGGTAACTCGCGTTTTATTTCTATTGGCTCCCCATGACTGATGACCTCCTCATACGACCCCCTCCTACAAGACATATAACGTCAATGTCTCCCTTTGTGGTGGGTATCGCGAAGAGCTTTTTCCGGGCCGATCGATTTTTTGTTTGGTCACGCCTTTGGCTTTTTAACTTTGGTTTTGGTTGTGTTGCAGATTCCATTTTCCTTGATGTCACTTCGGCACTACTTCCAGCTTCTCCCCCCGGCAGCGTCTCTCTTTCAACCTTTTACTCACAGCCCGACAGCAGTATTGTCCCGACTGAAGTCAGGAATTGACCCCTTTTACGACAAAAAGGGATCGCCCCCCTGTGAAGTTTTTTCCTCTTTTCTCGGAGTTTTTCCCATTGTATTTCTACTGTCCAGGGGAGTGTCGCCTCCCCCTGATACAATTCAGTGCTGGAACATGCAGTTCTCCCCCCTTCTTCGTCCGCCCTTTCTCTTTTCGAGTGGTTTTGGTGAATGCTTTTTATTTCACAACCGGCGGGCTCACCCCACCTTCTTCTGCCTATTCGTAACAGGTCAATTCCCAAGTCTTTCTGGCCAGAGGTGTCCTCTTTTTTTTTCTCTGCCTTTTTGTCCCTTAGTCCTCTCCCAGTATCCAACCATTTATCTCCGCGATCCCTCCGGCCTCGCCCTTGAGTCCACTCCGCCGGAACGCACCCGAACCTTCGTTTTCCACAGGCTGACCAATCATCGTCAATCCTCTCCCCCCTCCCAGACGCGCCCGTTCTCACGGTTCGCTGTACTGTTTTTGGGTGACTTTTCCTTATAGTCCGTCATTCCTCCAGTAGCTCCCCCCCCACAACGGAGCTCGCCCCTTCGACTCGTCCCCCCCTCCGGGCGAATGACCATAGCCCGATTGTTCATCCAGCCCCTTCTGTTCGCAGGTTTTCCCTATTACTCTTCTGTTGTTTCCCATGGGCAACTTCTAGGTTTTGGATTGTTGTGACTGGGTCAGCCGAAGCACGCTCCATTTGTTCTCTTCTCGTCCCCACTACGCGTTTCTTTTTTTCCCCAGACTTCTCCCTTTGGATCCCACGGTGTTTTTTCACACTACAATGAGATGATCCGGCATGACCCCCCCTCCAATGCTGATTCGCCCCTTGCTTCACGATATAGGCCGGATCTCTTATTCCCCCCCCCAGGAGGGAACGTTGTGGCAGGGTTGTTTTTTTCGTGCGGCTTTGGTTTTTTTGGGCCCTCAAACCTCCATTTTGCGCCCCTGGTAGTTCCTTTCCCTGCAGATGGTGTTTTTTCATCTGTCCGGACAACTCATGAGATCAGAATCTTTCTCGAGTAATGCGCGCCCGGGTCCGCCCTCAGTCCACCGAGCCCGACCTCCCTACCATTTGCTCAGGTCTCCCCCACTCATCTAGAATCCAGCATAACCTCTTTCCGGTTCCATGCTGAAAGCTAAGATTCGCGTTGAGGATTGGCCCCTCCCCTTTTTTACAAAGCTCCCCTGTCTCTGTTCGACTCCATCTTAGTTCGTGCCTCTCAACCTTTGAGTCCAGCCGCGCGTTCCTTCCCGGAGGCTATTAAGCGAACCAGCACCCTTACTTTTCACCCCCGGGCTCGTGGTTCCTTTCGTGTTTCGCGGGTAGACCAAGCAATTACGACCCTCCGATCGTATCCGCCACTCGTATTCCTTTAGCTGCTGAGGAAAGCTTTCTCGTCTGGTCGTTTTTTGGTTCGCTTTTTTTTTTTAGAGGGACGTTTTGCCAGGGCTGACCGTTTTGTTCCTTCCTAGAAACCCCCTCCCCTCTGCACTATGACTCGACCTGGTACTAAGCTCCGCTGCCCCAAACGACGTCTGTTTATTCCCCGCTCCGCCAAACTTTCGTGTCTCATTCTCGGATCTGGATACGCACCGCAGAATCCACCTTTCCCATTTCGATTTATTCGGACTTTTACTTACTGTGCCCCACCAAGGTTCTTCTAGAATTGACATTTCCTTCATTTCCTTTGTACCTCAAGAGTTCCAACCAAAAGACGAGACAATGTTAATCTAGTTTCGTTATATGATGATATGGTGTAACCAGTCATTCTTGTTCGGTAATTAACATGCCGAGGGTCTCAGTCAGACGGACACCCCTTGATCTTTCCTCCGTAACGCAGAACTTTTGAAGATCTCATCCTATGTGAAGGTTATTTCCGTGATGTTCCTTCTTTTCCACCTCCCCTTTTTCCGCTTTCCTTTTTTGGCTGGCTGTCCTGCAGGGCTAGCGAGTTGTATCCCTTTTACCGTAGTTACCCTCCGACCCCCCATTTCATTAGTCGCTTGTTTTCTCATCGACTCAAGCAATCCTCCCTTTCTAAGCACCTTTTTCCCACCCCCCCGACCCCCGCTCCCCCAATGAAGAACCAAGACACGTACCCTTACTTTTCCTTCTGATTTCTATGCCTCGTGGCTGCCTCGTTGGTAGTCACTGGTTTTTTTGCTACTGCGCCACTTCCCCCCTCCCCAGCTTCCCCTGCCTTTTTTTTATTTTGACTCCTGAACTCCCCCCCTCCAGGTTTACGGGCTTTTGTTCGAGTGACACCTGTCCTACACTCCCCAGGAAATCCGGTCTCTCCTCTTCAAATGCGGAACCTATACTATTTTCTGCTGCTTTTCATTCGTATGTCGGCGATGTTTTCTAGTCTCTTTGCCTCTAGCATAGTTGGGACCATTTCGCCAACAGGGGGCATGTTGTTCCTTCTTTTCGGATATTTTTACCGTGAAGAGTTGGCAACCCCTTTCCCTCTTTCCTGGTTTGTTTTTTTTTTTTTCCCCTGCCCTTCCTTATTATGCCATATGTTTCTCACACACCCCCCGGTCTAAATTTTTGCACTGACTTTACCCGGTCAATCACAAACTTCTTTCCGTCTTGGCCCGCTCTGTTGGGCCTACTCCTCCCCACGCCCCCGACCTGATTCCCGCCCTGTTGTTACTGTTCTCTTCTTTCTTCTCTCCAGCATGGCCCCTCTTGTGCTGTGTCGCTCCCATCTCCATTATGGTCTTACCCTGGTCCCCTCCTAATCCAAGGATTCCCACGATTTCGTTCCCCCCACCCTCCCCATTTTTGGTGGCGTGTTTGGTACAACATTCTCCAACTCACTTGTGTCAACTTTGGAAAATTTCACCAACGATCTTTGTGTTCTAGTCACACCAGCTCGTTCCCGAACTGCATTGATCCCACCCTCCAATACGATTTCGGTCTTCTCCTCCACCAACTTGTTCTTCTTTCTACTTTTTCGTGTCTTTGTGGTCGGATATTCGTCTCCCGTTTGTCTCTCCAGAGCCACCGCTCTAAAACACCCTTACGAAAAGTTTAACTCCCTTTTCTTTTGGCTGTTTATAGCCTTAATTTTTTGGTCAGTGCACTGTGCAGTTGCGCTTTTGCTTTTTTCTTCCCGATCTAACTACCCTCCTCTTCAGTGAGTTTCCCTTTTTTGATTTTCCTTTTTAATTCTGTCCGCTTGCCCTCCTAGCCCTCCCCAAACGAAGGGCAACTTCGCCTATAACATTTTGCAATTTACGCTCTCCCTTTCCGCTAGGCATGGTGCCCGCTCCTTCTTGCTGTCCCCGCCACCGCGGTCTTCGCACGTTCGTGTCTTGATCGGCGTCATGCCCAACAGAAATAGACCAGCAGTGCTTGCGCCCCTGACTTTTCGATTCATTCTTACCTCCTTTCATTTTCTTAGATTCCTCTTTTTTCTGCAGCTGTAGCTCCCACGTGCTCACAATTCATGCCTCTTTTCCTCCCTCTGGCGAGGTGGCTTTTCTTTCTCCCGTTTTGCGGTGCTCGACTCTCTGATCATTTGTTCCTCTTGCCCAGTTCTCCAAACTCGCCAACATATTGCGCGAGTTCCGTGCCCCCTATTCGTTGCCCGCGCCTTCACATCGGCCCAGGGAAATATAAGCTTCCGCCCGCACATTATTTTCGCCTCCTTTCGGTAGTCGTTGTGCTAGGTAGTCCTTTCCCACTTCATGGAACAAGTATTAATTTTGACGGTTATGATTTCTGTTACCTTGTTCACGGCGAGTCCTTCCGACTCGACCACCAGCGCTTTTTCCCTCACCGTTTTATTACTTTTCTAATAGGAAGTCAGATAAGACACTTGGTGCCAAATGAAAAGTTCCTTTTCCTGTTAATTTTTTCCCCCCCAAGGAATTGAGGTGGGCGCACCACTGACTTCTTCACTCCCCGTGTCATTCGTGGTCTGGAGAATCAGGGTGCCTCTGCCCGAGCCCCTCCCCCTCCAACTTCGCTCGCTTCAGCTTGTGTTCCCTCCTTTCTTCCTTTGAACATGGACGACCACCACTTCGCCGGTTGTTTCCCCGGCACGGCCTCCCGACTGCCCTTGACGTCCGTCAGAGGGAGCGCGTCCCGTTCTGACTCAGTGTCCATGTCCGCGCAGTTGCTTCCAGCTCCTCGTGTAAACAGCCGCGCTCTTACGCCGGCCCATTTCGTCGATTCCTGATGAGCTTGAGGTTTTTCTTCCTTGCTCGACACCACTTTTTCCTCCTAATCGTTTTTTTTAGATTATCTTACAGCCTTTTACAGACCCACCCCCCCGCATGCCCTTTTCACTTCCTTTCGTATGACGCCGTGGTTAAGACGTTTCCAGGTTTTTGCGTTTGGACCCCTCCTTCCGCGCCTACTGACACCCCCTTTTCGAAAATTTAGCTTGTCGCCCCCGGCCATGTCGATACACCTTTTTTTTGACGTGTTCGCCTCCGTCGGCTTCGGGGCTTTTCTCCCCTGGCGTGGTTTTTTTCTATTCCTGATTCTTCTTTCAAGAAATTCTACCTTCCTTTCCTTTCAAGATCCTCTTTTGTTGATCCCTGTTCTCGACCAAGAGGTAAAATGTCTTTTCTCCGGGACTAACTGGCACCTGGCACCCTGGTTTTTTTCAAGTTCACCTATTCCCCTTGGGTCTGCAGAACCCCTCCCCCTTAGGGTTCTCTTTCCCCGCAGTGGCGACCTATCCAGTTGATTTTCCAGAAAGTCGCCCCTTCTTGAAGGAAGCACCCGGCGTCAAACCCTCTTGGTCCCTGCGATTGTCTTCCCCCCCTTGCTGCAACTCCTCCGGGAACCTGTAACGATACCGTCTCCTCCAGGATAGTTTCATGTCGTGCCTCCGGACCTTTTCTCCACAAACCTACTTTAACCTATCCTCATCCCTCTGACATTCCCCCCTGATTTGTGTTGTCCTAGCTTTTCCTTGGCTCGACCCGGTTTTTTTCACCGACATTTGGCCAGAAGCGAGCCCCCCAAGATGGTTTGAAGTGTTGGGCATCAGATATGTCCCCTTGGACCTGAAGCGCAAGCATTTTTTCCCGCCTTTCGACGCGGAACCCCGTGCTACCTCCGACCAATTTTCCCCGCCACCTGACGATCACGCAACGTCGTCCAGATGGCTGTTCCGCAGCACACTTTCCTCCGGCGAGTTCCCACTTCTTTTCCGGACGGTGTGACGACCGCCTCCGTGTGGCGGCCCCTCGATAAAGGTCGGGTAGAGGGTTTTGTCTGACTCTTTACGTTTCACCCGTCCTCTGGCCGAGTTTTAATTTGCCCCTGACTGGGGCCGGGCAGCATGTTCTAACATTGCTCAAGCCCCCAACCTTGACCTGCGGCTCGGCTAATACCCCCCCCTGTCCCAGAAATCGAAGTAGGGGCCCTCTGTTGGCAGCCTGTATTTTTCTTCCTCTCGTGCAATCCTGCAGATTCCACAACCGTTCTCAATCGGCGCGTCGATAATACCCCCCCAGTCCCTCGTAATTTCTTGAAATGCTTCCCAGAAAAGACCCCGCGCATACGGCAAAGTTGCTACCAATACCCCCTCTCTGCAATAGGCGCTCTCCCCCATCCAAGCTGACGAATTATCTTTTTTCTCACATAATTTTGGATCGCGCGTTTTTTTCCCCTTTTCGCCGTAGCCCCTCAAGTCTCACGAACAACCCCAGGTTTTGAGGCCGTAGCCCCTTCTCACCTCCCGGGGGGATTTTTTGTTCATGATCCGCTGCCTCGAGGTGAGTGGGATCGTTCCACTTTAGCCGTTAGTTTGTCCCCTACTTATAGTGGATACCCTCGTACGTCCCCTTTCCTCTTGGCCCCTAAGCTCCATTTCAAATGTGTTTTCACGGGCACGACCCGTCTGCTAGTTTCTTATGTCCTGAGGTGACAAAAGGGTGTCCCCCCCCCCATTCCGGCTCTGTGGGAAGTGCCGCAAAAAACCCCCCCTGGCCTCGGCTGTATGGAGCTTATAGATGTTTCATCCGGCTTTTCCCGAACTTGGCAGAACGGTAGCCGGTGCGGGGCTGGTTCAGTCGCTCGTGATGCATGAAGATACATTTGTGCGTTTTTTCCGTGCCTAGCCGGAGTTTTGCGTATTTGCTTTTTATCATTGTGACCCTACCATCATCTTTCGAGATACCCCCCTTTGACGGGTCCCCCAGACCCGTATAAGGCCCTGAATGCCCAATTTCCCAGTCCCATTTTCCCGACATGGTACCAACCACTACTTCCCGTCTATCATAACTTCAGTCGCAGACCCTCCTCGCCCCATAGCTGATTCACGATTCACCTTCTTATTTCCCTCGGTCGTTGTTGTATCTTTTGTAGTTTCACCCCAAAAGACTCCAATCTCTTCCCTTCCGAGAGGTTTGGCCTTGTTCTTTTCCACAAGGGTTTCTCCACGCTCTTTTCTGACCACCGATTTCACTGGCTATCTTCCCGGAGGACCCCCACCCATTCCCCGTGGTTCTAGCGATTTTCTTCTCTGGAGCAAAACCAAGCCATGCTCATCCTCTTGTATCCCATGATTCCTTTCGGACCTCCCTTGAGGACGGGAACTTTCGTTCGTACTCAGTAGGGGGGGCAATTTTTGTACTAGCGCTTGGTTGTTATGTATTGCAGGGCTAATGTTTGGGCGTTCGATTATCAAACCGCAGCGAAGAGGGCAAGGAATCTCATCACGGTGTAAGAACCTAACTTCTGGCGGACTTCAGGTCAGGCACCCAAATACTCGAGCACCAGAAAGGTGAGGGAAGAGAAATTGGCCTCCCAACGAACTGCACGTCGGACCCATCGAACCGCACAGCCCCTCCGTGGAGACCCGGGCAGTTCCACCCTCACGCCCCGTCCCCCCGCACCCCCCACTCAGCAGCACCCCATTCACCCTCCCGGCCAATGATTTCCGCAACACCGGTCAACCTAGTATTACGCTCGAGGAAGATGAAAGCCCGAGTTATACCCTTTCCCATCGTACCATGAACGGCTTAGTACGCAAACTCTTTCCTGGGCTCGCATTTATTGTCAATAATCGCTAATCTTTACACAGACGATCGTATGGTGACTAAGTAGGTTTTTTGTTGTTGGAGACTGAGTGTAACCGACATTTATTCCCAGTGCACTGTTCCACTGACAATGCATCGAGAGCCTGGACGTCTGAACGCTGGATCCCCATTGAATTTTCTCGTAATAGTGTACTCTCTCTGGAAAGGATGCGACTTGCTTTCGTTGATTTAATTCTTCTCGATGCCCTACGGTTTAGGCATTTTGGATTCGTTCGCCTGGTAGAGATTATGCCGACCCCAATTTTCGTCCGATGTCTTCCCTTCCTCAGAGTCGCTTCGTGTAGCGGCCACATCCCAAAAAATCACAGCCCCTCCAGCCCTTCTCCAACCCAAAGGCTCGGGAGCCACATCCAAACCCAAGACTTCTTAGTCACTCTTCGTCATTTTTTTTCTTCCTGCGATTCTAGTTGGAACTTCTGACTTCCCCGTTATGGTAGTCATGGCTTTTCTACTCACCTCGAACCTGCCCCCTCAGAGAATGCATTTTGGATATCAGGAAAATCGCCCGTCAATACTTACGGTCCCTCGGTCTTTATTCTCCCCCTTTGTGACTGAACCTTCCCCGCTTGTTATGGACCCCGGTCCTTTGGTCTGCGGTTCCTTCTCTCCACATATAAGAGATCTTTGCATCTTTTTGCTTAATCTATTGTTCTCTGGCTTGTTATATTTCACTCTTCCCTCGCTTAGGCATTTTCTACCCGGTCTAACCCTTTTTTATGGGCTTTATCCCTCTCCTCTTTATTCGTCCAGCGCATCTGTAAAATTGCTCGCGACTTTTTTGATTCTTCCTGCTTTCCTTAACTGGTCAAACCTGAGAGGCGGACACTCTCCAACGTATTCGTTTCTTTTTTCTCCCCAATGTCCCCCACACCGCCATGCTCTTTTTGTCTGCCCCTTTTCAGCCCCTTGGTCATCTATAGAAGATAGCCGGACATGCCCTGGTGTGACATTCCAGCCCCATTCCCTTTTATGTTTTCATCTCACCGTTCCCTGTCTCAAAAGCCCCCTCCCTACTACATTTTCCCCCACGAGTTTTTTTTCCTCCTTCACTGCGCCGGCTTCCAAAGTCGCCACTTCTATTTGCCCTCCCTTTTCCAAATGGCACCACGCATGTTCAAACTCTACAGTTGTAATTGATACCCCCTCCCCTCTTTTTGAGTTATCTAATCCTGATGGTCGCTGCTACAGGCGGCGTCCGCCGTTTCTTTCCCTTTTTGTACTTTAGCTGATTTACCCTCAAAGAGCCTGAACCACCCCACCACTTCTTCCTCCCACGCACACGTTTTGGGGCTGTTTTTCCGCGCTTTTGTTCTTAGCCCTTTGTCGATCTTGTGCTTTTTCGTTCCCGTCATACATCATCTCAGGAAGTTTTTCTTTCTCTTTGGTATGTAGTATAGCAGACCGACTTTCCCCTCTCCTCCTTCCTTTGAAACCTTATTTTGCCATTTGCGTGGCCGTTCCCTCCTGCCTCCTTTCGGAGCCCGCTCCGTTTTGTGATCCCGCTAAGCCATCCCTTTCGCCGGTCGGTCTTTAAGGCGGGTCTGATCTGAGTTGCTCTCTGAGCGTCCATCACTTTTCGCGTTCGATTCAGCGCCTTTTTTTTTCCTCCCTTCTTTCCTCCAGAGTTTTCTCCCCCTGCGGTAGCGTACCCCCCCTTCCCTACTTCTTTCTGTTAAATAGGGATGGATGTGGGCTTTTCCTTTTCGATGCGGCATTCCGCCCCTTCTTTTGCGAAGGTCTGGCCCATGTACCTCAACTCGGCCAAACCATCTTTCCGTTAAGCCCTGTCTTTGCAAGAGCGGTATGATTCCCCCCGTCCCCTCGCGATAAGAATCCCCCGCTGTCGAGATCGTTCTTGTAGTCTTTTTTTCTCGTCGGGTCCGTTTAAATTATTTTTTTCACCCAGATATGCCGCGCGGGATGCTGTGAAAGGTGCCTGACTCTGGGGAATGTCAGTTCCATTCGTGGCGCTCTTATACTTCTCTTTGAAAGCAGACCGCGCCCTGCTTACCCACGCCATCAACAATCTTTTTCGAAGCGTACCCCACCACGGATTTCTGTTCTGACGGTCCCCTTCCGGCATCATAAAAATGGTTTGACCTGCCCCTTCCTGAGATACCGGTTTTGGCCGCGGTTCCGCGCACCCGTGACAAACATCATCCTCGTCATCTTTTCTTTGTGAATAGTTATTTTCTTCCCTAGTCCGTTGTTTCCCCCCCCCCTCCCTCCCCGGTTTTTAAACAGCCTGCCTTTCATCTGCGGATTACCCGTCAGGACGATTGTTACTAGACGTCTCACTCGTCGTGGAGATTCCAGAAGAATCTTTCGTCTCTTGAGTTCTATGAAAGATCCTTCTTCATGGTTCCACCTCCCTTTCCCCCCCCCCGTAAGGTGCGTCCCGGCGTCACTTTTTCGCTTAAGTTGCTTCTTTTGTGTTGCTTTGCTTGCTAACTT
>Ga0179593_1344764_pt1 | contig 10467 bp, 15 predicted proteins | sample CZODoug2_1_08_16_FD_185931 | JGI IMG/M metagenome (GOLD analysis project Ga0179593, IMG submission 185931) | Vadose zone soil fungal communities from Angelo Coast Range Reserve, California, USA - CZODoug2_1_08_16fungal (PacBio error correction) | ecosystem: Environmental > Terrestrial > Soil >... | reverse complement strand
CCCCCCTGTCTTTCCTTTGAAATTCCGATCAGAATTGGTTGAGCCCCCTCAGCCCACCAGTTCTTGACCCTCCTTGCCGTGTCCATTGTTTTCCCTAACACTTTTCTTCTCTTTCTTTGTAAAAGTCACAGGATGGGTTCTTTTTTGTCTTTTTGAAAAGATGTCCCTCTCTCAAATTCGTCGTGATTCCCGGATCGGCCATCCAAGCGTCAAGCGTTTCCCTGGTCTTTTCCAATGGGATCAGGCGGCACCACGCCAATGTGTTCGATCAATGCTGCGGGTGTAGGCTGCCACCTTCGTCTGCCCCTTCCCTTCCCCCCCCCCTGGCAGAGTACCCTCGATTTTGGCTCCGAACGCACTTTTTCTTTACGGCCACCTTTCCCCCTCCTTGTCTTGCTGATCAGGACTCGTTCTTTTGTCAATCGCCTTGATAGTAATCGGCTCAACACCGAGTCTTTTGTCCCCATGATTTCCGCTTCTGTTCCGCCACCCCTGATTTGTCCCCTTCTCTCCCCGCCGAAACCTTTTACATATACGTCCAGAAGCCTTCGCCAGTCAGTTTAAGGACTTTGAGCTTTCTCACTTTGAAAAGATAGGATTCTGGCCCTCTACGGTGTTCTCCTCCTGAACACAAGTTTTTTTCCCACCCAAACTATGTAAAATGCTGGGCTATTTACCCCTGCATATAAAGGAAACCAGGCTCCAGGTTTCCTTTTAATTTACCTCTTCGTCAGCACCACTCCTCTGACGAAGTTCGTTTTCTAGTAGAAAATATTTTGCCTACCACCGATTTTCCCCTTACTACCTTTGCTTCCTTCCGGCATCCGTATGGCATATAGAGGACCTAAGCGGTTGTCCATCGGTTCGGCAGTTTCTCCCTTCTTTCTGCGTGCTGACTTTCCCTGATCACTGATCAATAAGCTCTTAACCCCTCCATGGCTCTACCACCAAATCGCTTTTTTTCCTTGTCTTCCCCCCTTTGTATATTTTCCACTTTCGTAATTAGCATATCATCGGAGCCCGTCGAACCCGGCTTAATCCTCCGTATCGTATCTATCGTTCATCGATTCGCCCGGTTCCTAAACCATTCGTGGTATCCCCATAGATGTTTTCACATAACCCGTTTTCTTTTCATCGTTGACTGTCACGAATTGCTTGTGCTCTTTCCGCCGCGTTCGCTAGTTTTTCTGGCACACAGAATGTCAGGTGCTTTTGATATTACTATTTTTCTTTCCTTTGTTGTTTTTTTGATCCAAATCCACCCCTTCCCCTCACATTTCCTCCCAGCCGCGAGCACAGTATATTTCTTCCAAGCTCCTCAGTCTTTTAAAGTCGCCCCTGTGACTTCACAGTTTTTCCGACTGGGTTACCACGCTTTGAAATTACCGGACGTTCTCTTCTCTTCCCAGCGCGCGCTCGGCGCTTTCCTTGCATGCGACATACGTTCTCTCCCCCTCCTTGTAGGAGAAGCATGTGAGCGACCGCTCTGGACGGAAATCGATTTGTTGTAGAGCGATCTTTCTCATCTCTGATTGCAAGTGTCTTCGCCCTTCGGCAAATCCTTTTTCTCCATTAAGGCCGTACTCCCCCCCCTTTCGCGGGGTTCCTGCCCTGATTCCCCGGCGGCCTCCTTTTTCTTCAACCCGTGATTCCAAGCACAAAGCTTTGGAGGCCACCTTTTACCCCGGCGCCGAAACTCTTCGGGCGCTTTTTCGTTTTCTTTCTCCCTCATTTCAAATTTTTCTCCTGGATCCCTGTTCCTTTATATCCGGTCCTACCCAATGCAGGTTTCATTTGGTCCACTTTATTTCGGTAATCGCTTTTTTTGCAAAAACCGCTTACCCCCTTATCCGAGTTTAACCCATTTCAACATTTTTCATCCGGCGCGAAATTTTCTGGGAAACCAGATGAACAGGGTTCTTGACAACCTTTCTTTCACTTCTTTTTGGAAAAATGTGTGACAACTCCCCGAGTTTGTGCTCGCCCTCTTACCTTATGACCCCATTAGCTTTTCCCAATCATTGAATCTCAAGCACATTCCTTGGCCGTTGTTCAACTCAATGCCCTTGAAGTTCCCCACTAACATCTTTATCTGGTAAAAGGGCTGAAGTTGTTGCGGATTCTCTAAGTCCAGTGGCAGCTACACCCTCTTTTTTCCTTTCGTTATCATCATTCGATATTGAAGGTGCCTGCCAATCCGAAACCCCGATACCTTTGCAGTTTCCTTTCCTCATGTTTTCATCCCTTACAGGGTCAAGTCCGCATGTATATCGGCAACTATTCCCCTTCCCCCCACCCATTTCCTCTTCCTCGCACTATTACCCCCCGATAACTACTGTCCGACATTACAAAACCAAGTGGGTTCCTGGACTGGCTTTTTTCGGGAGACCCCAACAACAACTCTTTATCGCCGTGCCAGGACAGCACGGTGCTACTTCTTCTCCCCCTTTAATCCTACTTTTTTTTTTTTCAATCTACACCCGTGATGTCCTGTCCCGGCCAGCCTATTTTGGTGGGTCATCTACTTCCAGCCCCCCATTCATGTATTCTCAGTCCTTTTTAATTTTATTCGAACAATGCATTTATCTTCCCTTGGTAAAAGGTTTTTCGTTCTTTGATTTTACCCCGATGGTTACAGCTATCCACGGCTCTTGAATACCCGGCCCGTTCTTTCTCTCGTCAGTTTTCCCTTCCTACCTGAACTCGTTTTTCAACTGGCGTTTAGAATTTCCAATTGATTTGTCCCTTCTTTTTCTCTTTGCTTCCGTTACGTCAATTATTTTTTGTTTCTTTGAGGACAATCCGTCTCCGCGCTCAACACTTGAGTACAGTAACATGATTTTCCCCTTCTTAAGGGTCCTTCGAAGGACCGAAGGTGTGATTGGAGCTACCTTGTAGTTGTTGAAAGCGGCTTTAAGTGCTACCCACTCTTGTTTCCAATTAGTACTCGTTCAGCCGTTTTACCAGAAGGTTTACTCTCCCTTCCCAGCTTCCCTTCACGGTCAATACTCCTCCTTTCGACTTCAAGTTTCTCCCTTTGCGTTGAGGCAATTTTTTTAAACTATCGGATTCCCCTTTTTTTGGTTCCTGGATTTTCATGAAATAAATCCTTTTCCCCCCAGTCCCCTGCTTGGTGCCTAGGTATCCTTCCATTCACCACTTCCAGTTCCTCTTTCCCTTTCTATAGGGCGCCACCCCGACGCACCAGCGCCACCGATTTCGAAGTTGTAGACCCTCTTGGCTTCAACAATTGGTTACTTTCTGCCGCCTGCATCTTATTAGCTTGTCCCCCCGGCCGAACCGGTTCGGGCATTCCTGGATAACGGCTTCTCCGGTCTCTTGCAATCACTGTTTCCTCTCTGTCCGGTTCTCCCCCCCCCAAATCGCTTTTCCTGTCCATGAAAGTCCGTGGCGTTTTATCTATAGTCCACTTCAGGATTCTTATATTTTTCCAGTCCCCCCGTTCAAGTCCGAGCGGCGAGATATGGCCCCTTAATTTCCCCGAACGGTAGGTTAAGTTGGCCCATCTCTTTTTTTTCACTGTGGCATCAACGGATCCCCCTTCCCTACTTGGAGATCCTTTTCCCCCTCTTCCACTTTTTTCTTCGCGTTTTTACCCGCATGGACAGGCCGGTGCGTTCAGCTCGTGTGTTTTTAGAAGAATATCAAAGAACCGTTGTTCTGAACATCTTGGACCTCGGTTCCTTTTACGATTACGCTTGCGGAAAGCTCCTCTTGTGCACTGTCGATACATACTACCCCCCTTCAACTCTATGCTCCCCCCCCTCCTCCCTCTCCCCTCTTGATCCTTCCATCGTTCCTGCCTCGGAGGATTTTCTGGTCCTTTCTGACGGCGCCGCTTACTTTTTTCCTTCCTTGGAACCTCATTGCTACGGCTTTCCCGGGACGGCAAATCTATTGGGTTCTCGCGATCTTTATTACGTCTTTTTTTCTTCGTTTTTGATGCGCTGCCCTTTCTTCAGCCCCTCATTTGGTATCCATTAAGCCCGTCCTTTTCCCCCTTGCTTTCGCCGTTTTCTATTCATTCCTTGATTAATTTAGTAAAACCTTAAACCCTCACAGTCTTTTGGGAGGCCACCTTATCTTCTGACGTCACCCTCTTCTGCTCTTTGCGTCTTCTGCAGGTACCACTCCCCATTTGACGGCCTTTGAAGCCTTGTTCATTGCTATGATTTCTGCACTTCAACCCCCCATCTTTTTCCTTTTTTGCGGATTTTGAACTTTATTTCGAGGTTTTGGTTAGCCTTCCCCCCTCATTTATGTGCCTGGTTCTGTATTTTCTCCTGAATCCGTTCCGAGCTCTACAGTTATCTTTCCCCTGTCTCGGCCCAAGTCTGTAACGCGGGCGTCACTAGAATTTTCCCCCTCTGATTCGCTCGTCCCCCACCCACGGCGGGCCGCCTGCGGAACTTCCTCGTTCAAACAAAGACCGTTTCTCCGCCCGCTATTCCCTTCTTTTTTCCCACAACCCCTATTTACCGCCTTTCATTCTCCCACGGCAACACATCCCTTCCTTGCCCCTTGTCCCCGATGGCCTGTCTGGCCCTCACTTCCAACATTCCTTCCCTTCCTTTCTCCGGGCCAGAATCTCCCGCTACTCTGTAGTGCCTCCAGTGTGTCTTTTCTCGGTCTCGAGACGTGGTCTAGAGAGTACACCCTCCTTCATTTCTGTATCTCCGTGCCATTTTCATATTCCTTAGGCGCGGCCCCGCCCTTCCGTCACACTACCGTATCTTCCCCCATCCTTGCGTCGGACCGTATATCCGACAGTAGTTTCCAACTCCCCTCAGCCTACATTTCAGCTCCTCAATATTATAGCTGGAAAGCACTTTTCCAATCATAACAGACGTCTTCCCACTTTTCCCCCTACGATCCCCTATCCTCCGCCCTGGTTGTTCCAGAATACAATTACCCCCCCCTCTGGAGATATCGCCCTTCATGCCTCCCCCCCACCCCCACATTCCGACGTCTACTGACCGCGAAAGAAAGCGGGTCCGGATATTTTCTTTCTTTTCTTTATCCTCATCATTTCCTTTTTCTTTCTGATAGCACACTCTGTCCTGTTCCATCGACCCCAGAATACGGTTTTGGTGGGAGTACCGTACAAAATTCAGCCACCAACTTTTTACAGGGACGTCTCTCATGACTCCCCCGTCGCCCATGGTTTATTAATGGTATTACCTGACACTATTATCCCGTTAAGTTGTGACCTTTCTTTCTTACGTACTCCCGTTTTTGATTGTGAGTGTTAGCTGCTTCCCAGAAGAATGTCCCCACTTCTCTCATCGCCACCCCCACGTTTCTCGGGATTTACATATGAACCTGTACAGCTCCAATCGACAATCTTTCCCCTCTGATCTATCTTTTTCCGAACCTTTGGATCCATTGTGCCCCCCCCCCTACCCCTGTTTTCTTGAGCTCCGACAATGCCCTGCAGTGATCTCTGTCCACCTTCCATCGTACTCACGTCCCCTGTACCCCTTAAAGCCCAAATAGTACGCTGATTTGATCCGAACGGAGGCGATGCCTCTTCCAGTTTCCCTCACCACTTGACCGGTGTGCCTTCTCTTCACCTTCCCTCGGTAGTTTGTATTAAACCTCTTTTCTTCCTCTTTCCAAATCGCGTTTTGGCCCCCCCTTTCTTTCCCCTTTCTGTCCAGGTGCCTTTCCGACCTTCACTAACATTTTTGATTACTTTAACTGAATGCCCCTTTCGCTTATAGTCTTGCCTTGAGCTTGTCTCCCATTTTTTTTTGCCAAGATCGGATTACGCCTCTGTTACTTGTGGGGTTTCTCTTGGCTTTGAATATGACATCCTCCCTCACAAATCCGGTTAAGGTCTCGGCGTACCGTTCACCCCTTGCTCATTGCACTATTCCTTGTCACATAGGGAGATGCCGCCACTTACGCCCGCCCCGTCCCTGGAGGTTGGGTCCTCTACGTTGTCCGAATCCGTCACACCCGTTTATGTGAGTTTTGATTACCTTTGCTGCCGCCTGTTTCGCTCTCTCTCTTTTTTCCTCCGCTTGGACGAGTTGTGTTACCATCGGTCCTTCGCTCTGGCGGTCCTCTTCTTTTCGCCGGCCCCCCTTTCCTGTTATACCAACGTACTACATTATCCCATCCGATCCGTCAAGATTTGGCCTCTACCACCACACACCCTTGCGTGCTTCCCTTTGCATTCCGTGAGCACATAATCTGTTCCACTTCCATTCAATCCCTTTACCCCCCTTAATAACCTCAGCGGCACCGTCGTTTTCCCCAGCCGCGCCTCTCCTATCTGCACGCGCCCCTGCCATCATACCCCTATTTTCGACACACTTGCCAACTTCTTTATCCCCAATAGTGTGGCCTGTTTCTCAACGTTTGGATCCCCTTTCACCTGAGCTTTCTCCCTCTTATTACGTTCGCCCCTTGGACTTTCCGACTTCCTCCCCTTCCAGGTATGCTTTCCTCTCCTATCACGTTGTATCAAAGCACCAGTTGTCGACATTCTTGGGACTCTCCCGATCCTCTCTTTTAAAGCATCCACTTTTCTCCTGATTATTCCCCCCCTCACCCGTTGCCCCGGTACAACATCCCGGTTTATCCCCGCATCCCTCCGGACCGTAGACTCCCTCTTCTTCCTGGCCAGAGCGTGCCTCTCCTTTTCTCGGGCCTTCGACGGGACGCCTTCTCCGTTCGCCTTAACTTGAATTGGCCTGCTGTCCGGTAACGCCACCCCTTTGCTCGGCAAGAACCAACTCCTGTGGTACAGGATCTTGTAACGACGTCTTCTCTCCCCTTGTGCTGCGATTCTCTCTCTGATCCATCAGGCACGAACGACACACTTTTTCGCGGTATATCTTCTTATACGATCCGGGGAAGCAATGAGGTTTGTTCCCCCCCCGTGATTTCCCCTTTTCCCTCTTTGTGGCCCCCCCCCTCTTTCCTTGCGCTAAAACTATCTATTGTCCCTGAAGATAAATATATGTTTTTTTCAATTCACCTCTTTGTAGACTGGTTCCCATATCCTTTTCCCACCCAATCTTTTCCCGCTTTGGTTTGGTTATCCCTCCCTATGACGATGATGCCCCCCCTTTCTCTTTAACCGGATTGACCTCCCCCTCGCATCAAATATCAATTCCGTTTCCCTTTCTGCCGACTTAATTCGGGGCAATATGTCCCCCTTTCTTCGGCTCTCCACCCTCAGTGATCTAACCTCCTCGGAATCCCCTTGGTTTGACCCCACAGGGAACGCTTTTTATTCGCCCTCCGAACCATGCCGCATCCTCCCACTACACTAATTCCATTTGTCATCTTCCCTTCCACACCTTGGACTTGGTCCGAATCCATTCCTGTACACTTTCTGTTTGCTTTCCTCTGTTCATTCTTGTTAACCAGTTTGGGCGCATAGGAGATTCACCGTAAGCAGTCCCCCCCTCCCCCCGGCATTTCTTCTCTTTCTGTCTCAGAGTACAGGTCATGACCTCCTTTCCTAAACTATCCGCTTCGCTTCCGAGGACTTCAGATACTGTTTACACCCTTACTGGGCTTAAGCTCCGAGCTTCTCTTCCCCCCCCAACCTTTTTCACCCTACCATTACCCTCATACGACACAATGCCGTTTATCCTTTCCATTATCTATGTCAAACACCACTGCCACTGGCCGAGAGTATACCTCCTGGAATTTTGTGGAATTTTGCTCTTGTACACCCACCATATGCTGATCAGCCCGTTACCCCCCTGACAGAACATCCCTCCTCATAGTTGTTGTTGTTGTTTGGTCTCCCCGTGCTGGGCCTGACGCTTAGGTTGTTTTTGGGTCAGACCCAATTCCTCCACCTTCTGGCTGCTTATCCTCCCCTCTTCAGTGTCCTTTTTTTTTTAATGGCTTTTCACATCTGTCATCTCGTTTCGGTTAAAGTTTCCTGCTGGTTTTCTCTATTGTTTCGGTTTGATTTTTTCTTTCCCCCTATTTTTCACAGCTCGCCTCCTGTAGCGGGGATTTCCTTTCTCCCCCCCTTTCACCTGACGCGACTTTTCAAACTGTTTTGTCCAAGTAAGGCCTGTTATCCTCTCCCTCACTGTGTCCTTTCGTGTGTTTAGCTCCACTGGTCTCCTAGGCATAAGCTACTCCGTTTCCTTCCCCCACTTGATTTCCCCCCCTACGTCACACACCCGCCTTTATACCACTTTTCCCCCGTCCGGGGGCAGTGACTCTCCCCTTTGGAAACTCCTCCCCCCTTGCGAGTCCTAACTCTGTGGATTGACCCTTGCCCTTGTCTTCTTTCCTTCGTTCTCTTGACAGCATCTTATTCCATTATGTCTTCGTATGCCGCCTGCCCGGACGGTTGTAATCTCTAGCCCCTTTTTTCCTCTCTTTTCCCGAAGATCCCCTTTTCTTTCGCCTGTGCTTGAGGACCATTGACACGCTAGGATCCTTTCCAGTCTGACGTTGGGTCCTTGCGAGAATTTCCCTTTCCCTTTCATCAGCCCCCCACAATGGTGTAAACTTGCCACATTTACTTTCCCGATAATTTTCGCACCCCTTGCTCCCAATTTCGTTCCAATTGTCACTTTCCTATAGTTTGGACGGTCCCTACACGACTCTTTTTAGGCGCCGTTGTCCCATCTTTGTCCATACCCTTCTTTTGATCACGGGGTAAACCCTACTTAGACTTCACCATCATTCTCCTCTTCCGTAGGCCCCTTCCTACCCAGAGGGGTTCCATCTTTTGGAAGTGATTGAATTGGACAAGTTTGTTGATCGCTCTCCATCCGCTCCTTAATCCCATATATGAGTCTTCTCCCACCCCCCCCCCCCCTCTATTTATTCGTACTTGAAATTTCCCTTCCTTCCTCTACAGATAGAAGATACGTTTATTATAACGACATCTTCTCTCCCTTCTTTACTAAATTGGCCCCCCTTTTTGAACATAGTCAAGCACGATAAACTCCTAGGTCTTTGCATTCATCGACTACCTTTCCGGTACTTGGTATCCCATGAGTCTTCTTTCTCACCATGTTGATTAGAGCGCGCCTTTCCCGACATTCTTTCTCCCTCAAGGAAGGTATTAGCAGTAAGAGAGTTTTCGCGATTCTCTTCCTTTCGGTCACGAATGTCAAGTTTTTTCCTTTCTTTTCCTCCATCCGTTTGTGCTTGAGCTACCAACCCCTCCCGGTCTGTTAATCTGGTGACCTCCCCCTTCCTGTAGCAAAGTAGCGGTCCCCTCCTTTCTCCTTCGGGCAAGGCGAGCCCACCCTTTGATTTCCCCCACCCTAATGCGGGATAAAACTCAGCCTTAATTTTTTCCCTCTTTCTTATGATGCAGCTCTCCGCCTCTCGGCTGCTTTCTCGGGCTTTGAAGGGGAGCACGCTATCTTTCGCATACTGAAATTTTCCTCCATTTTTTTTCTCTTCCACGACTTTTTTTCTTTCTTTGTTGTCTGAGCCGAAGATATTTTCTCACGCGGATGACCCCCCCCCCCCAGATGATCATCTTCCCTTCTCCCGCCGGATACCATTCCAGGCGTAACCTCATGGCAACCTCCCCCTTCTCCGGGGTCCCTTCATAGGCTACTGATCTCCGGCAGCCATCTGTTTAACCCTTCAACTCCCCCTCTTTGGGCGGCCCCCCCCCCATTCCCCCCTTTCTCCTAAACTCTCTTGCGTGCTTTTTCCCCCTCCTCCTATATGAATTCAATGGATCGCCTTTTTGGCCCCCTGTTCCCTGATATGAAGTTAACCCTCCTTTGGCCACCTTGCTTGTAACGATTTGGTTGTTGGTTTTTTCTCTTTCAGACTCGCAGAGCACCCCCCTTCTTCATTGTTAACAGGAATCTCCGTTTCCCCTTCCTCCAGCTCCCCCTTCCCCCTTGCACTAGGAGCCGATCTCGGAAAGTTTATAATCAAATGGTTTCCTCTCCTGCCCCCCTCTTTCCGCCGCGGCCTTCATCTTGCCGCCCTTGTTCCAACTAAGATTTCTCCACTTCCCCCTCTTCCCTTCGCTTCCCCCCCTCTTGTCAATTTCACACCTTCGCCTTGGCAGTGACTCATGACCTGGGACTTGCATTGTCACTCCCAACCCCCGTCTTTACTTGGTTTCTCCATTTCGCTTTTGCCGGGATGATTCCTCTCAGCTAAACCCCGAGGCACTGGCCTTCTCCCTCCTATTTTCTCAAGCCTGAGTGTCTATAAGCGCATGAAACGATAACGTGCGTGCACTTCCCCCCCCCTCTCCGCGGGAACTGGCGATTTTCCACACCGGGTTACGAATCTCCTCCTTTCCCCCCCCATCTTTATAAACATCAACCCGACCTCCCCTCCTTTTTTTTGACCCTACCTCTACCTCCTGCATACCACAAAACCAATGTTCCTTCCTCTGAGCTAATCCTGGACCTGTGGTCTGAATTGCTTCACCCCAAACACCCTTTCTTCTCGCCGGCCCATTCCACTTTGTTACTT